>Ga0209394_1000797_pt1 | contig 21899 bp, 17 predicted proteins | sample JNZ201metaG_FD_184122 | JGI IMG/M metagenome (GOLD analysis project Ga0209394, IMG submission 184122) | Hot spring microbial communities from Jinze hot spring, China to study Microbial Dark Matter (Phase II) - JNZ 20120812A (SPAdes) (version 3) ... | reverse complement strand
GATTTTTTCTTTATCTTTTGACATGATGAGTTTTTGAAGTTTTTTTATTTCTGATATAAAAATATTTATTGCTTTTGAGACGAACTTTGAGTTTTCTGCAAATATGTCAGCCCACATTTCTGCTGGGCTTACAGCGACTCTTGTTATGTCTTTGAAACTCCCTCCCATTACTTCCTTATTTTTCATTCTTGCTTTGAAAGATGCTTGGACTACCGAAAAAGCTATTGCATGCGGAAGATGAGATATAAAAGCCAAAAGCTCATCATGTTCGCCTGGTTCAAGATACATAACTTTTGAGCCAACATATTTCCATATTTGAGAGATTTTTCTCTTTGAGGTTTCGTCTGACCAGCCAGATATTATGCATATTTTGTTTTCAAAGAGTTTTGGGTCAGCGCTTTCTAATCCGCTTTTTTCTGTTCCCGCTATTGGATGAGCTCCCGCAAATCTGAACCCGTATTTTTTGCATATTTTAGCAAATTCGCTCTTTACACTCCCGACATCTGATACCACCCCTTCAAAACCCCTTATTTTTTTCAGTATCTCGTTGTATAGTCCAAGATGAGTTGAAAGTATTACTATATCGCTTTCTTTTAGTGCTTCTCTTGTTATTTCCGTGAATCCTTTTGATATTATCCCCATTTTTTCTGCTTTCTCTACCGTCTCTTTTCTGCGGGAAATTCCGATTACTCTGTTTTTCTTTTCAGATAGAGCCCACGCCAATGAACCACCTATTTGTCCAAGTCCTATGATGCACACTCTTTCCACAAGATTAAATTATCTTATAATTAGAGAGTTTAATTTTGATGTTATCTGAAAATTTCAAATTAAATCTGCCTAACTTGACTTGGTTCTTTCTGATATTTTTCTTCATTTTTACTTTGAATTTGTTTTATATTTTTTTATTATTTTTGAATTAGGAGGTGTTTTTTGAAATGAGCAGAATTAACAAATGTGTCTTTATCGGAGTGGGCATTTTTTCTTTTGCTTTTTTGCTTTTTTCCTGTGGTGGTCCAAAAAAAGTCGTAATTGATGTCTCAGTAAATGTCGAAAAACCAAAAAATATATCCGAAGCAGATTACAAAAAGTTAGCTCCTGTTATGGCTAATGTGCCTGTGAAGTCAGTTGCCCGCCTCACAGATGAAAAAGGAAAGCTTATCTCCCAAGTAGAAAAAAACCTGAACCTATCAGAAAATCTCCTCATATCTGCAAAATACGATTTTAATGTAGATGATTTCTCTAATGTCCTGAATATACAGATGAAGTCAGATAAACTCTTTGTTTTTTCCGCAGATGTTTTCAAGGGTAGCATTGAATCTTTGGAAGAAAAAAAATATTGCTCAGAAGGAGATGTTGATAAAGTTGGATATGACCTTATTTGCAAGATAACATATAGAGTAACTCCCGAGATTTCACAGAGTATTTTGAGCTATTTGGAGATAAGAGATAGCATTTCAAAAGCCACTGACGATGAATTTTGTAATTCTTATGTCTCTTCTCAAAGCAAAGTGAATTCTCTTGAACCGGAGATAAGAGATATAGCTCTATCGGACTTAAAGAATATTTACAATTCATTTATCAGGAAAATAAGAGATGAGATAAGCTCATTATCGCAAAGAGTTCTTGCTCGCGACTGCTCTCAACATCAGAGAATTCAAGCTATGAGAAAATATTTTTGTCTTATGGAGTCAGATATGAGAAATCTTGAGGACCTTGATAATTTCTGTGTTGCTCTATCTTACTATGAGGAGGGATTAGCTCTTTTATCAAAGGGTAGAAGTATTCAAGCGCTTGACAAATTCAGGCAGGCGGTCAAGGTTCGTCCATCTTTCGCTGACGCCTATATATCAATGGGAGATATATATAAATCAGAAAAAAGGTACGAAGATGCAGCAGATATGTATAAAAATGCCATAGAGTTCTCTCCATCTAACGCAACAGCATATATTAAGCTCTCTGATTCCTATGTTCTTATGAAGAAGTTTGATGAAGCGGATAGAGTGATTCGGCGCGCTATTGACATACTCGGAGAAAGAGCCGACGACTCCGTGTATTACAAAAGAGCTTTCATACTTCACGAGCTCGGAAGATACGATGAGGCAACTGAACCAGCAAGAAGAGCAATAATCATAATATCCTCAAAACCAGAAGTAAGATACGACAAAGAATTACAAAAAAACTTAGCTAAATACAAAGTTCTCCTGGGCGATATATACTCTCAAACCGGGAGAGTAGAGGAAGCAGTAAGAGAACTGAAAGAGGCACTTGAAATTGACCCGTTTTCAGATAGCGCGCTTTTGTTCCTTGCAAGAACCCTTTCAAAATCAGAAGAAAAATCGCAACTGAAAGAAGCTAAAAAATATTATGATAAACTTTTCACTCTTGACTCAGACCTCGCAAAAGATGGAAAAATAAGATATGACTACGCGCTCTTGCTCGAAAAACTTGGGGCCGAAGAACAAGACCTAATTTCAGCTTATGAAAATGTCATCAAGTACGATAGAGAAAATCCATCTGCTTACATAAAGCTTGCAAATCTATATGAAAAGAAAAAAGGATACGAGAGCTTGGCAGAAAACATGTACAAAAACGCATACGAGAAAGCAAAGACCACCGAAGAAAAAAAGAAATACCTTCTTGATTATATAAGTTTCCTATCAAATACTGCTAAGTACGATGTCGCTAAAAAGCTCGCAGAGGACTTCCTCAAAACCAACAGAGAAGATAAAGATGTCAAGCAAAAATATAATGAACTCAATATACTTACAGCTACAATAAATCCAGCTATCATGAGGAAGTTAGGTTTTTCACCTACCGATATTGATTCTATCTACTCTCTTTTTTCTTCTATTCCTCCTGATACCGCTTCAAGAATAGCCGAAACAGTCGGAATAAGCAAAGATGTCTTTGATAGACTTGACCCGTACAAAAAGCTTGTTGTTGTGGTTATCTATATGGATATCCTTTACGGTACAGATAAGTCATCTATATTGCAGAAATCTGAAAAATACAACGAACTTTTTGGTGGAAGGATTGATAAAAAGCTCCTTCCGAAATTATCAAAGCTCGTTTCAAGCAGTTTCGGGATAAAGTTTATGATGTGAAAAAATTACCGAACGCACCCTGGAAAATATATTTTTGAAAAATCCCTTTCACTCAAATGATATGAATAAATAAATAAAACTTCCGGAATTTTCAACGGAGGATAGAGCATATGAGGATTAAATTTGTGGTTCCACGGAGAAAGAGAAGAAAGAAGATTTTGAAGCTCGCAAAAGGTTATTACGGAGCTCAATCAAGGGCTACAAAAATAGCAACTCAATATGTCATAAGAGCTTTACATCACTCTTACACCGGTAGGAAGATAAAAAAGAGAAATTTCAGGAGATTGTGGATAACAAGAATAAACGCAGCGGTAAGGCAAAACGGTTTGACATACTCAAAATTTATTTATGGCTTGAAAAAACTCGGCGTAGACCTGAACAGAAAAGTTCTTTCGCAAATAGCTTTTTCAGATACCGAAACTTTCAAAAGGATATGTGATGAGGTTAAAAGAGCGATCTTATGAATTATGAAGAAATAACCGGAGGAGGTCTTGAAAGAAAAGATTCCACTTCAAATCAAGAGGAAGTTTCAGGGATAATCGTCGTAGATAAACCAGGAGGAAAAACATCAGCTTATGTTGACAACATCATAAAGAGAAAACTCAAAGTCAAAGTCGGGCACATAGGAACGATTGACCCTTTTGCTGAGGGAGTCCTACCCGTTGCGGTGGGAAAAGGAACAAAATTTATACCATATATAACCGATACAGATAGAGAGTACATCGCACAGATTCTTCTTGGAAAAAGAACAGATACTGATGATATAACGGGAAGAACTCTCTACGAATTTGATGAACCCGAGAAAATAAAAAAAATCCCTCTGAAAGAGATTTTAGATGTTATAAAATCCTTTGAGGGAGTTATAGAGCAGGTTCCTCCGTATTACTCTGCAAAAAAATATATGGGAAAGCATCTTTATGAATGGGCAAGAGAAGGAAAACTAATTGAACTTCCTCCATCAAAGGTTACTATATATAGTATTGAGGTTTTATCGGTTAATCTGCCTTATGTCAAAGTGAAAATACTTTCTTCGTCTGGAATGTATGTGAGAGCTTTAGCAAGAGACATAGGAGAGAAAATTCAGATAGATGGTAAGAAAGTCGGAGGAACTTTGTATTCTTTGAGGAGAACAAGATGTGGAGTGTTTTCTGAAAAAGACGCCATTCCTCTTGAAACCATAAAGAAACTTGACAGAGAACAAATTTTGAAGCTTGTCAGAAAAATAACCCCTGATATTCTTGATAGACGAAAAATAGTGATAAGAGGTCAGGATATTCAGAGAGTCAAAAATGGCGCACCTCCGAAGTTCAAAGTCCAGGGAAGTAACGGAGAAAAAGTTATACTCTGTGATGAGAACGATAGAATAATAGCAATAGGAGAAATAAAAAAAGGAGTAATTCAGGTAAAAAGAGTGATATAGAGAATTTTTTTGAAAAATAAAAAAATGTTTTTTCCGAAGTTAATATGGATTAAACCAGTTGAAAATTATACGTGGATTTGATTTTTCTGATTATTTTTTGATTTTAAACTTGAATTTTTAGATTGAAAGAATGCAAAGTGAAAAAATAGATATAGCAAAAGAAATTGAGAAGTATCTCTTTTTTCAAGATATACAGCCTAAAAAAGGCGAAATCGTCAAGTGCAAAATAATAGATATAATAGATAACTTTGTTATAGTTGAGCTCGGTCTGAAAACAGAAGGCAAAATCAAAAAATCAGAAATAGATAAAGAGAAATTGAAAAAAGGCGAGGTTATAGAAGCAGTATTTTTAGGAAGAAGTTCCGAAGATGGTCTTTACAGATTATCTTACAAAGAGGCAAAAGAAAGAAAAATAAGAGAATATGTTGAAAGAATTATCTCGGAGAGAAAGTCCATCGTTGGTGTAGTAGTGGGTAAAAATAAGGGATTCTATGAAGTAGATATAGGCGATTTTTCGGGATTAGGTGTAGGAAGTTATATTGCCTACTGCCCATTTTCACTCGCAGAAGATATAAAGGTAAATGGATTCTACGAATTCATGGTGAAAGAGATAACTCAAGATGGAAGATTCATTCTTTCAAGAAAAGATTATCTCAACATTCTGAAGGAGGAGGAGAGAAAAAGAGTTCTCGAGAAGCTAAAACCCGGAGCAGTTCTTGAAGGGAAGATAGTAAGAGTTACTACTCTCTATGCGGAAATAGATTTCGGTGGGGGAATAAGAGGCAGGATTTTAAGAGACGATGTGGACTGGGGCAGAATTGAAAGTTGTAAAGATAAACTTCAAAAAGGACAAGATGTGAAGGTCAAAATCCTTGAAACAGAACCATATATAAGAGCGAGTTTGAAGCATCTCAAAGCCGATCCTTGGGAAGATATAGAGAAAAAATACAAAGTTGGCGATGTTGTTGAGGGAGAGATTTCAGATATAAAAAACTTTGGCGTCTTCGTTAAGATAAAGGTTGGAGAGAGTGAAATAGAAGCGCTTCTCCCAAGATCTGAAGCAGGGTGGGACGGCGCAGACCTCAAAGAAAAATTCAAGATAGGACAAAAAATTTCTGCTTCCATAATAAATATATCTCGTGAAGAAAAAAGAGTTACTCTGAGCTTGCGAAAAATTCTGCCTAATCCATACGAGGTCCTTGAGAAAGACATAGATAAGCTGAGAAAAGCAATAGTTGTTGAAGACAAAGGCAAAATCTATGAGGTTGAGGTTATTGTTGATGAGGCGGAGACGAAGGTTCCCGCAATACTCCCAAAAGGTGAGATATCGTGGTTTGCTGACGATAAGATACAGCTCCAGAAGGGTCAAGAAATAGATGTGAAAGTGATTTCAGTAAAGGGTAGGAGCGTAATAGTTAGCAAGAGAAAAGCAGAAAGAGAAGAATTTTTCAAGATACTCAAAGATATAAACGGAAAAATTGTTGAAGGCAAAGTTGTTTCAGCTCCTTTTAAAGGAGATAAGTTCCTCTGGATTGAGTTTGATTATAACGGCAAAAAATTAAAAGGAGTTATACCATCAAATGAGCTTTCGGGCAAAATATCAAGCTATTCAAAAGGAGAAACAGTAAAGGCAGAGGTTATAGGATTTGATAAAAATTTTGATGTCATAATTTTGAGCGAGAACAAAGCGGTCTTAAAGGAAGCTTCGTCAGGCGGAAAAGTTTCTTTCTCCCTTGGCAACCTTCTCGAATCTGTTCCAAAAAAGTAAATTTCACAGTTAAAAATTAATGTATTTTTTATATGAGTTCGGATAAATTAGAAGTTTTGAGGAAGAAAATAGATAAGATAGATGATAAGATATTGGAGCTTATAGAGAAGCGAGCTAACCTTGCGAGAAAGATTTACGAAATAAAAAGAAGAGAAGGATTGGAAATATTTGACTCCCTTCGTGAGGATGAAAAATTAAAGTATGTCGAGCAAAAGGTAAGTTCTTTCCCAAAAGATTCCGCAAAAAATATTTTTGTTGAGATTTTTTCAGGAACAAGAAAGATATGGAAAGAGTTAAAAATAGGTTATCTTGGACCTGAGGGAAGTTTTTCATGGGAAGCTGCTAATAAGATCTTTGGAAATTCCTCATCATATATAAGTTATCACACATTGAAGGACATTTTTTTATATTCTGAACTCGGAGAATGCGATTATGGTGTTGTCCCGCTTGAAAATTCGAGAGATGGTATAGTTGGTGAGACCCTTGACCTTCTTATAGACCACAACGTCAAAATAGTTCATGAAATTTCTATCCCTGTTTCTTTCTCTTTCTTATCTTCAATTCAAGATAAGAGTAAGATAAAAAGGATTTACTCTCATCCGAAGGCGATAGCTCAGTGTTCAAGATGGTTAAGAGAGAATTTCCCGGGTGCGGAGATAATATACACGAACTCAACCGCAGATGGAGCAAAAATGGCAAAAGAAGATTCAGAAGGAGGAGCAGTAGGTCCTTCAAGATTATCTCATATCTTCGGACTCAACATTTTGGCAGAACATATTGAAGATTCTCACGGAGAGAAGACAGAGTTTATCGTCATAAAGAAGAAGGATAGAGATGATGATTTTTTCAGGGGGAGAAACCGAGGTCGGGTTCTGATGAGGTTATCTTTTTGTTTTTCTGTCAAAGATGAACCTGGAGCTCTTTTCAGAGTTCTTGAACCGCTTGCCAGAAGAAAAATAAACATGAAAAAAATTCATTCGCGTCCAGATAGAAACACGAAAAAATATAACTTTTTTATTGAGATAGAGACGAACGAGAAAGTGAGGAGAGAGATAGAGAAGGTTTTTGAAGATATAAAGAAAAATGTGATTTTCATCAAGGTTTTTGGCGAGTATTCTTTGAGGGATTTTTAGGTGGAGCGGGCGACGGGACTCGAACCCGCGACCCCTGCCATGGCAAGGCAGTGCTCTACCAACTGAGCTACGCCCGCAACAATAAAAAATTTTATAACAAAAAATATAACTTTACTCAATAAATCAAAAATTTTTTTGTATCTTGTATGAAACACCCGCTTGAGATCTTCAGAGAAGAGAGAAAGGAGAACGTTGAGAAACTTGGTAAAAGTGAAAAACTTAAAAAACTCGCTCTTGAATTTATTTCCGAGACAGCTAAATTCAAATACTCATATAACTTTGACTGGCTCGGGCGCCCTTTTATACAACTTCCACAAGATATTGTCGCAATGCAGGAGATAATATGGAATGTAAAACCTCGCCTCATTGTAGAAACAGGAGTAGCTCACGGCGGAGGAGTCATATTCTATGGCTCAATGCTCGAACTTATAGGAAATGATGGACTCGTTGTAGGAATAGATATACAAATAAGACCCTGGAACAAGGAAAAAATAGAAGAACACCCGATATATAAAAAAGGAAGAATAAAATTGATAGAAGGTTCCTCCACAGACCAGAAAGTTGTTGATGAAGTTTATAAGCTTGCTCGTGAAAGAACCCCAGTTCTTGTCTGCCTTGACTCTCTTCATACTCATGAGCATGTTCTCAAAGAACTTGAACTTTACTCCCCCCTTGTTTCAAAGGGCTCATACATAGTTGTCTTTGATACAATAATAGAAGATATGCCGGATGAACTCTTCAAAGATAGACCTTGGGGCAAAGGAAATAACCCTAAAACTGCTGTAATGGAATTTTTGAAGAAAAACGACAGATTCGTTCCCGATAAAGAAATAGAAAATAAACTTCTCATAACAACTAACCCTGATGGCTACCTAAAATGCATAAAGGATTAACCACCAATATATAACACTACCTCACGTGTGAGATTAAAATTATTATATGTTAGGGAGAAAAAGATACGCTTTTGGCAATCCACCGTGGTATATGAAAGATGAAAGGTTTGTAATAAAAAGAAAGGATTTTGTTCCCGCATATATTCGTCTGAGAGAAGAAGGCAAATGGAAGATTCAAGAAAAAGTTGAAAGAGCTATTGAATCCCTGAAAAACTGCAAGGTCTGTCCGAGAAACTGCCAGATTGATAGATTCATTAAAGTAGGAGTTTGTAGGGTAGGAAGATATGCAAGGGTCTCGAGCGCTTTTCCGCATTTTGGAGAAGAGGACTGTCTAAGAGGTTGGAACGGCTCGGGGACAATATTTTTTGCGTTCTGTAATCTCCGATGTGTCTTCTGTCAGAACTTTGATATATCCTGGAGGGGTGAAGATGGTGTAGAGGTATCTCCACAAGACCTTGCGAGAATAATGATAAGATTGCAGGAGATAGGTTGCCATAACATAAACTTTGTCACACCTGAGCATGTTGTCCCGCAGATTATTGAAGCTCTACAATTCGCTATTGAGATGGGGCTGAAAATACCCATAGTTTATAATACAAGTGCTTACGATTCAGAAGAATCAATAGAGCTTATGGATGGTATAGTAGATATCTATATGCCAGATTTCAAAATATGGGATAATGAGCTTTCGTGGAAATACCTTGGAGTGAGGGATTATCCAGATGTTGCTCGGAGAATAATAAAAAAAATGTATGATCAGGTTGGGGATTTGAAATTTGATGAGAACGGTCTTGCGTTAAGGGGTTTGCTTGTCAGGCACCTTGTTATGCCGAATAATATAGCTGGAACAGATAAGATAGTCAAATTCATCGCTCAGGAAATTTCTCCGCACACATACATCAACATAATGGATCAGTACTATCCTGCGGGACTTGTGACTTTGCGTCCTAAAAATTATCCTGAGCTTATGCGCAGGATAAGTTCTGAGGAGTATGAGCAAGCTATAGCATGGGCACAGGAAGCGGGGTTATACAGATTTGATGTAAGGTGGCTCCACTACTTTTAATTCAGTTTGACTGAGCTAATTTCCTCGCTTCGTCTAATCTCAGAATTTTTCTCGCTTCCTCTGGTGATGCGATTTCTTTTCCGACCTCTCTTACTATTCTTGCAGCTGCTTCTACGAGCTCCCCGTTTGACTTTGCCATTTCTCCATCAGGGAGGTAGAAATTATCCTCAAAACCAACTCTCACGTGTCCTCCGAGAAGTACTGACTGCATTACAAGTCCCCACTGTTCTCTTGATATTCCTATGACTTGCCATTCTGCTTGTGGTGGAACTCTTGTTGAGAGGTATACAAGATTTCTTGGGTCCGCGGATGCTCCTCCTACTACTCCTAATATTATGCTGACTTGAAAGATTTTGATCAGTCCTTTATCCATAAGGGGGTAGATTGTTTCTATGTGTCCGAGGTCAAAGCACTCACATTCAGGTTTTGTTCCAACTTTTACCATGTTCTCAATGAAGTACTCTATATCCCATATTGAGTTTATGAATTCAAAAGCGAAGACCCAGTTTTTTCTTTTTGGGCTGTACTTTGCATAGTTCATCGTTCCCATGTTAAGAGCTGCTATATCTGGTTTGAGTTCTATAACATGGGCTATTCTTGCCTCTCTTGGAAGACCGACTGCTCCTGTTGATAAATTTATTATCATTTCTGGGACTTCTGCTTTTATTGCTTCCACTATGTTTTTGAAGTCCTCAACGAGGTATGATGGGGTTCCGTCTGGTCTTCTTGCGTGTATATGAACGACGGTGCAACCTGCCTCAAATGCTCTTTTAGCTTCTGCTGCGTATTCTTCTGGTGTATAGGGTATGTATGGGCATTGAGTTCTATTCGCTACTGCTCCTGATAATGCACAGGTTATAATTACCTTATCTTTTAACTTTTCGTCTTTTCCGGTTATTTCCATATAATATTTACCTCCTTTTTGTTTCTTGTTTTTTTCAGTTTATGTTAGTTATTGGGGTAATGATTTTTGTGATTGTCAGAAAAAATTTGAACGATTGTTCAAGATTTTTTCTTTTTTATAATCCTATGTGTCTTCCCATTTTTATGCATGTTGTACATACTTTTACTCTCTTTTTTTCTCCGTTCACTATTGCTCTTACTCTTTTTATGTTTGCTTTGAACTTTCTTTGAGTTCTGTTCCCCGCATGAGAGACGTTGTGCCCAAAGCTTGTTGTTTTACCGCAGAAAAAACACCTTGCCATAATTTTAAAATTTATCAGAACAAAAACTTTATGCAGGATTTTCCGCTTTTTTTTGCTTCATAAAGGGCATTATCTGCAAAACGCAGTAAGTCCTCTTCTGTTTTTATTTTATCTGTCGGGAGAAAAGAACCACCAGCTGAAAAGCTTATAGGTATTTTGATGTTTTTGTGTCCAAAGGGATTGCTTTCGTACTCTTTTTTTAATCTTTCAAAGAGAGCTTGAGCACCATCTAATCTTGTTTCAGGCATTATCACTAAAAATTCATCTCCGCCATACCTTATCAGAACATCGTATTTTCGTTTTACTGTTTTCAATCTCGTTGAGAAACTTTTTATTACTTCGTCTCCTATAAGGTGTCCAAACTTATCGTTTATTTCTTTGAAGTTATCCAGGTCAAAAATCACTGCGCATAGAGTTGTGCCTTTCCTCATCGCTCTTGATACTTCTGCTGGCAAAAATTCGTTAAGGTATCTTCTGTTGTATGCTCCTGTAAGCGGGTCTATTATTGAAGCTTGTTTTAGCATTGCACTCAAAGATGCAAAACCTTCAATGTTCCTCTTTAAAGATATATGTATTTTTGATCGCAGAATTATTTCTTTTTGAAAGTCCTCCTTTGTTATTTCTCGTGAGGGCTTCATTATAAAATCTTTGGCTCCTAGTTCAAGTGCCTTTAATTTCGCCTCCGTTGTTGCTGTTCCTGTCATTATTATTATCGGAATAGTTGAAGAGAGGAAATAAGTTGTTATCTCTCCATCTTCTTCTAATTTCTTCTCAAAGTCCTTCACCATCTTTATGAATTTCAATCCGTCAAGGTTTTTCATCTGTATATCGCAAAAGACAATGTCTAAATTTTTCAGGTTTTCGGTATATTTTTTAAATCCAGATATTCCATCATCTGCTTCAAGAATATCATCTGGTGAGAAAATATCGTTTTTCTCTAATATTTTTCTTATCTCAATTCTCGTAAAGTGAGAATCATCTATGATGAGACATTTTCTCCCTGGAATTTTTAAATCGGTTGATTTTACAAGAGACAGAATTTCATTCAGGTCAAAATCTTCAAATACATCATAGCGGAACAGAGATAAAATTTTTTCTTGAAACATTCACAAATAAAATTAATCACTTTGTTTTAAAAATTAAAGTTTTAGCTCAATAAGCTCCCTTCCCTTTTATAACCAGAGGAATAGTTTTCAAGATTATTATTAGGTCTAAAAGGAAAGACCTGTTTTTGATATATATAAGATCGTACTGGATATTTTTTTCAAGGGGTAAATCTTTTCTTCCCAATATCTGCCATATTCCTGTAATTCCCGGTTTTACTTTTAGTCTTTCTCTCTGCCACGGTTCGTATTCTTCTACTATCTGTGGCATTTCAGGTCTTGGTCCAACAAGAGACATATCTCCTTTCAAAACATTTATAAGTTGTGGAAGCTCATCTAAGCTCCACCTTCTTAAAAACCGTCCGACACGAGTTATTCTTGGGTCTCCTTTATGTCTCGGAGAAAGAGAATACTTTGGAACATCTTTATACATTGTCCTGAATTTTATGACATGAAATATTTTTCCGTCTTTTCCAACTCTTTCTTGGATAAAGAAAACTGGACCTTCCGAATCAATCTTTATAGCTATTGCTATTGCTATAAATACTGGAATGAGTAATATAAGCAAAATAAGTGATACGATGAAGTCAAAGATTCTTTTCATAGGTTCGTAAAGAATGTTTGTTGTTTCAAATCCGAGTTCTACAAGCGGTATATCTCCGACGAACTCAATGTCAAATCCGTATTTTATAGCTTCAAACCCGGGAGATGCTACGAGAAATTTTATACCCTTTGCCTTTGTGTTAGATATTATTGCCATTATAGCAGATAAAGGCAGGTTTTCATCTGCAAATATAATGGCGCCAGGTTCCCTTTTTTCTAATATTTCTTTTAGGTCAGATAGTGTTCCTACTATTTCGTATTTATCTAATTTCTTCCCTATAAGTTCTCTGTTTTGTGTGATTATTCCTTCTATTTTATAGTTTGTTGTATCTTCTAATTTCTGTATAACTCTTATTGCCAGGTTCCCACTTCCTATGAGGAATGATTTTTTCGGTTCTTCTTCAGAAAATGCGTAGTTTTTGATTGTCAAAGCTATAAAGCAAGAGACCGAAAATATTATTATCACAGACCTTGAGAGGTGAAGTTCTCTCGCGAGGAAAGCAAAGGACATGGAAACAAGCACACTTATGAGCCATGCTTGAAATCCCTTCTCTACGCCCCTTATATCTTTCCTCATTCCATATCTCCTGTATATTCCAACATATATTGCTGTGATAATCCAGAAAAACAGTATGAAAGGAAAAGCGATGATGTAATTTTTCAGAGGATTTATTTCATATCCGAAAATGGGTGTGAGCAGTGTTCTTGTAAAGAAAGAACCAAACCAGCAAATTGATACTATCAACGAATCTTCAACCAATCTTTTGAAATCTATATTCATCTTTCAAAGTATTAGTTTGAAATAGTAAATAAAGAGCGCATATTTTTAAAAAAATCCATCTATAAAAAAATATTAATTAAAATCAGTTATTTGATGAGGTGGTTTATAGGTGATAATTAGGACACAGGAAGAGCTGTTCAGAGGAGCTGTCAGAATAAAGTATATCTCCGAAGACGGAATAAAGGTTTCAAAAATGTTCAAAAGTGAAAACATAAAAGCTATATTCAACGGAGAAGTGAGAAGAAACGGAGATATAGTTGAGATAAAAGGAAAAATGTTTGTTGAAAAATCTATGGAATGCACAAGATGTCTTGATGAGTTTATATTTGATACAGAAGATAGCATACAGATTTTTCTCAAACCTTCAAGTATGCTCCCGCGGGAGGAAGAAATAGAGCTGAAAATGGAAGATTTAGACGATGATTTTTACGAGGGAGAAGAATTTGATTTTTACGATTATATGCTTCGGCTTGCTGAAAGCTGCGTTCCACCTTTTGCGGTATGCAGTGAAAATTGCAGAGGAATTTGTAGGTTCTGCGGAGAAAATCTGAACAAAAGAACTTGTGATTGCACAAAAACTTCTCAAACCAAAACTATGGATGTGATTATAGACAAAATACTGAAAAATATCAGGAAAAGCTAATAAATCAAAAGAATAGATAATTTCTCTGAACAAAAGAAGATTATAAATATCATTATGGCTGAGCATTTTATTTTTGTCACAGGTGGAGTTATGTCTTCTTTGGGCAAGGGAATAGTTGCCGCTTCTATATCTGCTATATTAGAAGATATGGGGTTTTCAATAAACATAGTCAAGTTTGATCCATACATAAATGTTGATGCAGGAACGATGAATCCTTATCAACACGGAGAAGTTTATGTTACAGAAGACGGTGCAGAAACAGACCTTGACCTTGGACACTATGAAAGATTCCTTTCCCTCACTCTATCGCGTACGAACAATGTAACCGCTGGAAAAATATACTACTCTGTGATAGAAAAGGAAAGAAAAGGAGAGTATCTTGGAAATACCGTTCAGGTTATACCTCATATAACAGATGAGATAAAAAATTATATCATAACTTCCGGTTATGGTAAAGATGTGGTCGTTGTTGAGATAGGTGGGACAGTTGGAGATATAGAGAGCTTGCCTTTTTTGGAAGCGATAAGGCAGATGAAAAAAGAAGCCAAGACCTGCTATGTCCATGTCACTTTCGTCCCGCAACTTGAAAATGGGGAGCTTAAAACAAAACCAACCCAGCATTCTGTGATGAGGTTAAGAGAAATAGGAATTCAGCCAGATATAATAGTTTGTCGCTCTAAAAAACCTATACCACAAGATATAAGGAAAAAAATATCTCTCTTTTGTGATGTAGACGAAGAAGCTGTTATATCTGACCCAGATGTTGATAATATATACGAGGTACCACTTATTTTCAAAAAGGAAGGAATACATAAGGTCATTTCAAGAAAGCTGTTCGGTAAAGAACCCGTTGAGCTTTTCAATATAAAACCTTATGAACCAAAACTTGAAAGATGGGAGAAAATAGCAAAAATATTGAGGGAATCAAAAGAATGCGTCAGTATTGCCATAGTTGGTAAGTACGCTTCTCATCAGGATGCTTATCTTTCTCTCAAAGAAGCCATAGTTCACGGCGGTATCGCTAACTCTCTGAAGACAAAAATTTCTGTACTGGACTCGGAAAAAATAGAGAGTTCCCCTGAGATGCTTCAAGATTTTCAAGGAGTTATCATAGCAGGTGGATTTGGTTCAAGAGGAATAGAAGGAAAAATAAAAGCCATAGAGTTCTGTCGGAAAAATAAGATTCCGATCTTAGGTATTTGTCTTGGGATGCAACTTATGGTTGTAGAGTTTGCAAGAAATGTCTGTAATCTCCCGAAAGCACATTCAACAGAGTTTGACCCGAATACGCCTTACCCGGTTGTAGATATGATAGAAGAACAAAGAAATATTGATAGATTGGGGGGAACGATGCGACTCGGTTCATGGCAGGTTAAGTTAAAAGAAGGAACTCTGGCTTACTCCATCTATGGGAAAAAAGAAATATACGAAAGGCATAGACATAGATATGAGGTCTCTCCAAAGTTTATCCCTATTCTTGAGAAAAACGGATTGATTTTATCTGGAAGCTCATATAAGGGTGATGTTATGTTTGCCGAAATAGTTGAGTTGCCCGACCATCCGTGGTTTATAGGAACTCAGTTCCATCCAGAGTTCAAGTCAAAACCTTTTTCTCCTCATCCGCTCTTTGTCTCCTTTGTAAGAGCATGCTTTGAAAGAAAGGAATCAATCTCATAATTGTACTTTAAGAAAATTTATGAGCAAGTTTGATATAACTTTGAAAGAACTTTTTTCAGGATCAGAACAAGAAATACTTCACCTCTGCGGAATAGAAGATATAAAGATTGAAAAAGTTGAAAACGTTGAACTTCAACATGTGAGACAGAAAAGAGTTGATAAGCTGTTTTCAGGCAAATACAAAGGTTTAGATACGGTCATAAACTTTGAGTTTCAGACCAGATTGACAAAGGAATTTCCTTTGAGGTTGCTTTCATACTACGCAGAGATAAAAAATCTTTTTCCAGATAAATTGGTGATTCAGATTGTTTTCGTTTTTTCCGCACAACAAAAGCTGATTCAAGACATTACCTTTGAGGAAAAGACCGATTTTGGAGGGATAAGTTTTTCATGCAAAGTTATAGACCTGACGAAGATTTCTTTTTATGATTATATGAATGTTCCGGAGCCGAAGGTGAATGCTCTTTCTGTTTTGAGCTACGATGCAAATATAAGAGAGCTTATTCAGAAGATAAAAAGCTATAACCTTGAAAAAGAAGAGTTTTTGAAAATCCTGACAGAAATTCATATATTATCTTATTTGGTAGGGAGAGAAGAGGAGGTGAAAAGGGAGATGGAAGGAGAGGGAGGAGAGATAAATCTGCTTGAGATAGAGATTTTCAGAAAGGCATACGAAAAAGTGCTTGAGCAGGGAATACAGCAAGGTATCCAACAGGGAATACAAAAGGGAATACAAAAGGGCAAAGAAGAAGGATTAAAAGAAGGGTTAAAGGAAGGTTTAAAAGAAGCGATAGAGTTAGTTTTGCTGACAAAGTTTGGCAAAAAGGCAAAAGGAGTTATAAGGAAAGTAAAGCAGATAGACGACCTTGAAAAACTCAAAGAACTGAAAAAGCAAGTTGTGAAAGCTAAAAACATCAAGGACTTTGAAAAAAAGTTGAATTCTGAAAAATAAGATATTTAGCTCAATTACTTTCCGAGCTTACTCCTTAATTTTAGAAGAAGCGATTTTACTTGCTCTCTGGTTTCATCTATTGAACCCGAGTTATCTATTATGTAGTCAGCAAGCTTTTTTTTCTCCTCAATATCCATCTGAGCGTTTAACCTCTGCTCTGCTTCTTCTTCTGATATTCCGTCTCTTTTCATCAGACGGTCTTTCTGCAAGTGTCTTGGAGCATAAACTAAAACGACAGGTTTCAAATTCATACCCTTTTCAAAAATAAGAGGTATCTCAATCACAAGTATATCAGACCTCACCTCTGATACCTTTGCCATCATTTCTTTTATGACTTCTGGATGAATTATCTCTTCGAGTTTTCTCAAAAGTTCTCTGTTGGCGAAAACTAATTTTCCGAGTTTTTTTCTGTCTATTTCTCCCTGGCTATCTAAAATATCTTTTCCGAAAAGTTCTAAAACTTTGAAGTATGCGTTTTTTCCTTTTTTTATCACATCGTGGGCGATCTTATCTGCGTCTATGACTTCTGCTCCGAGTTCTCTGAAAATTTGAGCGACTGTGCTTTTGCCTGTTGCTATGCCACCCGTGAGGTAAATCGTAATTCGCTCCATATCTTTAAAATTCATTTATTCTTTCAATTTTTCACAAAATCATTTTCACAAACTCAAAGAATCATTTTTCAGATGCCAAAGAGTGGATACAGAAGTATCCAGAAGGTGGTGATAAAAATATCCAAAAAGCCGCAAAATCCTTTCGGAAAATATTATGGAACAGATTTTGCATATTCAACTGAGAGTTGAAAAAGTCAAAAAAAATTGGTAAAATCAAATCAAAAAACAAAAAAGGAGGTGATAAAAAATGAAAAACACTGCAGTAAAATGGCTTTTGGCTTTCTTTTTCGTCCAGGCAACTCTATTAATTCACTCCTGCACAAGAAAAGAAGAAAAAATATTCTTTCAGGTCTCAAGCTCAACAGTAACAGTTTACGGATATGTGAAGGACTTTGAAGGGAACCCAGTACCAGACGCTGAAATAACTATTCTCCCAACAGGCGATACCATAAAATCAGATAAAGATGGAATATACAGGTTTTCATTAGGGCTTGGAGATCTTCCTCAAGATGCAGTCATATACTTCAAGGTCAGCAAAACCGGGTTCGTTCCTGCTCTATCTTCTGTATCATTTGCAGAAATACTTGAAGGAACAAACAACGATGTTGCAGTACAAAAAAGAGTAAAAAGACAAGATGTTATACTCTATCCACCAGCTCAGCTTACAATTGAGGTTGTAGACCAAAATAATAAACCCGTCTCTGGCTCAAAAGTGCTCGTCTTCCCATCTCCTTCAATTGCTAATTATCTTGGTGTCTCCCAAGCCGAATATATCGCATCTATGACGAGCCAATCTTCTCCTGTATCAATAACAGATAAAGTACCGGCTATTGATTTCGTTGGACTTGTCGCATTTCCACCAGAAGGAAAAGAAGATGTTTATTCTGTGAGTTTTGCGGGAGTGGATGTCTCTAAGGGGAAAGCGAACGGGAAAATCGTTTTAAAACTTCAACCACTTGAAATAATATATTCATCTGTTGATACAGGGCAGTTCATCTCTCCAAATTCAAACATAACACTTGTTTTCTCAAAAGAAGTGACGGGATTTCAAGGATTCCTAACTTGCTCTACCCCATCTACCCCAATAGAATTTGAAGCAGAAATAAATGGCGCAGTGGTTTCAATAGACCCATTTGGAGTTCTTTTAGGAAACTGCAGGCTTGAAGTAAGAGGAGCTTTCGGTAAAGACGGAGAAACTCTGAGCTCTTCTCCTGTAATTTACTATTTCTTAGCTTATGACCCGAACGCACCACGCGGTCTTGCCTGCCCAATACCAGAAGTCAACCTTGCTTCCTATGGTTCAAACTCAACTGAATACGCTTTTGATTCCCCCAACAACTTGTTGATATTCCAAAGTTCAATTACCTTTAATAGATTCAATCTTACTCCTTTCCCACTCGATCTTTTCCCACTCAATCTCAGCTGGTCTCCGACTGTAATTGCTGGAATAAAGGACTACAAAATAAAAGTAATAAGTGAATCTAATAAACAAAAAGGAGTCGGAGTATGGCAAGATATTTCCGTAACTCCACAGCTTAACTTGAATACAAAAAAATGGGAGGTTTCTATTCCAATTTCAATAAATTTAGAGAACGGAGAGAAGCTCTATATTGCTGTAATACCGGTAAATATAAATGACGAAGAAATCTGCAACCCTGAAAATATTAATAATCCATTTACTGTCGCAGATAATATTGGACCAGAAATAATAGGAGTTAGTGGTTTTACAAACAACTACTCCACACGCCAAGATACAGTAACCATAACATTCCAAGAGAACATCACAGGAGGAACAATTGAGATAACATCAAGAACATTTAAGGTAGAGAAACTACATGAAACTATATCTGGCAGCACAGCCCAACTTTCCCTCTACATTGAACCAATTACTTTCATGATACCAAATATTACCCCGGAAAATAGCGATGGCGATAATAAATTAGTATTTGACTATCCCGTAACGCTCTGGGTAAATGAGCAAGTAAACATTCTAAATTCAAGCGGAGCTCCCGTTTTCAGCGGACAAGTTACAGGAGTACAAAAGTTCAGTGATGGAAATACCATCGTTGTTTGGTTTGATTCAGGTATAGGTTCTAGTGTCACAAACTTCGCAGTTTATCCTGCCTCTGCCACTCTTCTTCAATCTCCTTCTGGCAATTTCTATGTGAGCGGGGGGCAAATCAAAGTAAGTACTACTGCTGTAACTGCTGTAACTGGTCTCACAGTAGGAGATGAGATCCAGTACCTTGATATAAATGGCTCTACTTATACTCTAACTATCAAACGAGTTGATAAAACAGGTACAATAGAGGTAAAGGAGGAGGAGAAGTTGCCTACATTAAAGTGTAATTCTTCTTCGGTGCAATGCCAATTCAGGTCTCTTAATCCAGACATAAAGATAAAAGCAGATGTTTACGATACATCTGGAAACAGAGCAAGACCTTGGGCAGATGAATCAAATCACGATGGCTCTATAAAATGGTAATAACACAAGGGAGTGAGGAGGGGAAAGATTTTTCAGAAAATCCTCTCCTCGCTCTCTCTTTAACCAAAAAGTTCTTCCTTTTGCTCCGATTTTCTCTTTAATTTTTCTTTCGGTTTAAATTTCTTACTATGGCGAAAAAATATACCGCTATATCGCTTTTTGTATTCGTTTTTTCCCTTATCAGCTCCGAAGTGCTTTCCGCTCCACCATTCCCCGGCGTATGGGAAAAAACACGACTCGGCTTCAAATCCCAAAAAGATGTAATGAGAATCTCCCCCGAATCTCTACTCACACCACAAAGAATAATAGAAAAATCAGAAGGAGAGCTAAATTGCGTCGCTATACTTGCGGAGTTCCAAGACAAAACCTTCAACACACCACAAACGGACCCAAAAACTTATTTTTCAGAATTACTCTTTGGTTCAATATCTCAAAACAAATACTACACTTTCCCCACATTCAGAGATTTTTACCTTATAAACTCCTACGGCAAACTCAAAGTCCGGGGGCAAGTTTTCGGTCCATACAAACTCTCATTCAAACTATCAGATTACGGATGCGGTTTCAAAAACGCTTCATCTTCATATTACTGCGGATTCGGGCAAGGCGTAGATAACCTCGCAAAAGATTTAATCCAGCTATCGGACAAAGATATAGATTTCTCACAGTTTGACTCAGATAACGATGGATATATCGATTGCCTTATAATAATTCACGCAGGACAGGGAGGTGAAACCCAGGAATACTCACTGAATAACCAGAACTGCTGTGATATATGGTCAAGGTACTTTTACACATATATTTCAGCAGATGGCAAAATAACAAGAGGAGGAGTCGTAGCAGCAGGTATATCTGAAATTTTCCCGAAGGGTAATATGGGACTTATCGCTCATGAATTCGGACACCTTCTTGGTCTGCCAGACCTTTACGATGCAGGAAGCTCCGGATACCAATCCTGCGGAGTCGGTCCATACTCACTTATGGGATATGGATTATACAAAGGAAATCCCTCTGGTACTTTACCTTCTAATCTTTCACCTTGGGAGAAAATAAAGCTCGGCTGGGCTTACCCTGTTCTCGTCACAGATAGCTTCTGCTCTGCTATCTCATCAACATCAAATTCAAACCAGTTTATAAAAATTCCAGCTTACGGAAATGAAAATTCTGGAGAGTATTTTTTAGTTGAGTTCAGAAAAAAAGAGCTGTTTGATGGTGACTTCCCGTCAGAAGGAGTCATTATATGGCACATAGATGAAAAAGTTATAAATTCAAAAATCGGAAGAAATGCTGTGAATGAAGATGAATGCTATCCAGGATGCGGACAAACATGCGGAGAAATAAAAGATGAAACCGGAAAATTCATCACATGCCAAAAACACTATGGAGTAAAAGTTATAATACCCTTGAAATACAACGAAATAACAAAGAGTTTTTCAGACCCATACAGATTTGAAAAAGTAAATATATTTGAAGATTCTCCAAAGTGTCTCATATCATCACCAGATGATTTTTTCAAGGAAGGAGAGATATTCCCTGATTCTTTCACATCGTCTTTCGGATACGAAGGCAAACCTCACAATGTTTTAGTAGCAACTTTCTGGAAGACCGAAAACTCAATAAGTATAGGAGCAACCGCAAAAGGAAGTGAAATATCTCTGCGAAGCCCACACATAAGCAACTTTGAAATCTACGATTTCGTAAAACCATCAGAAAAATATCAAGCAGAAATAAATGTGCAAGGAACACCACCAGTAAAACTCAAAATCTTGGAACCGAAAAACGCATATTTTGAAAACAAAAATCAAGAAATAGAATTGAAAGAATTTGAAAGCAATATCAAAATCTTCTGGGAATCTCCACCAGAAGAAAAATTAGAGAGAATAAAAATTATGGCAGAAAATTGTGTTGAAAGAGGAATAAAAGAATGGAGTGTAAGAGTTCAAAATCCCGGAACAACAATAAATAACTACCCGCAAAATAGTCAGGGAGCAGGAGGTGTAGAAGGTTGCTCCTGCTCTGCGGGAGACCAAAAAAATATCATATCACCTTTACTGCTCGCTGTTTTTATCTTTATCTTCTCAAAAATGAGGAAATTAAGCTATCACAAATCATAAAAATTCTCCGCTGAAAAATCACAAAATAAAATGAAGAATGAAAATTTTGAGAGCAAAGAAAATTAAATCAAAACACAGGAAACCAAAGAAAATAGCGAGGTTAGACCCGGTTTTGAAGGAAATTTTCCAAAAGTCAATATCAGAAATCATAAAGCTTATCACAAACCAAAAGCCACAGAAAATCTCTTATCTCCCAGAAGAACTTCGCTTTGTAAAACAAATGAGAACCGACCTACTTTTATCTGTAAAAACAAAAGCTGGCTCGCATATATTCCACTTTGAAATCCAAAACCACCCTGATAAGCTCATACCAGAGAAAATGCTGCTTTACAAAATAGCCA
>Ga0209394_1000795_pt1 | contig 21910 bp, 12 predicted proteins | sample JNZ201metaG_FD_184122 | JGI IMG/M metagenome (GOLD analysis project Ga0209394, IMG submission 184122) | Hot spring microbial communities from Jinze hot spring, China to study Microbial Dark Matter (Phase II) - JNZ 20120812A (SPAdes) (version 3) ... | reverse complement strand
CGATATTTCCCATCACTGGGCGAAATTTATCTCTGAACCACTTTTCTCCCTTCTTCGTTATGAAAGCTTTCCTTGATGCTTGCCCAACGATTAATGGCATGCCAACAAACAGTATTACACTTTCTGAGATCGGGGTTATTGGAACCGGAACCCCTCCAACCCCAAGATAAAGAGCTGCCAGAAGAGTATAAAGTATGAGGGTTGATAAGGCGTTCATCGCCGTTATCACAACGCCCTTAGCCACATCGCCCTGCGCTAATGAAATCCAGAGAATCAGCCATGGCTGAGACAGCGTAACCAGTTCAGGAATAGACTCCCCAGCCAATGAAGCTCCCAAAATGGAAATCCCTGCAATAATGGGCCATAACAAAAAAGCAGGAATATACCAGACTTTTCCTATCCTTGGATCAAATCCTTTTATCAGCAACTCCTTAACTCTCCCATAACCTTCTTGAAGATAGGTAAGTAGAAAAGCTGCTATAAATGGACCGAACGGAGCTACATAAAAGTTAAAACCCCATATTTGCAGCGTCCAGAAAAACCATGACCACGTAAAGGTAATCAAGAAAAATAATGCTAAATTTCTATTCTCAGATTTGCCACGCATATAAACACAACGCACTTTGAATATTTAATGAAAATGAACTGGCATTTAAAGCTTTGGCTTTATCGATATACTGTAAGTGCAAACATAACAATTAGAAGAGAGAAACAGCGGTAGATTCTTTCTGTTGGAATCGAAGGCTTTTGTTTAAGAGGTAAAGGTAGGCTTTTAAATGTCTTCAGGGTTTTACTTTTGAGCAGCTTTTTTGATCGCTTCTATAGATTGATCAACTGTTAATATTGGTATTACTTCAAAGTGAGCGTATGGTATCCATGCAAGCAAGCGGGCGAATAGCTCCGCCTCGTTTGCTGCTTCGCTAATTGTGTATCCGAAATCTCCTCCAGCAGCCATTCCCCAATCCTTCGTTACACCCGCCTTCAAGCTTGCCTTAATCATTTCAAGCATTGAAAGCCAACCCTTAATCCTCTGCTCAGCATCAACAGGCACCTTAGTTGGCTCCAACCACCACCTCACATAAAACTTAGTCATTCTATTTTCACCTCCTATATCATTTTATACGTTTCAGCATCGGAATTGAGTTTACCAACAAGTAAAGAAAGCAGCTTTGGTTGCCCGCTTTACGAGATGATAAGCTCACTTAAATGAAGGGGTCCCTCCTTATAAAGATTCCTAAAACGCTTAAAATATGAAAAGAAAGGAGGGTTTGCGGGAGAAATCTCCATGCCGTGGCGGGTTCAAATCCCACCTCCGCACCAATACCTCTAGTTTTGGTGCGGTTCACATAAGCCTGACTTTTAAGTTTTTGGGTGTAGAGTTTAATGTGGCTGCGGATATGCATGATTATGTTGGTAGGCTTCGGAGAGAGGCTAAGTCATCCATCTAGAGAACGGCAGCCTACAATCATCGTTTATTGATCATTTGAGCGCTCTCGGATTACCTGCTGGCAGGGTTGCCGGAACTGGATTTCTAGGAAAACCTATTGGTATTAAATCAGCGATTTTTCTCGGAGTCCCAACGATCTCGTTACGGGACATGTTACCATTGTATCTGGTAGGTCTGAAATTAAGGCGATCTAAAACTCACAAATATATATTTTAAATTATCTAAATCTAATATTTTTGGTTACCATTATAGGGCTTCTGGAGGAAGAGTCTATGGGGGAATTAAATGTGAGGGCTGTAGTAAAGGCTTCGCCGGAAAATATTGGAGCAAAGATTCCTATCCCACCACCACGTCTCCCAAAGCGTTACCTTAATTCAAGTAGAAGCTTAAAGATTTTGAAGCCGCCGGAAAAAAGAAAACGTATTAATAACTACGAATCTTTCAGAGAGACTTTGGAAAAATTAAAGAGTGAATATAGATGTTATCTTGAAAATTATACTCCGCCAAATCCTCATCCCAGACCTTTCCAAGAATTAAAGAAATTTCTTTTCCGTTATGGTGAAGAAGATGATTTAAGAGACCCTCAAAATCTAGATCTAAAAGAGAAGATAGGGGTCGAGGTAACTATTCCTGACTATAGGGGTCCAGTAGGTAGGTGGTTTGGTTATTACTACACGACGTTTAGTGTAAACGATGAGCTCTTTAAATTTGGCCGGGTTTTCCTATGTTTTAATGGAGTCGACTATAGATGTCGAGTGTTTATTAATGGCTCTTACGTGGGTAGCCATGAAGGCTTTTTTGCACCATTTGAATTCGACGTCACCAATTTATTGAGGAGAAACGGGGAAAACACTCTCTTAGTTTATGTGGAAAACGATCTGCCGACTGTGGATGATGGAGATAAGATCTATGCTGCTACCGGCCCAGGATGGGATGAACCGGGGGTTGGATGGCATCATTGTCCTCCAGGAGCTGGAATATACCAGTCTGTTAGGCTTGAGGGAAGACCGCCAATCTTCATATCGGATGTGTTTGTGCGTCCTGAAATTGATGATGGTCAAATTGAAGTTTGGATTGAGGTAACGAATACTACTCCTGAAAAGAAAAATATCCGTTTCTCCTTCGACATTTATCCACGCAATTTCCCAGGTGAGCCCATAAGGAATCTAGAAATTGAGGGGAATCCCGCTGGGTTTGGAAAGAATGTTTATAAGTTCCGTATTAAGATGCGTAATTACCGTTTATGGGAACCTAAATCACCATATCTTTATACTCTTAGGTGTATTTTGAAGGTAGATAATGAAATTGTAGATATTGTGGATAGAAGCTTCGGTATGAGAAAATTTCATGTAGATGAGCAGGGGAAAATAAAGGGGGTTTTCTACCTTAATAATAAAAGAATTTTTCTGAGGGGAGCAAATGAGATGGGACATTTGCAACAATGCGTGATGCGTGGAGACTACGAGCAGCTCTTTGAAGATATACTCATAATGAAGCTTGCAAACATAAACTTTTTAAGGTTAACGCAACGTCCAGTCCAGCCTGAAATCTACGATTATCTTGACGCTCTTGGCATCATGAGTCAGACAGACTTTCCCATATTTGGAACATTGCGAAGGAATCTTTTTGAAGAAGCATTACGCCAGGTGGGTGAAATGGAGAAGCTAATTCGCAGTCACCCCAGTGTAATAATGGTTTCTCTCATAAACGAACCTCTAGGAGACAGCGAAATATTTAGGCAGAAGCTCGAGCACAGACACTTACTAAACGATGAGCTAGAAGAATTTTTCCGTGCAGCATGCTCAATTATCCGCTTTTATAATCCTGACAGAATAGTTAAACTAGTTGAGGGCACGCATTGCGGATATATCCAGGAGAGATATGTCCCTTGGGGTGTGCCAGACTTTCATTGCTACGTTGGTTGGTATGGCCCGGGCATATGGGGGAGCATTGATGAATTGCATCGCGGATATATATATTCGGCGAAGCCAGGATGGATGACGACTTGCGGAGAATATGGCGCTGAGGGGCTTGATTCATGGGAAACTATGAGCAGATACTACCCAAAAGATTGGATTCCGGAAAAACCTGATGAAAAATGGTCCCCAGAAAAGATTCCTCATTCACAGACATGGCTGCATCACCACAGCTGGTTTGATACAAAATCTACTTTAGCAGAATGGGTTAGAGAGAGTCAATCTCACCAAGCATGGGTAATACGCTTAATGACCGACGCTTTTCGCAGGCGCACTGACATAATTTCAGGCTTCGCCGTCCATTTGCTTATAGATGCTTGGCCAGCTGGATGGCTTAAGACGCTTGTCGGAGTTGATCGGAGGCCAAAACCAGCTTACTATGAGTTTGCAGACGCGTTAACTCCTTTAGCGGTAAACATACGGACAGATAGAATAAGATACTTTGAGGGAGAGAAGATAAATATGGAATTTTGGATTTTTAATGATGAGGATAAAGTCTCTGAGAATCTTGAGATATTTTGGTATGTTTTACACGGCGATAGCGTTCTCTTTGCTGCAAAGCGTCCAGCTAGAATAAAGCCTTCCGGAGCTGAGTTCCAGGGGTACTTTAGATGGAAGACTACTAAAGTTAAAGCTAGAACAAAATTTGAGGTTTATTTAGCGCTTTGTGATAAGGATGGCCGAGTTTTACATGATTATTCTCAGATGATTGAGGTTTTTCCTAGACCAGATATTTCAGGTCTAAAAGATATTAAAGTCGCGGTTGTAGGGGAGGAGTTTGGGAAAGCTTGGAAGCTTGTAAATACTTTGGGTTTAAAAGCTCATGATTATTTAGCGACTGATGCTAATGGGGCTGACATAATTATATGTGACAGTCCAAAGGAGCTGAGAAAAAACTCTTTAGCTATTTCATCCTATATATCTAACGGAGGAAGCCTATTATTGCTTGAGCAAGAGGAAGCGTGTGTTTGGGAGCTACCAGATCTTAAAATCGAAGTTATAACCAACAGTCAGCGAAAAGACGCTATCGGCCATATTGGTCTTGACTTTGTCTCATGCGCCACTGGCCACCCTATAGTTAAAGACTTCCAGCCGAGAGACTTTTCATATTGGTACGACTTCGAAAAGGATAGGTGGGATTACATTGCTCGTTTTCTCATAAAAGGGCATGGATGTGAAGAAAAGAAAATCATTAAATCTAGGGAGATGGCAGTTACAGCGGAATTTCAATATGGGAAAGGCATAGTCATCGCTAATCAAGTTGAAGCTGTTCGTAGGATACCTAACCATCCAATCGCCATGCATTTCATTTTGAATATGCTTCAATATCTCACCAGAAAAACTTTCTAATAAAGCCAAAATCACTCAACTATAGGAGTGAACAATCCAATCACTGTCTTGGCATGTAGCTTCAAGGAGATTTTTTTCTCCTTTTTTCATCGTAACTATTAAGTTTAAGCCTTCACGGGAAAGATGGATTTCGTAGTCCCCTTTAACAGCTACGATAGAGGAATTTTCTCTTTTAAACTGCCATAAGTTTTCTAGGTACGAATTGGAAGGCACTATTTGGAGTGACGTTAAAAGAGTATGGAAATCTGCCATTTTGGTTTCCATCTGCAAAACGTTTACTGGTCTTAAATGGCAGTCAACACCATACTCAACAGCTTTCTTCTCATGAGGAACCCAGTCAACTGGTATGATTTCTACTGAGGTTTTCTCCCCATAAATCCAGCAGCCGTCTCCCTTTATACCGATGGGGCATGGCGAATTCGATAGGAAAACCATTACATGGGGTTCGTTTAACTCAGCGACATCGTCTATGAGATAAAGATCAGGGGTTGGTGAAAATACCCTACGTATATTCCTCTTAAAGACACTTTTGTTCCAAGCATCCGTATTGTCACTGCACAGGAAAATAGCGCCGTTAGACTCGAAAGCTGAAGTTATTCTACCTCCAATAGAGTAATGCGGTTGACGTAGAAAGGATCCATTAAGGTCTTTAGGACATAAAAGGTTATGGCGGCTGCTAGCCGAAATTAAAGTGGTCTCAGGATGATCATAACTTGTAACACCGCGATCTATAATAAGAGATTCATCGTTCACTTCAAGAATAAAGCTTCCCTTATCTTCATGATAATGGTACGGGCAGGTTGGACCGCTACAAAAATGGAAATGAACATAGCCGAGAAGAGAATCCTTTCTTATCGAGCAAAATTGACCTGTTCTCGGAAAAACCGAAAATCTGGGTTTAACAACGTTTTTTACCGAGTATTTTACAGGTATTTCTGAGGGCGCTATAATTAAATGAAATGGATCTGACATAAATCTTTCTGTTCGCATAATTAGAGTGTACAGTTCTTTCCATTCAGACCTATCTGAGATTCGACAATAAGCTGCGACTAAACCTGGGTCAAATATTTGGTCGGATTTTGCATCATTAATTGGCAGATACGTAACTCCACCTTTAACTATTGAAAGCATGGATAATGCGTAGTCACCGGTTTTAATGAGCTTCGGAAGGGATTTAACATATTCCTCAAACGTGGTGTTATGATATTTAGATAGCGCGTAAAAAAGCCGCATAGCTGTGGAAAACGTGGCGTTCCAGTATGCCATACCTTCTAATGTGCCACCGTCCTCCTGAATATACTTACGGATTATTTCATGTAAATCTCGTTCAGCTTCTTCGAGAAGGCTCTTATATCGTGGGTAAGCCGGCAATAATGATAGTGCTCCAATAATGCGCCCTAAGCTGAATAATACGCCCTGATTCATTTCACGTATATACTCCATGCGCTTAAAGTCAGACTCTATTCGAGGCAATCCCTTTATGATTATGGCATCCCGGATAACTTCTTCACCGTAGGGGGTTAAATAAGAGCCAGCCCAGTCTAAGACTAGAGCACATGCATAACTGTACTTAGTTTCCGTGAAGGATCTATGATGCCAAGTTGAGCCGGGAAAAACTCCCATGAAGCTTTCACACCAGTACTCAGAGTGAGCTGCGGAAAGAGCCATTCTCGCAGCCATCCTAAGCATTTCCGAGTTCTCATCAATTAACCCAACAAAAGCTAATCGTTCCATCGCATCAGCAATGTTTGTCCGTTTCATGTCTCTGTTACGGCACCATCTTCTATCGCCCCATGGAATGAATCGTCCTATCTCAGCCTCCGGATTAATACTCATATCTCGAATACACTGCAGACGTAAATTGTCAAACACCCTCTTTAAGTATCCGCTTTTAACTTTTTGACGAAGAAGGATAAGATCCTCTTCATCAAAAAATATTCCTATTTTCGGCTCTAATCTACTTGGGTTGTCTCTTAACATTTTGGGCCAATCTGGAGTGTAGGGGCTTTTTCGCCTCTCCATTTTTTCTTGCACTTCTTTTTTTGCTAGTCCAATCCAATATATTTGAATGTTCGCTGGCTGCATTTTACTTAACGCGAAATCTATCCTAATACCAGTTACATGCTTACCTGTCACATATCCATCATATTCGTTAACTGATCCATCTCCCACAGCTCCGTCAATCACGGTACAATCAGATTCATCAACATGAAGCTTCAGAGTCATACGAACCCATCTTGGTATAGCCGCGAAAACGCGGATAATATCATATTCATCTAAATGTATGTCGCACTGGCGTTCCAGAGAAACTGCGGTCTTTCCCAGAGTAGCTCTTTCAATATATATTTCTGCTGAACACCATGTTTGTCTGACAAAAGCTCTAGAGGATTTCTCTAGAGTAACCTTATATTCTTTTAAGTTGCTTAGATTTTGATCCCAAAAAGCTTCGATTATTGCTTCAGCTTCATTAATTGGTATAGGTTCCATAAATTAGCTCACCTGTACTAAGCCTTATTTTTGTTTTATCCATTATTTTGGATTATAAACGTTGATAGATAATCAACAATTTTAGAACCTGAATGAAGCGTATCTTAATCTTTTATCTCTTAACTGGGTATTTTCTTAGCTTTTCCCACATCTTTTTATAAGCTTGTTCTTGAGGAGTTTGATAGATTTTTAGTTGGGGGGCTGATGCAAAGATAAAGCCTCCTCCGGGTGCGGCAACCTTTATAGTGTATTCTAGAGCTTTAATTTTTTCTTCTATGTCCTTAAAGCCATATTGTATGGAGCCGTATTTTTCAGTGTTTATCCCCTGTTTGCCAGACATATCTACGGAGAGTTCAGCAAAGAGAGTTATCTTATCACCATACTTCTCTTTCATTTCCTTCAAGTTCATTCTGCATAGCGGGCTTATTGGATGTATGGCGTCAAAACCAGCATTAATCAAATCTTCTATGATGGGCATAATGTAGCCGTGGCTATGTAAAAAGACAAACGCTCCTTTATTGTGGTAAGTCTCACACATCTTTTTATCGTAGGGGAAAAACAATTCCCTATATGTTCTCGGAGAAATGAAAGGACCCTGCGGGGTTCCCATATCTCCAAAAACCCATACGCAATCTATGCCCGCCTCCTCTATCAATGTAGTGGTCATCTTTATTTGCGGCTCAATAGAAAACTCCACAAGTCTCTTAGCGAAATCTTTATTCACAGTTATGTCTATTAAAAATTGCTTTAATCCCCTAAGATATGAAATCGGACTAAAAAATGGGGTGTTATGCGCTACATAAACAAAATATCCTTCATCATGAAATTTTTTAGCACTTTTCACAACCTCTTTTAACGTGGATGGGTCAAGGTCAGGTTTCTCTAATCGTTCAAGGTCTTCTTGCCATCTAACTGCGGGCGCTATGGTTAAACTCCAGCTCCACTCTTCTCTACCTTCCCACTCCTTCCCACGCACCTCAAGATGTAAAGAACCGAAAAGAGACCTAAATATTCTAAAATTTGGCTCCTCTATGACCGGCTCCATCTTATAGTATTGATTGAGCCAGAAGACCCCTCGGGCATCCTCCCACCAGTCAGGAACTTTGTCCGGCTCTTCATGATACAACGATGTATATACTCGCTCAATAGGCTCCATTGTCTTTCTCACCTTTAGCTTAACACATAGAAAAGAGATGCTTTAACCTTCTTTAATTTTATGTCTCTGAGAATAAGGAGCAAACGTTTATCTTACATACTCTTTTCGTTTACCACGAAAATACGTTATAAATTCTTTACCGTAGGATTTCCATCGGCTACTGTTATAGTCCAAGGGGTTACATCATCCCTAGTTACTACGGGAACTTTTATGGAACCCTTTGAACTTGGAATTATAGGTGCTATGTCACCAGCAACTTTTGCAACAATGGACTTATTATTGACTCCAGTTATCACTATAAATCCGCTTTGACCCCGAGGTCTCCATATTTCGCCACTTAGTTCGCCTCTTGCCTCATCCCATGATACTTTCTTTAGATCCAACCCACTAGTTATATGGAAACTTGTCCCTACAACCCAAGGATGTTTTCGAGCCTTGCGTATTGCTAGCAGCTTCACCGACGGTCCGGAAAATGCGACTCTTAATAAATCTTTTTGAGAGCTAAGGAGAAGAGTCTTTAAGTTACCTGGATGAAGATAAACTTTTGTTCTCTCATAGTGAGTAGGTACCTCGCCTAGAAATTGACCTGACCAAAACTCATATATCCAGTAACGCTCTCCGGGATCTAAACCTAAGCGCTCCCACTTTATATCAAATAATGCAATTTTGTTCTCTTCAATATTCTTTAATTGGCGTTTTAGTGGTTCTTCCCACAAGAATAAACTTAACAATATCCATTGATCCCAATCAGCCTCTATAGGCATAATCCAAACCCGCGATGCTCTTTTTCCAGAATTTTCTTCAAGTTCGTTTGACATTACTTCCTTAAATCCTTCGCTGTATGCGAATGTTTTCACAGGAATCGGCTCAAAAAGATCCAATGGTTTGGCAGATTTAGGAGCTGGAGGCAATACCGACAACAATATCTGCCATCTATCCTCTGGCAGAGTTGTAAGGTCATCGCTAATATCTATTTCCCCTCCAGAGAGAAAAGCTACTGTGGCGCGGATTCTAGCTTCTTCTAGTGTTCCTGGCAGACCTACACAGAGACATGATGGTTCTATTATGCCAAGTCTATGGTTTTTCCATAGGTGACAGGCTACGGTAGTATAGTTTTCCTTCATTGTGGACCATGGTATGACTCCTGTATTTCCCGTATCATTACATGTGTATAATAGATCAAAGTAACCTAGGCCGCAAACTTCGTAGGGGTTACAGTTAAGTATAATGGAGTCTGGATTAACGGACTTAACTGTCTCCGCAATTATCCTTGATCCAAGTCTAACCGCCTCCACACCGCCGCCAGCAACAATTCGTGGATTGTGCCGCCTCCTTAGAGATGGATTACAGGGTCCTCCGATAAAATCAAGCTTGAAATATTTTGCCCCTTTCTCAGCAAGCAATTTTACATTTTTCCTGAGATACTCTTGGGCGTCTGGATGAGTTAAATCGAGCGCATAAATTTTTCCGTAAGGTTTCCAAAACCATGCTCCATAAGATGAAGGTTTTTCTCTCTCATCCCCTAAAAGCCATTCCAGGTGATCTCGGTAAACGTAGTCGAATTCGCTGATGGTGAAGGGAGCTATCCATATGCCGAGATTAAAGCCAACTTTGTTTAACTCTTCTGATAACCACTTTAAGCCATGGAAGAATCTCTCATTTTCCTCATATGAGCTTGGTAGAAAATTTTTCTGCCATCCTAAATCGACTTTTACATACTTGAGACTAAGAGCCTTTAATCTACCTGCCGCGATCTTAGCATTTTCTAAAATATCTTCCTCCGTTACGTCATGCCTATAAGGATACCAGCTACACCAGCTTACCGGAGGCGCGTTGAGCGTTTTTATCCCATGCTTCTCCTTAATTAGGTCACCGAATTTTTCTAGAAGAAGCCAAGGATCCCTCCCTAACATAAAAATTACCTCTTCCAAATGAATAACACTTTTCGGTTCAACCGGGAAGTCTCCTCCATCAAAACCTACAATGAACTCTGTTATGCCATCACCCTGCTTGTAGTTAATTTTAACTACACCTAACCATCGTCTAAAGGTCATATAACCAATTAGTAGGGCGGCTCTATCAATGGGATTATAGACTTCCCAGCAAAACTGGGATCGCCCAGTTGCTTCTTGGTTAAAGGAACATAAAGAATTTAATTGGCGGACATGCGCCCAATAACCCCCCTCCTCGTAGATAAGGGACTTTTCATGCTCATTTCCAAACCTTAAAACTCCCGGAGATTTTAATCTCAGTAAGGAAAGAGAGTTAAGAGTTGAGATTTCCCCTGAATTATTTATTAAATCACTCTTCATCAATAATTTTCCATCAGATAGGAAAGCGACCTTCTGCACAAGTGAGAACTGAATTTCAGGAAAATTCCATGTTAGCGTTAGACCCTCTTCATCGCTTTTGTTGGCATAAACTTCAGTCGGCTGATAGAACCTATCATTCACTTGAATTTCACATAATAATGGTTCTAGACGTAGTGTCTCCCACATTGGCGATGTGATCCCTAAAGAAACATCCTCACTATCAACATAAATCCTAAAGTAATTGTCGGAAGCTTCAGTTTTTGCCATTTTTTCTCCTCCATAAGAATAGAAACTATGTATTAACGTTTACTACGGAATCTCTTAATAATTTTTTCACCTTGATAGTAGTCAACAAATTCTAATTTTTCTCTTCAAATTTTTCCGCCTTACAATTTTTATAAGGGGCTTCTGATTCAAAGAACGCTATTTATATGAAAAAACAATAAATATCATAGGTTTTACTCATGTATAGCTGGTGGAAAATTATATGGAGCCGCGAGAGCGCATAATTGCCACTTTAAACTTCGAAGAGCCGGATAGAGTGGGCTTCATAGATTTCATATGGGCTGAAACCTGGAAAGAATGGAGATCTAAGGGGCTCCCACCAGATTATGGGAAATATGTGGATTTTGATATAATTTTGGTTGATGTTGACCAAACACCTAGATTTGAGAAGCGTGTTCTAGAGGAGACGGAGAGATGGATGATATATGTAGATGAAATGGGGACTAAATGGAGATGGCCTAAATTTGAGGCTTCAGGGCCTCCGCTACCTTTAGAAGGTTATGTTAAATCGGAAGACGACTTTGAGAGCATTAAAGGCAGGTTGGATCCAGATGACCCTGAGAGATACCCTAAAAACTTTGAGGAAAATATTAGGCTTCACCACGAGAAGGGAAAGTTTGTAGCTTTGGCTCTCTGGGAACCATTCGATTATTGTTGGAGGCTTAGGGGTTTCACTCAGCTTTTGATGGATATGGTGAATAATCCGGCGTTTGTGAGAGAAATGTTTAATTTTATAGCCAATTTTCAGATTAGATTGGCATCTCGAGCTATTGATGCTGGAGTAGATGGCATATGGCTGTGGGACGACATATGCTATAAGAATGGGCCATTCTTTTCACCTGAAACATATGAGAAAACATTATTGCCAGCTCAAAGAAAAATGGTTGAGTTTTTTGAGAAAAAAGGTTTGCCCTGCATATATCATACTGATGGAAATATCATGAAGATAATCGATTCTCTCATCAAGACCGGTATTAGAGCTATTCATCCATTAGAATGTAAAGCGGGGAACGACGCCCTCCTTCTGAAGGAGAAATATTGTGGCAGTTTAGTCTTAATGGGAAACATTGACGTTAGAGCTCTGGCATCTGACGTCAACACATTGAAGGGGGAGGTTTTATCAAAGCTAGACATACTGTTGCCTGGAGGAGGCTATATAGCTAGCTCCGATCATTCCATCCCTCCAAACGTGAGTTTTCATAACTTTTTGTTATTTGTTAAGATCGTGAGGAAACATGGTATCTATAAACCATGCTAAGAATCTTAAAGCCTGAATGCTTAAAAATAAGCGTATAGAAGAAATTATTGTGAAGATAAAAAGTTTCGATAAGCTTTTGTCATTTTTTCGTCCCAGAATGGGGATGGTAGTCTAATATCGTATTTTCCCGGTTTTTCCACCAGTAATGTTCCGTTATTGATCATTATTTCTAGGGGGTTTTCTTTAGTTTTTAATGGCATGCGAACCAAGCCTTTAATGCGTAAGGATTCGTAGATTGCCATCATTATCTCCATGGTATAACGAGCCTGCCTACCACTACATCTATTATCACTAATTGAGCCCTCAATCCATTCAATTAACTCATCTAGAAGTGTTATGCGTTCATCTTTAATGTTGCTTTGAGGCTTTATCTCTTTCCAACCATATCTATTTAGGAGTAAAATTTTATCGGCTGAGGGTATAAGCATACCATCTGACCCGTAAACTAAAATCCGCGTTGAATTAATCGGGATTTCAGGACCTGGGAGATCACTTTCGATTATTAGGCGGGTTCCGTTTGAGAAGCAAACTAATCCCATGCATAGGTCTTCTATGCGGACATTTCTCTCATATCTATCGGTTTTCCGCTCAACTTGACCTATCACCCACTCAGTTTCCGGATCTCCTAAGAGAAACCTTGCTAAATCTATTAGGTGGGTTCCCCAGTTCAGCAATCCGTCGGATGATCGAACCCAAACAACCGTAGGTCTACCTACTGCGCCTTCACTTATAAGTCTCTTAGCTTCCACATTAACCGGGTTATACCGCAGCACATGTGCGACAACGAGTTTAACTCTATTCTTCTCACAGGCCTCTATCATGGCGTCGGCTTGACCTAGGCTTACGCACATTGGTTTTTCGCAAATTACTCCTTTTACTCCACTCTCCGCCGCAGCGATCGTGATTTCTGCGTGAGAGCTGTGCCAAGTGCAGACTGAAACTATATCTAAGTCTTCTTTCTCCAGCATTTCCCTATAATTGATGTATGTTGAAGGTACGCTAAATTCTTCAGCGAATATCTTCAACATGTGTGGATTTATGTCGGCGGCGGCAACGAGATCGACTTTTGCGTTTTCCCTATATGCTTTTGCATGTGCTCGTGAGATGGCGCCGCATCCAACTATCCCGGCACGATACCTCTTTGACATAATAAAAACCACCACGGAGAAAACATTACTTATAAGCTTGTATTATGTAGCCTTTCAGCCTCCTCGCAGTTCTAATGAGAAGATCCTCTGGCAAGCTATATCCCTTTATAATTTCTAGGGATATGTAGCCATTGAAATTAACGGTTTTCATAAGCTTCGCTAATTGAAGTATGTTTTTATTTTCTTCTTCAAGAACTTCATCATGAATATGAAAGTGTTTTATATAATGTTTAACCAGCTCGAAGGATCTTTGATCTATGTAGGAATGGTTCCATAAAATACCAAAGTTTGGTGTTTTAACTTTGCTTATCACTTTCATGGCATCCTCAGCGCTCTTAATAATGTCATGTAGAGTTTCAAGTATAGGGCAGACTCCATACTGTATGGCGTAATTCCCAACTTCTGTGAAGGCTTCAGCGATATAATCAGCAGCCTCATCAGTTAATGTTAGTATATCTCCTCCAGCAAAGATTCTAACAACTCTTGCTCCTAAATCGCTGGCTAGCCTAATGTTAGCTTTAGCTGCCTCAATATTTTCTCTACGCTTTCTAGGATCAGAGAAACCGAATTGTACCGAGGTTGCAACACATGAAACCTCAACGCCGTTGCTATTAAAAAGATCCCTCACATATTTCCTTTTCTCAAAAGGTGTTTTCGAAGATATTCCATGCTTATGGCCTTCATCAACCCTAATCTCAACGCCATCATACCCGGCTTCTCTGGCGAATTGAACTATTTTCTCAATCTCCCAATCAGGGCAAACAAACGTCATAAAACTCAGCTTCAATCATCTCAGACCTCTAGTTATTAAAGTACGATTTAAGTCTATATGAATTTTGTTGTAAGATAAGTCTATTTGACTTATCTTAAATTGTCGAACACCACTAAAAAGACTTGCTGAATGGCAGTCTCAATTATTAGCGCTAAGAGTCAAATTATCCTTTAATAAAAGGTCTAATATATCATGTTGTAGAGAAAATAATGTGCAAGTTTTTCTATGGCGCATCCATAGGCTATTTATTATAACTTCTATTAATATTGGCGATAAACTTATATTGTTAAATGAAGAAATGATGAAATTGTGATTTGAATGAAATGGATAATTAAAAGGGCTTCTAGGAGCGTAATGGCTATACTTTTTTCTATAACTATAACTTTTTTCTTAGTGCGTTTGATGCCCGGTAATCCGATTTCATCTCTGCTCTTCCAATATATAGAGGAATATCGTTTGCCTCCTGATAAGGCCATGGATATGGTTTCGGCTCTTTTCGCCGTAAATCTTAAGGAACCACTTTGGCTCCAATATATAAAATACATTTATAATGTTTTTAGAGGCGATCTCGGTTTTTCTCTCACCAGTTATGGAACGCCAGTTATGGTGCTAATCGCCTATGCGTTGCCCTGGACCGTATTTGTTGTATCCTTATCATTGATTTTAAGTTTTGCGATAGGCATTACCTTAGGTATGATAATGGCTTATAGGCGTGGGGGATTACTTGATAATGCGCTCTCATTATACGCTAGCGTTATTGCCAGTTTCCCAAGCTATGTCATTGGGATTCTACTTTTAGTTTTTCTCTCAATTCAGCTGGGAATTTTTCCGCGGGGAGGATGTTATGCTACTGGTGTTACTCCTGGCTTTACTATGGAATTTATATCTAGCGTATTTTATCATGCTGCCCTTCCAGTTCTATCCTATGTTGTAACAACAATGGGCAGCTGGGCACTTGTAATGAAAAGCAGCACCCTAAGTGTTTTAGGCGAGGATTACGTGATGGCAGCTGAGGCTAGAGGATTAAAAAAACGCAGAATAGCATTTTCTTATGTTGGGAGAACGGCTATTCTACCGCTATTTACTTCCCTGTTGATAAATATGGGAGCAATGTTCGGTGGATCCATCTTTATAGAGACCATTTTTCTTTATAGAGGTATGGGATATTTAATAAGTAGATCTCTATCGCTTTTCGATTATCCAGTTTTACAAGGTTGCCTTAATATAGTTATAATAGCCGTAATTATGGCTAATTTTATTGCCGATATGCTCTATTCTAAAATTGATCCTCGTATCAGGAGGGGGTAGAATGCGCGTTAATTTCAATACTGATGTGTTCGAAAGAACGTTTAAAGGCTTTTCTCAGGATCTACATATACTGATGAAGAGTAAAAAAGGTTTAACTGGTCTTTCAATAATAATATTTTTCATTTTTATGTTGTTCGCATCATTTTTTGTTCCTCCAGAACTATTACAGTATAATTCCAATAAAATTTGGCTTCCTCCATCTCTTGAGCATCCCCTAGGGACTGATTTCGCTGGCCGCGATATACTCGCCCAAATAGTTCATGGTTCTAGAAGCGTCCTTACCTCATCATTTCTGGCGGCGGTCTTCATCATTTTATTGGGGACAACGGTTGGAATTTTATCTGGACTAAAGGGAGGATACGTGGATGCAGTTTTAATGTTCGTTGCCGATACCCTCATGACTATACCAACCTATCCATTATTTGTAATTATCGCTGCCAACCTAAAAGCTAAGTTAGATATTTTTACACTATCACTCATATTCGCTGTTACTAGCTGGGCTGGATTAGCTAGGGCGGTAAGATCTCAGGTAATGTCCATAAAAAGTAGAGAATTTGTGGAGGCCAGCAGAGTTCTTGGGCTTGGTACACTTCACTTAGTTTTTGGAGAAATATTCCCAATGATCCGACCTTATATTGCAGTGAACTTTTTATACTCAATACTTCACGCAATGAGTGGCTTTGTTGGCTTCTTCTTTCTAGGGTTAGCGCCAATTGAAATGACAAATTGGGGGGTCATGTTGAATCTAGCTGTAGGTAGAGGGGTCATTATGTTGGCTCAATCATGGGCTATTATGTACTTATTAGCTCCAATTTTAGCGATTCTCATGCTAACTCTTGGAATGATCTTTTTAAGTAGTGGATTAGAAACGATTTTTAACCCAAGACTGCGTGAGGAATAAATATTATTACTAGCTTAAACTTTATCTGTTTTTCCATTTTGATTTTCCAAACTTGGTATTACCAAGAACAAAATTTACGCTAAACCCGTGAGTATAAACCATAAATAAAACCAAAAAGCTTTTAAATTAGCGGTTCCAAAATTTATATTACAGAAGGGTTAAATTATGAGGAAAAACTTTCAATCTATAGTTTTGCTGTTGATTTTTCTATTGATGTTTTCATTCCTTCTTGGAGGCACTACGCTGGTAAAGGCTGAAGTAAGAGAGTTTGTCGTTACATTTAATTACGATCCTCCGCCGATAGCTCATTTCAATCCATGGGCTACTGGCGCTCTTTTCTATGGATGGTGGTTTACCCAAGAGCCGCTCTTCTGGTATCTTGCCAACAATGATACATATATACCTTGGCTTGGTGAGAAATTTGAGTGGGACCCTGTAAAAAAGACGCTTACGGTTCGTTTACGAAGGGGAGTTCTCTGGCACGATGGGAGAGTGTTCACTAGTAAGGATGTATTAACTACAGTTTATATTAATGCTCCACTTTGGTATCCAGCTCCAGGCGCTCCGTCAAGGATGTTGCTGAATGTGACTGCTCCAGATGAGTATACTGTTGTTTGGGAATTCAATTATACAAGTCCCACAGCAATACCAAGCACTCTCTATTCAACTATTCAACCCTATAGCCTTTTCGGCGAATGGGCTGATGAATTGAGAAGGTTGGCTTGGAGTGGGGCAAACTTAACGGTGCTTAATGAATTCCGTGATAGATTCCTTAAGGAGTGCAGGCCCACGACAATAGTAGGGACTGGCCCATTCAAGTTTAAGGAAGTAACTGACATAGAGATAATCTATGAAAAATTTGATAGGTATTGGAGAGGAGCAGAAAATATAAAGTTTGATAGGGTTCGGGTGATTAGGGCAACTTCAGATGTTCAGGATGCATTAACTTTGCAAGGCGTTGTGCATTGGCGTTGGGGTTTCTATTCAAAAGAAGCACAAATGTATGCGCAAGCTCATCCAGAAACATTTTGGATAGGTTTTGTACCGTATGGTGGCATAAGTGTAGTGATCTTAAATTGTCATCGCTACCCGCTAAACATCCCAGAGGTTAGGAAAGCCATATATTATGCCTTTAATACTACGGAATACCGAAATATTGCGATACCTGGTGAAGGGCTCTTAGATGGAGTTGTCGGTAAGAAGGGTCTCGTTTATCCTCTTAGTGTAGCGTACGGCTTATTTGGAAAAGACTTCGTTGATGGATTAAACGATTATGGCGGTGCAAAAGGCGCCGATTTCAAGAAAGCAGAGGAAATACTCCTCAATTTAGGCTTTAGAAAGGATACTGAGGGGATATGGGTAACTCCTAATGGCACGAGATTAGAGTTCACCTGCCTATACATTCCAGAGTGGTGGGCTGTTTTAGCGGATGCTTTTGTCGCTCAAATGTCTAGATTTGGCATAAAAATAACGCTGGTTGGAACAAGATGGGACCCGTTCTGTGCATCACTATTTAGAGACCATGACTATGACATATATTTGAGGTTTGGCACATGGTATTCTATTCATCCTTACACTGTAATGTATAACCTCTTCGTAGCGAGAAACTCATGGGAGGGCATTCCCGCCCCCTATCCGCTGCATGAACCCCAAATCGTTGAAGCGCCTGGATGGGTTGCAAGCTGGATTGTTGAGAAAGGGAAACCATGGCTTGTTGGCGAGAGAGGCATAAATGTGACGAGACTTACCATAGAGCTTGAAAGGGAGACGGATCCAGAGAAGATGAAGGAGGGACTTAAATTCCTGACATGGTATTGCAATGAATATCCATTTTATCTACCATATTCGCTTTCAGGCAGAATGTATGTAATAAATAGAGAGAAGGTTTCCGGTTTTCCTGCTGATACGCTGAATCCGCTTTGGCTTCCATATCCTTACTCTGATATCTTTCCATGCGTCCTATGGATTTCTCTGGGAATGTTTGGACCCAAGGTTCCGTACACCGGTGCTTACGTACTTGTATATATGCTAGAGAAAGTGCCACAGTTCCTTGGGGCCGATGGAAACTATTATGGACCATATAAGCGTGGGGATGCTGCTCGCATTCCAGAGGAGGATGCTGTTAAGCTGATTGAAGAGGGCTTGGCCAGCTATACGCCGCCCACATACATTTATGTTACTGCTTATGCCAAGACCAGTATACCTGCGTTTACTGGTGTTGACGGCGAAACCTATGGCCCGTATAGGGAGGGTGACGCAATGCTAATTCCAAAAGAAGACGCTGAGAGGCTCGTAGCCGAAGGCAAAGCCACATATAGCCCACCAGTACCAGCAGAAATACCCGAAATATCTGGAGCAGTCTCAGACCTGCTTGGAAGAGTCTCAAGGCTAGAAACATCAGTTTCAGCTGTAGGAGCAGACGTAAGCGCACTAAGCAAGAAGGTCGACGACCTAACAGGACAAATATCAAGCACAGTAACCACAATAACGGCCATAGGCGCAATAATCATAATACTGTCCATAATTAGCATAATACTAAGCCTACGCAAAAAATAACATAACAAATCTCTTCTTTTTTATTGGTAATCATAAATTATCCTTGATATTATGTTGAAAATGATCGAATGAAAGAATTAAATTTCGTTATAGGGGCTCTACGGATGCCGCATTTCTCTTGTTGTGAATTAGGGATAATAACTATGTTAGCTTATGATAATCTCTTTAGTATTTGAATGTTGCTATTGGTGAAGAGGTTCAGATGCTTTACCTAGGGCTCTTAGATGCTTTGCCCCCATCAACCCGCTGCTTTATCCGGAGAAAATGCTTGGCCAAGGTTCTCCAATACTTGTTCTCATAATCCTTAAGCACGGTTCTAATATATGCGTACCTCATATGCGTACCTCACGACGTCGGCTGCACCGGGAGCTGCAACCAGTATCGCTGTTAAGTGGAGTTCTAGGGATTTTCCCATGCCTGTAACTATGTTTGGCGGTTGCAGTAACTATTCGCTGGCTCAGCCCATAAACACTTATCCGTCGAGCCGTCGTGTTGCTGATGTATACCGTGGATTTAGTTGGAGCTAAGGATTTAAGGGTGTGGAGGTTAAAGGTGTGTTGAGCGCAGGCTGGAGTAGAAGGCAGGGGCGATGGGTTCTCGTTGGAGTGTAGGGTTAGCTGCTTTGGGAAATGGTATCGCGGAAGCATCTTTGCCAAGCATATCTGATGCTCTTACTCTGCCGGTTGATGCTCTCTTAGAGCGTTTGGGCTCCTCTCTATCCGGGCTATCCTCTAGGGAGGTGGAGAGGCGCCTTGAAGTTTTCGGCTACAATGAGGTTGCTGGGAGGAGGAAGAGGTCTCTTATAATAGAGTTTTTATACCATTTCAGAAACCCTCTAGTGATCATATTGCTGATCGCCGGTTTAACCTCTTATCTCCTAGGCGATCATGAGAGCGCCATAATAGTATTCTCGATAGTAGTTATGAGCACGCTTCTAGACTTTTATCAGGAGCATAAGGCTGAGAGAGCCGCTGAGATGCTGAGGGAAAGGGTTGCTCTCACAGCCACGGTCATTAGGGATGGATTTAAGCGCGAAGTAAAGATGAGCGAGATAGTTCCAGGCGACATCATACTTCTCTCGGCTGGAGACGTCGTGCCAGCAGACGCTAGGGTGATAAACGCAAAAGACCTGTTCGTCGACCAATCAGCTTTAACTGGAGAATCATTTCCGGTTGAGAAGACCCCTACGCCCCTTAAATCGGGCGACTTTCCAATTACCGAGTGGAGCAATTATCTCTTTATGGGGACATCTGTTGTCAGCGGATCCGCGATGGCGGTGGTTGTTAGGACTGGGGGTCGGACGGAGTATGGGCGGATATCTAGGGCGCTTGCCGTCAGAGGCCCTGAGACGGAGTTCCAGAGGGGTATACGAAGGTTCGGCTATATGATTATGGAGACCACTTTTCTACTAGTTCTATTCATCTTCTTCATAAATGCGCTCTATAAGCGGGATGTTCTCGAGTCGCTTCTCTTCTCGGTCTCATTGGCCGTCGGCCTGACCCCTGAGCTCCTACCAATGATAATCTCAATAAACCTGTCTAAGGGCGCAATAGATATGGCTAGGAAGAAGGTTATAATTAAGCGCTTAGCGTCGATCCAGAACTTTGGGAGCATGGATGTCTTATGCACTGATAAGACTGGGACATTAACGGAGAATAGGATAAGGCTAATATTTCATGTCGATATCGATGGAAGGGAAAGCGGGAAGGTGCTACTGTACTCGTACTTAAACAGCTATTATCAAACCGGCTTGAGGAGCCCGCTCGATGAGGCTGTGCTGGCATATAAGAGCATAGATATTACAGGTTACATGAAGATCGATGAGATACCATTCGACTTCATACGTAAGCGCCTCTCCATAGTCGTTGAGCATGAGAACCAGCGCTACATGATTACTAAGGGTGCGCCGGAGGAGATTCTGAAGATATGCTCGTTCTATGAGCTAGACGAAGTGGTATCCGATTTAACTGATGAGACTCGTAGAAAGATTGAGCGGAAATACCTTGAGCTGAGCGCTGAAGGATATAGGGTTCTGGGCGTAGCGTACAAGCGCCTGAGGGAATATAAGCCCGTATACTCCGTCAGCGATGAGAGCGAAATGATCTTTTTAGGCTTCATAGGCTTCCTAGACCCGCCTAAAGAAACCGCGAGAGAAGCAATAAGGCTCCTAAGGGAGGCGGGCGTGGAGCTGAAGATACTTACCGGCGACAATGAGCTCGTCACTAGGAAAGTATGTGAGCATTTAGGCTTTGAGATTAAAGGGATTCTCCTCGGAAGCGAGATTGAGCATATGCGCGATGACGCCCTAGCGAGGGCTGTTGAGGAGGTGAACGTCTTCTGCCGCGTGACCCCAGCCCAAAAGAATAGGATAATAAGTGCTCTGAGGGCTAATGGACATGTGGTCGGCTTCCTCGGCGATGGTATTAACGATGCGCCGTCGCTGAGGAATGCTGACGTTGGCATATCCGTGGATAATGCTGTCGATGTTGCGAAGGAAGCCGCGGACATAATCCTCCTAGAGAACGATCTAACCATACTCCATGATGGCGTTTTAGAGGGTAGGAAAACCTTCGGCAACGCTATGAAGTATATCCTGATGGCTGTTAGCTCAAACTTTGGGAACATGTTCAGCGTCGCAATAGGCTCATTGTTCCTACCATTCCTACCAATGCTCCCAATACAAATACTCCTAAACAACCTACTATACGATTTGACTCAAACAGCCGTCCCGCTGGACGACGTCGACAGGGAATACTTAGAGAAGCCTAAGAGGTGGGATATATTCTTCGTGAGAAGATTCATGGTGGTCTTCGGACCTATAAGCTCGCTCTTCGACTTTCTAACATACTTCATGATGCTCTTAGCCTTTAAGGCCGCTGAGCCGCTGTTCCAGACAGCATGGTTCCTAGAGTCCCTGTTAACGCAGACGCTGGTCGTCTTTATCATAAGGACAA
>Ga0209394_1000794_pt1 | contig 21915 bp, 25 predicted proteins | sample JNZ201metaG_FD_184122 | JGI IMG/M metagenome (GOLD analysis project Ga0209394, IMG submission 184122) | Hot spring microbial communities from Jinze hot spring, China to study Microbial Dark Matter (Phase II) - JNZ 20120812A (SPAdes) (version 3) ... | reverse complement strand
CGATGGAACCGTTGAATATTTAACCTATAAGGGGAAGGCTTGAGGTGAAAGGGTTATGCCCGTATATCATCTAAAAACACCCATATCTGAAGAGGAAATCCGCAAGCTGAAGGTTAACGATGTCATCTACATAACTGGAACCATTGTCACCGCCAGAGATCAAGCCCACCGGCGGGCCCTAGAATACCTAAAAGAGGGGAAGCCTCTGCCAATAAACCTTGAAGGGCTAGCCGTTTTTCACTGTGGCCCCGTGGTTGCCAAGGAAGGCGACAAATGGGTGGCTGTGGCGGCTGGTCCAACAACAAGCACCCGCATGGACCTCTTCGAAGATGAGTTCATCAAGAACTTCAAGGTCCGCGTTGTGATCGGCAAGGGAGGCATGGGTAAAAGGACAACGGAAGCTATGGCGAAGTATGGAGCGGTTTACGGCGCCTTCACTGGTGGAGCCGCCATACTGGCGGCCAAAGCTATTAAAAGTGTTCGAGGCGTTGAGTGGCTTGACCTTGGAACACCCGAAGCCCTATGGATATTCGAGGTTGAAAACTTCGGCCCACTGACAGTGGCCATAGACTCTCATGGCAATAACCTCTACTTGGATGTGGCCAAAAACGTTGAAGAAAACAGGAAAAAGATATACGAGAAGCTTGGCCTACAACCCTAAACCTCCGTTTTTCTAATTTTTCAGCCTAATTTCCGATAAAGAGCCGAAATTCTGTTTTTTGTTGCAGAACCCTTAATATTAAAGCCTCAGAAAGACCAGAGCGAGGGAAAGTCATGTTTAAAAGCTTAAGGGAGAAGATAACCTTTTCAGGCATGATTGTACTTGGCATAGGCGTCGGCCTTCTAGTTTTCACATTCATAAGCGCTTACGGCTTCCTAACCCAAAGCCTCCCAATAGCAAGCTCAGAGGACTTTGCACAAACCTTTGGTGCAGCCCTAGCCCCCCTAATCGCCACATGCATACGCCTAATGTACCTCGGAGTTATGGGCTGGGTTGGCTCACTAATAACCATAAGGGGTGTAACAATCCTAGTCCACGCGCCAAAAACAGAGGTCACAGTTGTCCCCGCAAGGACCGTGGCGGCAACACAGCAACAGCAGCAAAAAGCCGCTGTTCCAGCCAGGAAGGAGCAAAAAATGGAACCCGAAGTTATCGTTTTCCCACCGGAGCAGCAGGTTCAAAAGACTGGTTGATGATGCAAAGGGCACATATAGTCTCAAAAGAGGGTTTTTATGGACGTTTCAATTCGCATGGTAAGTGTGGTGTCAGCCTTTTTCTGGGTTCTTCTGGTGGCCTTTTTCGCTTCAGCAGCCTACTCGGTGAAAGACTTGCATTTAAGCCTTGAAAACCCCCAGTTAAGCCTAACTCCAGATGGATGCGTTGTGGTCTCCATTCCAATAAAAATTGAAAATGAAGGCTTCTACAGTTTGGGAGAATTTAACCTGACGACAAGAGTTGCGGACTTAAACGGCACAAGGATTACGGAGGGCTCCACATTTATACCCCTCATAAAGAGAGGCGACAGAATTGTTGCTCTCCACAACTTAACCTTTAGTGTTGAAATCCTAATGGAGAAAGGCGCCTATTACCTATTCAATGACTCAAGCTTTGTGGTGGCCGCCCTAATCAGCATGAAGCTAGCTGATGCTATCCCCGTTAAAGCTTCTTCAAACTTTTCTGTTCCATGGGGCGCCCCCTTCTACAACTTTCATCTAGAGCAGCCAACCTTTGAGCCGCTAAACCTCACACACATCATGGTGTCAGTGCCCATAAGCTTCGAGAATCATGCATCCCTCGAAATTAACGGCGAAATAAGCCTTCACATGTACAACAGCGAAGGCGTATGCGTCGGCCAAGGCAACTCCACAATAGTGGCGCCCCAAGGGGCCATGTATAGGGGCTCTGTTATGCTTTATGTCTATGCTTCTGAAATCGCTGGGAAGGGCTTCTTTGAAGTTTATTTCTCAACATCATTTTTCTCTTACGGGCCCTTGGTGATCCCCCATGGTTGAGGAGAATGAAAGACCCAAAAGACCCGCAAGAAGCTTAATTTTTAAGGCTGTGAAGGCGCTGGCTAAAAGCTTCATCATTTATCTGCTGTACCTTTTTGTTTGGAGCTTTTTCGCCCAATTTGAAAGTTATGTTCCGGGTTTGCAGCAGATTGCTGAAAATTTTGTCATAGTCTACATTCTGCTGGGGGTTTTTGGAGACCTTGTCTCCGGCACAGTTTTTCAGCACTTCTTTAATGTGGCGAGGGCTTTTTTCGTTATCGGCTATCTAACGCTGGCGCTTCAGGGTGGAATCCTAAACTTGGAGTATATGGGTGTGGCTTTAACCGTTGACCTTCGCCTTTTTCTTATGGCGGCTATATTGCTCAGCCTTCTAAGCCTTGCAAAGTCCATGCTTCAAGCCATAAAATATATGGGTGAAAAGGCGGAGTTAACCCTCAACCCCTAGTCCTTTAGAGTTCCCGGCTCATCACGTAGGCGTCTTCACCGTCCGCGTAGTAGCCGCTGATGGTTCTCACTATTCTGAAGCCCAGCTTCTTGTAGAGGCTTATGGCAGGCATGTTTGAAACCCTCACTTCCAGGAAGGCTTGTTTGGCATTGTATAGGCGCATCCCCTCCAGAGCCTTGGACACTAAGGCGTAGCCTATGCCTTTCCGGCGGTGCTCCGGCATGACTGCTATGGAGACAATGTGGCCCTTTTTTATGAAACCGCTGAGGCTGAAGTCGGAGAAGCCCAGCTCTATGCGGCACATGACATAGCCCACTATTTCACCGTCCACTTCAGCCACTATGAAGGTTTCCGGGAAACGGTTGTATAGATCCATGAAGAAGTAGTCGCCGTAGTTTTCTGGGAGGCAAACGCGGTTTATGTACATGACCCGCTGTAGGTCCTTCGGCGTAAACTTTCTGAGGGTGAAGGCTTGCTGCAAGCGTTTTCCACCATACGCTTGTTCGAGGCTAGTCTAGTCTACAACTGTACTTTAAAGGTTTTCTCATGGCTGCTGTTCAGACTGCCCAACCGTCCCGACCTCTGGGAGAGTGTAATTTCCATAGGGCACAGCCCAGACCTTAGCGTTTTCTCCCACCGTTCGGAAGGCTTGGTTTAGAGCCTCATTCACGGTCCGCGCAGTCTTCAACCTAAAAACGTTCACGGCATAATAGTCCGGCAGAATGGAGACTAGGATTATCTGGTTTTTCTGCAGAGCCCTCATCAATTGGTAGGCACTGTGGCCGCCCCAAACGAAGTTGCGTTTAATCTCCCTCTCAACAGCCTTCAAATCCTTAAACTTAACCATCCACTCGTAAAAGGCTTGATTTCCATAGCCCTCCGTGCACTCGGCAACCAGAACCACCACGCCGCCCCGCTTAGCAATCTCTGAAACATTGTCAACGCTTACCCATGCCCGGGCGAGGTTGATGTCCGCCGGATATCCACCGGCGCTTACAACAACCACGTCTGCTCTTCGATCAACGGCCACCCGGTACATTTCATTAAAAAGCCTAACCCCTTCGTAGAAGGCTTTCTCCAAGTCTCCCGCAAAGGCTTTCACAACTTCGCCTTTAACGTTAACCACAACATTCAAGGTAAAATCCACCTTCGCTATCCTCGCAGCCTCAACCGCGTCCTCGTGAACGGGATTCCCCTCCAGAACACCGGCTCCAGCATTCGAATGCAGGAGCATGGCGTGATTAGCCTTCACCGTCTCCTCGCTGACAACCCCGGGCAAAACACCACTTCTCCCACCAACATAACCCATAAAAGGATGGGGATTGATGACGCCCGCCAGAATTTTAAGGTCAGCCTCTGCGAAAATGCGGTTCAAATAAACCTTCGTCCCACCCTTTGTTGCGCCAACATAAACGAAATCAGAAGCCTTGAGATCATGGCTCACCACCTTAACCCGCCTAGCCAAGTTTTCGCCCAAAAATGCAGAGGCATCTCCAGCAAAACCTCCATTCACACCCCATCCAAGAATGAGGGTTATGTCCTCATCCCTAACCCCTGCACCATTCAACTCGTCAAGAATTGGAGGCACCAAGGCACGACCCACGGTCATAGGCGTGTCGCCGTCAAGGACTATGACCGCCTTGTTCCCGGCTTTAGCTGCCTCGCAAAGCCTCTGGGAGCCTATGGGCTCTTTAAGGGCCCTTTCAACTTCGCCTTTGACATCCGATAGGCTGGGCTTCTCTTTCGGCTCAACAGACCCCAGAAAGTTTTTGGTAGGAACCCTCAAGCACACTTCAGTCTTTCCATAAGGAAGCCAAACTTCAACCATTCGACATCACTGGCGGCTATAAACGCTTGGGTTTCCCACTATTTTAAATCTTTGACCGACATTGAAGCTCGCTTATTTTGTGGTTGAAGATTTTGCGGAGCAGGGATATTGGTAGGTAGCCGTTCGCCAATATTGTATCGTGGAAGAATTTTTCGTCAAATTTGTCGCCCATCTTTTGTTTAACCTCCTCCCTAAGCTTTAGGATTAAGTGTTTTCCGAGAAGGTAAGAGAGCGGATATCCCGGTGTCTGGGTGTAGCGATTCACCTCTGCCACAGCGGCTTCTCTGGACATTCCGGCTTCCTTCACAAGCATTTCAACAGCCTCCTCGAAGGTCATTTCACCCCTTGAAAGCTTGACATCCACAATTATGCGCACAGCCCTCCAGATCATATCATTAACTTGTATGAGACGTGTTTCAAGATCGGTTATGAAGCCTTTCTCCTGCATAAGCTCCTCGCAGTAGTGAGCCCAACCCTCAACGGTTTCCGCTCCATCAATTAAAAGGCGGACAACACTTCCACGATTTGAAATAGCTCCCTGCAAAAAGTGACCTGGAAACGCCTCGTGCACCGCCGTGTTCCTTATTGAAGGATAGTTTAAATGCTTTCCAAGGTTCGTCGGATCCTTGGGTCTTGTCACCAAGTATATGCCTATCTGGGGCTTGTCGTATTTTGCCGGCATCATTAGGGCAGCGAAAGGTAAAACCGGCGCCATAAAAGCTGGCGTTTCCTCTACGAGCAGAACGTCTTCGGGATAGACCGTTGCAATTCCCTTTTCTTGGACAAAGCGTCTTGCCTCATCCATAACCCGCCTTGTGTATTCAAGAGCCTCCTCAAAGGTTTTAGGCGCCTTACTCTCTATCAATTCCAAAACCTTTTCGACAGGTTCCCCTGGAGCCAGCTGGTTCGCAAGCTTTTCCCTCTCAGCTTTAAGCTCATTGAGGTATTTCACGCCAAGCTGGAGGATCTCCTCCGAACTCAAGCCTAACTCGCGGAGCTGGAGCAGCTTTTCGAATTTTTCCCGTCCAAGAGCCCATTCCTCAATTGTCTTGTCGAGCAGGCTGTGCAGCCACTCCAGATGCGCCTTTAATGCTGGCTGAAGGTTTTCCACAGCCCTCTGAAGCCTTTCATAAACTTTGTCTGAAACCCTTCCCCTAATGGCTTGCAATATGAAAGTAAACAAGCCCATCATGTTCTGGGTTTTTTCTATGGCAAGTTGCGTCCAAAGTTTCACTGGTCGCGATTTCTCGAATCTTGAGCGAAACTCCTCCAAGTATTTTGGCATCTTCTCTATTCTTGCGGCGATGGCGTCCAGCCTTTTTTCCAGCGGTGCATAGTCTCTTGCGAACATTATGAAGATTAGGCTGCCAAGCTCTTCTGAAACATCCGGGTTTAACTCATGTACGCGTCTCTCGTAGAAGTCGAACTTCCAGCGCTCATAGACCTTCTCCAAAACCTCCCAGTCTATCTGGCGATCGAAGCTTAACTCTTCACGCTTCACTTTCTCGCTGAGTTGTTTAAGCAACTCCTCCATAAGCTGAAGGTTTTCAATAAGCCTCTCCGTGGAGCCTTTTGGGAGCATGTAGTCGTATGGTTCGTGAAGTCCAAGGTAGGTGGCGAAGTCTGGGTTCTTCTCCAAAAACCTTTCCAAATACTCGTTCACAATCCTCTCAAAAATTTCATCAGCCCTCATCTATCTGCACCAGCTTTCCGAGAAAATAACATGCCAAAACTATTAAGTTTTAGCCAAGTCCATGGAGCATAAGCTCTTTAAGGAATAGCCACCATTAAATATGGACGCGAGGAACCCATATGGCTATTGAAAAAACCCCTGGAAAAAATGAGATAATGTTTGTCTGGTTTAACCGCTATGCCGGAGTCACCATAAAAACTCCGTCGAAAACCCTTGTCGTGGATCCTGTTGATGTTAAGGCTAAAATTTTCCAGAATGTGGACGCCGTGCTCATAACCCATGAACACTATGACCACTTGGATCCTTCACTGGTTGGAGAGATCCACAAGCTCTCCCAGTGTATGGTTGTGGCTGATTCTACCTCGTCGAGAAGGCTGCGAAACATTATCCCCCAAGAAAAGCTCAGCGAGGTTCAACCGGGCTTGGAGGTTAAGGTGGGCGGGGTTTCCGTTAAAGCTGAAAAATGCAATCACCCGCCAGCGTCTACGCCTGTATCCTACATAATTACAAGTGAGGATGGCGTTAAAATTTTCCACACGGCGGACAGTCTCCCGTTTCCGGAGATGGCTGCCATAGGGGAAAGGGAAAAATTCGACCTCGTCTTCTGCACCGTTGGAATTGCCCCGGGAGCCTCTCCAGAAACGGGTTTCGAAATAGCGAGGCTTACAAAGCCCAGGGTGGCGGTTCCCTATCACACGGGTTCAAGCGCCGATCTGAAAAAGTTTGGAGAACTCTTGAAGAGGGAAATGCCAAAAACCACATGTCTCATCCCCGAGGTAGGCAAAATTTACCAAGTTTCAAAAAAGGTGTAGCTTAAATGCAGCAGGAAAACGTGAAGGCTGAAGTCTGCAAAATACTGAATAAAATCGGCGCACTGCAATTTGGAACCTTCAAGCTCACCAGCGGAAAAATAAGCCCCTACTACATAGACCTCCGGGTGGTTCCAAGCTTCCCAGATGCCTTCAAGAGGATATGCGACATCTACACAAGCTTCGTGAAGGATGAAATAGGCATCGAAAACTTTGAAAGAGTTGCAGGAACCCCGATGGCTGGCATGCCCTTCGCCACCATCATCGCCTACAACCTAAAAAAGCCCTTCATATACATTCGGAAAGGCGTACGCCTCCATGGAAGACAAAGAAGGGTTGAAGGCGTCCTAGCTCCAGGCGACCGTGTATTACTGGTTGACGACCTCATCACAACGGGGTTGTCCCTCAGACGGGCTGCAAAAGCCGTCATCGCTGAGGGCGGTGTCGTAAACGATGCGGTGGTTCTCCTAGACAGAGAAGAGGGCGGTGGGGAGAAACTCCGCAAAAATGGGATTAGACTCCACGCCGTTGTCAAAATCAGCGAGGCGGCCAACATGCTCTATGAAACGGGCGCAATAAACGAGGAGCAATTAAAGACGATTTTGAAGCAGGTTAAAAGGGGATAAAAAGGCGTTAGAAGTTAGCGTCAATTTATTCGTAGAATATTAGCCCCTTCTCCTCTAAAATTTCGTGGAGCTTGTGGACCGCATCGTAAACGTCCTGCTCCCTCTTGGCTCCAGTGCACACAAGCTTGCCGCTAGCAAAGAGCAGTATAACCACCTTCGGATTGTCCATGCGGTAAATTAGCCCCGGAAACTGTTCAGGCTCATACATAGTTTTTCCAAGGGTGTAGGCTGCCTTCTCTAGGTCTATCATGCCGCCCAGGCTGGCGGAGGCTACAATGTTCTGGATTTTGAGTTCAGGCTTGCTGATGATTATTATTCCGCCTCGCTTGAGCTCCTTGATAACCTTCATAACCGCCCTTTTAGCCTCCTTCTCAGACTTGGCTCCGGTGCAAACCATTTTCCCAGAATTGAAAATCAAAGTCGCCGTTTTAGGCCTTTTAAGCCTGAAAACAAGCCCTGGAAACTGCTCTGGACGATACTCAACGCCCGGATAGCTCTTAACCACAGCGTTCAAGTCCACCTTCTGGTTTAGGGTTGCTGAGGCCACAACGTTCTCTATGTTTATTATGGCTTTAACCTTAGGCATGAAACACCACTACATATGAAGTCCTTAAATACCCTTTATAAAGCCTTAGGTTTGAACATTGGACGCTTGATGGAAACTGGGGGATTTTCCAGAAACTTTTAAATCCATAAACGCTAAACCAAACCCTTTCATAAGGTGAGGGCTTGAAGAATCCCAGTCGGCCAAACTACCTGTTCGTGCCGCCTGCCATTTTCGCAACCGTTCTCTTGGGATACTACTTAACTCATGGAATCTTTCCCGGGCCTGAAATGGTGTTTCTATTTCTGTTTGTTTATGCCTCCTACACTGGGAGCGGCAACCGTTTCCTGAAAACCTTTTCGCCTTTCATCATATCCTTCCTATCCTATGAGGCTTTGAATAGGCTTATTGACTCTGTTCCAAAGTATATACATGTCCACGAGCCTATAGCTGCAGACCTATGGATGTTTAAAACGCTCCCAACTTTTGTGCTTCAGCAATATAGAATGCCCATACTGGACTGCATGGGCACGGTTTTTTACTCCGTGCACCTCATAGCGCCAACAGTGTTCGCCTTTGCTCTGTGGCGATATAGACCGGAATACTATCAAAGATACGCACTTGCCTTTGCCTTCTGCACTTACAGCGCCCTGCTAACGTTTCTTGTCTATCCCGTTGCTCCACCATGGTACGGTGTTAATGCCACCCGTGTGCTCTTCCAAGTGGACCGTCGCCTGGGGGTTCCAGTGTTCCAAACGATATACGACTATATTGGCGTGAATCCTTTCGCGGCTTTTCCAAGCCTTCACTCGGCTTATCCGTGGCTCATTGCTCTCTTCGCCTTTAAGGCATGGAAGAGAAGGGCTCTGCCGATTTTCGTTTTTCCAGCGGTGATATGGTTCAGCGCCGTTTACCTTGGCGAACACTACGTAATCGATGTTATTGGCGGGATTGTCTACGCAACGGTCGCCGTCATAATAGCATGCAAGAAGGAAAATCTGTTTAGGGGAATCTTTGCCTTCAGCGATTCCATAGCTAGCTCGATACTGGATAGTTTGGAGAAGGCTGGGCTTCCATTATACCAGAAAAGTGAACAAGTTTACCTCTTCTCCTTTAAACGTGTAATGCTGTAGAAGCCATGTTTTGCTCTACTCTTCTAGCCTTCCGCAACTTCAAAAAGCTGTATAGTTTCCAAAGATTGAAGGAGACTAAGATAAGAGCGAAGAATTGATACCATGCAAAGGTTTGAACGCCAATGCGGATTCCACTGCTTATCTCACAATCGATTCTGTAGGCCAGAAAGCCCTGTGAAAGATGGGCTCTGCCAAATTCCTCATGATACTGGAGGTCAGCGTATATTCCCCGAATGGTTGCCCATGGTGGGTTGGCACCAGGCTGCCAGAACGTATATGAACCCCAAAGGCTAAAGATTATGAGGCCTACGATTAGAACATTAACAACGATATAAAAGACTGGACCCCAATTAATTTTACTAAACCCTGATTTTTCAGCAGTTTTCTCTTCTCCCTCTTTTTCTTCACCACTTGGACCCGAAGGCAGCATTAGGACTATGAGGATCACCAGAACCAGCAGGAATAGGATGTACATGTTTCTCTCGGAGTGCATTAGCAGTGGAAGATTCCCCACGTAGGGGATTCTCGCTATCACCTTGCCCACGAGGGCTGTGGATGGCCATGGAGGGTCGTTTACGCCGCTGTTGTCTCCACGGGTTGTAATATAGTATAGATCTCCCCTCTCCTCCACTTTAACGGCTCTGTGAACTATAAGTTCATCCCCCCTCCTGTAAACTAGAATGTCGCCTGTCAAACCATAGGGGTCAGCTTTTATTTGGGCTGGGTCTATCTTTTGGACTATTATGAGGTCGCCTATGTTTAGTGTTGGAAGCATGCTTCCAGACGCCACCGCCAAGGCTGGGTATGGTGTGCCTAGAACTGCTTGTGCACCATAGTAGCCGCCTAAAACTATGAGAAGGAGTAATGCAACCGTTATGGCTGTTTGGAAGTACTCGTTTTTCCAGAGTTTCCTAAGGGTTTCAAACGCCAATTTTGTGCCTTCTTTTTGAGGGTTATTCTTGTTGAATTATTTCTTCACGTTTTAAAACTTAACGCTTGAAAAATGAAATAAATAGGGGGAGGATAGACGTTTTTGGTTATATTTCTATTCCTTCGGCGCCCAACTTGACTTTGCTCACTATACCCTTGAACTTCTTTCCGCATTTTGGGCATTCGTACATGCCGAAGACGGTCATGGTTATCCGCATTTTCTTGTCTGGAAATGGCGCAATAAGCTCCCACGTTTTATAGGGGTCCTTCACTTCTGTCCCGCATTCTGGGCAGAGGTTTTGCCTTGTTTTCGGCATGGTTGAAGCCCGCGCTGTAGATTTATTTACCTAAACCTTCTTCTTGCTTAGGACTTCTCGGAAGGGTTTCTTGCATTTTGGGCAGTCAAAAAGCCCTATTTCCAGCTGCATTCTCTTGCCGGACTTGTCTGGGCGCCCAGCCATGGTCCACTTCTTTCTCGGGTTTGCAACTTGGGTTCCGCACTTTGGACATTTAGCCATCAACTTTTCCTCCAACGTCCTCGATAACCATGGTTTTCTCATGATGATAGATAAATAATTTTCCATTCATTTCGAGCATGGAAGCATTTTTTACATGGAACCATGCTTGAAATGGGCTTTCCATGTAAGCAATAGCCTCTATGCATTCTCCCGCTTACTCCTGCCGTAAGCCAAGAATGGAATGACCGACAAAATGAGTGTTCCAAGAAGCGTGAAGTAGCTTTGATAATCCGCCCTTGAAATGAAGATGTATGTTGGCACGAGATTGAGTAGTCTTCCAGTCATCAGTCCCACCTCCATCAGGACTAGAATGCTTGCGTAGTGTTCTCGGCTGAAGGAGTCTCCGTAGTGGGCGAACCATGAGATAGTGAAGGCACTTGCCAAACCAGATAGGGCTGATAGAGATACAATATGCTGGGGTGCTGTGGCATGTCCTATGAGGAAGAACCATGCGGCGTTTAGCATCACGCCCATTATTGCGAATTCCGCCCGTCGCATTTTAATGTCTGAAAGCCAATTCACCAAGAAGGTTATGACGGAGACCACTAAGCTTGTTAGGGCTAGGACGAAACCCATTCTAGAAACCGTTTCAGAAATCCTATTAACAAAGAGGGGATAAGCCAACCAGTAAGCTTCGCACATTCCAAAAATTATAAACGTGGCGAAAAATATGGAGAGCTTTCTGCTTCGCGGAACAGTTAAACCAAAAGTTTCTTGTCTAAACCTCACTCGCATGAAAAAGATCAACGCAACAAGGTATAATGCTACGGCGAAGCCAAAAACTGCTGTGAAACCAATTTTCTCAATGAGTAAACCTCCGGTTGCTGGGCCAACTATGCTGGCGACTGATGGAATTATTATGGAGAAGAGGCTTACTGAGCGCGCCCTAATGTTGGATTCGCTGAGCCTAAATTGGAGTAGGTTAAAGCTTGGCCAAAAAGTGGCTATGCTTAGACCGTAGACTATGCCCAGCACAACGGGATTTCTAACAAACATTAACAGCGTGTAGAATATCATAGTGAATAAAACGCCAAAACATATCAAACACTCGAAATTTCGGATAAACATCAGCAATGTAATGGGCAAGAGCCCAATAATCATGAATGTAGCCAGCAAAAGCAGAACAATGTCACCTTAGTAGGTGATATAAATTGCAGTATCTTGAGGGTTATTTAGGCTTTTTTGGAACCTTCATATAAGTTTTAGCAAATACCTATTCAAGGAGTTTACTGTACCACACGTAGGTTTGGCTTCGCTTGAAGCCTAGCTTTTCCATGAATCGCATGCCAGCCACATTTGTTCCTTCAACGTCCACTATGGCTATGCGGGCGCCCTTCTCCTTGAAGCGTTTTTCTAGTTCTCTGTAAAGTTTCTTGCCGATGCCTCGGCGTCGCCTCATTTTTTTCACGCCTATCCATAGGAAGTAGCCGTAGGTCCATGGGCTGAAAGGACGTTTAAGGATTGTGCCTAGGGCGAATCCAACAATCTTCTTTGAGTTTACGTCTTCAGCCACTAGGCACAGTTCTGGCTCTTCTTGGAAAAGCGAGAGTAGCTCGTTTATATTCCATGTGCGGTAGGTGAACTGAAGCTTTTCGGGTGTGAAGACCTCTTCGCTTAATCGCCAAACTTCTGGTAAATCCTCTAAGGTCATTTGCCTAACTTCAATTTCAACCTGTCTTTTGCGGGCGTGTTTATGTTTCAAAATAGACCCTTTTCAGCTGGTGGTTTCAGGCTAGATTTTGCTGAAAGGCAATATAAAAGATTCTGAGGAGAAGACGTTTCAAATGGATTCTTGAAAATGTTTTTACCAGCCTACTGTTTAATTGTTGGCGGTGGAATTGGTGCAGCTTTCGCCCTTAAGCAACGCCATAAAGCGGACGTGCAACATGCTTAAAATCGGAGCTTCCATGCAGGTTCTGGATTATGAGCAGCGCTTCTCCTGCCTAAAAAACTTCTATGAGAGTCTCCTCTCAAACTTGATCAGAATAGGCTTCAACACAAAGGAGGCGTATGAAACCGCAAAAGAGTTTTTTGGGGCCTCCTCTGTGCGTTTTGCGGGCATAGATGGCACCATGTACTCACGTCCCCTCTTCGATCTTGTGGTCTTTTTTGGCGGCGCCTACGCCTCAACGGGGACAATAACTTTTCATGAGGATAAGCCGCCCACGGTCAAGTATGATGAGCGAACCGCCAAGCACGGCGCCGGCATATCCAGCGTAGTGCCCATCTACGTCAACGAAATTCCAGACGTGGACCAAACCTTCTTTGAGGTTTCACAGCCCGGTGAGGTCAGCCTCGGAAAGCCGCTAACCGAAGAGTCAATAATCAACAATTCAACCATCGCCAACTGGATCATGACCCTCGCTGAATATTATTTGGCTTACAGGCTTGCCACGGACATCGAACAAAATGTTCGAGTAATAATTTTGGACAGAAGCCTATCCATTGAGAGGGCAAGCCTCCTCTACGACACTTCGAAGCGCGCCTTGTGGGAGGCTAAAAGCAACATTTTAGGCTATGAGGTGGACGGGGAGCCCATAGACATCAATGAATTGACCATGGCAAGACATCTTGTCTGCAACCAGCAGCTGGGCTTGCCCCCTCCAAGAGCGGACTACCTACGCTATGCCATAATAGACTTGCTTAAACGGAAGGGGGCTTTAACACGGAGGCAGATTCTCGCGGAGTTCGACATAAAAGATGAGAAGAGAGCTAAAAGGGTTGAACGCGCCCTAAACAATCTTGTGAAAAAGGGTTTTCTAATTGAGAAGGGCGAAATTTACGCCCTAAACCAGAAGTATGCAAAGACATGGACGCGCATCAAAAAACTGGTCATACAAATAGGCGACAAATTCTTCTTCGCGGAAAACCATGAAACCGGCAACCCCATGAAGATTGTTAAGGGCGGAAAGGAGCATTGGCTCACAACCCTCGACATAGCCTTCTTAACGCTTTTCACCCTCCACATGCTGATGGAGGAATGCTGGAGTAGACGAATCCTCCTAATAGGCGTAACAAAGGACACCGCCGCCAGAGACTTTAAGCGGCAGCTCATCCCAATAATGTGCAACAACGACTTGTTGAAGGCTGAAGTTTCCCAAGAGGAGCTGGAGAAGCTGCCAAACACAGACCGCATGATCCTCCAGTCCGCCAGCATACTAAACGCAGACAAAATCACGCCGCCGTGGAGCCTCATAGAATACGACTCCGCCTTTAGGACTATGGTTTTGGACAATCAAAAACGGAAGGGCTACGTCTCGGGCGCCATCAAAAACAAGATAGGCTTGGAGAAGGTTTTCCTCAAAACCTATGTACAATTGAGCCAAGCCAAAACCGATCCCATGCTGCGAAGCAACGTGCTCCTTGTAGACCGCCTCGTATATCCGGAATATGATTACAGGCCTGAAACCACCGTTGAGTTTTGGAATGAACTCAGCGACGGTGCAAAAGAGCCCATAGAGGTAATCCTATTTATGGACAAGAACGTGCCAAATCCCATGCAAAACCTAACCATGAGCATTTTGGTGGCTATGGCGCCATCCAACATTCCAGAAGCCTTCGGGCATAACACGCCATTATTTATTGCGGACAAAATTGCCAAGTGGAATTACAGCCAATTCAAGCGGGTTGTGGACACGACAGCCGAATGGATTCTCAATAATCATAAATTGAGAAAGTTCATATTCTACATGAGCACGTTTAGAGAGAGGCGAGCGACCATTGAAGCCGCAAGAAGAGAACAAATTTAACCGCATGTGCTTCACAGACTTCGACGGAAGATTCCGAGCTAGGCTTGCAGCCGTTGTGCCCCGCTTCTTCGGCGGGGCAGAAGAGTCCAAACTGGCGGGAACCAGCGCCCGCTATACATGCCGCATAAAAGTGGAATACCAAAAGGACTTGATGGGGCTGCTGGAGGAGGGCATGCTCCTCGCCGTGAAAAACTTTAAGCAGGCGCTTATGGGCGAGGAACGCTATACGCTTATGGAGATAAGCCGAGTTTGGCCTGAACACTTTGGGCTTAAGGGCTTGTCGGATCATGGCTATTATCCCATGCAGTTTGAGATTATTGAGCAGTCTGAGGCGGATTGGCTGACGGACGACCGCTCTACCATGATGATTCAGATAGACGCAGTGCCCATAAACTATGATTTGGTGATTGGCAAGAACTGCGAGTACAGGTTTGTCAAGGGCTTCTCCTATCCGGTGGTGGGAAGCCCCGTCTACATCCTAAACAGTGAAATGATAAACCGGATGTATAACCAGAAAATCACCGAAAAGCTTGGTGTAGATCCATCTAAAACTGTGGAAGATGCCCGTCTTGACCCAAGACTCGGCGTTGTAAAGATGTTTCAGACAAGCAACACCGTTATCCCCATATACGTGGACTTCGAGAAGCTTGTGCGCTACCACTTCGGTGTTTTCGCCTTTACAGGCGGAGGCAAAAGCAACTTGATGTCCAACATTTTGAGGCGAATATTGCTTCATACAAGCGACATAAAGGTTGTTGTATTCGACATAAGCTGCGAATACGTGTTTCTGCTACTTGACTTGTTGGCGGACGAGAAAATCCCCTCAAAAGTGATTCTTGAGCATCGAATAGACTCTCTTGAACAGTTCTTCAACTCCGTAGTCAAGCCAAGAGAATACGAGGCTGACGAGCGGATAAAGTTTGGACTTAAACGTATAATGGAGCAGGGCAAACTTGCCTTCTACACGAGACCCAAACAGAAAATCCCAACATACGCTCAGTTCTTGGAGGAACTGAACGAACAGAGGAAGGGCATAACTGACAAACCCCACTATTTGAACGCTATTGATAGAATTCACGACGCCATATTGGACTATATGGAAGCACATGGCCTCGGCGAAAACCAGGAGGTAAGCGAAGACTTTATCAAATACATAGACGCCGTGTGTACAGCCACTGTGGACGAGTTCAAAGTTCACGACAAAAGCGGCCTTTACGGTTGGGCGACAACAAGAACGACTATTCTCGACCAGATAAGGAAACGCCAAGAGGAGATAAAGAAGGAAACTGGCGGTTTGACGGCGGAGAAAATCCGAGAGCTTTTGGAAGGCGAAACTAGGCTTGTTTGCATTTCCATATCTGACCCAACAACCATAAAAGAGCTTGTTATAACATTGACGAATGACTTGCTAATCCGGAGAAAACGCATGTTCCAAGTTAAGCCCTACATACTCCTAGTCTTCGATGAAGCCCAAGAATTCATTCCGGAGCTGTCAAGCGCAGCGGGAATAGACAAAAAATGCAGCAAACAGGTGGAAACACTGCTTAGGCAAGGCCGCAAATATGGTTTAGGCGTGTGCATAGCAACCCAGCGCATCGCCTATCTGAACACGAATGCGCTTCAACAGCTTCACACATACTTTGTGGGCACGCTGCCCCGCCCCTATGACCGCACATTGATAAGCGACACCTTCATGATAGACAAGGGCATACTGGAAAAAACGCTGGAATTTGCGCCCGGCGAGTGGCTTTTGTCCAGCTACATAGCCACCGGAATAGAAAATGTGCCCATATTCATAAGGGCGGATAACGCGGAAAATGAAATAGAAAAATTCCTCAGAAACGCTGTCTAGCCGATCACACTGAAAGCGGTTATAACGCCAACCACCGTTAGACATGCTGCTGCAACAACAAGCGGCATCACCAGAAAGCCGTATTTGGAGAACTCTGAAAAGGAAATCGAGCATCCCTTATCTGAAAGGATTTTCGCCCACATCAACCCAGCAAGGGCTCCGGTCAGCATGAAGTTGGCTCCAAGATTGCTTCCTACAACCAGCGCCAGCATAGCACCTAACCTAACGGTGGCAGGGGCAGAGTAGGCTTGGCTTTGAAGCGCTTTAACAAAGAATACGGTCATGGGTTGATTGTTCATTAAGCCAGCTGCAAGCGACGACAAAAATCCCACACTGAACACTGCGCTCATGAGGTTTGTGGAAACTTTTGAGAGCTCAGATGCCAACAGATCCGTCCACCCCGAAGAAGCCATACTTTCAACTATAACGAACAGCCCAATCAGAAACGGCGCTATTTTCCACGGCATCCGTCTAAGGGCTGCTGGAATATTGGAGCGTACGGTCAAAAGATTGTAGAGAAACATTATGAATGCGGCTATTAAGGCAATGATCCACGGTTGAAGACCCGTCACTGTTGATGGTAAACTCATGAGGAATATTGCGCTGCCTAGCACTGTCAAACCAAAAACGGCGCCCCTCTTGTCTCTGAGGGCTTGATGCGGCTCAACTTGCGGCTGCATCTTGCTTGGCAGTTTCCGGCGGAAAACAAGCCAGAGCAGAAGGATGCATGTGAGGGTGGCGGAAGCTGCTGGCAGAAGCATCCATTTAGCGAATTCGGCGAAGGAAAGGCCGTAAGCCTCTGCGATTACAATATTTGTTGGGTTTCCCACGTAAAGCCCCATGCCTGAAATGTTCGCCGCGAAGAACTGGGCGTAGAGGAATGGGATGGGCGAAACAGCCACGCTGCCGCACATGTAAATGATTATCGGGGTTATCGTTAATATCACAACATCGTTGCTTGTAAAAAGAGTCAGAAAAGATGTGAGCGCGAAAAGATATATGAAAAGCTTCTTACCGGAGCCGCCGGCCATTTTAACCGCTTGTAGCGCTACATACTCGAAGAGACCAGTCAAGTCTAAGGAGATGCAAATGTAGGCTAAAGATAATATCAGAACTATCACCGAGTAGGGTTTTATGTTTCCATAACCAACGATGCTCCTCACAATGAAGTTGACGTCTATTATGGAGGTTGCCCATAGAAGAGCCACGCATAAAATTGGGGCTAAACCATAGTCCAAGTGGATGTAGGCACGCTTGAATGGAAGTCTAACCCTCGGGTGTTTAAAGGTTAAGAGGATTGACACCCCAAATGCAAGCAGACTAGCCATTGACAAGAGTGTCAAAGGATCCCAGCCTCCTGCATGCCAAGCATTGTTGCCCATGGACAGCCATGCATATTTTCAACCGCGTAATAGAAGGCTGAATAAAAATTTGACGCTGGAAAAACGGCACTTTAAAGGCTAAAACGCCCAAAAGAGAGGGCTAGGCAGACGTTCCAATAAAGGAGAAAGAGGTCAAGCAATTCCGCATTTCTTGAGGAGTTTCTGCCACCTCAAGTCGGTTATCCGCTGTATTTCATCTATAAGCCTCTCGTATTTTGGCGTGAATAAGTGTCTGAAGCGTCCCTGCACCGCCAAGTATTCCCGGACAGACTTTTTCTTTTGGGGGGCCATGGCTATGACTTTGCTGGGCGCCGAAAGCTGATATTCGCCATTTATACATTCCCAGAGGGGGAAGATGCAGGTCTCCACGGCTAAGCGGGAAAGCTCTATGGATTTCGCTGGGTCGCTTCTCCAGCCACGGGGACAGGGCGCAAGAACATGTAGGAATGCCGGTCCCTCCACTTCTAGGCCCTTTCGAACTTTTATTATTAGATCCCGCCAGTAATAGGGCGACGCCGTGGCCACGTATGGGATTTCATGAGCCACCATTATGTCCGATATGGGTTTCTTGTGCTCAAGCTTTCCGGGTATAACTTCTCCCGCTGGCGAGGTTGTTGTCGCCGCGCCTAGGGGTGTGCCTCCGCTCCGCTGGATGCCTGTGTTCATGTAAGCCTCATTATCGTAGAGTATGAACAGGAAGTCGTGGCCTCTTTCAACAGCCCCTGAGAGGGCTTGTATGCCTATGTCATAGGTGCCTCCGTCTCCGGCTATAGCTATAACGTCTACATGTTCATCCTTTATTCTTCCCTTTTTCCGAAGCACTTTGATGGCAGTTTCTATGCCGGAAGCGTTGGCGGCAGCATTTTCGAAGGCTGTGTGCAGCCAGGGAACAGCCCAAGAAGTGTAGGGGTAAATGGTTGAAACAACCTCCATACAGCCTGTAGCCATAGTCACGATGGTGGGGCCTCTAACAGCCTTCAAGATAAGCCTCATAACTGTTGCTGGGGCGCAGCCCGCGCATGCCCGGTGCCCGGACATGAATAGGTCTTGTTTTTCAACGATGTCTTTGGCGGTAAACTTCCATTCTTCGCTTTGCATAGGCCCTTCACCTCCTACTCCCTTAAGCCAACATATCTTATCGGGGTTTCAACGCGTCCCCTCTGGACTATTTCTTGAAGATCCTTGTAGATGGCGCGGATCTGCATGGGACTTGTGTCCCTTCCGCCGAGTCCATAAATGTAGTTTACGACTATTGGCCGTTTTTCAGAATCGTAGAGTGCATGGCGAACCTCGTGGAAGACGGCGCCACCATGCCCGCCGAAGCTCATGCTTCTATCCATGACTGCCACGGCCTTCACGTTTTCCAGAGCCTTTCGTATACCCTCCACGGGTAATGGCCTAAAAGTGCGGATCCTTAACAGTCCAGCCTTAACGCCTTCAGCTCTAAGCTCGTCTATAACAGCTTTAACGGTGCCGGCTGTTGAGCCAAGGCAAACTGTGGCGATTTCAGCGTCCTCGAGGCAGTAGGCATCCAGCAACCCGTCGCCGTAGCTTCTGCCGCTTATTTTGGCGTATTCATCGTGCACTTGCCTAATTACTTCAAGCGCCCTCCTCATGGCTTCCTCCTGTTGACGCTTAAACTCGAAGTAGTAGTTTGGAAAGGCCAGCGGCCCGAGGGTCATGGGATTTTCAGGGTCAAGCCTTAATGGTGCAAGCTTGCCTTCATGGGTTAACACTTTTGGAAATTGGCGGACCCCAACAAACTTTTTAACCACTTCATCTGGAAGCACGCCTACATTTTCTACGGAGTGGCTTAGCTGAAAGCCGTCGAGGCAAACCATGGCTGGCAACATGACCTCCGGATGCTCAGCTATTCTAAACGCTTGAACAACTGAGTCGTAGACCTCTTGCGCGTTTTCAGCGTAAATTTGTATCCAGCCACTATCCCTCTGCGCCATAGTGTCCGACTGATCGCCATGAATGTTTATGGGCGCCGACAAGGCGCGGTTTGCAATAGCCATAACCACGGGCGCACGGCAGCCAGAAGTAACAAAGAGCATTTCATGCATGAGGGCTAAGCCGGCGGAGGCTGAAGCTGTAAATGTTCTTGCACCGGTCAGCGAGGCTGCCAGACATGCGGTTAGGGCACTGTGCTCGGATTCCGTGCAGACGAAGGCTGTTTCAACCTCACCATTAGCCACATACTCGCTGAGTCTTTCAACAATAATCGTCTGGGGTGTGATGGGATAGGCGGCCACCACATCCACGTCGCACTGCTTAACGGCGTAAGCAACAGCCTCGTCACCGTTTAAAGCCAAAACCTTCTGCTCAACCTTTTCCATCATACAGCCTCCCCTACTCAAGTTTCATTTCTATTGCCTTTGTTGGGCACTCGTTGGCGCAAATCCCGCATCCCTTACAGTAGTTATAGTCAAATTCGATGTCATTTTTGTCAGCTTTCCAGTGAATCGCCCCGTCTGGACAGTAGATGGCACATAGAAGACATCGAGTGCACTTCGCCGGGTCCCTAATGGGCTTAAAGGTTTTCCAATCACCGGTCAAAAATTCGGTGTTCGGCTTCCAGCAGACCGCTGCTATGGAAATCTCCCGCCAACCTTTTTCTTGGGTCACGCTGAACGCGCCTCCCTGTAGGCTTCCTCTATGACCGCAAAGTTTTTCTCAGCTATGTCGCTTCTGAAACGCTCCTTAACGGTTTTCTTAATGCTTTCGAGGCTGACGATTCCGGTGGCGCGGGCAACAGCTCCAAGCATAGCTGTGCTTGTTATGGGAACTCCCAGAATCTTTATGGCTATTTCGGTGGCTGGAACGGTCCAAACCTCAATCCTATCATTGCCAAGCCTCTGCTTAACCTCCACGGGGCTCTCCCTCGAATTAACAACAAGCTTTCCATCCTCACTTATGCCCTCGGTTACATGCACAGTCTTCATCAACGTTGGATCCAAAACGACAACCACATCCGGATTGTAAATTGCACAGTGCAACTTGATAGGCTCCACACTTATCCTCGTAAACGCCGACACTGGAGCACCCATCCTTTCGGGACCGAACTCGGGAAAAGATTGAATATATTTGCCCTCATAAACGGCAGCTCTTGCAAGAAGCTCGCTTGCTGTCCACGCTCCCTGACCGCCTCTGCCATGCCACCTAATTTCAATAATCTTTTTCAAAGCTCATTTCTCCGTGGACTTTTCACAATTAGTGACACTCCAATATACATTTTTCGAAGAGAAGAAATGAAAATTAAAATTCAAAGCGCGTTTTAGGGCTGGGACATCAGATCCCTCAAAACCTCTTTAATGGGGGCTTCTAAGAGCTCTCTAACACGGTTTAGAAGCTCAACGCCATCTTTTGTTGTTGAATAGTACTTCATGCGCCTTCGCCCCTTCTCTATCCATTCACCCTTTATTAAACCACTCTCTTCAAGCTCATAAAGAAGCGGATAGACAACCCCAGGATGAAAACTCCACTCGGTCAGTCTCCTCAACTCCTTTGAAATATGGTATCCAGACATGGGTTTTCCATTTAAAAGCCAGAGGATTAAGACTCTGCTGAAACCCTTAAGAGTTGCCTTCACAAGGTCCTTCTCCAGCTCCATAAGCTGATCTTTCACCCTTCATCTGCTCTAAACCGCTATTCTAGTGGGCAACGGGCAATATAAGCACTTTTACAATGGAAAATCTGATATATCGAGATCCAAAATGTTTACTTGAGTAGCCATGGCTAGGGTTGGCGACGCCTTCCTCCGAGGCCTTGAAAAACCAATAATCCTTTGGCTTCTATCCCGCAAGCCTAGACACGGCTACGAGTTAATAATCGAGTTTAGAAGGCTAACTGGAAGAAAACTGAAGCCAAGCATAGTCTACCCATTCCTCCACAGACTCGAAATGGAAGGCTTTGCAAGCGGCCAGTGGCTCGTCAAGGATGGACGAAAAATCAAACATTACACCCTAACAAAAAAGGGTGAAGACCTCCTGAGAAAGGTGCGGGAAACCTTCACAAAAACTCTACGAGAATTCCTAATGGAAATAATCAGCGAGAGAAAACAAGCCTAAACCGTTTAGCCGCTTCACTCATACCACTTAAGAATCTCCCTAATAGCCCTCTCCGAATAACCCATCATCCTCAACATTCTACGAATCTGACGCTTATTCACCCTCATCCCCTATCCAAAATTAGACAAAGGCATCGATAATGAATATTCCAAATTCAGATATATCCTAACTCTGAAAGTGCCTTTGAAATAAGAAATTATCATGGAACGCCTCGGAATGATGTTTTAGTTCCCGGAAAACGAAAAGTAGCGGGGGTTCATTAAAAACAATGTTGAAGGCGCCGGGGGTGGGATTTGAACCCACGCTTTCCGTTTTCTTAT
>Ga0209394_1000791_pt1 | contig 21935 bp, 21 predicted proteins | sample JNZ201metaG_FD_184122 | JGI IMG/M metagenome (GOLD analysis project Ga0209394, IMG submission 184122) | Hot spring microbial communities from Jinze hot spring, China to study Microbial Dark Matter (Phase II) - JNZ 20120812A (SPAdes) (version 3) ... | reverse complement strand
GCTTTTCCTGAAGCTCTCGTAAACTCTTAAGCTCCTCTTCCACCCTCAAAATCCTCTCTAAGATGGAAATCTTTGAAATTTCCTTTTCCCTCTGAATAATGAGCTCTGTTAATTTGGCACTGAGAAGCTCATTTATGACTTGAGAGAGGACTTCTCTAAATTCCTGAGTTTCAAGCCAATTAGGTTGTGGGGCGTTAAGCATCCTATAGGTCCTCCTTTGGCAGGCTAAAAGATTTAAATTCCTTTCAAAATAGTATAGAAACTTTTTAAATTTTGACAAGTTGCCTGCGCCAATTATTGCCTTAAGATGTGAGCATGAAATGGCTTTTTTTGACTTTGTCATTCTCTTAGCTTTATGTTATAATCAACTTTAAAAGATCTTTCAGGAGTTTGGTATGGAGCCATTTTTCCCTAAGATTACCAGGGTTTATGGAGACTTTAACATTATCAAGAGACCTTCTAAGCTTTCCCTTGAAGAAAAGGCTGAGATACTGCAGAGGCTCTTTAAAAAGGAGGCCTCTTTATTTACTGCAGATCCAGAGCTTCAAAGAAAGATAGCTTCAAGGCTTGATTGGGTCGATGGTTATAAATATATGGAACCGCGACTTGAAGAGCTTATCAAGTTTGCCGAGGAGGTGAGGCAAGAATTTAAATATGTCCTCTGGTGTGGCATGGGTGGATCTGGCCTATTTCCCTATGTCCTCTCTCAGATGTTTACTCCTGCCCCAGGTTTTCCCTTGTTAAAGGTCTTGGATACTAACGATCCCCTTCACATAGCTGAGGCTGAGGCCCTACCTTTAAAGGAAACCCTATTTGTTATAGCCTCAAAGTCTGGAACCACCTTGGAGACCCTCTCTCACTTTAAATACTTCTGGGAAAAAGTTAAGGCCCTTTCTACCAAGCCTGGTGATCACTTTGTAGCCCTAACGGATCCAGGGTCACCCTTAGAGGAAATAGCTAAGAGTCATCATTTTAGAAAGGTTGTCTATCATCCTCCTCATGTGGGAGGACGCTATGCGGCCTTGACAGAAGTTGGTTTCTTACCTGCAGCCCTTATGGGCCTTGACCTAAAGAAGGCCCTTCACCAGGCCAAAGAGATGTATTCAGCCTGTGAACCAGATATCCCTTGGGAATATAACCTGGCTTCAAGTCTTGCCGAGTTTATGGCAGAGTCCTATATCCTTGGGCAGGATAAACTGACTATACTTGTGGATCCCCTGCTTAAGCCCTTTGCCCTTTGGCTTGAGCAGTTGATAGCAGAAAGCTTAGGGAAAAACTTTGCAGGAATTATCCCTGTTGTGGGAGAATCCCCAGGATCCCCTACTGTTTACTCTACAGACAGGGCCTTTATTTATCTTGCTTTAAGGGGAAGGGAGAGGCTCTATCATCGTCTTATTTCAGATCTCAAAGAGGAGGGCTTTAGGATTAAGCAGATCCTTCTTGAGGATCGCTACGAGATTTTTGGTGAGGCCTATAGATTTATGTTAGCTGTGGCCCTTACAGCCTATTTCATAGGGGTTAATCCCTTTGATGAGCCTGATGTGGTGCTCTCTAAAAAAAGGACGGTAGAACTCTTGGAGAAATTTAAGAGTGAAAGGGATTTTGGTGTAGACCTCTATGTGGATAGTGATACAGGCCTTGGGTTTTATTATGATAAAACTTTGGGTTTAGAATATCCCAAACTCTCAGCAGCCCTAAAGAGGTTCTTTCAGGAATTTGCCCCTTGGATCTATGTGGGTTTTTTGGCCTATCTTCCCTATGACCCTGAGGTAGAAGATATAATAAGAGACATGAGGACCTTTGTTAGGGAAAAGAAAAACTGTGCCACTGTCTTTGGTTTTGGGCCGCGTTACCTACATTCCACGGGACAACTCTTTAAAGGAGGGCCTCGTCTTTCCAGATTTCTCATCTTCACCCGCAGAGGACGTATAGAGAATCAGGTAATTCCTGGGGAAGGTTACACCTTCTGGGACCAGCAATTTGCTCAGGCCTTTGGCGATTTTAAGGCCCTTGTGGAAAGAGAAAAGCCTGTGCTCCTTATTCATCTTTTTAACGATTACAGGGAAGACCTAAAAATAGTCTTTGAATTGATGAAAAAGGCTCTAAACGAGTAAAACTTGGAGGTTTGGACATGATGTTTCCTGAATACCGTGCAAGAAGACTTAGAAGAACAGAGGCCATAAGGTCCTTAGTAAGAGAGACAGTTTTAACTGTAGATGACCTCATCTATCCCCTCTTTATTTGTGAGGGCAAAGGTATTAAGGAAGAGATAACTTCCATGCCTGGAATCTATCGTTTCTCCCTTGACAGGGTTATTGAAGAGGTGAGAGAGGCCACAGAGCTTGGTCTAAAGGCCTTTATCCTCTTTGGTATTCCTGCCCATAAGGATGAAGTTGGGTCTTCTGCCTACGCTAAAGAGGGGATTATTCAGAGGGCAGTAAAGACTTTGAAAGATAAGTTCCCTCAGGTGGTGGTTATAACCGATGTCTGTCTCTGTGAGTATACCTCTCATGGCCACTGTGGGATAATTAAAGGGGGTGATGTGGATAATGATGCTACATTGGAGCAACTTGCCAGGATTGCCCTTTCCCATGCTAAGGCAGGAGCTGACTGGGTTGCCCCATCAGATATGATGGATGGAAGGGTTGCCAGGATCCGTGAGGCCTTGGATGAGGCTGGCTTTTCTCATGTGGCGATTATGAGCTATGCCGTGAAATATTGTAGTAGTTTTTATGGGCCCTTTAGGGAGGCTGCTCATTCTACCCCAAAATTTGGTGATAGAAGGACTTATCAGATGGATCCTGCAAACAGTAGAGAGGCCTTAAGAGAGGCCCTTATGGACATAGAGGAAGGAGCCGATATAATAATGGTGAAGCCAGCTATGCCCTGTTTAGATATCATTAAAATGCTAAGAGAGAATACCCATCATCCCCTGGCAGCCTATCAGGTGAGCGGAGAATATGCCATGATTAAGGCGGCAGGGAAACTTGGCTACTTAGAAGAAGAAAGGGTCATGTGGGAAAGTTTAATTAGTATCAAAAGGGCTGGGGCAGATTTGATCATAACCTATTTTGCTAAGAAGGTGGCTGAGCTTATGCAAAGAGGCTAAAATGAAGTTTATTCTGCTTCTTTTAGTCTTAATCTTTACAAGTTGTGCTAAGCCCCCTCGAGAGATACCTTCAGCTTCTATAAGTATCCCTCCTTCAGAGACAACAAGGCCTGTTCCTGGGTGGCTAAGGCCTTATACAATTTTTGGCAAGACTTATTACCCCTTGCCCAAGGCTGAGGGCTATGAGGAGGAATGTGTAGCCTCCTGGTATGGTCCAGGTTTTCATGGGAGGCAAGCTGCTGGTGGCGAGATTTACAATATGTATGAGTTTACAGCAGCCCATAAGATTCTTCCCATAGGCACCTTTGTCTTGGTAACTAATTTGGAGAATGGAAGACAGCTTGTAGTAAGGATAAATGATCGGGGGCCCTTTGTGGAGGATCGCTGTCTGGATCTTAGCTATGCCAGTGCCCGAGAACTTGGCATTATTGGAAAGGGCACAGCTAGAGTGAAAATTGTAGCCCTTGGTGAGGGTGAACTAAGGGGCAATCAAGTGGTCTTCAGGGAAAAACCAAACTTCAGGTTTAATGAATTTTACCTCCAAGTTGGCGCCTTTAAGAATTACAGCAATGCCTTGAGATTTAAAGAGGAACTTGAAAGAGACTTCACTCAGGTTAGGATTGAGCCCTATCAGCATCCTGAAATGGGATTATTATATAGGGTTCAGATTTTCTTATCTAATGACTTAGACTCAGCTCTGGTCTTTGCTGGAAAACTAAAGAGAGAGAGATTTCGCACAGCCTTTTTAGTGGCTAAATAGGAATCCAGGTTTAAATGGTGAGGGAGCCAGAAGAGTTAGAGAATCTTCTCGGGATCACCTTTACTAATAAAAATCTCTTGAAACAAGCCTTAACGCATAGCTCCTATAGGCTCTGTCACAAAGAAGAGGGCCTTGAGGATAATGAAAGGCTCGAATTTATTGGAGATGCCGTGTTAAACCTCTGTATCTCCTTTTATCTTTATGAAAAGTTTCCCAAAGACAGGGAGGGAGAGCTCACTAAAAAAAGGGCCTATTTAGTTTGTAAAGAGAGATTGATCAAAGTAGCTGAAGATCTGAAGCTCGAAGAGTTTATCCTGCTCGGAAGAAGGGAACAGTCTCTTGACCCCAAGAGTAAAAAAAATATTGCAGGAAGGACCTTGGAGGCTTTGATAGGAGCACTCTTTATTGATCAGGGCTTAGAGAGAACTTGCGAAGTGATTAAAAAGCTTTTTTCTCCTTACTTTAGAACCCTGAAGGCCTCAAAAATTACTGATTACAAGACCAAGCTCCAAGAGTTTCTCCAGAAAAATAGAGGAGAGATCCCAACTTATGAAGTAATAGAGATAAAAGGTCCTGCCCACAGACCTCAAATAGAGGTGGCAGTTAAGGTTGTGGGAGAAGTCTTAGCTTTAGCTAAAGGGGCTTCCCGTAAAGAAGCAGAAAATCTGGCTGCCAAAAAGGCCCTCTATAAATTAAAGAGGAAGTTAATTGGCAAATAGAGCCTATTTTATAGGGACATCTGGATGGAGCTATCTCTCCTTTAGGGGTATTTTTTATCCACCAGAATTAAAAAGTAAAGACTGGCTTGCCTTTTATGCCCAGTATTTTAATACCGTAGAACTTAATGTGACCTTTTATCGAACGCCTAAGGCAACTACCTTTCAGAAATGGTATGAAGAAACCCCGCAAGGCTTTGTCTTCTCCCTTAAGGCCCCTAAGGTGATCACCCATATTAAAAAGCTCAAAGATATTGAGGACTCTCTTAAGGAGTTTCTCAAAAGCTTTAAGCCCTTGAAGGAGAAGGCTAAGGTCTTACTCTTTCAATTTCCTCCCTCTTTGAAGTATGAAAGGGGGCTTTGTGAGGCCTTTCTTAAACTTCTTCCCACTGAGGAATTTAAAATTGTAGTAGAAATAAGAAATCAGAGTTTTCATGATCCCGAATGGGCAGATCTGTTAAGAGAATATGGGATCTGTCTTTGTTTTTCCGATTGTGGCAAGCGATATCCCTCTTGGTATGAGGTTAAGACGGCAGATTTTCTCTACTTTAGGATGCATGGCTCAAAGGAACTCTATGTTTCTAATTATGAAGAGGAAGAGCTTGTGGCTTTAAAGAATAAGATTGAGGCCTATAATCCTTCGGAAGCTTATATTTACTTTGATAACACGGCCCTTGGTTATGCTGTAGCTAATGCCCTGAGATTGAAAGAGCTTTGTCAATCTGAGTTAAGGATAACTTAAGATATAACATTAAGATACAAAAATTTCTTACTTTATGCTCCTTAAAGCTTGGGTCAACCTAAAAAGATGAGGAATTTCGGTATCGTCTTTAAAGAGCTCTTTAATGGAAAGAATTTCCTCTTGAATAGCTAAAAAGGCATCAACTAAATCAGGGTCAAAGTGAGAGCCTTTGCCCTTCAAGATAAGCTCAAAGGCCTCTTCAGTGCTCAAAGCCTTTCGGTATGGTCTATTTGTGGTAAGGGCATCAAAGACATCGGCTATGGCCGTTATCCTGGCAAAGAGAGGGATCTTTTGCCCCTTTAGCCCCTCTGGATAGCCAGTTCCATCCCATCTCTCATGGTGATAAAGGGCAATCTTTTCTGCTGCCTTGAGATACCTTATTTTGGAACCCTTAAGAATTTCAGCCCCAATAGTGGTGTGAAGCTTCATAATCTCCCACTCTTCTTTAGTTAGGGCTCCTGGTTTAAGAAGAATACCATCGGGAATACCAAGTTTGCCAATATCATGAAGGGGCGAGGCATATTTGAGGACCTCAAGGGCCTCGTTATCTAAGCCGATATGGGCACCTATGGCTACTCCATAATAGGCTATCCGCTGTATGTGATAACCCGTATGTTCATCTCTATACTCTGCTGCCTTAGCTAAGCGATAAATGATCTCTAAGGAAAGTTCCTTAATCTCAGCTAAGGCAAGTTGTAATTCAATGTTGGCCTTGAGTAGCTCGGCAGTCTTTTTTTCTACCTCTTTCTCAAGCTTATTTTGATAGTCCTTCATAAAGTCGTGATAAAGCTTAGCTTTAGAAAGAGACTTTATACGAGCCTGCAGTTCTGGGATCATAAAGGGTTTATTAAGAAAGTCATCCGCCCCAGCAAGAAGCCCTTTTACTCGAGTGTCTAAATCATTGACTCCCGTTATAAGAATAACCCCTATATCCATAGTTTCAGGATTATTTTTCAAGATCTTACAGAGGGTGATTCCATCCATCTCAGGCATGATGTAATCAGTAAGCACGATGTCTGGATTGATGAGGGATATGGTTTTAAGGGCTACTTTTCCGTTTTCTGCAGTATGAACCTGATAGCCCTCAGCACTCAGTATTTCAGCTATGTTTTCTCTAATGGCGGGATCATCATCAACAACTAAAATCTTAATAATACGCTCTAAATTTGTCTCGGGTAAAAACATGTAGCTACTTTTTCAAGATCTACTAAGGAATTAATGTTCACAAAACTTTGGCCTTGCGGATCTATTATAGGCCAGCTTTTAAAAGTGACAAGTAGATTTTTTGAACTTAGGTATGAAATGAATCCCTTAAGGCTCCATTTAGGGGAAACCCTCAAATAACTTCTTAGTTCAGTCAAAAGGCTTGCTGGATAAATACCTGGAAGAGGCTCTGGTTTATCTTCTTTTTCACAGAGCACAGCAAAGGAGAGGAAAACTTCTCCCAAGCTTAATAATTCCTTCAAAAGAGAAACTTCAAGAAGAGGTTGATCTACTGCTGAGGCGATAAGTAAAGTATCCTTAGGCACCTTAAGCATGGCACTGTAGAGGCCAGAAAGAGGCCCCTGTCCTTTAAAAGAGGGATCGTCTTGAAAAAAAAGAAACTCCTCTACGGGAAGGGTTAGCCCCTTTAAAAGGTCCTTCAAGGAGGCTTCTTGATTAGGGTCTCTCACAGAGAGGGCTATTCTAAGCCTTAGTTCTAAGTAGGGCTTTATGGCCCAGTAAAGGAGAGGTTTTCCCCAAAGAGATTTAGCCTCTTTTTCTCCTCCGATGCGCTTTCCAAGCCCTCCTGCTAAGACTAAAGCTATGAGATTCACTGATTTCTCCTAAGCCTAATCTTACTACCCTCTTCCTTATCCTTTATAACCTCAAGGATAACGGGAAAACGGTCTCGAAGCTCCCTTAGGTGGGAGATAACACCCACAACTTTGTTTCTCTGTTGCGAAAGCTGTAACAAGGTCTCTGTAACCTTGCCTAAGGTGCCCTCATCAAGATTACCAAAACCCTCATCAATGAGAAGGGTTTCCATAGAGCGTTTATTTGCAAGCCTAAGTAGGGTATCTGAAGTGCCCAAAGCAAAGGCTAAAGAGGCAAGGAAGGACTCACCTCCTGAAAGGGTCTTTACTTCCCTTTTTTGACCTGTGTAAATATCAAAGACCTCTAAGATAAATCTCTTAGAGAAAACTTCACCCTCTACAAAGTGATAGCGCCCAAAGGTAAATTCAGAAAGATAATGATTAGCCCTCCTCAAGATCAATCCCAAGAAACGAGAGAGCACAAAGGAGTGAAAGGAAATTCCATGAGGCTTTCCAGAGAGAAGGTTGGCTATACGCTCAAGGGTGCCATACTCTTCCTCTAAGGCTTTCTTTTCCTTTAAGATTTGTTGTAGACTATTTTCAATGGAGATAATCTGTGAGAGGGCCTCTTTGTCCTTACCAATCTCTAAGGTAAGAAAATGCCTTTTTTCCTCTAAAAGCCTTTTTGCATTAGCTAAGGTGGAAAGCCTTTCCTCAAGAAGGGCCTCAAAATCTGGGTTAAAGCTTATAGAGAGGGCCTCTAACTCTCTTAGCAGGTTTTCCTTTGCCCCTGTTAGAGAGGCCCAATCCTTTTCAAAGGTCTGGATTTGCTCTCTTAGGTGGTCAAGTTTCCCCAATTCTTCCCAGTAAACCTTTAATTCTTTAATATTTTGGAAAACTCCCGATTTAATTAAAGCGAATACTTCTTTTAGGGTTTTACGGTATTCCTCTAAAGCCTCCTTTAACTCCCTTTGAAGTTCCTTTAGAGAGATTTCAGTCTTGGTTAAATTCTTTTCAAGGTTTTTAAGCTCTTCCAGTAGGGCCTCCTTTGCCTGATCAAAAACCTCTATCTCTCTCTTTAGAATTGAGATTTCTTTCTGTAGAACCTCTTCAGAAATCACATCTTCTGCCTCTTGAGAGAGGCCCTTTAGTTCTCCCTCTAAGGCTGCCCTTTTTGTTTTCAGAGTTTCTAAGAAACCCCTAAGCCTTTCTCTCTCTTTGGAGAGCTTCTCCACTTTTTCTTTAAGCCTTGCCTCTTCTCTCTCAAGCTGCTTAAGATCAGCAAAACGAAAGGGCCATTTCTCTAAAGAGCTAAGCTCGCTTAAGATCTCTTTCTTTTGTAAGTGAAGCTCACTTTCCTCTATTTTTATAAGCTCTCTTAAGGTGACAAGTTTCCCCTCAAGTTGATTTTTTTCTTTTTTTAGATTTTCAAGCTGCCTTTCCTTCTCTTGAAGCTCTCTTTCTAAGCTTTCAAGCGTTGAAGAGAGAAAGAGATCTGGGGTTGCCTTATGAGGGTGTTCCCTTGATCCGCACACAGGGCAGGGCTCTCCCTTTTTAAGTTTTCCTGCCAAAGTTACAGCAAGGGCCCTTTCTTTTAACCTTTCATACACCTCCCTTTTTTGCCTAATTTCTTCCTCCTCTTCCTGAATTTTGCCCAAGAGCGCCCTCAGTTGCCCAGTGCCCTGATGATAGGCCTGAAGTAGGTTCTCCATTTTTTGAAGTTCTTCTAAGCTTTTCCTAAGGTCCTGAAATTTCTTTAAAAGGTCTTTTTCCTGAAGGAGACTTTCAAGCGCCCTCTTACATTTTTCTTCCTCTTCAGTTTGCGCTTCAAAGAGTTTTACCTGAGTGTGAAACTCCCTTTCCAATTTTTTGGCCTCTTCTGTGAGAAGGAGCCTTCTCTTAAGGGACTTCAAAAGGTCTTCCTTCTTTATGAGGTTTGTCTTAAGGTTAGCATAGTAGTTTTCTTGGTTTTTTAAGTCTTCCCAGGCCCTCTCTTTTTCCTTAAGAAGGGATGAAAGCTCTCTTGCCTCTCTTGAGAGATGCTTTTCAGTCTCTTTTCCTTTCCTGAGTTTCCACCAAAGCCTTCTCAAATGTTCATAATGGAAGCTTTTTTCTTTTAGAGCTTCAAGTTTTTGGAGCTTAATTTTCATCATCTCTATTTCAGGAATTTGCTTTTCCAGGTCAGAAAGAAGAGTGGAAATCCTCTTGAATTCCCTCCAGAGATAAGCGACTTGTTCCCAGTATTTTAATTCCCCCTCTAATTTATGAAGCCTTATTTGCAGATCCTTAAGCTCCCCCTCAAGGGCCTCAAGCCTTTTTCTTTTTTCTTCACTCTTTTTCTTTAAGTCTTCAGGCTTAGAGACCTGGGCAAGTTGAAGAAGCTCCTTTTCTCTCTCTTCTAAGGTGGTAAGAAGTTCTCTCTTTTGTTTCAGGGTCTCTTTGAAAAAGGTCTCTAAACGGGAGAGAAAGTCTGTGTCAAAGAGGAGTTCAAAGAGTTCTCTTCTTTCATCAGGCTTAGAGAGAAGGATTTTTCTGTATTCCCCCTGGGGAAGTAAAAAGACCTTTTTAAATTGTTTAGCCTTAAGCCCAATGATCTCAAGGATTTTTAGGTTTACTTCAGAGATTTGTTGAGAATATAGTCTATTATTAATCCAAAGGGCAACTGTGTTTTTTCTGTTTCTATAATTAGGTCTTCTTAGGATGTAATAAATCTTTCCATCCAAGAGGAATTTAAAGTTTACCTCTGGGTATAGTGAGGAGCGATCTGTGAGTAAATGGGAGATGAGATCCTCGGGATTCCTATCAGGAAAAGAGGCTTCTCCGAAGAGGGCAAAGAGTATGGCATCAAAGAGGGTAGTCTTACCTGCCCCTATTTCCCCAGAGATGAGAAAGAGTTTTTCCTGATTGATAAGCTGAAAGGTTTCTTCAGGAATTTCTGCCTCTAAGAAGGGGCCGAATCCTTGAATTTTGAGATATAGAGGACGCATCTGATTAGGGTTCTATTTTATACGACCCTTATACTTTCTTCTAAGCTCGCGCTCCACTTCCTTTCTTTTTATATCCTCTCTTCTATCTATTACCTTTTTACCTTTCGCTAAAGCAAGCTCTACTTTGGCTAATCCTCTTTCATTAAAATAGACCTTCAAGGGGATGAGAGTATAACCCTTTTCTTGAACCTTACCAGAAAGTCTTTTTATTTCCGATTTTTTCAAAAGAAGTTTTCTTGTCCTTGTAGGATCAAGATTCTTAGCTTCAAAGCTATGGGGATAGGGACTTATATGAAAGTTATAGAGATAGACCTCACCGTTTACCACCCTGGCAAAGCTATCAGAGAGGTTTGCTCTACCCTCCCGTAAAGATTTCACCTCACATCCAAGGAGCTGAATCCCTGCTTCATAGGTCTCCTCAATTTCGTAAAGATGATGGGCCTTGCGATTGGTGCAAACAATCTTTTGAGGCATCTTATACTCCCAAAAATCTTCTCAAAAGGCCCTGCATTTTCCCTGGGCTTTTAAAGTGTTTCATCATGGCCCTCATTTCTTCAAAGCTTCTCAAAAGTTTATTCACATCCTGGACGGTTGTCCCCGAGCCTTTGGCAATACGCCTTTTTCTACTGGCGTTGATTATATGAGGATTCCTCCGTTCTTGTGGAGTCATAGAATTTAAAATAGCTTCCATCTTGATTATCTCTTTTTCATCAATAGGCAAACTCTCTATTTTTTTACCAATACCTGGTAAGAAGCTCAAAATATCTTTTACGGAACCCAATTTTTTAATTTGCCTTAGCTGTTCCCTCAGGTCTTCCAGATCAAATTGAAGTTTTTTAAGTTTTTTTTCAAGTTCCTTAGCTTTTTTAAGGTCAAAGGCCTCTTGAGCCTTTTCAATAAGGGTTAATATATCTCCCATACCTAAGATGCGGGAAGCTAACCTTTCTGGATGGAAGACCTCTAAGGCCTCGATCTTTTCACCCACCCCGAGGAACTTTATGGGGCAGCCTGTAACCTCTTTAATAGAGAGGGCTGCTCCACCTCTGGCATCCCCTTCTACCTTCGTGAGAATAATGCCTGTTAACTGAACCCTCTCATGAAAGGTCTTAGCTACATTAACGGCATCCTGCCCCATCATGGCATCAGCAACAAGTAGGACTTCCGTGGGCCTTAGGGCATTACGAAGCTCCGTTAGCTCATCCATAAGGGCATCATCAATGTGTAACCTCCCAGCAGTATCCACAATCACCACGTCTCGTCCGAGCTCTTTGGCCTTTTTTACTGCCCTTTCGGCAATCGCCAAAGGCTTCTCTGTGGGATGAGCATCCTCAAAGGGAATATTAATTTTGGTAGAGAGGATCTTTAACTGCTCTATTGCTGCAGGCCTGTAGACATCAGTAGAGACAAGAAGGGGATGATGCCCCTTTTTTCGCAGATAATTAGCTAATTTAGCTGCCGTGGTAGTTTTTCCTGACCCCTGTAGCCCTGCAAGTAGGATCACTGAAGGTTTCCCTGTTAGATTTAAACCCTGGGCCTTTCCGCCAAGGGTATTTACAAGTTCATCATAGACAATTTTGACCATCTGTTGAAAGGGAGTGAGGCTCTCCAGAACCTCTGAAGTGAGAGCCCGAGCTTCTACTCGAGCTAAAAAGTCTTTAACCACCTTGTAGTTAACATCTGCCTCAAGCAGGGCAAGTCTAATCTCTCTAAGCCCTTTTTTGACATCATCAGGACTAAGCTTCCCCTTATCTTTGAAACCAGAAAGGGCCTTTTCTAACCGTTCAGTTAAACTTTCAAACATGGCCTTTGCCCACCTGTATTGGATTTTTTTATTCAATAAGGTAGCACATCTCAAGGCTAAATCAAGGTTTTTGGCTCAAACTAATAGTCAGCTTGTAAAATTGAATATAGTAGCTTCGGGCTTAAGCCAATAAAATATGAAATTATTTTAGGGCACCTGGGTTTAATTTGACCAAATTTTTTCCAAATGTAATACCCTTTCTGTTCTTTTAAAGCAATAAATTTTTGAATCTTTAGCTTCTTGAAGTTTATTAAAATACGTTTATAATAATTGTTATCAAATAAAAATCAATATAAGAAGGTTGGGCTATGGAACAAGTGGTCAGCATGCCCAGGATTGGAGATCCAGCACCAGCTTATGAGGCTCAAACAACTATGGGGCCTATTAAGTTTCCTGAGGATTTTCAAGGGCAGTGGTTAGTATTTTTCTCCCATCCAGCAGATTTTACTCCAGTTTGTACTACAGAGTTTATGGGTTTTGCCAAGCTTCATGAGGAATTCCAGAAAAGGAATGTTCAACTCCTTGGACTGAGCATTGACAGCACCTTTTCCCACATTGCTTGGGTGATGAATATTAAGGAAAAGATGGGGGTAGACATTCCTTTCCCCATTGTGGCAGATGTAGATGGGAAGGTAGCAAGGCTTTATGGGATGCTTCACCCTGGGGAGAGTTCTACAGTCACTGTGAGGGCAGTCTTTGTTATTGACCCTAATGGAAAGATAAGAGCTATTATTTACTATCCGCTCTCTGCAGGCAGAAATATGAGGGAGATACTTAGGCTTATAGATGCCTTGCAAACGGCTGACAAGTATGGTGTAGCAACTCCTGCGGACTGGGTGCCAACACCACAAACCTGGGAGTTTAGCGAAGAGAATACCAAGGTAATTGTTCCCCCACCCACAACTTACGAAGAAGCCATAAAAAGGCTTGAGGAGGGTTATGAGTGAAAAGACTGGTATTTCTGTAAGAAAAGGCTGGGGTAATCTATGGGCACGGGATGTGTAAGTCTTGAAGGAAAGCTCTCCGAGAGGGCTCTTTCTTTTCTCAAACTTGTAAAGGAGAGAGGGAAGGTTAATCCAGAGGAGGTGGTGCGGCTCACGGGCCGCCCCCTTTTTCAAGTGAGAAGCTCTCTAAGAGAACTAACCCAGGCTGGTTTTCTTCAGGTGGAAGGTCAGGAATATAGTCTCACAGAAAAGGGCCTTGTGGCACTTAAAGAGGCTATGTAATTATAAGCCTTGGCTCCAAAAAGGTTCTACTGAGGTATGAATATAGGCTTTCATGATTTTTGCACACTTGTCAAGTGTGATTCATATATACAACATCTTATTAGTCCAAGGTTAAACTTTCTGAAAAGAGTTTTTCAGCTGACAGGTGTAATATCATACCTTTTCCCACTGAAAATTTATAAGATTTCTTTCTCTCTCACTAAAATCAAGCCCCAGGAGATAGATCTCCCTTGCGGTAGCCTTGTACTTCTCTTCATAACCCTTGCTCTTTAGCACTTGAAGGGCACTTTCTTCCTCTTTCTCAACCACCTTAAACTCAAGGAGATACACCTTATCCATCACCCTGATTGCCAAATCAAGTCTTCCCTTGCTTGTTACATCTTCAGCCACTATGTCAAAACCTACCCCCCGCAAAAAACTATAGATCACACTGGCATAATACCCCTCATACTCACTTAAGTTGTTCTTCCTATACCAGTCAAAAGGTATCCCCGCAAAAAGACTCTTCAAAACCTCTCCAAAGCCCTCTACATCACCCCTCTTAAGACTCTCCCTTGCCCTTAAACTTAGCCTCCCTCCCTCCTCTTCAAGGGAAGTTAAGGCATAAAATAACACACGATTAAGGGCTGACCTTACCTCCTTATTTGGGTAACTCAAGACATAATAGGTCCCCTCAATAGAAGAATGCCACTCTTTCACCGTTAAATACCCAGCCTGAAAAAGGAGTGTGGGTACCTCAATCTCATCTACATCAAAACTACCAAGGAGGTATTCGTCTGCAATAAACTCTTCCATCTTAGGGAGATAAAACCTCTTTTCAAGCATAAGCTTAACAAGAAAACTTGGAGTGCCTGTCTCAAACCAATAGGAGCGAAACTTTCTCTCTGATAAATAGAGAAGCACATCGAAGGGATTATACACTGGCTCACCACAAAAAGAATAGCCATTATACCAGCATTTTACACCTTGAAGCTCTTCTTCTGTGAAAAGCTCTCCAAAAACTCCCTCAAGCTCAGCTTGAGTATAACCACAAATGGTTGCATACTTTGGGCTCAAGGTTATATCTTGAAGTTGATTTAGCCCTGAGAAAAGGGATACTTTGGAAAACTTGGTAACCCCTGTGATAAAGACAAACTTGAGATAACTATCAAGGGGCTTTAGCACACTATAGAGACCCTTCAAAACCTCTCTTATCTCACGGGCCTTTTCCCTCTCCTCAATCCTATCAAGTATTGGCTTGTCATATTCATCTATGAGCACAACCACTTGCTTGCCAAATTTTTTATAAAGTCCTCTAATCAATTCGTTAAATCTCTTCTCAAGGAGCCTCTCTTTAAGAGGAATCTCATATTCTTCGGCATTAAGCATGAGCTGTGACTGCAAAATCTCTTCAAGGTGAGAACTATCCCTAACTTGATCTCCTCCAAAATCAATATGTACTACAGGATAGACATCATCCCAGTCCCATTTCTCGTAAAGATAGAGACCTTCAAAGAGCTCTCGTCTGCCCAAAAAGGCCTGCTTCAAAGTGTCCACAAAAAGAGATTTGCCAAATCTCCGCGGTCTACTTAAGAAATAATAAGTTCCCTCAGATACAAGCTTTAACACAAAAGGAGTTTTATCTACATAGAAATATCCATCCTTGCGGATTTTGTCAAAACTTGAAATACCAATAGGCAGTTTCTTAGTCATATTTATTTAAATATAAAGCAAAGGATTTTTTCAAGCAAGCTCTGAGAATTTATTAATACATTTTGATTTTAACCTTCCTTTAACTTTTCTTTAAAAAAGTTTTAAAGCTGTTCTCTTATTATTTACAAAAAAAGTAGGAGGTGGCCTATGAAAAGATTAGTGAGTAAAACTCTTTTAGGTTTGGGTTTAGGTTTAGGACTTTTAGTTGGAGCCAATCAAGGAAACTCCTCTTCCCTTATCAAGATCGATGGTTCCTCTACGGTTTATCCTATAACAGAGGGTGTTGCTGAGGAGTTTCAGAAGGCAAAGAAAGGGGCTGTAAAGGTAACGGTAGGTATCTCTGGGACTGGTGGAGGTTTTAAAAAGTTTTGCCGTGGGGAGACCGATATTAATGATGCTTCAAGGCCTATCCTTAAAAAGGAAATGGAAGAATGTGCCAAAAATGGGGTCAGATATATTGAGCTTCCTGTTGCTTATGATGGTCTTGCAGTGGTTGTCAATCCCAAAAATAACTGGGCAACCTGTATGACGGTAGAGCAGTTAAAGGAGGTATGGAAGCCTGAGTCTCAGGGAAGGAAGATCTCTTGGTCAGACCTTGATCCCAAGTGGCCAAAAATGGAGATAAAGCTTTGTGGCCCAGGCTCAGACTCTGGGACCTTTGACTATTTCACTGAGGCTATTGTAGGCAAAGCCAAGTCTCAGAGGGGAGATTATCTTGCCTCAGAGGATGACAATGTGCTTGTCCAGTTTGCCCAAAAGGAAAAGGGTGCCCTCTGCTACTTTGGGCTTGCCTATGTAGAAGAAAATAAGGGTAAAATCAAGGCTGTTCAGATCAAAAATCCAAAGACTGGGAAGTGCATCTCTCCCTCCTTAGAGACCGTAAAATCAGGAGAATATAATCCGCTCTCAAGGCCTCTTTTTATATACATAAATCTCAAATCCATTGAAAGACCAGAAGTAAAGGAATTTGTAGAGTTTTATCTCAAAAATGCAGGAAAAATCTCTAAGCAGGTTGGCTACATACCTTTGCCTGATAAGGCCTATGAGCTTGCCAGGAAACGCTTTGAGGCAAGGAAGGCAGGGACTGTCTTTGGAGGTGAGCCTGAGGTGGGATTAACTGTTGAGGAGTTGCTCAAGAGAGAGGCAAAGGAATAGAGGTTTCTTGTTAGCATGCGGGTAGAAACTAAAAAGAAGCTTGATACCCTTTTTAAGCTCTTTTTAATTGTTACGAGCCTTTCTTCTATTGCCGTTACCCTTGGTATTGTAATTGCCCTTGTGGAAGACACTGTCCGATTTTTCGTGCATCCAGAGGGTGGGGGGTTCCCCACCTCTTTAATTCGCTTTTTCACAGAGACAGAGTGGACCCCTACCTTTGAGATAAAAAAGATAGGTATATGGCCTCTCCTTGCTGGCACTTTTCTAATTGCCTTTATTGCCATGGCTGTCTCTGTCCCCTTAGGGTTGCTTATTGCCGTATATCTAAGTGAGTTTGCTTCCCATAGGGTAAGGGAGGCAGTTAAACCTTGGCTTGAGTTTTTAGAGGCAGTGCCTACGGTGGTTTATGGCTATTTTGCCCTTTTAGCTGTGACACCTCTCTTGCAGTGCGTTTTAGATAAATTTGGCCTAACTATGGAGGGAATGAATGCCCTATCTCCAGGCCTGGTGTTAGGGATAATGATCCTTCCCTTTACTGCCTCTCTGGTAGAGGATTCTCTCAAAGGGGTCCCTCAGTATCTGAGGGAGGCCTCCTATAGTCTTGGGGCAAGTAAGCTTAGAACTGCCTTTGGAGTTGTAGTTCCTGCGGCAAAGTCAGGAATCATTGCCGCCTATCTCCTTGGCATGTCAAGGGCTATTGGGGAAACCATGGTAGTTGCCGTTGCTGCAGGTATGTATCCCAATCTTACCCTAAATCCCCTTGAGCCTGTGCAAACTATTACAGGCTATATTGTTCAAGTGGCTTTGGGAGATCTCCCCTTTCTCTCCTTTGAGTATCTCTCCATCTTTGCTGCAGGCTTTATGCTCTTTGTAATTACCCTTATTTTTAATTTGCTTGCCGTGTACATTAAATCCAAGATTGAGAGGTATTAGATGAATTATAAGAGTTGGGAAAAGGCCTTTAATATAGCTGGGATTTTAGCAGTGCTTTTTGTTTTAACCTTTCTCTTTGCCATAGCCTTAAAGCTCTTTATTGATGGACTACACCGCATTTATGACCCCGATTTTTATCTCAGTTATCCCTCTCGTTTTCCCAATAAGGCAGGGATCCTTTCTGCCTGGGTAGGGACTCTTTATGTAATGGCTGGGGCTATCTTTTGGTCTATTTTCCTTGGTATCCCTGCAGGGATATACCTTGAAGAGTTTGGAGGCAAAGGAAAGATTGCCCGCATAATTGAAGCTAATATCACCAATCTCTCGGCAGTTCCTTCCATTGTATATGGGCTATTAGCTCTGGGTATCTTTGTCTATCGTTTTAACTTTGGAGAGAGTGTGCTTACAGCAGGGTTAACTCTTGGCTTACTTATGCTCCCAGTTATTGTGGTGACTACCCGTGAGTCTCTGCGAAGGATCCCCAGATCCATTAGAGAGGGAGCCTATGCCCTTGGGGCAACTAATTATGAACTTGTCTTCCATCATCTCCTTCCCTATTCCATAGGGGGAATTCTTACAGGAGTGATTATAGCCATATCTCGTGCTATTGGGGAGACTGCTCCCTTGCTCACTATCGGGGCCCTAACTTTTATAGCCTTCTTACCACCCCCTCCATGGGAGGACTTCCTGGGGATGTTAAAATCTCCTTTCACAGTCCTTCCCATTCAAATCTTTAACTGGGTTTCTCGTCCCCAGGAGGCCTTCCATAAAAATGCAGCAGCTGGTGGCTTCGTTCTGCTTGTGCTATGCCTGCTCTTAAACTCCCTTAGCTATTATCTCCGCTACAAGGTTAGGAAAAAATATCAATGGTAGGGCTTGAAGAGGAGAAACAGAATGGAAGATAAGATTAAGATAAAAGTGGAAAATTTTAACTTCTATTATGGAGATTTTCATGCCCTAAAAGACATAAATATGCCCATTTTTGAGAAAAAGGTGACAGCTATTATTGGGCCATCGGGATGTGGGAAGAGCACCCTTTTGCGTTCCTTTAACAGGATGCATGACCTCTATCCTGGGACCCGTTATGAGGGAGCAATCTATCTCTATCCAGAAGGTATAAACCTTGTCTCTAAGGGAGTTGAGCCCCTTTATATTCGTAGAAGGATTGGAATGGTCTTTCAGAAACCTAATCCCTTTCCCAAGTCTATCTTTGAAAATGTGGCCTATGGATTGCGTATAAATGGGGTTACTGATAGGAAGCTCATTGAGGAGAAAGTGGAGAAGGCCTTAAGGGATGCTGCCCTGTGGGAAGAGGTTAAGGATAGGCTCAAAGAGAACGCCTATTCCCTATCTGGAGGGCAACAGCAAAGGCTTTGTATTGCCAGAGCCATCGCAGTTGAGCCAGAGGTGCTTCTCTTTGATGAACCCACTTCTGCCCTTGATCCTATCTCTACATCCCGCGTTGAGGACCTCATTGTGGAGTTAAAGGAAAAAATAACCATAGTAATTGTTACCCATAACATGCAACAGGCAGCGCGAATTTCAGACTACACAGCCTTTATGTATTTAGGAGAGCTTGTGGAATTTGGTAAAACCGAAAAGATCTTCACCAATCCTGAAAAGAAGCTTACGGAGGATTACATTTCTGGGCGTTTTGGCTAAGGGTTTAAAAAGGGAGGGGCCAAATGGTAAGAATTGCCCTTAATAAGGAGCTCAGGTTTCTCCATACCCTTCTTTTGGACATGGCCCGTGCAGTGGCTGAGATGATAAGTGCAGTCATTAGGTCTTTGAAGGAAAAGGACAGGGCCCTGGCAGAAAGTATAATTCAGTATGACGAACAAATTGATTATTATGATCACATGATCCATGTCTATGCCTTTGAGATTCTTGCTCTTCAGCAACCTGTAGCTCGGGACTTAAGAATGGTTATTAGTGCCTTAGATATATCTCGCAACTTAGAGAGGCTTGCAGATCAGGGGGTAAACATTGCTGAGATGGTGCTTGAGCTTGCTGAGGAGAAAAATGGCCTTCAGGAGCTTTGTGAGCTTGAACTCTTGCCTATGGCTAAGGAGGCCCTGCAGATGCTGGAAGGGTCTATTAATGCCTTTGTGAAGGAGGATGTGGCCCTTGCTCGGAGAATAATAGTTCGAGATGAAATTGTGGATCAGATGAAAGCAGATTTACGGAAAAAGATTGAGGCCTGTTTAGAGAGCTATCCAAAGCTTTTAAGAACGGGGATTGATTATCTCTTGGTGGTAGAAAACTTAGAGAGGGTTGCTGATCTTGCCTGTAATATCTGCGAGAGTGTAATTTTTGTAGCAGAGGGAAGTTATCTTAAGGCTGAGCCCATAGAGAAGGAAGCTACGGTTCCATTAGAGCGTTTAGAGGAAAGTCATACCTTTCAACTTCTAAAGAGACATGCAAGACTTATTATTGAGTGTTTAGAGAGGCTACCCCTTTCCCTTGAGGCTTACCTTGATGGAGATGAGGAAAGGTTAAGGGAGATCTCTAAGGACATAAAGGATATAGAGAAAGAGGCAGATAGGCTAAAGGCCAACATAAGGGGACATCTCCCTAAGGGGCTCATCTTGCCTGTAGAAAAGTTTGAGCTCTTTTTGTATCTAAAGGAGCAGGATGCCTTAGCAGACTTGGGAGAGGAGCTTTTGAAACTCTTGGTTTTACGCAAGGTGAGCCTTTCTGATGAGCTCAAAAAGGAGCTCAATCATCTCTTAGAGCGGAGTTTAAGGCCTGTAAGTTTTTTTGAGGAGCTTGTTACTCAAGCCTTTAGATATATTACTACCTGGGATGAAGAGGCAAGGGAGAGGGCAAAGAACCTTGTGCGTGAGGTAAGGCAGTCTCAATACCTTACAGAGGAGCTTGCCTTTAAGCTCAAAGAAAAGATATATCAAGAGGTGAGTGATGTTAGGGATTTCCTGCATATCTTAGAGATAGTAGACACTATAGCCTCCCTCTCAAGTCATGCCGAAAATACAGCAGATCTCCTTCGGGCTATGATAGCAAGATGAGAGAGAGGGCCTTCTTTGAAGATATCTTTGCAGAGAAAGGATTTATGGGAAGCCTTCACGGGAAATTAGATGTATTTTTGAAGGATTTAAATAGGGAAATATTCCATGTAATGCCAGAAGAATTCCTTGAAATAGATACCTATTTTCAGCCAATTGTAGAGCTTCCATCTTTTAGAGTGATAGGTTATGAAGCGCTTAGTAGGTCCATTTCTGGAAGAAGTATCCTTGAGCTCTTGAGCTGTGCCAAAGCTAAGGGACTTCTTTCAGAATTTGACCTATATTGTAGGATCAGGGCGATAATAAAGGCTTGGAAGTTAGGTTTATCACCTGAAGAGCTCCTATTTCTTAATGTCCATCCTGGGGTTCTTGAGCATAGAGGCCATACTCAAGGTGTAATTTTGAAGTTGTTAGAATTGTTAGATATACCTTCAAATCAGATAGTTTTAGAAATAACGGAATTTGAGCGTCCCCAGGACATAGAGGGTTATTTGAGAACTGTTTTTTACTACATAAATCAGGGCTTTCAAGTATCCTTGGATGACTTTGGCACAGGCTGTGTGGGCTACCGCACCTTTCTGGAAATTGAACCACATTTCGTCAAGTTAGATAGCTATTTTGTTAGGGCCTTTTCAGAGGGGGACTATCTATCGCAAAAACTTCTCTATCACATGGTAGAGCTTTGTAGAGAGGTAGTCTCTAAAGTTATTGCTGAGGGGATAGAAGAAGAGAGGATGCTTAAACCTTTAAGGGATTTAGAAATAAGGCTTTTTCAGGGATATTACTTTGGTAAACCAAGTTCCTCTTTAAAAGGGGGAGGTGAGGCCTCTCATGAGAGACATAGCAACCACGAGTTTAGCGACATTACCTCATCCCTTATCTTTTTGCCCTAAGGAAGGCGCTATAAGGGACGGAGAAGTTGGTCAGATTGCCCTCCAGATTAGGCCTGTAAGTTATCTCACACCTGTGAGGGAAATTTTTGATATCTTTATGAGCCAAGAGGAACTTATTACTCTTCCAGTGGTGAATAAGGAGTTTAAGCCTGTGGGTGCCCTTTATAGATTTGAATTCTTAGAGAGGGTTGTTTTGGGGCGCTATGGGTATGGTATAAGTTTAAATTCTCGAAAACCAGCCTATGAAGTCATGCGACAAGAGATTACTGTAGTTGAGAGAAATCTCACCTTAGAAGAGGCTGGAGCCTTAGTTTCAACTCAGAGCACTCTTGACTGGCAGTTAGATCTAATTGTCACTTGTTGCGGAGTTTATCATGGGATTTTGCCCATAAGAATCTTACTCTATTATCTTAGTGAAAAAACTTTGCGCCTTGCCAGAGAGACAAATCCCCTCACTGGTCTTCCTGGGAACTGGGCAATAAGGAGTGAGGTAGAGAGAAGAATAAAGGCAGGGATGCCTTTTGAGGTTATATACATAGATCTAAATGATTTTAAACCCTATAATGATCACTATGGGTTTGAGGCTGGAGACAGGGTTATAAAGGCACTGGGAGATATCTTAATTGAGCTTGCTTCCAAATATCCCCAGGCCTGGGTTGGACATATTGGGGGTGACGATTTCGTGGTGATTTTAGAAAGAGATAAGGGAGAGATCTTTTGCCAAGAACTGTGCTTACGTTTTGAAAGGGAACGCTCAGCCTTTCATTCTGAAGAAAACCTACGGAGAAACTACTATGAGTCTTTAGATAGACAGGGAAATGTAAAAACCTTTTCTCTTCTTACCTTGAGCTGTGCAATAGTGCCTTCATCCTCATTTTCTTCCTTTGGTGAGTTATCTTCAAGGGCTACTGAGATCAAAAGTTATGCCAAAAAAATCTCTAAGGAAAAGGGAATATCCTACTATTTCAAGGAGAGAAGAGAAGAGAGATGAAAATGGCTCTGGTATAGCATTAGAGGCGTATAGTTGAGTAAAAAAGTTTTAAAATTTAAAGAGCGGATTTATAATAAAAGAAATGAGTGGCAAGAAGATCCTTATTGTTGA
>Ga0209394_1000788_pt1 | contig 22026 bp, 27 predicted proteins | sample JNZ201metaG_FD_184122 | JGI IMG/M metagenome (GOLD analysis project Ga0209394, IMG submission 184122) | Hot spring microbial communities from Jinze hot spring, China to study Microbial Dark Matter (Phase II) - JNZ 20120812A (SPAdes) (version 3) ... | reverse complement strand
GCTTTGCATGGGATCTATGTTTTTGACTGCACTGTAGAGAACAACGGTATTGGAAACGAAACCGGTTATATTTCTGAGATAGCGGGTGTTAGGATCCATGCAAACAACAGCTTGGTTACGAGATCGCTCATTAGGGATAACGGTATTGGCGTTCTCGTTTCAAATTCCGGGAAGCAGGTTTTCAATGTAACAATTACGAAGAACGCGATTTACAACAACTCAAAGCTTGGCATTGATCTTGCGAATGGAAACGATTTTGCCTTCAGAGGGGACAATGTAACGCTGAACGACGGAATTCTTAATTGCTCGCAACCTAACTGCGGAATGGATTACCCTGTTATTAGCTACGCAGAGTTTGACGAAAGCGAAGAGAAACTTTACGTAGAGGGCTTTATAGGTGATGAAAGCCTTGGCAGTGCAGCGTTTGCAAATTCAAGGGTTGAGATCTACTTAGTGAGAAACTCGACAGCTGGAGATAACTTGATTGGAAACAACTGGACTCTTAATAGTCCACTGCAAAAGCACTATGGAGAGGGCTTCGTTTACCTTGGAGAACTGATTGCAAACTCAAACGGTAACTTCAGTGGAGAGTTAAGCGTTTCTGGAAAGGGAGTTGAGTTGAATTCGCTGATAACTGCAATCGCAACGCTGAATGGAAACACATCAGAATTTGGACCGAACTACTTCCTTAGGAAAAAGCTAAACCTATCTGCTGAAATCACAGTAAAGGAGATGAACGCAACAATAAAAGTAAAGGCATTCGAAAAAGCGAGAAACGTGAATGTTTACTGGTTTAAACCGAATGGAATTGAAATAAACTCAATGAGTGGTGATTACAGCGCAAATGGAAGCTTTGGAAACTTTTACTGGTGGAAGTTCGGCTCGATCAATGCGAACGAGGAGAAATTCGTTTATCTGAACCTAATTGGGGTCAGCTGTTTTTCGCTAAGCGATGTGCTAAACATAGGAATTGATCCATAGATGCGCATGAGAAGCAAAGATTTATCTCGTCTTCAAGAACTCTTCACATGGTTAGCCGTGCTAGAAGCTTTAAGCCAGTAGGGGTGCGAGTATGAATTTGTTTGAAGCCTTAGCTCCGCTCTGGATTCTGATAGTTTTCCTAATCCTCTCGATACTGATTCCGGGTTTATTGATCTGGTTTGGGCTAAAATTGATTGGGAAAAATAGGAGCGTAACAAGATGCGGAGTTGCAAACTTTGCAGCTCTCACATTATCTGCTGTTGTTTCCTTCTTTCTACACTTCACACCACTTGTGATTTTCCTACCGTTGATAGCATTCATAGTTTACTTCTACACACTTAAAACTCTCCTTGATGTTGGCTTCATCGAGGCTTTTGCTGCAACGCTCATAGCAGGAATTGTCGTATTCTTAGTTGCGGTCGTCATTCTAATTCTATTCGGGATCTGGCTTCTTTTTACACCCTCTCCATCCCAAATTATGCATATGGGGGGAGTTAGATTCTAAAAACTTATCCACTGTACGCCAAATCCACGCCGTCCTCGGTCAGGTAGAGCTTTCCTTCCTTTTCCACTACAAAGCCCTCAGCTATGAGGTACTCGAGATTGAATCTGAACTCAAAGTCTGTGATTTCTCCAATTTCCCTCTTCAGCTCGTCTCTAGTTATCCCTCGATTTCCAATTATCTGGGCCATTCTTTTTCTTATAGGATTTGAAGACGCTTTGAAAAGCCTGCTATGATGTTCTGAATTTCTCTTCCGCTCACTCAACTTTCATCACCCCAATAGAAGTATTTTCCTGCCATTATCAAACTTTCTCGGTTTTCCAAACGCTCAGAATTCTGAATATTCTGCCTTTTTGTGGATTTCAGTTGCGCAAATGTTTTAATTCTGTTCTGCTTAATTTTTTATATGCGTAAAATTCTGATAATAGCCCTAATACTCTTCGCGATTCCGCAAATAGGAGCGATTGAAACGCAGAAATCAATCAAAGCAGTCGCGGTGACGAGCGGCGAAGAACCCGAAGGCGTCGTGATAAACATAACTGTGGCAATTAGGGAAGGCAATGGAAGGGTTTTCGTTTCCACGGCTCCATTCACCGAAATAGACATGCAAGGTAGCGCGCAGTTGGCCGCGCTTACGGCTTGCGATCTTCTTGGCATCGACTTCACAAAGTTTGACTTCTTTTACGTGATCGAAGCAGACGCGCCAATTGTTGGCGGCCCATCTGCGGGAGCTGTGATGACTATTGCGACAATTTCAGCGCTGAAAAACCTTGAAATTGACGAAAGCGTCTACATGAGCGGAATGATCTACCCAGACGGCTTCATTGGCCCAGTTGGTGGCTTGAACTACAAGCTTGAAGCTGTTGCGAAGAACGGTGGGAAGCTCTTCTTGATTCCAAGCGGACAGAGTGTTATAACCGTTGAAGAAAAAACGATTCGTAGGGTTGGAATCATAAACGTTGTTACCACTGAACTAAGAGAGCTCAACTTAGTAGAATACGGGAAAAAGCTCGGCGTAGAAGTACTGGAGGTTAAGGACGTGAATGAAGCGCTCCGCTATTACACTGGTTACGAGATAGTGAAACCATTTGTGAGCGTAAATCTAACGCTTTACTCCGATGCGCTCAAGCTTCTCGCAGACAAAATGCGTGAGAGCATTGGAGAGTTGAGGGGCTACGAAACAAAAGAGGCAAGAGAGCTGATCAACAAAGCCGAAAAGAGTTACAGTGAAGGAAATTACTACACCGCAACGAGCGAGTTCTTCCAGGCTAAGATCCTTATGAGATACCAGATGAACAAAAAGACGCTTGTGTCTGCGTATCAGATAGAGAACGAGATTGCAAGCGTAGAAAAGGAGATCTCACAGCTTAAGGACTACCTCAAAAAAGCTCCGATAGGAGTAAATTCTATCCAGATAATAGCTGGAGCTCAGGAAAGGGTAGCTGAAGCCGAGAATGCTTTGAAGTTGGCAAAAAATGCAAAAAGCTCTGAAGACTTGCTTTACAACCTTGCCTATGCAAAGGAAAGATGCGAGAGTGCAAAGGTCTGGCTTTCACTTCTTCCGCGGATAAAAGGAGACTACGCTTTGAACGGTGAAGACCTCAAGAAAAGGGCCGAGTTCTACATAAACCAAGCGAACTCGATCATAGTCTACGCTTCTTCGCTCCGGGGTTATCAAGACTTAATCACAAGCGCCTACGAATCGCTCGAAATCGCAAAGAAGCTGTATTCAGAATCTCTTTATGCTGGCGCAGTTTTTGAAGCTTTGAATGCAATAACAGATGCGAGCATCTCAATCGAAGCAAAATACGGCGAACTTAGAGTAGAGGAGAAAAAGAAAAGCGCAGAAATCGCAATTGCAGAGGTTGAGCAAATAGGCTACCCAATTCTTCCAATTGCCTACTTTGAGTTCGCAGAAACATCGCAAAACACGTATGCTAAACTCCTTTACTACTCGCTCTCAGAAAGGATTGCGAAGTTCATGCTGAACGTTGCGAAGGTTAAGGGAGAAAGAGAACTCGTTCATGCAGGCTATGAGATTCAACAAACAACTCCAGAAACAAAGGGCTCGCTGAAAAGGATAATAGAGTCACCCGGTTTCGAAGTTGCGATTGCTTTGTTTTCACTCTCATTGATCGCCTACAGCATCAGGAAGAGGTAGCAAAGAGCTCCCGCAGAAAGAGTGCCGAGAAAGTTAACTGCGGAGTTGTTTAAATAACCTTTCTCTTCAAGTGTCGCGCCCAAAAAGCTGTCAACGTGAACCCCGATAAAGGATGCAAGTACTATCGGAATAGCATGAGAGAGCTCGGAGATTCCGAGTGCGAGAGAGACAACAAAGATTATAAGACACCCTAGCAAAGCGGAGATCTCCCCGATCACAGATATCCCGCCACTCGTTCCTGGAGCTACTTTTTTGAAATTCGTTATCAGATAAACGTTCTTAGCTGTTTTTCCAATTTCGCTCGCCATCGTGTCGCCCAAAGCTGTTCCAACAGTAGCAACGAATGCAAGCGCAAAAAGTGGATCCCTTGTAACTCCAAAGTTCATTGCAAAGAAAAGTGGGGCCAAACTGTTTCCGAAAACGTTTGAAAATCCACGAGCTCCCCCTGATGGCTCGGCAATTCCAAGGCTTAGTTTTACCGAATATCTGTACTTTGTGACGATTGAGCCAAGGAGATAGAAAACCAAAAGTATTGCGAAGAAGCTAAGATCTGTGAAGAGAATCGTCACCGTGCCAACAATGGTTGCGCTCATCAGTCCGCTCTCATCTGCGATTTTAGCTTTCAGGGCAAGCAAAGAAACGAGAAAAGAAATCGTAAAGGCAATCGCCAAGTCTTGCAATGAAGCGGTGGGAATGTAGATCCTGAAGATCGCGAAGGTCGTCGCAACTGCGATCAGCAAAAGAACCCTTTTGTCTGCATTTGTTTTGATCGTCTCCATCAATGCTGCTGAAAGGGCTCCAGCGAGAGAGATGAAAACGATGTATTCGGCTGGCAAAAAGATCGCGTTGATCAAACTGAAAAGAGAGAAGTAAAGAATTGAAGCCGAGGTGTAAATTGCAATATCCCAAAGCGGATACCTGCGGAATTCGTAGAAGAAAAGAAGGAAGAAGGAGGCGTAGATTATCTCCTTTTGCATGAAGATCGCCAACGCTGATAAAATAGTTGCGGTAACCAAAACCTCGAAGTCTCTCGCAAAGTGAACTGCATAGAAAAAAGTCGCTATGAGAGCGATAGCAAAGATGAGCCTTGGATCCAAGAGTATTCCGACGAGAGCCACAAGCGAAAGCAATACTTGAAACATTGAAAAAGGTTAAGTAGTTGGGAATTTAAATCTTCAAGTGCTTAGGTTGCTATACCGCATCAAACTCGAGAGAGAGATTAGAAAAAGAGGCAGATTTCCCGAACACATCGTTGTTATTGGCTCCAATTTCGGAAATAAGTTCAAAGATTTTGTTGATTGGTGCGAGAAATTCGGGATAAAGGAGATAACGATCTGCACGAAGGGGAAGTTTGACTTCGATTGCCTGAAAAGCGAAAAAGTAAGGATAAACGTCGTGAACTTCTCTGGAAAGGAGGAGATAGTTGAAGCGATAAGAAAAATAGCGGAAAAAGTGCTAAGTGGGGAGATAAAGGTTGAGGAAATAAACGAGGAGCTTTTTGAATCCCTTCTAAGCCTGCGTTCTCAGCCAGATTTAATCGTGAAGGCTGGGAAGGAAATCCCGGATTTTCTGATATGGCAAAGTATATACAGCGAGCTTCTGTTTACGGACGTCGATTGGGAAACGATTCGCTACATAGACTTTCTGCGAATCATTCGTGAGTATCAAGGGAGGGAGAGAAGGTATGGTAGATAATTTGCGGATCGTTAGAACGATTGCGGATTACCAGTTTGGAAGTGGCGCTGGAAAAGCGCTTTTTCCAGAGAGCTGCGAATTTCTGCTCTCGAAGAACGGAAAGATAAGACAAATCTTGGACAAGGGTAAGAGAATTGCGACGCTCAAAGCTGACACTGGGCTCTTAACTCTGAGCATCGAGGGGGCAAGAAGGCTTCATAGCTTTTTTGCTTTCCCTAAGCTCAGAGTTGTCGTAGCAAACGAAGTCTCAGAGTTTATTGCAGAGGGAAAAAGCGTCTTCGCGAAGCACGTTGTTGCGGTTGATGAGAATATAAGGGCTAACGATGAAGTTCTCGTTGTAAATGAAAAAGACGAGTTGCTTGCTACCGGAAAAGCTTTGCTCTCAGCGTTTGAAATGCTGGTACTTAAAAGAGGTGTCGCAGTAAAGGTGAGGCAGGGGGTAAAATGAAGGTTGATAGAAAAAAGAGCATTCTTTTGATTGAAAGCTTTTCAAAGAATAAGGATCTAGTTTTTGATGGTTCAATCGTCGCTGGAATTGGTTGCAGATTCCGAAAATTGGTTGCTAAGGAGATAATTGCTGGAAAAGGATGTCTCGTAATGCATGCAAGGGCTGAAAAAATTGTGCTCGGTGCTTCTTCGGTTTTTGGAGTTTTAGAGTGCGATGAAGCGATTTTAATGAACAACTGTGTTGGAAAGCTTTTGGTTGCAAAATATGCGAGAATTGCTGAAAATTGCAAGATTGAGGAAATTAGAGCTCAGTTTTTAGAGATCTCGGGTAACTCGAAAGTCGAAAAATTATTTGTTGAGAAGTTACGAGTGCAAAAGTTTTAAGGCCTGAAATAACCTTTGCGAATTAAATCCAGAGGCAATTTCTTTTTGTGAATTGCCGTAGCAACCAAAACCCCTTTGCATCCAATTTCGTATAGTTTCCCGAGATCTTCTAGGCTACCAACCCCACCACCAACAAAAACCGGATTTTCAGAGACTTCGACCGCTTTGGAGATTAGCTCGAAATCGACACTAAGAGTTCCGACGCGCTTTATGTTCAAAACTATCACTCCCTCAAGCTCTAAAGTGTTTAGGAATTCGATTGCATCGACGAAGCTTTTGAACTTTTGGGAACGGTCGACAAATTTGTCGAAGAAATCCAAGCTGACGTAGCATTTTCTGTCTATCCTTGTGATATCAAACGTCTCTGTTGCCAAAACAGGCTTGAATTTAATGCCTTCCAGCTCCTTTGCTTCCCTGAAACCACAGTCTGCTATCAACTCCTCGACCTTATTCGCGAGTTTTTCGATGAGCTGAAGGTTTTCACCCTCTCCAACGATTCTGTCAAGGTCTGCGACGTATAAAAACCTTGGCCTAAGAGTGTCGACGATCGAAATAGGATCGCTCGTTCTAAGGATGAGACTTTTCTCCTCGATCGGTCTATACTTCTCCCTTTCCCCTCTTTCAGCGTGAACTGCGATGCCTTTTCGAATATCGAGAACGAAGAAGACCTTCACGACTCAACTACTGCTGGGCGAATATAACGCTTTTTGAGCCCAGTTATATGCAGAGAAGATAGAGTTTACTATAAAAAACTATAAGCTACTATAAAAATTTTGTAAATATTGCGAATATGGGCTTCAAATTCTATATGCGAAGATCAACGAAGTGGCCTACCTACTGTGGGCCTTGGAACCCGAAATGCTTATATACAAATTATGACATAAAAATATGAGGAGGATGAAGATAGAGGAAGGTAAGCTTGCTCTCGATCTGCTAATAGGATTATCTATATTTCTTTTCACATTCATGTTCATAGCCAACTTTTCTTTTCACATTCATGTTCATAGCCAACTTTCTGCCCGGAGTTTTTGCAGACGTTCGCAACGAGATAGGTTTAATGCATGAAGCTTACAGAGTTGGCGTAATTCTTTCAGAGATGGAGGGCTACTGCAGGTACCCAGATGGAAATGGAACTACAGATTGGCACGACAGCTCAAAATGCCAGCCCGGCTATAAATTTTTCCCAGGGCTGACGAAAGGGCAAGTGGATTACTTGGATCTTGAAAAAATCTCAGCATTCCAAAATCTAATGAACGATAACTATGAATTCGTCAAAACTCTGCTCGGCTTAAAACATCCAGATCGGAACTACGAGCTCCACGTATCCCTCGAGTCCGTATACTCGACACCTCAGAATAGAATACTAATAAGGTATGCAAATAACACACCTGTGCTCGACGCTGGGAAACATATTCCAATTTCTGGATATGTTACCAAATACGAAAGATTTGTTTGGTTGGATCCTTGGTATCGTTTGGTCAATGTTGTATATATTGGAAGTCCTCAGAATAGTCCCTCGGATTATCACTCCCGCGATATAACGGGATGTGGCAATCTGACTTATCCTGTTTCCTTTATAGCACTGATAGTGGAAGGTAAAACTGCTCCCGAAACTGGAGCACCTTGGTGGGTGGGGTTCTGCTTACTTAGAGAAGGAGAAAATCCAAGTAGCTGTCAGCCCCGTGGTGGGGAGAAAGATGGTATATTAACAGTAGGATTCGGATCCCCTATGAAGTCTTCTCCCGCTCCAGAAGAATATCCTCTCTATCCCAGACAAGTTTACATCATAACAGATGACGTAAACCGCATACTACAAGAAGCCGAATTTAATCACGGAGATCGAGTGGAATTTATTTCTTCTTCTAAAAACACTAATGTTTCAGTAGTTTGCTCCCCATCATTGAAGTTCATCGCCGGAAAGGCTGTTGCAAAGCTTGTAATTTACGTTTGGTGAAACTTATGAACAAAAAAGCCCAAACTTTCACCCTCGAAGGTGTTGCATCGGCTTTGATTTTACTCGTAGCCCTCTACACTCTCTACCAGAGCTCTCTCGTAATTTCACCGATGTGGAACGAAGCGGTTAACATGCAGATGAAGATGATAGCCCAAGATACGCTCAAAATTCTCGATAACCCAAAAAAGGAGGGAGAAGAATACTACTTGGATTCACTGCAGGGAATGATCACAAATCTAAGGAATTGCCAGCTCGGAGTAGATTGCAAGCCAAACGATAAATTCATGGAGGCTCTGGAGATACTCCTCAGCAGTAGGGGTTTCGATTATCGCTTAGAGCTTCATTGGGTGGAAGGGGATCGGATAAATTCCACAGTCCTAATAGATAAGAAACCTTCGCCGAATGCTGTGGCTGCGAGTAGATATATTCTTCTAATGAAAAACGAGATTCTTGGCAGTAGCTTCAGCGGGCTTCAGCTTTACGATCCCGTGATATTCGAGGTGAGGCTGATCGTATGGCGACCATGAATGAAAAAGGACAGATGATGATCTTATTCACACTGTTCATCGCCACTGTAATAATATCGGTCTCAGTGCTCCACGCTCAGAACATACTTGCGGGAATGGAGACCTCGAGAACTATGATATTGTCCCCAAAGAATGAAATCTACAATCTAAGAGATCTCGCGAGCATTGCCTGTGATACCAAAATTATGGATAATTATTTGTATAAGCTTCAGTATTCACAAAACGTTAGCAATCAAATCAAGCTGCTATATTCTCAGAAAGGCGTTTATGGTGACATTATAATTGTTGAAAGTGAGAAAAAGCTCATAGTCAACTTCTTTTCCAGTGATGTGGAGTATTCAGAAAAGTTGAATTTTAACGACATTTGTGGGGTGTATGCAAAATGAATGAGAGGGGAGTTTCAATACTTATTGAGTATCTCATTCTGATGGGTATACTTTCGGTTTTCATCGTAGTGATGTCTCTGAGCTTAGATGCTCAGCTTAAATCTTCTCAAATCTCGAAGGTTGCTGAAAACCAGTTTTCTGATGTAGCATCGCAGTTATCTGCCCAACTTGTAGACATGGCTTCCCTATATCCAAAAGATGGATATATTAAAGCAAAAATATACATGCCAGCATCGATAGGGGGAGTTGCTTATAGGCTAAACTTCTCCGAATATGAGGGGACTCGTAGCATTTACATCGAATCCGACGACTATCGGCTTACAAAAACGCTGAGCTTAGGTGCTTTCGCATCCCTGAAATTTGAAAATATGAGCGGCATCGTTTACAGCTTGCAGAGAGAGGGAAAAGTTGAGTTAAGGAGAGAAACTATAGATTATCTAACTGCGGTGCTGAAGATAAGACCAAACTCGGTTATCTCTGGAAATAATGTGACTATAGACGTCTCTGATTCTTATTCGCCAGTCTTTTGGACGTGGAAAGTCTTGGACTGGAATGAAAACGTAAATTGCAGAAGGGGACAAGAATGAGCGCGTTAAAGAGGTTACTATCTACTGGAGTGCTGAAATTCCCACGAAATGCAAGGATTATAGTATAGGCAATAATAGCGAGTCTGCGGTATGCGAATTCACACTAATCCTTACTGATGAGCGAGGGTACTCTGCAGAGGATAGCGAAGAGATATTGATAGCCAATAGGCCTAGAGTGGAACCAGATCTCTACCTAAAGAAGTTCGTAGTCCCAGAAACCGTTACCCTTGGACAAGCTTTTGATCTTCACTTAAAATTAGTTGGAAGAGGCCTTGTTTTGAACGAAACGAGAAAGAACCTTTCAGTCGTAACCGTGATAGATAAGTCAGATAGAATGCATGCGGCCAATATTAGCGAGGCTCACAGTGAGAGAACCTTATATGAATCTTTCACAAGAGTCGTTCAGCCAAGTGTTGCAACGTTTGTTTTCAACGTAAACAGCACGTTCAAAAGCCATGAATTTTATTTATATTTAAATGTATCATCCAATCCCTATCTAAGAGCATCTGCTTTCACGATATACGTAACGAAGCCGAATGGTTTGACCGAGACCGTGTATGGAAAAACTTCCTATGAAGATAAAAACATAGATAATTCGGAGGTTGGAGACTGGACTCTCGAGATACTCGTTGCAGATAAAAACTCAACGACTCTAACTCTTGAAATATACTCGGGAAAAAACTGCCCAGATGGGAAAAGTTGCGGGCTTCGCAATACAACAACAATAGCTTACACACCCAATGTAGCCTTCTACAACTTCTCCTTCCCAGTTGGATACACGAAAAATAACGTCTATGAGTTCGCTTATGTCTATGTGAAGGAGACGTACACAAATAGTTTCTATCTCTGGCTGGGTGATGAGTTCTGTAATTACTACTCAGAGGTTAACGGGATAGTTTGCTTTAGCCAAAATATAAACGCTGAGCAGAGCTACACGGTCTACATAGTCCCAAGGCTTAAGAATGCAACATTTATCGAAGGTGAGCTATGGATGGAGAAGCTCGATGCTGCAAAAATTGGGGCGATAAGATTTGTAAACGAGAGTTTAAACGAAAACGATAATAAGAGTGTAGTCAGCTTTAGCACTTCTGCCTCTATTGACCAAAAACTAACTTCGGACAACTCGCTCGTTATCTCCAAGATAAAGGATATAACCGCAAGTGGATGGGGAGAAAACTATCTGTTGGCGCTCAACAAATCTTTAGAAGTCCTTGAAGAAAACAAAGAAATCGTAAACGGAACGAAACCCCTCATAGTGTTCCTCAGCGATGGAAAACCAACGTGCAAGAGAGTTTCAAATTGTAATGATGATACAAATTGCTATCAAATAGAGGGAGAATACTTCATCTGCGGTGACAAAAGTTGTCAACAAGATGACTGTGGAAGTCAAGTGATACCGAAGGCAAATGAGATAAAGAATACAACAATAGGAGACGAATACATCGACATCTGCACGATAGGTTTTGGGGATAAGAGTTACTACAACGAAACACTTCTAAAGTTGATGTCAGGCAGGAGAAATCCAAACAATCCAAATGAAATCCTCGAATGCTATTATTCAGCCCGAAATCTTCAAGAGCTCATAGATGCTTTTACCAGGATAGGTAAACTTTACGAGCGTGCTGCGACAAATGTAACGCTAAACGATACGATACCGGTTAGTATAGAGCTTTATCTGTATCCAGAAGTAAAACCGGAGCTGAGAATAGATGGAAAAGCTAACTGCAAATTGGAGTTGAGTTTTGTTGAAGGAACGAGGATATTGATGAGCTGCACTGAGATTTACATTGATGACGTTGTTGAGATAGTCATAAGATTGACTCCAAAGGAAACTGGGACTTTAAAAATCAACGAGAATGGAGTCGTGGTATACTACGATGTGAACTACGTTAAAAGGGAAGTTCGTCTTCCAGAGATGTGGATAGAGGTTAAAAACCCATCTGGGGCAGAGGTGAAAATATCTTGAAGCTGAAGGGAGTCTCAGAAGTCTTGGGTAGTCTTTTGGTTCTCTTGACGATAGTAGGTGTTGCCGGAATCATTTATACAATGTCCTACTCAACGATCTTGAGTGGACAGGAAAACGTAAAGATGAGAAACGCTTACTTTGATATGTTTGAACTACGGGAGAAAATCGATAGGGTTAGATCTGGACTTGAATTTAAATCAGTATATAAAATCCAGCTTTACGATTTATCCGTAGATTTTGGGAATGAACCTATAGTCATAATAAACAACACAAATTACAACTTGGCTTCTATAAAACTGATTGGAAGGGGTTGGACCATAACTTACGAGAACGGTGCAATAATCCTGTCTCAGAATTTTAAACCACAAATGATGAGTTCACCTAATGTTAACTACGTAAAAGAGACAAGAACGCTTTATTTTCCAGCGATAAAACTTAAAACGAATTTGTCCACAGGCGGCATCGGCGCTATTACAATATACTTTCACCTCAACAATATAAAAACGGTTACAGGAAACGGTTCGATTGTTTTTTATTCAAACAATGCAGACACGTGGAAGGAGTTTTTTGAGCTTATTGGGGTCGATTTTACTCGTTCGGGCAACAACATAACGATCCATGACGTGAACTACTTCGTAGTGATTTATGAGGTTGAGGTCTATGGATGAGAAAGCGGTTTCCGAAACAACGGGGTACATAATGATCTTAGGAATAGTGATGTTTTTGATAAGCATAGTTTACGTTCAGGTATACAACACAACGATAGATACCGCAGAGAAGTTCAGAGTAATAAGCATACGGGAGAGCTTTAGAAAAATCTACGATGTTTTTGCCCTCTCTCTTTACGGTGGTACTAGCTTGCAGCAAATACAGCTTGAGCTCCAAGGTGGCAGTTTTTACATAACCAAGAATGCCACCATAGGTCTCAGAATATTCGATGACAATGGAAGTCTGGTCGATTCTTGTGTCATTAATCTAAACTCTTTAAATTATGAACTTGAAAACTTCAGAATATCCTTCGAGAACGGCGGGTTAATTGAGGACAACTACGGGTATTCAAAGTTCATGTTAGAACCAAGTATATACCTAAGACCAGTTCAATCTTTGGAGGCGTCTGGAGAGAAAGAGAAGGTTCTTGTTTTGGTTTTAAACGAAATAGAATCCGAGTTAAGCGTTAGCGGTAGCGGTTCTATAGTTATAGTGTTCAACTCATCTTTAAATCTCTCGAAGATGTATCCAATGACTGGAAGAGTGATTCTGAATATAAAATCCGATTATCCAGAACTTTGGAAAGATTATTTTGAGAAAAAGCTTGGCGCTACAGTATCTTCGTTGGATACTAACGAGATATTTATTGAAATAACATTTAACAAGCTCGTTGTTACTGTTTACAAAACCAACATCACGCTCAAAAAGTTCTGACAATCTCATTGAGAAAAAATTAAATTATAGGACTTTAAAAACCGAATTTATTATTGCGAGTGTCACGAGCTTGTCCTCGCCTATCGGTTCGCATATTATCACTTTCTTTCCCTCGAAAAATCCCTCTTTTCTACCCTCGCCTTTTGGAAATCCAAGAATTTCGGGCAAGTCTTCGGTTACGTGAAGCCCGTAGGAGATGAACAACGGCACAACGTAAACGACATCGCTCTTCATACTCCTTATCGCTTCGTCTGGCGATGGTCTCCTTTTCCTCGCAGCAAAGGCAATCTTAACTTCTTCAAACATTCCCGTTTTCTCTATTCTTTCTCTGTGCTTCTCCATGACTTCTCTGTAGTGCGAGAGCTGACTTCCATGACCAACTATAACTAGGCCGGCCATCAGATCACCTTACGTAGATTATCGAGTTGTTCGACTCTATCGTAACTTCGCTTGCCAAACCTCTCCGAATCCTTTCCTTGGAGCAAAGATCCTCAAGGACAACGATTTCAGAATTGCCGAGAAGCTTCAGATCGAAGTTTTTGTCTGCAAGGATCAGAAGAGATCTTTTTCCTACCTCGAACTTTTTTCCATGAGCGTTCACAACTAACACATCGCAGAGATCAACTTTGAGCTTTGAAAGCGCAACCTGAACGCTCGATATTCCTGGCTCGATTTCTGCTTTTTTAAAAAATTTCCCAAGCCCAGCAACCATCGGATCACCAGTTGAGAGAACCGCGACGTCTTTTTCACTCGCTTCTTTTTCGATCTGCGAATAGACTTCGCTCCCAAACTTTTTCAGGATCCTAACGTCTCCCTTTATCCAATTCTCAGCAAGTTTTAAAGCTCTCTCGCTTCCGTAAACGACTTCGGATCTCTCGATCAAAGCCTTTGCTCGATCCGTGACATGCCCCTCACAAATTCCTACCCCAATAATCCTCAGCAATTACATCCACCTCCGCACCAAAACGTTTCGCCTTTTCGAACAAATTCTCATTTCCCGCCCACCTCTTCAGCAGACCCCTATAACCAACGATGATCTTCTCTCCCCCGTGCTCCGAGAGGATTTCATCCAAATGAATCCCAAAAACAAAGGGCTGGAAGTCCGGATACTTTTTCTTCGCATACTCCCACGCCCTTCTCCCGGTTGTAATCGCAATCTTAGCATATCTCTTTGCAATCTCAACTTTTAAAGCGACCAGCTCCCTGCACCAAGGCTCAACGAAACCAGTGGTTCCGAGGATTGAAATTCCGCCTTTTATCCCGAGCTCTTCGTTCTTGGTTTCCTTTGCAACCCTCTTTCCATCGGGAATTTCGACGAGAACTCCTCCTTTGTAATCCGTCAATTTGCACACTCTGCTGAAGTTTTCAAGAATCTGCCTCATGGCACTCTCGCTGACGGCTTTCTTACCGTTGATTTCGCCAATACCTTCTCCGAAAACGATTCCCTTGCCAATGGCTTTTGCATGGACTTCGATGCCATTAGTTACATCGAATTCGTGATCTCCTGCGAACTTCGTTGCAATCGCAAACCCATTCTCTGCGTCTACTTCAACTTTTACGTCTATGCCAAGCGGTGTTGAAACGCTCACAACTTCGAAGTCGTGTTTAAGAGAAGCTATTGCAGCAACGATTGCGGTGGAAACAGTAGTTGCAGTTGTTATTCCCCTCCTAAGGTAGCCGTCCTTTTTCAGAATAAAAAGCCCGCTTTTAACGAGAGCTTCAGCCGTTTCATTGCACCACTCTTTGGGATACTCGTAGAGCTCAATCGGATCTCTCAGCATACTCTATTAGGCAATTGAGAATCGCTGCACAAACGTTGCTACCACCTTTACTTCCCTTCGTCGTTATCGAGGGCAAATCTAGGCTTGAAATTCGTAGCTTTGATTCTTCAGCGTTAACGAAGCCGACAGGTGTTGCGACGATAAACCTTGGCCTGTACTTCTCCGCGAGCTCGTAAACCGCAATCGCTGCAGATGGTGAATTTCCAATCGCAACAACGCTCCCTTCGATGAGCTTCGCAATCTTTCTGAAACCCGAAGCGGTTCTCGTGTCATCACCTTCTGCGAAATCTGTCGCACAAATTGAACTCGCTCTGAGTCCGACTTTTACCATCTTCACGTCAACGATTATCCTTGCGCCATCTCTTATCGCCTTTACCCCTTCTTCTGGGTCTCCTTTGAACTGCACGATCTCAGCGAAGCTCGGATCCCCAGTTGTTGCAATGCAACGCCTTAGGATCTCGTCTTTCAGCGTATTTCCGGGAACAAATTTCCTAAGAATTTCTGAGCTTTTTTCTGCAATCTCTACGGCTTTAATCGTCTTTGCCCCCATTTTGGCAACTCTTGACTTCCTAGGTGTGAACATCTTCCCGTTTTTCACGATCGTCTCCGAATTTGGGACTATTAGCGTAGTGTTCATGTCGATCACTTCAGGATTCTCAATGATCTCACTTACTCGCATAAGTGAAACATTTTGCCCATTGCGAAAAGCGTTTTTCACGACGCCAATCTGTAGATCTCCACGCAGTGCGTAGATGAGCTCCATAGCTTTGACCAGATTTCTCCTTCTCGAGGAGCTCGATGGGTTGTAGATTGCGATCACAAAATCACCTTGGAGAGCGTAGACCAACCGAGACTCGATAACGTTCCAAGGGACTAGGAGATCGCTCAGGCTTATGACAACGTGATCCCCACTTATCGGACAGCCGAGAAGCGAAGAAACCGCGTTAACAGCAGAAACCCCTGGGATGACTTCAATGTCAACATCGATGTTTCTCTCCATCAAATACTCGTAGACAAAGGGCAGTATTCCATATATGCTCGGGTCTCCACCGCTTACGAGTGATACAACGCTGTTTTTAGCGAGTTCAACCGCTATCTCGACACGTTTCATTTCCTCTCTCATTCCAGTTGTCACGAGTTTCTTGTGCTTGATGAAATCCGAAATTTCCTCAACGTATCTCTTGTAGCCCACGATGTACTCTGATTTTTCGATGGCTTCAAGCGCTTTCAGCGTTAAAAGTCCTTTACCGGCGCCGATTCCAACGACATAGAGTTTACCTTGCGATTGCAACCGTAACACCCCCGTAAACTCTCTTTTTGAGCAAAAGCTCTCCTAAACGAGAAAACTTCAAGGCACACCCTTCTGCGACGTTTTTAACACCAATAAGCTTAGCCTTCGTCTCCTCTAAATCCATTCGATTCAAGTCCTCTTTCTTTACAAAAAAGAGGGGTCTTTTAATCGCATCTGCAACTTTAACGATCTCGCTGTTTTCTTTTCCCTCTACGGTTGCGATAACTCGCACGTCTTCGAAGCTAAGTCCACACTCGTTCAAAGCCTTGGAAATCGCTTCAAGTATCTCCTTCGCTGTTGTGTTTTTTCTGAAGCCGATACCAACCGCAACACCTTCGCCGAACTCCATTGCAGTCGTTATCACTGCCTCGATTCCGATCTGCGAGAGGTGTTGAGCAACCTCATTCCCTCCGTGGTGACCACCGAGCAAAACTACCGCGTGCTTCATAGGCTTGTCAATCACGATCACCGCTGGATCGATCCATTTGCTCCTTAAAAATTCAGAAATCCCCCTGATTACGATTCCCGAAGCTAAGTATGCGACTATGCAGTCGAAGCGCATCAATGTTTCCCAAATTTTCCGATCATAAAAAACGAGCTTTGTGTTCCATCTCTTCGAGAGATGCGCGACTACTTCCGAAAGCTTTTCCTTATCCTTCTCGAAGCACAGAACCGCTATAGAGGTGAGATCTACCCTCATAGCCGTGAACAGCTCTCCCAATTATTATAACCGCGGTTTTTCTAACTCCCATTTCACGCATCTTCTCTCCAAGTTCCCTTAGCGTGCAAAAGAACTTCATCTCATCCTTTCTCGATGCTTTGTAAACGACTGCGCAAGGCTCCTCGAATCCACGAACTTTCCCAACCTTTTCCGCAATGTAATCCGCCTTGTCCGCCCCAAGGAGTATTACGAGAGTCAGGGGTAGTCTTGCTAGCTCCTCTAGATAATCTTCGCTTAAGGTTCTCCCTTTTGGTCGAATTATTGCGACGCCTACGATTTCTGGAGTCGTAAGCTCTATTCCAAGCGATGCGGATGCGGAGAAAACACTACTAACCCCGGGAATTATTTCTGAATCGATTCCCCTTTTCCGCAACTCTCTAATCTGCTCCCATAAAGCGCCGAAAATGCTTGGATCCCCGCTTTGGATTCTTACCACGATTTTTCCATTTTTTACGTGCTCTTCGATCAAATCCACGATTTCCTCAAGGCTCATCCCATGACTGTCAACTTTTTCTCCCTTGAACTCTTTAAGCGCGTCTCTCTCGATTATCGAGCCAGGATAGATTATCAGGTCTGCTTTTTCGAGTAGTTTTTTCGCCTTAACAGTCAAAAGCTCCGGATCACCGGGGCCGAAGCCTACGAAGTAGACCTTCATTTCTTCGCCACCACCAAGCTGAAGTAGTCTGCGTTTTCGGGCAAATTCTTTGTGATCCTTTCGTCTTCCATGAACATCCTCTCTACGAACCAGAAATCGGAAAAACCTTGACTTTTCAGCTTCTCAGCAATTTCCTTCGGCTTTTTAGATTTCATAACCGCAACAACTTCTTCTTTGTGGAATTCGGGAGTTGTGACCAAAAGCGCTTTTTCAACAAAAACTTTCGTTTTTGCCAGGGCGCAAGAAACGCTCGTAATTCCGGGAACTATTTCGACCTCGATCCTTGGGTTTATCTTGACGAGCTCGTTGTAGAGGTGATGAAAAGTTGAGTAGAGCATCGGATCACCAAGACAGCAAAACGCAACATCACAGCTTTTAAAAGCTAACTCCTCCGCAAGGGCTTTCACGACATTGCTTGCATCTCCCATCGGGAATTCAACAACTCTTGGCTCTCTTATATCTTTAACGAGCTCATAAGCCATTTTTCCGGGGACTATGACTTCATCGACTTTCTTTATAATTTCCACCGCTTTTAAAGTCAGCAGTTTTTTATCTCCCGGCCCGAGTCCGATTGCGTAAAGCATAGCGAAACTACTCCCCGAATATAAAATTCTTTTGACATCTTTTCCGAAAAACTTAAATAAAGTAAAATTGATCGACATCAAGGTGATTTGATGCACATCGCCGAGGGTTTTCTACCTCCAGAGTGGTGCGCTTTGTGGTTTGCATTCTCAACGCCATTCCTAATTTACGGAGCGGTGAAACTTAGGTCGAAAATCGCCAACAGAAGGGATAAAGTTCTTTTGGCTGTGTCTACCGGGTTCATATTCGTTCTCTCAGCGATGAAGATGCCATCTGTAACGGGAAGCTGTTCCCATCCGACTGGAACTGGGATCGCAGTTGTATTTTTTGGCCCAGCGATAACCGCTGTTTTATCTGCAATTGTTCTGCTTTATCAGGCTCTGTTGCTCGCTCACGGCGGAATAACGACGCTTGGCGCAAATGTCGCATCTATGGGTATCTTTGGTCCATTTCTCGGCTGGATAGCTTACAAGCTTCTCAAGAAAAACCAGAGAATCGCAGTATTCATAGCAGCCTTCGTGGCGGATGTTGCTACTTATGTTTTAACGTCGCTACAACTTGCGCTCGCCTTTCCGGCGAATCCAACATTCCATGGCTTTCTTGATTCAGCAACTCGATTCTTGGCAATCTTTGCGATAACCCAAGTTCCGATTGCAGTGGTCGAGGCAATAGTTGCAGTTGCGATTTTTGAGCAAGTTGCACAGAGAATTGCGATGTTTGAGGTGAGCAAGGCATGAAGTTGTTCATACCGCTTTTTATCTTGCTCAGCTGGATTGGTGCAGATGAAATGGCTGAAGAGCTCATCAAAGAGATAAGTCCGGAGTTCGAACCTTGGTTCAGTCCGATTTTCGAGCCAAGCGGAGAGCTCGAAACCTTCTTTTTTACGCTCCAAGTTGCGATTGGAGCATTGATCGTTGGATATATCCTTGGATACTTGCATGGAAGATCTTGAGAGGATTCAGGTAAGGGCGAGGAAGCTGATAAGCGGGAGCTTGAACGTTTACTTTTGCCTACTCCTAATCTTCCTTGCGTCCATTTCCACAAAGGTTCAGCTTTTTTCCATCGTAGTCTTCACGTCTCTCGGCTTTTATGCAATCGGGAAAAACTACCTCAGAGTTCTCGAAATTCCCGTTATATTTTTGCTTCCCAGCCTTCTTGTGATTCTCTTGACAATTGAGGGTGAGAAAATCCTCGAATTCTGGGTGCTCAGAATCTCCGATAAAGCCTTGGACGTTGTCGGTTCAACGCTGTTTAGGATGTTTGCAATTCTAAGCATTTTAACTTATTTAATCTCAACGACAACACTTCCTGAGTTTATATCTGCGCTGAAAAAGCTCAGACTTCCGACTTTCTTGGTCGAGATGATGTTCCTGAGCTACAGATCTATACAAGTTCTTGCTGGTGAGCTGAAAAAGTTCGAGACTTCTGCAACTCTGCGACTCGGATACACCGACTTCAGAACTTCGATTTCAACGAAATCTCTGCTTGCGAGAACGATATTCCTGAGAGCGATGGATAGGGTTGAGAAAACGGTTCTTGCAATGGACCTGCGGGGCGAAGAGTTTCCCGATGTTGCGACTAAGAGCAAGGGATTTACGCTGGCTTTTGCGATCTTAGCCTTGGGTGCAATCCTATGCTTGAAGTGAGAGACCTTTGGTTCAAATACGACAAGGAATACGTCCTAAAAGGCGTGAGCTTCAAAGCTGATGGTGTTACAATTGTGATGGGCAGAAACGGCTCAGGGAAAACGACGCTGCTGCTCAACATAATTGGGGTGCTGAAACCGGAAAGGGGAGAGATAAAGATAAAGGGGAAAAAGATCGGTTACGGGAAAAAAGATTTAAAAGAGCTTAGGAAAAAAGTGGCGTTTGTTTTTCAGAATCCAGATGACCAAATAATAGCTCCGACGGTATGGCAGGAAGTAGCCTTTGGGGCGATGAATGCAGGAAAAGACCTGAACTTGGCGAAAGAGGCGTTGAAGTTTTGCGGTTTCGAGGGATTTGAGAGCTATCCATGCTCAACGCTCAGCGGTGGACAAAAAAGACTTTTAACGATCGCATCAGCAATTGCGATGGATCCAGAGCTAATCCTAATGGATGAACCGACCGCTGGACTCGATGGTGTCGCATTCGAAAAGTTCGTGCAAATCGTAAGGAAGCTTAGAAAAAAGGGGAAAAGCTTCCTAATTTCGACGCACGATTACGATCTTGCAAAGGCCATTGGAGATCACTTCGTCCTTCTTAACGATGGAAGGGTCGTTTATGAAGGTGAGGAGCTAAGAAAGGAGCTTGCGAAGCGAATAGGAGTGAGGATAGGTGATTCGATGGAGAATAAGAGGACGAAGAGCGAAATAATTGGGATCGTATTCTCAAAGCTGAATCCCGATGCGAACAGCGTGTTCGCAGATATAGGATGTGGAACTGGAGCTGTTTCGGAATTTTTTGCAAAATTCGTGAAGAAAGTTTATGCAGTCGAATCCGATGCTGATGCTTTTGAAATTGCGAAAGAGAAGCTCAAGAGTTACGAAAATGTCGAAGTTGTGAAGTCTGATGGCTTTGAATTCTTAAAGGAGCATGAGTTGGACATAGTTTTCTTTGGTGGGACAAGAGGGATCGATAGGATGCTCGAGGTTTGCAAAGCCAAGCGAATAGTTGTGAACGCTGCGAGAATCGAAGTTGCGACAGAGGTTATGAAAAAGATGAAGGAGCTCGGAATCTTTAAGGAAATGATAATTGCAAACGTTTCAAGGAGTTACGAGCTCGCTGGATTGACCGCGTTTAGGAATGAAAACCCGGTTTTCATAATCTTTGGGTCAAGAGAATGAGATTTCGACAGACTCGCCAAACCTAAACCTTGGAAAGTTCACCCTTTTTGCCGAAAGCAAGCCGTGGGCTAAAATTGGCAAAGCGATTGTTGCGTCGACGAAAACCTGAACTTTTTTACCTCTATGGCTTATCTTTCCCCAGCTTATGCCCTCTTCGAACGTGCAACCACTCAAGCCACCGAACTGCGGGGAATCTGTTGTTATCTGTATTGCGTAATCGTGCCCTTTGGCGTCGTAGCCCTTAAGCCTTGCAACAACTTCGGTTTGCTGGATGAAGTTCTTTGGAACCCCTCCGCCAATGTAGATCACACCAGTCTTCTTTGATTTAGCCACGAGTTCCGTCAATTCCTCCACATCTTTTATCGTGTCGACGACGCATCTTCTTTTTGCTAAAGAAGCTCCGATTCCAATTGAGCTATCTGCGATCGCTGGGCAGAAAATAGGGACACCTTTTTCGAGGGCTGAGACCACTATGGATTCTTCTTTCACTTCTTCTCTAATTCTCTCGGCTATTCTCTCGATTATTTCCCTCGAAGAGAAAACACCCTCGGATTCCTCAAAGATCTCGGAAATCATGAAATCGATCTCGTTGAACTCTTTTTCAAGAGCAAAAACATCGAAAATTCTGTCGATTCCATCTCTGAAAAGCTCCTCGTCGTTTACAAACTCGTGCCCAAGGTAGTGCTTGAAACCCAACGCCTCATGGATGTCGTGGAAAAGATTCGCACCCGTGGAGACCAAAACGTCAATGAACCTGTTTCTTATGAGCCAAGCAACGATTTTTCGCATTCCTGCAGGAACCATTGCTCCAGCAAGACCCATTAGAATCGTTATCTTCTCCTCGTTCAACATTTCGAGCCAGATTTCGAAAGCTTCTCCAAGCTTTCTGCCTTGGAATCCAGTTTTGCTCATCGATTTAAGAAGATCAAAAAAATCCCGATTCTTGACCTCTATCGGAACAGTTGGATGCATCATATCACGAATACCGCAGCCGAGACTACGGTTGTGAACTCGTTCTCCCCAACCTCTGCAACTGCGGTTATGTTGAATGTTTTCGCTGGCTCTATGTCGAACGCTGTTTTTAGCATATACGCAGCCATGTCCTCAGCGTGCCTTCCTTCCTCGCCGTTGCAGTAGCCGTGATATTCGGTAAGGTATCC
>Ga0209394_1000787_pt1 | contig 22030 bp, 22 predicted proteins | sample JNZ201metaG_FD_184122 | JGI IMG/M metagenome (GOLD analysis project Ga0209394, IMG submission 184122) | Hot spring microbial communities from Jinze hot spring, China to study Microbial Dark Matter (Phase II) - JNZ 20120812A (SPAdes) (version 3) ... | reverse complement strand
CTCCTTAACTGCTTGGCTAGTTGGGCCGACTATCCCAGCCACCTTAATTATTGGGCGGCCAACCTTCCTCTCGCCCTCATCAACAACCTCGGAGGCCAATTTAAGAACAGGTTCATATAGGGATATCTTAGGGTCATGGATCTCAAACTGAGTTGTATGCACGCCTACGGCAACTCCACCGGCCCCAGCAGCTATATAGTATCTTGTGAGCGCCTGCTGTCTAATCTCGTCAAGTTTCCTGCTACTGTTTAGGGCTAGTGGGTGGGCTGGGATGACAACCCCCTTCCTAAGCAGAGATAAGATGTGCTTAGGCGGGAGAGGGTAGTGGCTCATAGCCTAGAACCTCCCATCCCTAACCTCAAAGTGGGTTGGCTTGCCTAGGGTTGGGCCGTTTATTAGAACCCAATGAGCCACCCACTTAATCATGTGCCCTAAAGTAACCTTTGGATAGCCGAAGAGCATATGGCATTTAGATGCATCGCTCAATAAAGCATCCTCGGCCTCCTCACCCTCAAAAATTGGATCCTTGTTGAAGATTTTGCCGAACTGCTTAGCCAGCCATCTTACTGGGATGATCTCTGGGCCGGTCACATTAAGTATTTCAGGTGGATTACTGCAATATTTCAGTGCTCGCACTGCGATATTGTTTACGTCTCCCTGCCAAATAACATTGACGTATCCCATTCTAAGGTCTATGGGGATACCATTAAATACCCTCTGGGCCACGTCCAGCAGAACCCCATACCTCAAATCTATCGCATAATTCAATCTGAGGAACAACGCTTTAGTGCCATACTTCTTACAGAAGTACTCAAATATCCTTTCTCGTCCCAAACATGACTGAGCGTACTCGCCGATAGGAGCCGGGGGCGTGGACTCGTCAGCCCCTCTTAGCGATACCTTCACTAGGGGGTAGACGTTACCTGTAGAAAATACAACAACTCTGGATCTCCTGAACTTCTTAGCAACTAATGCTGGAATATAAGTGTTAGTTGCCCAGGTTAATGTCTTATCTTCCTCGGTGCCAAACTTCCTCCCAACCATAAATATTACATTAGAGGCTTCTGGGAGGCTAGAGAAGGCATCCTCATCTAATAGGTCGCATGGAATAACTTCTATGCTGTAGCGTTTAAGCTTGTCCGCTATGGTCGGATCGGAGAATCTTGAAACGCCTATAACTCTCTTGCTTAAGCCAGCTTCATCGACAGCCCTCTTAACGAGCCTAGCCAACGTTGGGCCGATCTTCCCGGCAACTCCGAGGATCATTATGTCGCCATCTATCTCTGAAAGATCCTTTATTGTCTCTGGCGTGGGTCTTGAGAGAATCTCATCAAGCTCCTCCTCGCTATCTATCCTATCTGGTAATACAAAATCACGCATTGCATAATCCACCATTCAATACGAAAGATAGGGGCTTATTAATCATTTTCTATCATTCAACCGTTCTACAGAAGACCCAATTATAATCTAATTTTTCCGTTGTAGGGTGTTGAGAAAGTGTGAGGGCGGGGCTGACTATGCTCTACGCTAATGTTTTTATTGAAATACTTTTTTAGCTTATATGTTGTGTAGCATCATGGTTAATCTTTGGAGAGATATTCCTCCAGGCGACGATCCGCCGAACATTGTTAATGCAGTTATTGAGGTCATTAGCTGGTCTAGGGATAAATATGAATACCATAGGGAGTGGGAGGTCTTCATACTTGACCGAATCCTATACTCATCGGTCGTCTTTCCAGTCGAGTACGGCTTCATTCCGCAGACATGGTATCATGACAATGACCCCCTCGATATAATGGTTTTATCCTATGAGCCCCTTGAAATCGGATGCATAGTTAAGGTTAAGCCAATAGGCGTGTTAATCATGGAGGATGAGGAGGGCGAAGACCCAAAAATACTCTCAGTGCCAATCAGGGATCCAAGATTTGAAGGCTTTAAGGATTTAACCGACGTACACCCACATAAGCTCACAGAGATAAGGGAGTTCTTTGAGGTTTACAAGAGACTTGAGCCTAGAAAATGGGTTAAATTTAAATCTTGGAAGAATGCCGATGAGGCTAAAAAGCTCATAAATTATGCAATAGACCTCTATAAGAAAACATTCTGTGAAAATAAAATAGAAAAGCTTAAGTAACAGGGTTCTATTCTCCATCTATTAACGGGTGATGGGGCCCACCCTCAACCGCCCGCTCTGGCCGCGCGGGCTGATGGCTCCTACCTTATTGATAAGCGGCCTTAACGCGCCAGATGCTGGTGGAATGGGTTGAAGCCCCTGCTAGGCATGCAGCATTTAATGAAGGGCTTAATTGACCTGGATGCTATTGTGGATTATATTGTTGAGCGGCAGAACCCCGACGGAGGCTATACGTTTTGCAGGTGGACTGAATCAAATGCTCAGGACACGTTTTACGCGCTGAATATACTTGATATTCTGGGCGTACAGCCGAGGAACATAGAGAAAACAATAAATTTCCTGAAGAGTCTCCAGCATGCAGATGGGCACTTTGACTCGGTTAGGGTTGCGTATTATGTGGTTAAATCGCTCCTAAAATTTAATGAGATCTCGCTGAAGCCTTTGGCGGGTCTAGTAGAGTATCTGCCTAGTTTAATAGAAGGTATTGAGAGCCAATTCGTAGATGTTGAAACGCTCTCTGAAGTCGAGAGCATTTATATGCTCATTGATCTGTGTTCTGAAATGGACATTGGATTTGACTCAAAGAGGGTTATCAAAGCAATACTAAAGACTAAGAATAATGATGGAAGCTTTGGTAGCGCTAAGCGATCTAGGCTGGCTTCAACATTCTATGCCCTTGGAACTTTAAAGATCTTGGGCTACGACATTAATGGGCTGACTGATACGCTAAAATGGATTAGACGATGTGAATATGCTGGCGGCGGCTTTACACACACCCCTGAAGCAGCGCCAACCTACCTTGAAGACACATATTTTGGCATTAAGTCGCTTGAAATTTTAAATGAGAAGGTCGGTTATCCCAAGGAGACACTAATGTTTGTAGCTAGGTTCCAGAATCCTAATGGTGGTTTCCGCAGGTCAATATTTCTGGGCATATCGGACTTTGAGTCAACATATCAGGCGCTATCGTCGATAAAAGTGCTGCTTTCACCTTTAGGGTTGGGGTGGCTCTAAATATTGAATGGTAGGCTAATACCCGACTTAGCGATGAAAGTTATTTTGAGCGGACTATTGGATTCTTCATGGGGCAATTTCCATAGAAGCACAATAGTCAGGCTCACAGTTTATGGAAATTATGTTAAGATTGGGGTTGGCGAGGGAAATATATATCAGTGGGAGCTGGATGCCCTGAGAGACGCGAAGATAAAACATGACTGGGTAATCATTGAAGATCCGAGAATAGAATATGTTGAAGGCATAAAATACATTCCAGAAAAGAAGTTTTCAGGGATGCCCAGGGGGCTTCTTCCAGTTCAAAGCAGAGAAGTACGCATCTTTATAAGCGATGAGCTGCAGATGATCTTCCCAGCCTATAGATGCTTCGACATAAACTTCGGCATGCGGCGAACCCTATCAATACTTAGCCCAAGAACGCTAGTGAGAGATTTCGCTCAAACAATTCATCCAGCTTTTCCTAGAGAAAAGTATCGTGGGAGAGTAGACAATGTGGAGGTGAAAGCAGAGGTGCTAAAATACCTCTTTAATAGAGGCTATGGGGTCGGCATACTTAGGAAGAGAAGCGCTTTAATGGGGGAGATGGAAGCCTTCCCACTGCTCGGATCAGAGGACGTGGCAATCCTCCTCAGCAGCGTGGAGTAGGAGTAGAGGCTATCCCAGAATATAGAACAATTTAATATATCTAATCTAAAATTTTTAATTTTAGCTGAATTCTTTTCCTCCAACTTTTCTGACCATCGCTACAACATTATGTCTTTGGCTAAAAATTAAAAATTTAGATCAGATATATTAAATCCCAGTGTAAAATTTCTTGATAAGCATTATTCTCATGCAAAACACCAGTCCTCCTTCTAATCTTAAAGGCTCGCACCAGCAGTCTAAACCAAACACTAAATTCTCTTGAATGAGACTGCAGCCCAAATTAAATTGGACTATGATTTATTCTCTTTCATTTAGGGCACCTACATGCATATACGACGAAAGAAAATAATGCTTAATTCCCTTTTTGCTCACTATATAGTTTATAGTTGGTTTGGTGGGCTGTGGTGCTGTATGGGGAGCGAGTATAGGATTAGGTATGAGCCGGATGCTGATGCGCTCTACATATGGGTTCGTGAGGGCAGGGTTGCGGATAGCGATGAGGTCAGTGACGGCGTAATAGTTGATTACGATGAGGAAGGCAACATTCTCGGGATCGAAATCCTAGAGTTCTCAAAGAGGAAAATAGACCTCAACCGCATAACGTAGAGGAAGAAATAGAGCGGGCGAACTTAGTGGCCTACTACAGACATGAAGACGAAAAACATCATTATCATAACGGCCTATAAAAGTTCTAGAATACATAGGTATCTGAAACAATAATAGTGTCAGAAGTTAAGTGACACTGAGGGTTAAGGGGCAAAAGCTGGGAAGGGCTAATTAAAAAGTTCGCCCGCTCTATTTCTTCCTACGCGTTATGCGGTTGGGATAAGATAGGGCAGTTGGCCCAGCCTAGACCTGGCAGCCTCAAGCCTCCCCTCAACGTTATGTATATCCGCATTCACACTAAACTCTGTACCCGAAGACTTAAAAGGAGAGGCTATGTGTAGAGGCTCCAGAACTAGAGTATTGGAGCCGGGGACGGGATTCGAACCCATGTCAGCGGGTCTGCAGCCCGCCGCCTAGCCGCTCGGCCACCCCGGCTCACGTAATCTGAAGTCTAATCAAAATTATTTTTGTTTCTTTTCTAGAATAATAATTTTTCTCCAATTACGGCACGCCGGCAATTGATGGCTCAAAAAATCTTTTGATAAAATCCAGTAGGTAGTTTATTTGGTTTGTTAGCATTCCCGCCGCTAGCATTGTTAGTCCTAGGAGTAGGATTAGTAAGGCAATTATCCATCTCTCATATATCTTCATGCTTCTTCCCTATGCCACCTATATCATCTTCATTATTTGTGCGTGTAAGACGCCGCAGATCTCAAATACGGCTTCTGGATGTACGAGTCCAGCCTCAATAGCTTTTTCAACTATCTTCCGTCCACATAAATTGACTATTGTTGATTTTTCGATTAGTTTTAGAGCGTCCTCTATGCTAGTTTTATAGCCATTATAGAATTCCTCTTTAACCTCAAAGATAACTCCGTCTTTCCTGAATGTCTTTCCAAGTATATCTGTATCGCATACTGCTAGGAGGGTTTGTCGCCCCCACCTAGTAATTTTAACGTATACTTCCAATCGCCTTCTCCTTCTTTAAGCTATATGCGCCTAACCGGCGATTTAGCCCCGCAAGCTTCGCACACTAGAAAGTTAAATCTTTTCTCCTTAATAATTTTTGTATCGGGTCTCTTGCAAATCGGGCATATAACAAACTCCTCCATATAACGCCTGATAAGCCTATTAATCTCTTCATCCTCAAATCTTCCCTGAAAAACGGCCCTCGATCCTTCAATTGAGCCGGAGGTAGCCATCTCCTTTGAGAGGTATCTTAGAACGTGCTCCGGGTCTCTATTTAGAACTTCACATATGTCTTTAAAGTTGTTTAGGAATGTTCTTGAGCCAAACGTTACAGAAGAGGCCTTAGGGACTTCAAGCCTCTCACGCCTAAAAACCTCAGAAGGCAGCTGCTTGTAGGCTTCTTCCAGCATCTCCTCGTATTTTAGATCCATCCTTCTCCCTCCAGATCCAATTGCCTCTTAAAATTTTTAGTGCCTTCGAAACCTAAAAACTTACCGAAAACCTCCTTCCTAAATAAAACGCATCTAAGCAATAAAATTTATAATGGTGAGCAATATCTTAAGATGGAATAAAGCCTATGAAGAAGTTTGAGAATTTCAGCGAATGGTTCGACGAGATAATTTTTAACGCTGATATACTCGATGCCCGATACCCAGTTAAAGGCTTCGCAGTATATAAGGTCTGGGGCTTCAGAATAGTTAAAAATATCCTTGAGATTCTTGAACGAAAACTTGATGAGACTGGGCATGTCCCCATGCTCTTCCCGGTCGTCATACCCGAGGATGCTTTTGCAAGGGAATCTGAGCATATTAAAGGCTTTAGCTCAGAGGTTTTCTGGATTACGCATGCCGGTGATAGGGAGCTTGACAAGAAGCTCCTTTTAAGACCTACCTCTGAGACCGCAATGTATCCGATGTTCGCCTTATGGATTAGATCCCACGCAGACCTGCCACTTAAGGTTTACCAGAGTGTTGCAGTCTATAGGTACGAGACCAAGGCTACTAGACCCCTCTTCAGGATGAGGGAGTTTCTTTGGAATGAGGCTCATACAGCGCATAAGACATGGGAAGAGGCTGAGAAGCAGGTGAGGGAGGCAATAGGAATTTATAGCTATGTCTTCAAGCGCCTTGGGCTGAGCTATCTTATACTGAGGAGACCTGACTTCGACAAGTTTGCAGGCGCAGTCTACTCAATAGCGTTTGACGCATGGAACCCTGATGGAAGAGTTAACCAGATAGGCACGGTACACAATCTAGGCGAGAATTTTGCTAAAGCTTTTGAAATAACATATGAGGATGTTGATGGCAAACATAGGAATGTCGTCCAAACATGCTATGGTTTCGGTTTGAGCCGAGTTGTAGCCGCCATTATAGCCCAACATAGTGACGACCATGGCCTCATACTGCCGCCAGATGTGGCTCCAATACAGGTGGTTATAATTCCGATCCTATACAAGGAGACGGCGCATGAAGTAAACGCCTATGCGAAGGAGGTGTATGAGACGATTAAGTCCAGTGGCATAAGGGTTCACCTAGATACTACTGAGGATAAAACCCCGGGAGAAAAATTCTATTATTGGGAGATGTTTGGCGTACCTGTTAGGGTTGAGGTTGGACCCAGAGATCAGCGGGAGAGGAATGTGACTCTCGTCAAGAGGGTTGGCCTCCAGAGAAGGGTTGTCAAATTTGAGGAAGCTGTAACAGCAATCAGAGAACTCTTTGACGAGATATTGAGAGAACTTGAGGAGAGAAGCAACTCTGTTCTCAAGGAATTTGTTGTGGATGCCGTAGACCAATTATCGCTCAGCGAGATAGTTAAGTTAAAGAGGAGGATTGCAAGGGTTTGTTGGTGTGAAAGCCTGGAATGCGCCGATAAGATAAGGGAGTCTTCTGGTGGAGAAATAAGGGGTTATAGATTTGACATTGAGGAGAAGCCTGATAAGCCATGTATAATATGCGGAAGAGAAGCGAAGAGAGTTGTATATGTGGCGAGGGCATACTGAATGTGATGCCAGGTTACATATATGGGAATTGTGGGCGGATGCAAATGAATATAATAGTTCTCATGAAACAGGTTCCCGAAATCGAGAAGGTTCGGTTCGACCCGGAGAAGGGCCGTCTTGATAGGAGTTCGGCTGGCGCCACAACAAACCCCTTCGACTTAAACGCTTTGGAAGCAGCGGTCCAAATAAAAGAGAAAGTTGGTGGGATAGTAACAGCGATAAGCATGGGTCCCATGAAGGCTGAGGAGATGCTCAGAGATGCCCTTGCTAGGGGCGCTGACAAGGCAATACTACTGTCGGATGAGAGGTTTGCAGGCGCAGATACTCTGGCAACAGCATATACTCTTGCCGCCGCAATTAGAAAGCTTGGAGCATTTGACTTGGTAATATGCGGCGAAAAGACCGTTGACGGCGATACGGCGCAAGTCGGCCCGGAGGTTGCAGAGTTTCTAAACATACCCCACGCCGCATATGTTGAGGAGATTCTGAACGTAAGCGAGAATAACATTGTTGTTAAGGCGAGGATGGAGAGAAGCCACTACATCATGAGGCTTACCCTACCAGCCCTGATAACCGTAACGAAGGACGTGAATACCCCTCGCCTGCCGACTTTAAGGGATAAGATAAGGGCTATGCGCGCGCCCATAACGATTTGGAGGTATGAAGATTTAGAGGAGGTTGCGGATCCACGATACTTTGGCTTTGATGGCTCACCAACACGTGTAATCAAAGTTTACACGCCATCAGCCGAGAAGAGGCTCGGTAAAATGATATCTGGCTCCCCTGAAGAGGTTGCTCGTGAAATCGTTCATGTTCTCATAAAGAATAAGATTTTATAGTGGTAGTTATGTTGAATGAATGTGGTGTTTTAGTTTTTGCCGAGCAGGAAAATGGCAGAATACATGGCGTAGTGTATGAGCTGCTTGGTAAGGGTAGGGAGCTTGCGGATAGGCTTAAAAAGTCTCTCTGTGCGATTCTTCTCGGATATAATCTTTGGGATGAGGCTAAAGAGCTAATTTATTATGGCGCCGACAAAGTTTACTTAATAGATCATCCATCACTCAAAGACTTCGATATTGTCAGATACAAGCATAATATTGTTAAGATTGTTGATGAAGTGAAGCCTGACATTTTCCTTATAGGCGCAACTAGAATCGGTAGGAGTTTGGCGCCTAGGGTGGCCGCAGCCCTAAAGACGGGGCTAACGGCGGACTGCGTTGACCTAGATCTCGATGAAGAAGGGAACCTAATACAGATCAGACCTGCGTTTAGCGGTAATATTATGGCGCAGATAAAGACTAGAACCAAGCCCCAGATGGCGACGGTCAGGTATAGGATTATGAAACCATTAAATAGGGATCCGAGTAGGAGAGGTGAGATAGTGGTTAGGGAGCCTATTCTACTGGAGAAAACAGGGGTCGAGATCCTAGACAAAATTGAAATTGGCGGGGTAAATATCTCTGAAGCAGACGTTATTGTGGCAGCCGGCAGGGGGCTAAAGAGCCCGGAGGACTTTAAGATTCTGGAGGAGCTTGCCACGCTTTTGGGCGGAGTTTTGGGTTCGAGTAGGCCGCTTGTCGATGCCGGGTGGATAGGTAGAGAGCATCAAGTTGGTTTCAGCGGTAACGTGGTTAAACCGAAAGTCTACATGGCGTTCGGTATATCTGGTGCGCCCCAACACCTCTTCGGCATGAGGGACTCAGATATAATTATTGCCATTAACAAGGATCCGTCTGCGCCAATAATAAGCGTATCAGACTATTATGTGATAGGAGATTTATATGAGATAATTCATCCATTAATCAATGAAATTAAAAAAGTTAAAGGGTTGGTTAAGTAATGTCCCCTAAAATTCCAAACGCGGTTATCGATGATTTGAGGGGGATAGTCGGTGACAAATGGGTTATAGTTCAAAGAGAGCTTATGGAGAGCTACCTAAAAGATGAGACTCCTGACATAATTAGACCGAAGCCGGCAGAGGACCTAATACTCGTTAAGCCCTCTTCAACGGAGGAGGTTTCCTTAATCCTTAAGATTGCAAACGAGAAGAGGATTCCTGTCTTCCCGGTTGGGGGAAGAACTGGGCTTGTTGGCGGGGCAGTTCCAACTGAGCCGGGGATAATAATCTCACTTGAACGCATGAATAAGATCGAAGTAGACTTAGAGAATATGATGGCTATAGCTGAGGCAGGAGCAACGCTTGGAGACCTTATCAAGGTGGCGGAGAATGCAGGCCTATTTTTCCCACCACATCCGGGTGATGAGGGGGCTCAAATTGGGGGGCTAATAGCGACGAATGCCGGTGGGGCTAGAGCCATAAAGTATGGCGTGATGAGGAATTATATTAAAGGTTTAGAGGTGGTTCTTCCGACAGGAGATGTCTTGTCGCTAGGCGGAAGGATCTTAAAGAATAATGTTGGCTATGATTTAATACAGCTAATTATTGGGAGTGAGGGGACTCTCTGCGTTATAACGAAGGCTGTAATAAAGCTCTTCCCGAAGAGTAAATATATGGTTACGCTAGTAGTTCCATTTAACACCCGCTCAGAAGCCCTAAGATCTGTTCCAGCGATATTAAGGTCTGGTGTGATACCTCTAGCGATAGAATATGTCCAAATAAATGAGATTTTAGAGGCTGCAAGGCATTTAAATGAGAAATGGCCTGTTCATAAGGGTTTTGCGCAGCTAATAATCATTTTGGATGGGATGAGCCAAGAAGAAGTTCTGGCAGCATGCGAAGAGATATCGCGGATATGCGAGTCTAATAACGCTTTAGACGTTATGCTCGCTGAAACGCCTGAGGAGCAAAATAGGATTCTTAAGATAAGGAGCAATATTTACACGGCCCTTAAACCTAACATGATAGACATTTTAGATGTAACTGTGCCGCCAAGCTGCCTAGAAAAGCTCATGGATGAAGTAGACGCAATAGGTTCAAGGTATGGGGTATATTTACCAGCGTATGGTCACGCTGGCGATGGGAATCTCCATGTGCATATAATGAAGGAAGGTATAAAGAGTATGGAGATGGTGAAGAAGATAAAGGGCGAAATATATGAGATGGCTGTACGCCTTGGAGGCACAATAACCGGCGAGCATGGCATTGGAAAGATTAGACTCGGGGATCTAAGTATGGTTCTGAGCGAAAAACATATCGAGATCCTGAGGGGAATAAAGAGGGTTTTTGATCCAAATAATATCCTTAACCCACGCCATCCACTATAATAGGAAAGGGTTTGACCTCCGCTCTACACCTATAGTTGTTCTTTCGCCATGGCCAGGATATACTATCGTTTCATCTGGGAGAGCGAAGAGTTTCATCCTTATAGAAGAGATGAGGTCCCTATATGAAGAACCTGGAAGATCGGTTCTTCCAACCGAACCCGCAAACAATACGTCTCCTGTGAAAATAGCCCCTAAACTCTCACAGTAGAGCGATATACTTCCAGGCGTGTGTCCGGGGGTGTGGAGAACCTTAAGTCTTATGCTCCCAACCTCTATTTCTTCACCTCCACGGAGAGCTAAATCTGGCGGAGGAGAGGTCACGTTTAACCCGAGCATCAAAGATAAGTTTTTTATGGGGTTGGTTAACATGTCTACATCCCTATAATGAACCGCTAAGGTTGCATGAGTGATGTCTTTAACCCTTAGGTTGCCGCTAATATGATCCGCATGCCCATGAGTATTGATGATATATGCGATTTGAATTTTGCTTCTCTTAATATTATTGAAAATTTTCGGCCACTCCCTATCGGTGAAGCCTGGATCTATTATAAGTGCTTCAGAAGTCTCCTCGCAAACCAGTATATAACAGTTTGTTTGTAGAGGTCCTACGACTATAGATATAATTTTTATGACAATCACCTCCAAAATCACTGATATTTAGGGGAAAGTTTAAAAGCATCTTTTTTCTTTCTTAAAGAAGACTGAGGATAAAAGCTAATACGGAGAGGGAAGATTTGATAGAGTTCTGTCCGAACTGTGGAACTAGGCTAGTGCTGAAACGCAAGAAGGATGTGAAGGAGACGTTCCTCTCATGTAGTAAATGTGGATATGAGCGTCAGGTAGATGCACCTATACTCTCTCCCACCAAGAGGGTTACTGAGATTAAGCCTGAAGATGATATTGTCGTTATAGGTGAGAAGGAGCAGAAGCTGAAAACGCTTCCAGTAATCACTATTGAATGTCCTAAATGTGGAAATAATCTCGCATATGTTTGGCAGGTTCAGACGAGAGGCGCTGATGAATCCTCAACCCAATTCTTCAGGTGCACCAAATGTAATTACACATTCAGAGAATACTCTTAGGCTTCCAGTTAAGAAAACTGTCCCTCTTATTAGAGAAGAATTCTTAGGGAGAGTTTGAGCATTTAGTGCAGTGTTTACATGCTATAGGTAAAATTCTTCCTATTCTCCCTAGACGTTTTAGGCATTTTTGTCCACTAAAAAGCCCCAACCCCTCATATTGTTTTGTCTAGTTTAGGTTTATGAGGATAATAAAGTTATAAGTGAGGTTCGAAATAATTTTATGAGATAACGTCCAGAAGATATTGATGCGTGGAGGTCGCTTCCTTGTTCAGAATCAGAATCTCAGATACGAAAACGTTTAGGAATGTCTTGGATGCTTTATCTGCCATTGTCGATGAAGCGACGTTCACCATAGATCCGGATGGCATAAAGCTTAGAGCTATGGACCCCTCACGTGTAGCGATGGTTGATTTTGAGATGAGGAAAACAAGCTTTGACGAGTATGAGTCTGAGGGTGAGTCTAAGGTTTGCGTGAACTTAAATGAGCTCAAAAAGCTCCTTAAAAGGGCTGGTAAAGACGATACTATCGAGATGTCTTTAAGCGAGGACTCTGGGCAATTTCTTGTGAAGATAAGGGGGCGATATACTCGCACATTCTCGCTGCCAGTATTGGAGTCTAGTGAGGAGGAGATTCCTGAACCTAAGCTGACATTTAATGCGAAGATTACCCTAACGGCTAGCGACTTCTACGATACTTTAAGGGATGCTGAGATGGTTAGCGATAGCGTTAGAATAGAGGCTGATGGCGAAAGGCTGGTGATGAGTGCTAAGGGCGATGTAGCTGGGGCAGAGATAGAAATAAGGAAAGGGGATGACACGCTAATATCTATGGAGGTTAAGGAGCCCTCTAAGGCAACATTCAGCCTAAGCTACCTTACGGATATAGTTAAGGCGGCTGCCGACACCTCCGACATAGTTACGCTTGAGTTTTCAACGGATATGCCGCTGCGCTTAGATTTTAGGCAGCGCTACGATGGTAAACTAGTATATTTGCTGGCGCCGAGGGTTGAAGTCGAATAACATTAAACAAGCATACTTTAATGACCCTGTCCTTTTACGGGTAATGGGGGGAGGGAGAGAAGATACTAACTTTAAGCGATCTAGCAAAGTATCCATTTACACCTGAAGCAGTAAATGAGGTTAGAAAGCTGGATTTCAGGATAGAGCATCTTCTAAACCCGGATTATAGGCCAGTATTGGATAGGGCTGAGAGGAGGATAGTAGAGGCCTTAACATCGAATCCGCCCGAAGTGAGCTATAACCCGTACGCCTACAATGAGGATATAGAGCTGCTCTCGTTTCCAGTGGCAATAGTGCTGGTGGCAGCCCTTGCCAACGATTACATTAAGAGACGTTATGCTTTAGCGGAGGCCAGAAGAGCTTACAGTCTCTTTAAGTTGGAGAACGAGGAGAAGATTGCTGAGATAGCTGGCAAATTTGGTTGGAAGATAAGGGTGATAAATAGACAGATTGGCTTCATAAGATTTAGTTTCGCCTTACATTTTATCGACTACCTTAAAAACGCTATAGCCTTCCATGAAAAAGAGTGGAAGCTAGTTAACAGGATGGTTCACAATGGAGAAGTCTACCTATCTAAACATGATGTGGCCCGTCTGCTCCAGGAGGAGGTTAGGCGATATATTGAATCTAAAATAGATCTCAGCGCAGAAGTTAAGATCCCTGAAGAAATTTTGAAGTATGTTGAGAAGATTAGGCAGATCTGCTCTGAAAAAATAAAGGAGACCCCCCTTGAACCAATCCCATCAGGGGTTGTTAATGATGCCTTTCCACCATGCATAAGGGAGCTTTACGAGGCGATTAAGTCCGGAAGACATGTCTCCCACATTGGGCGCTTCACATTAACGGCGTTCCTCTTAAATATAGGTATGGATGCGGAATCAGTAATTAATCTCTTCCGCAGTCTGGCTGACTTCAATGAAAGGATAACGCGCTATCAAATTGAACATATTGCTGGCGAGAGGGGTTCAAGGACAAAGTATACGTCGCCTAAATGTGATACGTTACGCACTCATGGGCTTTGCGTAGGTTCGGATGAACTTTGCAGGAGGGTTAAGCATCCACTAACCTACTATCTTAGGAGGACAAGGGCTTTAGAGAAAAGGGAAAAGGCGCGGGTTGAGGAATAATGATTGATAATTTAGTATTCATCCGTAACGCGTTCTCTAGATATTACAGTGAGAATATTGATAGGGTTGAGATTCCAAAGTCCATTGAAAATAGGGAGTTTGGCTTCACTCTCTTCAAAGAGGGCGTTATGGTTAGGCATAAAGGCTTCATGAAGCCCGAGGATTTAAAGGACTTTATCAAGAAGAATATTCCATCAAACGTATTCTACTCAGCAGCCTACTATAGTGTTCCGGAAGCAAAGATGGATGAGAAGGGATGGCTCGGCTCAGACCTATTCTTCGATATAGATGCTGACCATATACCAACTAAATGCAATAAAAAACATGATGTCTGGACATGTAGAGGCTGCGGCTTAAAAGGCAGAGGCATGACGCCGGATAAATGCCCAACATGTGGCGGGGAAAGCTTTGATGACAAGACCTGGCCATGTGAAATATGCCTAGAAACGGCGAGAAGCGAAACGATAAAGCTAATAGATATGCTAATGAATGACTTTGGCTTTTCACCCGAGGAGATAAAGTGCTCTTTTAGCGGGCATAGAGGCTACCATGTTCAGATTGAGAGCGAAGGCATACTGGACTTAGACTCAGACATCAGGAAGGAGATCGTTGACTACATAACAGGAACTGGCATAGATGCGCTCCTTCATGGGCTTGAGGAGGTTCGAGACGGGAAAACAAGGTTTCTCGTAGGCCCAAGCCTAGATGATTTCGGCTGGCGTGGGCGCATAGCTAAGGGCACATATGAATTCCTCTTAGCGGCTACAGAAAACGACCTAAGAAACCTCGGCTTAAAAAGAAAGATTATTGAGAAAATTTTGAGCAGTAGGGACGAAATCCTTGAGAGCTGGAAGACGAGTGGTCCATGGAACCTAGTTGAGGGCTTAGGATTAGATGGGTGGCAAAAGATCCTTCAGCATAGTGCAACATTCCAATCAGCTAAAATTGACACAGTCGTCACGGTCGATATTCATAGGCTCATACGCCTACCCGGAACGCTCCATGGAAAGACTGGTCTACTTAAAGTTTCTTTTCCAGTAAGTAGGATTGAGGACTTCGATCCGCTTAAAGAGGCCCTCGCCCTCAAGGGTGAGGAGGTTAAGGTTTATGTGGATGAGGCCCCTGCCTTCAGGCTGGGGGACGAAATCTTTGGACCTTTTGAGAAGCAGTCTGTCACACTGCCTCTTCCAGCCGCCGTATTCCTTTTATGTAAGAATGCTGCTAAGGTGATTGATTAACATGTACGATGAGCTTTTTGAGGCTTGGAGGAGAGAGGGGGAGAACATTAACCTTCAGGCCCTGCCGAAAGACTTCTACACACGCCTAGCAGATTATGTGAGAAGGGTTCGCGAGGAGATACGTATGATAGACGAGGAAAGTTTAAGGGGTAAGCTCCTCCAGCGTGAGGAAGAGAACATTAGGAAAATGATATGCGACTTGATTCGAGTGAGATACGATAAAATTTTAAGGTTAATTTCCAGTGGTGAAACAATGCCTATAACAGCGTTAACTGATGAGGAAGAAAACCTATACAACAACCTCTCACTGTGCGCTGAAGCCTACAAAAACCTTTTAGATGATATTTTGCATGGGCGGAAGCCGAGAAAGATGGACCGAAAAGGGATGAAGGGCTTCCTTGTAGTGCGAGTGATCAAAGAGATTCCCCAAATAGTTGGAGTAGACATGAAGGTTTATGGACCATTTAAGCCTGAGGATATTGCAACGCTCCCAGAGGAGAATGCTAGAGCTCTAATAAAGCAGGGAGCTGCCGTAGAAATAAGCGTCCAATGAAGAGAAAAGAACCGTCATAAAATAAAATGTGATTAGGGTGAACACATTTGACTTTCAATTTAAAAACCCCATTATCAAAAGACGATATCCGCAAACTGCACGTTGGTGACGTCATCTACATTACTGGAACCCTAGTCACGGCGCGTGATACAGCCCACAAAAGAATCCACGAGTATCTGGCAGAATCTAAGAAGATACCCTTCAACATTGAGGGTTTAGCGCTCTTTCACTGTGGCCCCTTGGTGAAAAAAACTGGTAACGAATGGATCGCGTTGGCCGCTGGTCCTACAACTAGTATGCGCATGGAGGAATTTGAGCATGAGGTCATTGGGAAGCTTGGCGTTAGACTCATAATAGGTAAGGGTGGGATGGGCGAGAAAACTAGGAGAGCTATGATGGAGCACGGGGCTGTCTATGCGGTATTCACTGGAGGAGCGGCGGTTTTAGCAGCTAAATATGTCAAAAGAGTTAGGGATGTTTTATGGCTGGATCTCGGTATGCCTGAAGCAGTATGGTTTCTTGACGTCGAAAACTTTGGGCCCCTAATAGTTGCCATGGACTCGCACGGAGAGAACTTGTTTGATAGGGTTCTTAAGGAGGCTTGGGATAAAAGTTCTAGAATATTTGAAGAATTTAAGGCTTCTAAAGCACCTTCTTTACTTTGAGGAGTATAATGAGCGCCGCGAATATTAGGCTGGAGTATGTGAGTAGCGCTATCAACGGAGCGAAACGAGCTATTATGAGGGCCGCTACTAGAATCAAATATCTTTCCTCAATAAATATTCCTTCACTACTTGTCCCAACCCTATAAATTATGTTAGCAATATCCTTGAATGGCTTTAGGATTATGCTGTTGGGATTAATTTCACCTATAGCTTTCTCAATTGCATTTATGAGTGGCCAATATGCGTAAATGTCGGGCACATTAAAGCCAAGGGCATTAAGCCTGTTAGCGACACTTTCATTTGCAGCAACGCTTAAATAATAGCATAGAGCAGCGTTATCCCTAATAGACTTATTGTTTAAAGCCCTAAAGAACCTAGCATAATATTTTAGGCCCCCATAGTCCTCTGCTAGGCGGCTAACAACATAATATGCTGCAGTATAAAGTGTGTTAAGATCCTTTGGGGCCTTGGAGGGGGTCCAATCGATTAGGAAGCTGAAGTCGCTTAACGTTGCTCTGAGAGCTTTGGATCTATTCTCCATCTCATCTTTAATCATCTTTGCGCCCTCATAATCTAGGCTACTTGCTATCTCTATGCTAATGTATTGCGCCATCCCCTCATGAAACCATAATAGATTCTGGGGGGAGATCCCGGCTTTCCAGAGGAAGTGATGTATAAGTTCGTGGAGCGCTATGACCTCTAAGTACCCCTCAATATACCTAGCAAACACTATATTCAGATGTATGTCGCCCAGTTCTCTTCCAGAGAAGGGTACATATCCACCAATAGCCATGAGCGAGTTAAAGTCGGGCACAAAGAACCTTACGGTTATATTTTTCCTGCTCCCAGATGGAAGATATTGCTCAAGCGTCGTGTTAAATATATCTATAAGCGTCTCATATGTTGAGTTATAGAGTTTTAGGATCTTCCAAGCATGGGCTTCGTACCTCTTAACGGTGTTAAACTTGAAGATTCCACTCTCTATCGTTACTAGATTTGGCTCTCCACTAATAACTTCGAAGCCAACTTGTATACGTAGAAGATTCTCAGCAGCCGGCATCATCCTAAAGAAGATGAAGCTCGAATTAGATAATTTGCTATCCGGCCTATAAGAGCTTTTGCCAATGGCCAAAGCCTCATCTAAGTTGGCCCTAAATCTCTTTGAAAATATGACAGCAGCCTCAAATCCGCTTTTACCTTCGAAGCCTATCATTGGCGAATAGAAGATGCCATATTTTGACTCATTTTCAACGAACATGGCGGCCAAGGAAAAATTGTATTCTATAAGCATCTCAAACTCGTTTCCTTCAGGCATAAATTGAAAGTCTAAGACGCTATAGAAGTAATATTGTGAGCCAGCATACCTCTCCGTATCTTCGAGAACCCATTTATAAATCCTCCCCTTAATAGTATAATTAAGCCATTCAGAGAATCTTGGCACAAGAACCCAAGAAGATCTCCCCTCCCCCCTAGCATAAAACCTAATTCTGACGAGAGCGTTTCCCTCCCCGTCAACAATAAAATCGTACCTAAAATACTTATCACTCTGAACCTGCTGAACCTGCCATAAATCATCATAAAGGCATAATGCTTGTGGGCTAAATAAGAAGATCAATAAAACTATTAGCCAAAAACGGAGCGCAGAAGTCATGGCAGAAGTCTCCTCATAAAAGTCTCTCTTAAGAAGAGAAATATTAATGTTTCCGAGGATTTAAATGAGCATAAAAATGTAAAGTATCTTTATATATGAGGAAACAGCAAAGTTTATATTGAGAAAATGACATCAAAAGTTTTTGCAGAAAACCCCGAGCATGCACCCCTTCAACTTAATGTTGAAGGGGGAAGGGTGAAAGTGGGAGTGAACCACACTCACTCTCACGATGATCGCCACGCATAGGCCAACGCCAGACAGACGCTGAATCCGAGTAGGCCCGACACGCCGACGCCGCCTGGTGGATGGCTCGGCTTGGGCGCCGAAGAAGGGCGTGGCAAGCTGCGATAAGCCCCGGGGAGGCGCATGCAGCCGTCGATCCGGGGATCCCCGAATGGGACCTCCTACTGTAGGGGTGATAAAGCCCCTACAGTGCTCCCACCTCCCTTTTGGGAGGGGGAGCGGGAACCCCCCGAACGGAAACATCCAAGTAGGGGGAGGAAGAGAAACCAACAGGGATCCCCTGAGTAGGGGCGACCGAAAGGGGGAGAGCCCAAACCAAACCCTGCGGGGATAACCCGCGGGGGATGTGGTGTTGTTGGGGCCCGGCCAACACTCCTCCTCGGTGAAGCCGAAGTGGCCTGGAACGGCCCGCCGTAGAGGGTGATAGCCCCGTAGGCGTAAGCCGAGAGGAGCTATGGGGCCGGTGACCCAGAGTACCGTACCCCGGTTTGGGTGCGGGAATCAGGGAGTCATCAACTTCCAAGGCTAAATACGTCCCAAGACCGATAGCGAACAAGTACGGTGACGGAAAGCTGAAAAGAACCCCGGAAGGGGGGTGAAAAGAGCCTGAAACCAGGCGGCTACAGGAACGTGCGCGGCCTGAAAGGGTAGATCCCTCCCAAAGTCAACCGCGGCGACGCGGGAGACGAGGGAGGGGGACCAAGGTCGCGCGTTCCGTCTAGAAACACGGGCCGGGGAGTTCACGGCCGTGGCAAGCTTAAGGGTTTAAAGCCCGTAGGCGTAAGGAAACTGACATGCGCGCAGCCAGCTATAATGGCTGGCGAGGCGCGGGGTCTGAAAGGGCCTGGAGTCACGGCCGTGAAGCTAGAAACCGGGCGATCTAGGCCGGGGCAGGGCGAAGCCGGGCGAAAGCCCGGTGGAGGCCCGTAAGGGGTGCTGACGTGCAATTCGCTCCCCTGACCCTGGTCTAGGGGCTAAAGACCAATCTAGCCCGGTGATAGCTAGTTCCCTCCGAAGTGGGTCCTAGCCCAGCCCTGGGCGAGGTAGCCCACGGGGTAGAGCACTGACTGGAGGGTAAGGGGCCGAAAGGCCTCGCCCTCCTATCAAACTCCGAATCCGTGGGCGCCGTAGACCCCAGGAGACGGGTTCCGGGGGGTAAGCTCCCGGACCGAGAGGGGGACAACCCGGACCGAGGTTAAGGCCCCAAAATGCTGGCTGAGTGCCAAACAGAAGGGCGTCCTCAGCCTTAGACAGCGGGGAGGTAGGCTTAGAAGCAGCCATCCTTTAAAGAGTGCGTAACAGCTCACCCGCCGAGGCTGAGGGCCCCGAAAATGGACGGGGCTAAGCCAGCTGCCGAGACCTCGGGGCACAGCCGTAAAGGCTGTGGTCTGGTAGGAGGGCGTCCCGGCTGGGCGGAAGCTGGGCCGTGAGGTCCAGTGGACCGGCCGGGAGTGCAGATCCCGGTGGTAGTAGCAGCAAAGAGGGGTGAGAATCCCCTCCGCCGTAGGGGCCAGGGTTCCCTGGCACTGGTCGTCAGCCAGGGGTTAGCCGGTCCTAAGGCCGACCCTAACAGGGTAGGCCGAAAGGGAAACCGGTTAATATTCCGGTGCCGTGGGGGTACGCTACGCGGCGACGCAAGGCCCAGCGCCCGACGCCTCGGGGTAGGCCGAGCGGCGCCGTCGCGCCGTCTAACTGTATAAGCCTGGGGAGTGCCGTAATGGCGAGAACCAGGCGAAAGCAGGAATGGCCGCCCGTTTTAGGGCGGTTCGGCTGATCCCTGGGGCCAGTGAAAAGGGCGCCGGGAAGGATCCCCCACGACCGTACCAAGAACCGACACAGGTGCCCCTAGGCGAGAAACCTCAGGCGTGTCGGGTGTAAGCCGGGCGAGGGAACTCGGCAAATTGGCCCCGTACCTTCGGAAGAAGGGGTGCCTGCGGTTTTCGCCTCGCGCGGGAACCGCAGGTCGCAGTGGCAAGGGGGTCCCGACTGTTTAATAAACGGGCAAGGGCGCCGGCCAAATCTTCAAGAGGAGAAGTACACTAAATATGTATCGTATGAGAGTTGATCCATACATTGCCGGAATATTCTTTGGGGACGGTTGCATCCATGAGAGAAAAGATGGAGCTTACTGTGCCTGGATTGACCAAGCAGATAAAAACAATAGTGTATTCAAAGGAGTTTTATATGGTGATGGATGAGATATTTCGAAAAGTAACTGAGTACTTTAAGGAGCTTTCAGACATGGAAGCAACGCAATTTATAGCCGGACTATTTGATGCGGAGGGCACAAAAACGGATAGGATTGTTATATATAACCGTGATATTAACATCCTTAGCATGGTGAAATGGAGATTTGAGAATTTAGGGATCAAAAATTCCCATATTTACTCTTTCGGATCAATTTATGGATTGCAGATTTATCGGAAGTCTTCCGTAGAGAAATTTCTAGAAATAATTCCTTCTTGTAGGCTAAAGGCGCACCTGCCCGGTTAAAAAACACAGGGAGCCGCAAGCCCGAAAGGGTGTGTACGGCTCCTGAATCCTGGCCAGTGGGGGTACCTGAAACCCGGGTTCAACCGGGCTAAGGGCCCCTAAACGCCGGGAGTAACTCTGACTCTCGAGTAAGGGAGTCGTTAAACTCGGCTATATGCGGGGAAGGGGTATTAGCTGGCCTCCCGAGTAGGGAACAATGGCCAGCTATGTGACCCCGACCCGCAGGGAACCACCCGCCTAACGTTTTTAAAGGACGCAGCAACAATTTAACAGGGTGTATCAGAGATTGCTTAATGAATTCAAAGATTTAATAGATCCGAAGAGGCTGCCAGCTAGAAGGAAATACCTCTATTATTACATAGTTGGTCTCGTGGACGGCGAAGGATGTTTCTCGATATCGATTAAAAGGCAGGATGACACAAGGTTCGGCTGGGTAATCGATCCGGTCTTTCATGTCACGCAGAGTAAGGATCAGGTTACAGTACTTGAGATCTTAAAGAGAGTGTTCGGTTGCGGACGAATTGTACCGAAACCTGGGCAGGAAGACTCGACACTCCAGTATGTTGTAGATGCGCGAAGAAGTCTCGCGGAAAAAATAATACCCTTCTTTAAGAAGCATAAACCTATCGTAAAGTGGCGGGAATTTCAATACTTCGCCGAAATAGTTGAAGGGCTTGAGAAAGGCGAGCATAGAGATCCGGAAGGATTCAAGAACCTCCTTAAAAAAGCTTACGAGATCTCGCCAGACAGAAAACATAGGCTTGAAGAAATAATCTCTGAAGTGGATAGGCGGGTGGGCGCCTCAGAGACCATACGCCGAGCACCGTAGAGCGACAGTGAAGATGAGCTCGAGGGTGAAGATATGGTCCAACCCCGTGTTCAGGGGTTGCTCAAGGTAGCCAAATGCCTTGTCGGGTAAGTTCCGACGTGCATGAATGGATCAACGAGGGCCCCGCTGTCCCCGCCCGGCACCCGGCGAACCCACATTCGTAGAGGAACGGTCTACGGTCCCCCAGCGGGAAAAGAAGACCCCGTGGAGCTTTACTGCAGCCTGCCGCTGGGGTATGGCTGCGGGTGCAGAGTGTAGGCGGGAGCCGTTGACCCCACCTCTCCGGGGGTTGGGGTAGGCGCCAATGGAACACCGCCCACTTGCGGCTGTACCTCTTACCGGCGCCGATGCGCGCCGGGACAACGGTAGGTGGGCAGTTCGGCTGGGGCGGCGCCCCCTTGAAAAGATATCGAGGGGGCCCAAAGGTCGGCTCAGGCGGGACAGAAACCCGCCGTGGAGTGCAAGGGCAAAAGCCGGCCTGACTGGACCCCTAACAGTATCGGGTCCAGGGGCGAAAGCCGGGCCTAGCGAGCG
>Ga0209394_1000786_pt1 | contig 22030 bp, 17 predicted proteins | sample JNZ201metaG_FD_184122 | JGI IMG/M metagenome (GOLD analysis project Ga0209394, IMG submission 184122) | Hot spring microbial communities from Jinze hot spring, China to study Microbial Dark Matter (Phase II) - JNZ 20120812A (SPAdes) (version 3) ... | reverse complement strand
AGACTCTGTCTTTAATGCACTTCTTGAAGCCAAAGGAGACCTTGTAGTAGTGCATGACTGTGCCAGACCCTTTGCAAGCCTTGAACTTTTTTTGAAGGTTTCTGACCTTGGAGAGTTTGAGGGTAAAATTCCTGCACTGCCCGTGAGGGACACCATAAAGAGGGTAGCCCATGGCATGGTGGTAGAAACAGTAGACAGGACAAACCTGTGGCTTTCTCAGACCCCCCAAGCCTTTAGGAAAAGAACCTTGCTTGAATGTCATTTCAAGGCGAGAAATGAGGGTTTTTGTGCCACTGATGATGCTCAACTTCTCGAAAGATATGGCTACAAGGTAGGTGTAATTCAAGGTGAGCCCACAAATATAAAGATTACATACTCAGAGGACATGCTACTTGCAGAGGCTATAGGGAAGCTCTTAGGATATGGCTAATTTCTTCAAAGGTTGAATTATCCGTCTTTAGTTGCTTTCCATCCACTTCTCCCACAACCGCACATAACAAAAGGGAGTTTAGCACAAAAGCACCATCAAAATTTTCAATCTCGGAAGCTTTTATGTAATCTTCCTTTATCTCTAAACGCCTGCTTAAAAACTCAAGGGTAGTCCCCCACAAAAGCCCATTTTCCTTAGCAGGAGTGTATAGCTTTGAACCTTTCAAAAAAAGCAGGTTTGCGGTAGAGGTTTCACAGATATGCTCTTTCTCATTGACTATTATTCCGTCCCAAAAGCCTCTTTTTAGTGCGTTTTTTTTAACTAAAAGATTAAAAAGATAAGAAGTGGTTTTGTGCCTACATATTGGGTCAGTGGAGTGTCTCTTGTATGAGGAAAAGCAGAGTTTTACCCTTTTGGGCGTAGACTTTAGTGGCTTAGCCAACAACAATTTCCCATAGGACTGAGGCTTATCTGTAAGATACTCGCCACCCTTTGAAATAAGCACATACTTTATATAAAGCTCTCTTTCTCCTCTTGAAACCTCCTCAAGGTCTTTTAAAAACTCCTCGTATGTAGGATAAGGAATCTCAAAAAACTCCGCAGAAGTCCTTAGCCTTTCGTAATGAAGTTTTAACTTCTCTTCAGAGGGTCTCCACCTAAGGGTCTCAAAAAGACCTTCACCGAACAGGAGACTTCTATTCATCGTATTTCAATGCTTGGCACATCCTTAGAATATTCTCTGTCCATTATATGAAGTTGCTCTTTTATCTTCCTTCTAAGATGTATTGCAGGCTCAAGGCAGAACCTTCTTATCTCTTCCTTATCTACCTCCTCTTTTACTACATTAGGAAAGATAAGTTTTAAAAGTGCAGTGGTTAGCTTAAATATTGCCCTTTTGTCCCTCGTATCTGATTTTCTTGGAACTTCAAGAAGGTCAGATAAATAACCTGCATACTCACCCCTTTCTCTCAAAGAGTGCAATATATCAGAAAAATACTCCACATTAAGTGCATAACCCTTTACCTTTAGGCTTTCATTAAACCTTGGTAGTTTCCAACCCTCTATAAAGCCATGAAATCTATCTATAAGTGCGGATTCTTGAAAAACTTCTGGTAAGTGTGCAAAGTATGCGTCGTATATTGGTATTCTATCTTCGCTTAAAGGTATATTTCCTAAAAGAACAAAACCTGCATGGGCTTTCCCCCTGTAGTTTTCCATATTAAAAGTTCCATTTTCCAAATAGGCTTTTAGAATACCCCTTATCTCGTTTTCATCGCTAAAGCTAATAGTTTGCACCTCATCAAATGCTATGTAGTCATACTTTACCACTGCTCCTACTTGCTCACTGTGTTTGTTATAGAAAAGTCTTGCCCTTGAGACATTACCTCCACTTATCAAAAGACCATATTTAGAAAGATTAGAAAACACATAGGACTTTCCTGTCCCCTTTGGTGCAAGCTCTATAAGATTAAGGTTTGGCTCTACGAAAACCGTAAGCCTACAAAGATAAGTTATCTTTTGGTCTATGGTTAGGCTTTCTGGATTTATCTCCATAGACCTAATTAGCAGGTCTATCCACTCCTCAGTGGTGAACTCGCTTCTTGCCTCTATATAGTAGTCAAGGTCTACCTTATATGGATTAAAGGGTCTGAACTCTTCCAATTGCACATAACCACTCTTTTCCTCTAATATATATACAAGTTTACAAATACCCCACTGCTCGCCTTGAGAATGTATAATTCCCTCGTCCACAAGCCTTTGTGAAACAATGCCCTCATCCCTTCTTATACCCATATCAGGAATAGAAAACCTTACTAAGCCCCTTTTAATATCCGCCTCTATCAATACCCTTGCAATAACAGTTATAGAACGAAAAGGATTCTTTATAAGCTCCATTTTTATATCGCCTACGGGCATATGCCTTTCAAGAAAGGCAAGAATACCTTCTTTATTTATTTTGTCTCCTTCAGAGAACCTTTTTATAAGCCAATCCTTTATAAAAGAGGGTAGCTTCCTGCCTTCAAATATAGACCTCACGCTATCATCCTTGTATACACTTTCCTCCTGAAAAACACTCCTTATTTTTTCATCAAAATAGCCCAAAGGCTTCTTCATGGAAACCACCCTCCATAACAAAATCTTCCTCTAATCTATCATCTTCAACCATAACCTTTAAAGTGTGTTTTCCAATCTTAAAACCTGTTAAATTCACTTCAAAGTATTCTCCGCGCTGGATGAAGTTAACCCTTTCTGTATCTATGTATACACCCTTTGGATATTTTGGTGGAACAAGTTTAAAATAAAGCCTCCTTTTAACACTCTTTTCTTTAAGTATAAGATTGTATACCCTCTTTTTACCAGAGTTAACCAAAAATATGGGAACTAACACTTCTTCCGGCGTAGCACCACCATGGGCTTCTCCCTTAGGTTTCACATCCAATGGTGTATGAGTGAGTGCAATAGTGTATGTGTTATCATGTATGAAAGCTCCCTTTATGTTAAAGCCCCCTCTTATATACCTTCCACCGTGTTCCGCTTTACATTCACAAGGTATCGCCTTCTTAAGCCTTACGAGTGCAGAACTCCCATGGTCAGAGATTATCAAAAGCCTCTCTCTTGGATTTACTCTCTCCTTTATGACCCTTTTCAAAACTCCCATCTGCTCTACTATGGAGTCTGGATAATTATATTTTTCGTGCAAAAGTTTGTCAAAATCTCCTATCCTTTCAGCTTCAAGATGGTTCATCTCAGTTATTGAAGGTAGCTCCACCCTTGCAATATAAACCCTAATATCCTCTATACCCATGTCCTTCAAAAGATTTACCACAAAACCCGCCCATTCAAAACCCAAGCCATCTATCCACAAAACTCTATCTACAGAGTCTTTCATTTCTTTGTATAAAACCTTTACATTATTGAAGGTTTCATACCAACTATAGAAGTTTCCAGAAGTTGAATTATATTTTTCAAGAATCTCCTCCAAGCTCTCTGTTATCCTGTCTTGAAGTTTAGATTTCCTATATTCCTTAAAATACTCTAATATCCACTCTTGCTCAGGATTTAGGTTAACAGGAACAACGCTTTCATCAAGATAAGCCTTTAGGTCTATACATCTTTTTAGCTCTTCCAAGTCAATTCTATGCTCTGAATAGCTTCGTAAGAGATTTGCTTTTTCACAATCAAGCACAAAAGAATAGTATTTACCTTCAAGTTTTTCACAAACTCTACGCTGTAAGTATGGATGTTTCTCAATAACCCTCTCAAAGTCCAAATCCTCTCCTGAAGTATAAAGAAACTTAAAAAGCTCTACCTCATCCCAAATATCGTATGGTATATTCATACCAACATGCTTGTTTGCATAATAAAGCAAAAGCCTTCTTTCATTTCCAGATTTAGAAATAAAAGTTTCAAGCCATAAGGTTTTGTCCCTTCCTATGTTTCTTATATAGCTCAAATCCCATATAGAATACACACCTTCAGCATTAAGACTATCTAATATAAACTTCCAAAACTCCTCCTTCTCCTCAAAATCCTCTCTTATATCAAAAAACTTCAAAGCATAGTCCCTATAACTGTCTATCCTTATTACCTCAAGGGCAGTATCAGGCTTGGCATTTTCACAGTTTTTGTATAAGCTCCTAAACTTTACAATAAAATAGTCTTCTTCCCTCATCCAAAGATTTAAAAACTCCCTATAGTCCACCACTGTATTTTTATCCACCTTAAGCTCAGGATTTAGAACAAAAAGCTTTGCCTTACTATTAGCACTCTGCTGGTATTCAAAAATAAAATCACTAAAGTCTGCTCTTTTTTCCAAGATTTGTCCTATCCTTTCTTTAAGACCAGAAAGTGCAACAAAAAGATAGCTTCTTTTAGTTTTGGTTCTAAAAAGATTTAGGAAAAAGGAGTTAAATTCCTCTCTGTCAAAAAACCTTAACTGATTGTCCACAGAAAAAAGAACACTGATGCTATCTTCCTCTAAAAAGGCTCTTAGTTTTTCCAATATTAGGCTATACTCAATCCATAAACAACCCTCTTGCAAAAATTCTGTCAAAAACCTAACCTTTAAACCAAGCTTTTTAGCCTCTTCATGAAGTTTTCTTAGACCCAAGAAGTCTTCAGTAAGTATAAGCCTTATACCTATTTCAGAAAAGGAGTTTTTAGTTATTTCCATAGCGTCCTTTAGACTCCTCACACCTATAAACTTAGCCATCTTCTTATGTCCTTCTCAATTTGAGGATGAGTTTTCAACAGGTATTTTAAAAGGCTTAGCAAAGTATCTCTGTCTAAAGTTTTCAGATAGGTTTCAAGGTCTTGTTCTGTTTTTTCCATAACCCTTTGGCTAACCATAGGTATATTAGGCACTGTATAGCTGGTATATGCTTGGACTTTTTGCTCTTTTTGCTCTTTTGCTATTCTTTGTTCCTCTTCAATCTCATGTATTATTCTATCCATCCTTTCTGAAACATCCTCTTCCTTCCAGAAAACTGAGTTGTTGGACAGCACACTTTCCATCCTGCTCCTTACCTCATCTATGCTTATATTCCTTGTGCCTAATTTCCTTTTTATGAAACTTTTGAAACCTTCTATAAGGTTTTCCACTGATATAAGGTCAGATAGTGCTATTTTGTTTTGCGATACAATAGAGTAAATCTCTTTGATATTGTCCTCACTGATGGTCTCCCTGCTACTTCCTATAAAGTCAGACAATTTTCTCACCACTTGCCTTATGTCTCCACCGTATTTATTTAGCTTCTCTTCTTCAAGATGTGCCAAAGACCAAAGAGGTCTCCTTGTCTTTTGTATAGCATCCCTTATCTTGTTTCTTACCGCAGTCAGGTAGTTGTCTTCTTCTTCAAAATTAACCATCCCGTTGGAGAATATATCCTTGAGTAGCTGAGTAAGTTCCTCTTCTTGTGGGCTTCCCTTCCTTAAGACTATCTTAGCCTTTCCTCTATCTCCCAAAACACTTAAGATAAACTCACTAAGCTCTTTTCTTGATGGCTTTGTTCCGTTTGATTTATAAAGGCTTTCCTGAAAAGGTTTAAGGGCTAACATAAACACAAAAACACTTATCTTGTTATCCTTCAAGCCATAAGGAGGCTTTGTGATAAATTTTAGGTCTTCAATTTTCACTGGCTCTTTGAAAGCTCTTTCCAATTCCTTGTGTAATGCACCAATTGGATGGTCTTCACCTACACTTATGGAAAGGTCATTTGTCAATACCCCTGCCAATACAGATTGAAGTGCCCTTTCTGGACCTCTTGCCAAAGCACTCAAAAGTTCATTGTAGTTTCTTGCATCTATAAGTCTTTCCAAAAGACCCCTGCCAGCAGTATCCCAAAGGTTTATGTTTTCCACAGCATGTCTTAGCAGTTCTGGACCCTTATAGAATATCTCGTTTCTGACACCTTTTAACTCATCTCCCAAGTGTGAACCGCTTATAGTTTTTTGTTGACCTCTAAAAAAGATCACAAGGTTTTTATCCTGAAATTTAAGGTAGTTTGATATTAGCTTTTCCGCATTATCTTTTGCAAATTCCCTTTCCCTTGCCAAGTCATGTGCCCTTGCCACTTCTTCCCTTGCTTTCCAATGTATCCAATCCCTTAGATTTATCTCCCCAAACTCCTTTTCAACAAGCACAAAGACCTTGTTTTTATATTGTCTACTGTATTCCAAAAACTTTTCCTTGTATGCTTCCACATCCGCAGGAATAGTGGGAAAGCCAAAAAACACCTCTATATCCGCACTCTCTTCTCCTGGTCTATCTTCCATTTTGCTCCTTGCAAGACTTACCCTCGGTATAATAGTCCTTAAAACATTGTTTGAGAGTTGTCTGGCAAAGCCTTTCAATTTCTCAGGATAGTAGTCTCTTATAGCCAAGCTAATTTCCTTGTATCTATCAAAAAGTCCATCAGACTTCGCTTTGACTTCTTCTTCTGGCAAAGTGCCTTGAGTAATAAGGTAAGAACCATCTGGATTTTTTCTTATTATACGCTCCTTGTCTAAAAACTCCAACACTTGGTCTAATTGACCCTCTATAGGCGTCCCAACAAAGGCGTATCTTATATTTTCCTCCTTAGGATTGTGATATCTTCCAACTTTTAAGGCAAGAGTTCTGTATATGAGATTAAAGACAAGAATAGCTTTAAACACCTTTATGAAAGGCTCACCCTTTTGCTCAAGAATATCTTTGTAAGTGCTATATATGTTAAGTAAAGCGTATATGGTGTCATTTTGCATATATGCACCATCCTTGAAAACAGAGGACAGATAATCCCAAAGGTAGTCCAAAGTTATAAATGGCTCATCCTCTATTTCTTTTTCAAGAAATCTTATAAGTATACCTTCTTGACCAAAAAGAAAACCAAAAAGACTTCTTACCGCAGATAGTAGAGTATCTGATATATCCACACCCAACAAAAGCGTGTATGGATGAACAGGAAAAAGAGACTTTATATCTTCAGTTGTGAGGTTATAACCTTTTTCTACGAAAATATTCTGGAAAAACCTTAAAGCTCCATGCATATTTTGGTAATATTTGTCTATAATCTTTTCTCTTTCTTCGTTATCTTCTTGGTGTATTATGTGTTTTAGGATATGAAAGGTTGTTATGACTTCCAATTCAAACCTGTGATGCTCAAAACGGTCTGCTATCTTTTGTATAACATCCCTATGTTGGTCTCTATAATAGTCAAATACTCTATGAGTTATCAATATAAGGTTTAAATATGGATTTTCTGCAAGGCTTTGCACCTTTACCAAATGGTTTACGCTCGTATCTATAATGCCAGTAAATTCATCCCATATTACCAAAATACCACTAAAACCCTTTTCTTGGAGTTTTTCTTCTACTTGCCTTATAAACTCCTTAAAGTCCCAACCTATATGGACATTTTTGCTTGCAAGGAACTTATAGGCACTTTCTATAGCTCTTTTATCCTTCCTTTCAATAGCTTTAATAAAAGCCTCTTTGTTCTCTTGATAAATCAGGACTTCTACTAACTCTTCTTCTGCATATACGCTTATGTGCTTTCTTAGGTTATCTATTATGGTATCTGGCAAGCTAATATCAATGTTGAGTTCCTGAAGTTTTTCTTTTATGACTGTTTGCAGGTAGGCTTCCATATATTCAAGGCTTGGTATGTTGTTAGTGCCAACAAGATAAATAGGTATATACCTGTTTTGTTTACGGAAGTTCTTTAGTCTTGCTTTAAGCCTGTCTTGACTAAATATATTTATGTAATCCTCTATATCTTCCAGTCGCTCATACAAAAGGTGGGCTACCACGCTACAAGCATGACTCTTACCCACACCATAAGAACCTTGTAGCCAGATAGCTCTCTTATTACTAACACCCTCTAAAACGTCAAGCACTTTTGAAAGGAATTCATAAAAGCCTCTGTTAGGAACGTAATACCTCCACTGGGCTTCACTTTCTGTATCTCCCAAGATAAAAGCTGGCTTATAGCTCCTGTCTACCCTTAATATCTCCCCGTGTTTCATGTAAAAATTATATCATTGTCCTTATATAAGCCATAGGCAAAAGAGACTTCTGAGGCTTTTGTCCCAAACCAAACTCGTGGACCTTCCTTTTCTAAGCTCAAAACTTCTTCAATTTCGTGCAAACCACTTAGCTTTTTAAACTTTTCTATAGCATAGTAAAGTGCCAAAGGCTTTATTTCCTTTTCTAAAGGTTTTAGATATTTTCCCTTCTCTATCTTTTTTCCAAACCATTCACCTAAGGGTGAGTTTTCAAAGGTGTTAGTAAGTGAGTTTATAGTGCCTATTGCGGTGCTTTTAGTAAAGCCTGCTTCAATAAGTAAATCAACAAGCTGTGATTTTTCCCATACTTCTCCCCAATCAAGAACTTTTACATACCAATTGAAAAGCGGTGAGTTTATGCAAAGGTTAACCCACACAATCTGCCAAACTGTATCTGCTTCTTGCTTATAAAGTTCTGAAAGTTTATAGTATAGCTTAGTTAACCCCTTCTTATCCAAAAGCTCTGCATCTCTTAGGTAATAGTGCATGGCTATCTTTTGGATAGGTCCAAGTGTATTATTTCTTAGCCAATCTTCTCCTCTTTTGAGAAAATCCTCAAGCCAATGCTGTCTTAGACCAAAAGTTTGATATCTTTTAAAGCCTCTGTAAAGCATTTTCCAAAATTTTCAAACTATTCATATCTTCGTGAAATACAATATTGTCAAGGTCTGCGGTGAGGTCTGCAGAAAGCATGCCAGATACCTTTAGACTATTTAGCAACATTTTTAGGTTTTCTGCTCCCAAGCCAAACCATGCAATAGGACCTTCTTTTATCCTCTCTAATTCCCTGATACTTGTTCCTTTCCAACCCTTTATCTCTCTAAGTTTATACAAAGAATATCCCACCGCATATGCACTTATATCCTGTATATTCCATATACCTACCTTTTCGTAAGTTTCTTTTTCAATCTTTAGACCAAACCACCTGCCCAATGGTGAATTTTCAAAGGTATTGGTAAGAGAGTTTATACTATTTTTTGCAGTCCTCTCCGCTACTCCCTTTTGTGTGAGAATATTTACCAGTTCTTTTTTATTCCACCTTGTGCCCCATTTTACTTCTTCGGTATACCATCTAAAAAGCTGTGAGTTTATACAAAGATTTACCCAAAGCACCTGCCAAACCAAATTCCTGTCCTTGTTAAGCAACTTAGAAAGAATATGAAAAAGCTCTGTAAGATTTTTATCTCTATCAATAAGCCCTGTATCGTAGAGGTATCTATACATTGCTTCTTTTTGTTTAGGTCCAAGAGTATTATTCAAAAGCCACTCTTGACCTCTATTTAAAAAGTCTTCAAGCCAGATACTTCTTAGTCCAAAAGTTCTATACCTATCAACCTTGTAAGTTTCTTTACGCTTCATTTTTGACTCTATAAATATACCATAGGAATCCGCAACATAACAACCTGTATTTATAAACTCAAGACAACCATAACAATTGGTGCATCTTGAAGTATTCACTCTCACCTCTGGATAGGTCATAAGGGCAAAACTCGGGCATTCTATCTCACAACCTGTGCAATGCAGACAATAGGCACTTTTATACAAAAGGCTTTTCAGTGCTTTTTGAAGTTTAATATCTCCATACACACCTCTAAAAACCACTTCTTGCTTGCCTTCTGCCTTTTTTATTTCAAAATCTATAACCTTGTTGTCTTTTGTCCTTAGCTCTCCATAGAGATTTTCCTCAGTTTCCTTTAGAATATGGACGCTTCCAAGAGTTTTTGACCATTCTAATAGGTTTTCTCTTGGATTTTTCATAACACCTATTAACTTATCTTTGTCCACTAAAACTTCCACGTCCACTGTGCTTTCCAGTCCAATACCACCCGCTCTGACCTTCCAAGCCCCAGAGGAAATATACTCTTTTATTTCTTCCTCATCAAGTTTTCCCATATTTTTTGCATAGTTTCTAAGTATTCTCAAGAACTTTTCTGTCCATTCTGGATACATAATCTGTATAAGATACTCAGACCATTGACTGGCAAAAGGACAAACGCTACAACCCACTCTCCTAAAACCCTTTCTATATAGAGGATTTAGTGGCAAACCTCTAAAGAAGTGATAAAGGTATACCATAAAGGAAGTCCAGTAAAATATGGGTCTTAGGTTTATCTCCCTAAAGGTCTTTTCCCTTCTTGATGTCCTACTTAGGCAACTCCTTATTTGGCTTTCATCTGCCCTCGTGCCCTCAAAGGTCATAATGCTTTTTCCATTAAAGGAAATCCTTTCAAAAAACTTTATCTGTGGTGCAATCTTGTATACGCTACAGCACCATCTTTTTATCCTGCTCGGAACTCCTATAAGCTCCCAAAGCTCTGCGGTATCAAAGGGCGAACTTACCCTGTGAATTTTAAAGTTTGGATACTTTTTTCTGTAATATTCCTCCGTCCACTCCACCATACGGTAGGTCTCTTCAAGCTCCATTTTTGTATCTGTAAAGACCACAAACACTTCGTCAGGTGAAAAGACCTCAAGCACAAGGTCAAGAACCACTTGGCTATCCTTTCCACCAGAATAAGAAACCATCCAAGTATCTGCGTAAGGTTCTAACTCTTCTTTCTCTTTTCTTATGTAATCAAGGGCTTCGTTTATAACTTCCTTCATAAGATGCTTGTTGAGGTCTATAAGCCTTTTTAGGTTAATGGGTTTAAGGTTCAAACCCTCTTCTACATACTCTATCTTGTGGCTTTTATAGAGTGCTCCCTTCTTTACCTTTGCCACCACTCTACCATCAAGCTCATAACTAAGGTAAACACCAGCATCTCTACCCCAAAGCAAAGGCTCATTAGACCTTGGGAAATTCCAATAATTGCGAAAGCCAAGTATTTCCAACTCCTCGTAGAAAACGGGAAAATAGCCAGCATCCTCAGCTTGAAGAGACAGCTTAAGTATATTACCCTGTTCCCATTCTACTCCTAACATAGCTCATACCACAAGGCTTTTTACCCTCACCATCTCCTCAAGGCTTAACTGCCCTGGGGCTACCGCAGAGCCTATAAAGGCATAGCTTATCACAGACCCAAAGACAAAGCCTGCAACCCTTGAGACCTTTCCACATTCACCCATAGCGATTAGAATTTTATCCCCCTCTTCCTCTTTACCAAGGCACAAAAGCCTTGCGGTATCTTGATAGGAGTTTGCCTTTACAGAAATCTTTACGATATCCGCATCCCACCTTCTTGCTTCTCTAAATACTTCCCTTAGTATCCAATTAGCAGGTGTAAGCTCAAAGTTATGGTAAGAGATTATGAGTTTCTTTCCAGAGGTCTTTACTATGTCTCTGACCTCGGAAATGATATCTTGAGAGGAAAGCTCTATGTCTGTGTAATTGCTATATGGAGCTACCTTTCTGAAAATCTCCAGCCTGTTTTCAACCTGTGAGCCACCTTCCCTTTGGCTTCTCACTGTAAGAATGGTCTTTAGACCCTCCTTTTGAACCCTTTCCACACATTCAAGGACGAACTGAGGGTCCTTGTTTTCAAAAAGGTCAACCCTAAGCTCTATTATGTCCGCACCCTTTTCTTTGCAAAGACTTAGATTCTCCTCAAAGTCTTTGTCTGCAAGAGGAACTGCTATAAGCATATTTTACCTTCCTCTCACCCTTCCCAAAACCTTCAGTGGAAGTCCGAACACCTTTGTAAAGTTAGCACCTGCCTTGTGGTCAAAGGCATCCTTTTCAGAATACGTTGCCAAATCCTCCACATATAGACTGTTGGGTGAGCTCCTGCCTACTACCTGCACATGTCCTTTGTATAGCTTAAGCATAACCTTGCCGTTTACATACTCCGCAAGGGTGGAATTAAAGGCGTCCATGGCGTCCCTAAGAGGTGAAAACCATAAACCTTCATATACCACCTTTGCATACTCATGTGGGATATGGGTTAGGAAATAGTGGAAAGTAAACCTGTCAAGCACCAAAGAAAGCAGGTCTCTGTAGGCTTCGTAAAGCACTATTGCCCCCGGAGCTTCGTAAACTTCTCTGCTTTTTATTCCCACAAGCCTGTTTTCCACCATGTCTATGCGTCCAACTCCATGTCTTCCTGCTATAGTATTTAGTCTAAGGATAAGTTCACTTAGTTTTTCAAACCTCTCTCCGTTTATGGCGATAGGCACTCCTTTTTCGAAACTTATCTCCACATACTCTGGCTCTTCTGGTGCTTTTTGAGGTGAAAGGGTCCACTCAAAGGCATCTTCTGGTGGTTCAGTCCAAGGGTCCTCTAATGGACCACATTCTATGGATATACCCCAAAGGTTCTTATCTATGGAATAGGGTTTGTCCTTTGTAGCCTTTACGGGTATGCAATGCTTGAGTGCGTATTCCACCTCCTCTTCCCTTGAACGAAATTCCCACTCTCTCACAGGTGCGAGCACCTCAAGGTCTGGGTTTAGAGCCCAAACGGATAGTTCAAACCTCACTTGGTCATTGCCCTTTCCAGTAGAGCCATGTGCCACATAGTCCGCATTAAACTTTTCTGCGTATTCTACCAACTTTTTGGCTATGAGGGGTCTTGAAAGGCTTGCGGTTAGAGGATATTTACCCTCATAAAGAGCCAAAGCCCTAAGGGTTGGCAGACAATACTCCCTTGCAAACTCCTCCTTTAGGTCTTCTACTATAGCCTCTACCGCACCAGAAGCCTTCGCCTTTTGAGGTATTTCAGAAAGCTCTTCACCTTGCCCTACGTCCGCTGTGTAGGTTATAACCTCATATCCTCTATCAGTTAGCCACCTAACTATTACAGAAGTGTCAAGCCCACCAGAATAGGCAAGTATTACTCTTTTTGGCATAGGTCTATTATATCATCTTAGCCTCTCAAAGGCTTTTGGAAAATCTATGTTCAATTCACACGTGCCAAAAGTAAAAACCTTATCCCTCTTCTCTTCATACCTGCCACCTAAGAGTTCAAAAACTTTCACCATTCTCTCATCAGGATAAACAAGCACAAAGTATTTAACGCCTTCTCTTTCGCAAAGTTCAAACTTCAATCCTTCATCCATTTGCCTACTTGATGGTGAGACTATCTCAATAACCATATGTGGCGGGGTTTCCACTCTCTCTGGTATCTCTCCGCATAACACCATTATGTCTGGTCTTATTACCGTGTCATAAGAGACATACCAATCAAGCTCCACGCCCACAAAACATTTTATGCATTCCCTTTCAAAAAGACTCTCTAAAAGAAAAGTAAGGCGAGAAAGCAAGATTTGATTAATAGGTCTTGGCGATGCCATAGCGTAGGGGATACCTTCTATAAGCTCCCAGTCTCCTTGCCAATGCTTCCAGTCTTCCACCGTATATCTTACAGGATATCTCTCAGCCAAGCCCATAGAAAGCCTCCTCAAAGTTTATCTCCACTTGGCATCCATTAAAGAGAAAACTTCTATCCCGCTTTTCTGTGTATCTGCCATTAGATAGTTCAAAGACTTTCACCATTCTCTCGTCAGGATAAACCAAAACAAAGTATTTAACGCCTTCTCTCTCGCACAGTTCAAACTTCAATCCCTCATCTATTTGCTTGCTGGAAGGTGAGACTATTTCAATAACCATACGCGGCGGGATTTCTACCCTCTCTGGTATTTCTCCACATAGCACTATTAGGTCTGGTCTTATAACTGTGTCATAGGATATATACCAATCAAGCTCCACATATACTTTACACTCTGGACAGGTTTTTAGTCTGAGCCTAAGGATTTCCACTAATACCGATAAAAGGTATTGATTAATAGGTCTTGGCGATGCCATAGCGTAAGGGACACCTTCTATAAGCTCCCAGTCTCCCTGCCAATGTTTCCAATCTTCCACCGTATATCTTACAGGATATCTCTCAGCCAAGCCCATAGAAAGCCTCCTCAAAGTTTATCTCCACTTGGCATGCATCAAAAAGAAAACTTCTATCCCGCTTTTCTGTATATCTGCCATTAGATAGTTCAAAGACTTTCACCATTCTCTCATCAGGATAAACAAGCACAAAGTATTTAACGCCTTCTCTTTCGCAAAGTTCAAACTTCAATCCCTCATCTATTTGCTTGCTGGAAGGTGAGACTATTTCAATAACCATATGTGGTGGACTTTCCACTCTCTCTGGTATCTCTCCGCACAACACCATTATGTCCGGTCTTATAACAGTGTCGTAAGAGATATACCAGTCAAGTTCTGCGTAAACCATGCAACTGGGACATTTGGCTTTCAGAGTCAACTCAAGAGTAAGGCTTATTAGTATGAGTATCCTTTGATTAATAGGTCTTGGCGATGCCATAGCGTAAGGGATGCCTTCTATAAGCTCCCAATCTCCCTGCCAATGTTTCCAGTCTTCTATCGTATATCTTACAGGATATCTCTCAGCCAAGCCCATAGAAAGCCTCCTCAAAGTTTATCTCCACTTGGCATCCATTAAAGAGAAAACTTCTATCCCGCTTTTCTGTGTATCTGCCATTAGATAGTTCAAAGACTTTCACCATTCTCTCGTCAGGATAAACCAAAACAAAGTATTTAACGCCTTCTCTCTCACACAGTTCAAACTTCAATCCTTCATCTATCTGCCTGCTTGATGGTGAGACTATCTCAATAACCATATGTGGTGGACTTTCCACCCTCTCTGGTATCTCTCCGCACAACACCATTATGTCTGGTCTTATAACAGTGTCGTAAGAGATATACCAGTCAAGTTCTCCAGCTACTTTGCAATATTCACAATCCTCTAAAATACTGTATAGTAGATGTCCAAGCCTTATGAGTAGGATTTGATTAATAGGTCTTGGAGATGCCATAGCGTAGGGGACACCTTCTATAAGCTCCCAGTCTCCCTTCCAGTGCTTCCAATCTTCCACCGTATATCTTACAGGATATCTCTCAGCCAAGCCCATGCTTTAAATATAGGCTTTCATATGACCAGAAGCATAAATGAAAGTCATGCGGTAGGCATAAATTTTTAGAAAACTTAAGGAGGGTTTACTATGGAGACAAAAGAGTTTCATTATAGAGCTTATAGACCAAGACCTTTCACAAAGGAAGAAAGGTCAAAAACCACCATACTCTTTGGAGGGCTCACCTGGAAACACGAAAGGCTTATACAAGGTTCTCTTGAGAGGATGGGATACAAAAGCATGTCTCTGCCTAATATAGAAAGACAAGACTTAGACATAGGAAAGGAGTTCATAGATGTGGGGGCTTGCTGTCCTACTACTTTTACCGCTGGGAATTTGGCAAGGACATTGATGACTTTGAGAGAAAGAGAGGGTGAAGAAGGCGTAAAGAACAATTATCTTTTCGTAACCATAGGAGCTTGTGGACCGTGTAGGTTTGGTCAATATCACGAGTCTTACGAGAGGGTGCTTGAAGGGTTAAACCTTACAGACTTCAGGCTTTTCCTCCTTGACCTTCTGCAGATGGAGCAGTCCGCACCTGGTGGTGGGCTTGAGATAAGCATGCCTCTTACCTTTGGGCTTGTGTATTCCATGTTTTACGCAGACCTTATAACGGATATGGAGTATGCAATAAGACCTTATGAAGTGGTTGAAGGCTCTACAGACAGGGTAGTAAAAGAGAGCATTGAATTGCTATATGAAAAACTCAAAAACAGACCCATAAAGGGCAAAAAGATAGACTCTTTGGTGTGGCATGTCTTCACAGGCTACTTTGTGGATGCCTTAAAGGAGGTAAGAAGGCTATGGGATGAGATAGAGGTGGATAGGCTTAGAGTAAAGCCAAAGGTGAAGATAACTGGTGAGTTTTGGTTGCAAACCCATGAGGGAGATGGCAACTACAACATAAAGAGGTGGCTTGAGAAGGAAGGGGCGGAGGTTATACCACCACCTGTGGCGGTCTGGATGGACTATTTGATAAACATGGAGCTTTTTAAGTTGGAAGATGCCAAGGGCTTTGTAAAGAGGTATTATCTCAAAAAGTTTGCCATAGGGACTATAGCAAGCCTCTACAAGATGGTTTACAACAGGCTAAGGAGAGCCTTAAACAACATACCTAATCCTCTCCCAGACCAGAGAAAGCTAAAAGACCTTGCCAGACCATACTTCCACTATAGGCTCACAGGTGGAGAAGGTCATATGCTTATTGGCAAAGCCCTGTATGCCTATTTAAATAGGCAGGCACATATGATATGTGAGCTATCTCCTTATGGATGTCTGCCTAATACCATGTCGGTGGGTGCTATGGCAAAGGTGCTGGGAGATTATCCAGACCTGCTTTATGCACCTATTGAGATAAAGGGAGATGCGGAGGTGCATGCCTACTCAAGGTGTCAGATGATATTAACGGAGGCAAAAAGAAGAGCAAAAGAGGAGTTTGAGGAGGTTCTGGAAAGGACTGGTTTGACGGTGGAAGATATAAGGAACTTTGAAGAGGAGCATCCAGAGCTAAGAAGGGCAACCTACAAAGTCCCACACTACGGATATGCGGGCACCGCCAGCAACTACGTGATGCATATAGCAAAGCTCATGGGGAGGATATAGTTATGCTTTTGCTTGGTATAGATGTGGGTAGCACCACCTGTAAGTATGTGCTGACGGACGAAAAGGGCAATATCCTTGATAGAGCCTACGAGAGGCACAACACAAAACAAGCTGAGAAGGTTTTGGAGTTTCTTCTAAGGCTTGAAGGCGGATATGGTCTAAAGCCGGGCAGAGACAGGGTATACATCACAGGCTCTGGGGGTGGTCTTATTGGAGAGCTAATAGGGGCTCGCTTTGTGCAGGAGGTGGTGGCGGTTGCCACCGCGGTGGAAAAACTGCATCCGGATGTGAGGTTTGTAAGCGAGATAGGCGGGGAGGACATGAAGACCATCTTTATAAAGGAGCAAGAGGGGAAAAGAAACAGACAGGTCTATATGCAAAATGTGTGTGCGGGTGGGACTGGAACTTTTATAGAGAAGTCTGCGAGAAAGTTAGGCATTTCCTCTGATGTCCTTTCTCAGATGGACTACGAGGGCTATACGCTTCACAGAATAAGCTCCAAGTGTGGCATTTTTGCGGAGGCGGATGTGAACTCTTTGGTGAAAGCGGGCGTGCCAAAGGAAGAGATAATTGCTTCCCTCTTTGAGGCGGTGGTCTACCAAAACCTCGCTCAGCTTACCAAGGGAAACACTCCTCTTCCCAGGGTGCTTCTTCTTGGAGGTCCTAATCTCTTCTTCAAAGGACTTCAACAGGCTTGGAGACTGCATCTGCAAAGGCTCTGGAAGGAAAGGGGCATAGGGGACTTTAGCAAAGAGGAGATGGAAAAGCTGGTTATCGTTCCAGAAAACTCCCTATATTACGCTGCGCTGGGGTGCATATTCACAGCTCTTGAGGAAGAAGGCGGGCTTTACGCAGGCACAGAAAGGCTTCGCTGGTGGGTGGAAGAAGGTCAATACGAGCAAAAGCTAAAAGAAGGCAGGAGGGGTCTTGTTTCCTCAGAGGAGGAGCTCCTTGAGTTTAAGAAGAAATACTCCTACGTGGTGGAAAACAAAATTCAGCCAAAGAAGGCAAAAGAGATAATCATAGGTTGTGATTTTGGGTCAACCACCGCCAAGGCGGTCTGCATAACGCCAGATAAGGAAATAGTCTTTTCCTGCTATAGCCTAAGCAAGGGAAATCCCATAGAAGATGCAAAGGACATATTCAGACAGATAAAAGAATACCTTGGCGATGGAAAGGTTCTTGCTTTGGGACTTACGGGTTATGGTAAAGACTTGCTAAAGGATGTTCTTGGTGCGGATGTGGCGGTGGTGGAAACGGTCGCACATGCGGTTGCTGGTCTTCACTTTTTCCCAGATGCGGACTGCATATGCGACGTGGGCGGAGTGGATGTAAAGATTATGATACTGCGTCAAGGTTCTGTGGTGGACTTTAGGCTAAACTCTCAATGTTCCTCTGGAAACGGTGCCTTTCTGCAGGGAGTGGCGGAGAGGTTTGGTATTCCACTTTCTGAAATAGCGGACAGGGCTTTCTCTGCAAAGGCTATGCCGAGCTTTACCATGGGCTGTGGCGTTTTCCTACAAAGCGATATAGTAAACCAGCAAAGAAAGGGTTGGAAGGCGGAGGAGATTCTTGCAGGACTTTGCTATGTGCTTCCTCTCAATGTGTGGGTCTATGCGGGCAACATAAATAACCTCTCACAGGTGGGTAAGAAGTTTATACTGCAGGGCGGGACGCACAGAAACCTTGCAGTGGTGAAATCTCAAATAGACTTCATAAAGTCCAAAGTCCCAGACGCAGAGGTCTATGTGCATCCCTACTCAGGCGAGGCAGGAGCTATAGGTTCAGCACTTATCGCACTTGAGCATTACCAAAAACATGGAAAGACTTCCTTTAGAGGCTTTGAGAGCATAGAGAGGCTCACCTACAGGTCCACCACCTCAAAGGACACAGTATGCCATTGGTGTCCTGTAAACTGTCAGAGGAGCTTTATAGATGTCTACATAGGCGAGGGTGAGGGAAGACCTTGGAGCAAAGTTCCACTTACTGCAGGATGGGTAAGGCTTATTGTTAACAACGCATGCCCGAAGGGTCTTGTGGAAGACGAAAGGGAGCTAAAGGCAGTCAAAGAAAGGATGGAGAGGTTAAAGCATGAATTTCCTAACATCGCTGACTTTGTTAAAAAGGAGGCCTTTAAAGTCCCAAGGGGACAGAAGGTCCATTAAGGTAGGTATCCCTAAGTTTCTCAACATATGGGGCACTCACCAATTTTGGGTTGGCTTTTTCCAAAGCCTTGGCGTGGGCAAGATAGTCTTTAGCTCAGACACCTCTGAGGAGCAATACAGAGAATATGGAAAGGGTAGAATAACCATGGACTCCTGCTTTCCTGTAAAGGCTCTCGCAGGGCATATGGGCGAGCTTCTTCACAAGGATATAAACCTGCTTTTTGTTCCCATGATATACTCTCTGCCATCCTTTCTCAAGGGTCATGTGGTGGATACTCTCTCTTGCACTCGGGTAATGATGAGCGTGGAGAACATAAAGGCTGGCTTTTTGAGAGAGAGAAACGAGTTTGAAGAAAGGGGAATAGCCTTTGTTTCTCCCTTTGTGCCCTTTGCGGAGCCTGAACTTCTTCCCAAGCATCTGTGGGAGTCCTTAAAGGAGCATATTCCGGGTCTTACTCTTGAAGAGACCGCAAAGGCGGTAAAGGAAGGCTTTAAAGTCCTTGAGGACTTTGAAAGAAAAATGAGAGAAAAGAGCCTTGAGATAATAAGGTGGTGCGTAAAAAACAACAGACCTGCCATCCTTGTCCTTGCAAGACCTTACCATATGGACCCTGGCATAGGGCATGATATAGATGGAGAATTCCAACAGTATGGCTTTCCTGTGCTTTGGTATAACTACCTACCTTTGGATGACTGGCTTTTGGAGTGGCTCTTTGGAGAGGAGATAAGGGCTGGCATAATAAGGAGCTATTTTGACATTTCTGATGTGTGGACTTCCTCTTACAGCTCAAACACCAACGAGATAATATGGGGAGCAAAGTTTTCTGCAAGGCTTCCATGGATAACGGGGGTTATAAGACTTTCCAGCTACGAGTGTGGCATGGACCAGCCAACCTTTACACCAGTGCAGAAGATAGTGGAGAGTTCTGGGACGCTCTTTTTCAAGTTCGGAGAGTTAGATGAGACAAAGCCTGCAGGTAGTGTAAAGATAAGAGTGGAAACCATAGTCTACTACTTGGAAAAGTATTCACAGGACATCATAAAGAAAAAACTCAGCAGACTTGGAGCTGTGCCTTCGCAACTTCTAATTTAAAATCATTAGGCAGTATGCATCAGTTTTTCACCACCGCTTACTTTGAATTTGCCTTCATACTGCTCCTTGCGGTTTTGCTGGGTCTTTTGGGTCTTGTGCTTCGCCAACCTCTCATTATAGCTTACATAATCCTTGGCATCTTGCTTGGTCCCTCTGGCTTAGGGCTTGTTAAGGCACAGGACACGGTAGATATTTTGGCTCAAGTAGGCGTTGCGGTGCTTCTCTTTCTTGTAGGTTTGGAACTAAACCCTCAGTATGTGCGTAGACTTGGGGCGGTGGCAGTAGCCACTGGGTTGGGTCAGATAATCTTTACCAGTCTTATAGGCTTTTTTATAATCCTGCTTCTTGGCAAGGACTGGCTCACTTCCCTCTATCTTGCTATAGCCCTCACCTTCTCCTCTACAGTGATAATAGTCAAGCTCCTCTCTGACAAGAAGGAAGTGGATACCCTTCACGGCAGGATAGCCATAGGCTTTCTCATAGTTCAAGACATAGCGGTCATAATAGCCCTTGTGGTTATGAGTGCTTTTGGCATAACAGGTAAGGAGGGAAATATATTTCAGATAGTTCTTACCGTTATCTTAAAGCTCTCTCTTATGTGTCTTTTTATCTATGTCTTCATGAAATACATAGCGGACAGGCTCTTGAGGGTCGTGGCAGGCTCTCTTGAGCTTTTGCTCCTTTTTGCCATAGCTTGGTCTGTAAGTCTTGCAGCACTTGGAGAATACCTTGAGCTCTCAAAGGAGCTTGGTGCTTTTCTTGCAGGCTTTTCTCTCTCTGCGACCCACTTTAGGGATGCGGTAAGCTCAAGGCTTACGCCCATAAGGGATTTTCTTCTCCTTTTCTTCTTTATAGACCTTGGCACTAAGTTTGACTTTTCTGTAATTCGCATGGACTGGCACATTGCGGTTATTCTGTCCCTATTTGTTCTAATTGGCAACCCTCTTATTGTTATGGTGATAATGGGTCTTATGGGATACAGGAAGAAAACAGGCTTCTTGGCAGGTCTCACGGTGGCACAGATAAGCGAGTTCTCCATAATCTTCGTGGCTATGGGTATGTCCTTGGGTCATGTGGGAATGGACGCCCTTAGCATAACCACCATGGTGGGTCTTATAACCATAGCTCTTTCCACTTATATGATACTCTACTCCCACAAGTTATATAAATGGCTTGAGCCTTTTCTTAGTGTTTTTGAGAAGAGGACACCTCATGCAGAGCTAAGGTTTGAAAGGCTCTTTTCTGAAGAAAGACCCGTGGAGGTTATCATATTTGGACTTGGCAGGCTAGGTGGAGAGCTCTTAGAGCACTGTAAGGAGATGGGTATAAACGCCATAGGCTTGGACTACAACCCTTCAAGGGTAAGCGAGCTTAGAGAAAAGGGACTGCCTGCCCACTTTGGCTCTGCGGAGGATAAAACAACCTTGGAAGAGCTACCTATAAGTCAGTCCAGCATAATAGTTATAACCGTCCCAGAGCTGGAAGACATAAAGACACTGGTAAATAACCTAAGGGACATGGATTACAAGGGCAAAATAATAGCGGTCGCAAGGTCTCAAAAGGATGCGGAGAAGTTAGAAAAAATAGGAATATACAGGGTGATAAATCCCTATTACTACGCCTTTGAGGAGCTTGTAAAAGAGTTTGTGAGCCATGTTGATACTAAGGAATAAACTACCTTCTGCCAGAGACGCACGCATATATATGTCTGTGGAAAGAACATACCTTGGCTATGTCAGGCTTGCACTATACACCTTGTCCTTTGGAGTATTTCTCAGAAAGTTGGAGACACTGGCTGTCATTACCCAAAAGATACATGTTTCTATGCTTCTTGAATGGGTCGCCAGAGCCTCTGGGGTCGTGGGGCTTTTTATGATTATCGCAGGTTTAATTACCTTCTACTTAGACATAAAATACATAGAAGGAGGCATTCCTGTGCATCCAAAGGAAGTTATAGACCCAAGGATTTACATGGCAGCGGAGAGAACCTTTCTTGCTTGGGTGAGGACTGCCATAGCTCTTATAGTTTTTGGCTTTGTTATAGAGAAGTTTGAGTTTTTCCTGCTTCAGCTTGAAAAGGTTTTTAACATTCACCTTGCGGAAGAGCACCACAGGCTTGTAGGCATAGGTATCTTTGTTATAGTGGTTGGCTTGCTTACCTTAATACTTGGCATGGCTAACTTCTACAGAACTATACAGCAGGTTGACAGAGGCTTTTATAGGACACACACTTGGCTTTACAAGGCTTATGGAGTGGTTATATTTATAGCCTGCTTGGTGCTAACCTTCTATGTGCTGAAGGTAATATAGGTTAAAATTAAAAGCCATGAAAAG
>Ga0209394_1000785_pt1 | contig 22059 bp, 28 predicted proteins | sample JNZ201metaG_FD_184122 | JGI IMG/M metagenome (GOLD analysis project Ga0209394, IMG submission 184122) | Hot spring microbial communities from Jinze hot spring, China to study Microbial Dark Matter (Phase II) - JNZ 20120812A (SPAdes) (version 3) ... | reverse complement strand
GTAAACAGATTCCGCGATGTTCAACAAAACGTCTTCGTAGATCACGCCGCGAAATTCTCGATAATAAAGCTCAAACGCCCCAGTGATGCAAACCCTAACCCTTTCGACCTTCATCTTCTCAACGATTTCAAGCTCCCGAATCTTCGCGTATTTTTCTGCAATAAGATAAGCGTCGTCTTGGAACTCCTTGTTTCTAATGGGGTCTAAGAACATCGAGATCATATCTCGGAACTGCGGGTAATTTGGGGTGTCAAGGTATTTCGACTTCATAAGAAAAGCCCTTTGGACCATTTCCTCGTATTCCCTTGTTTCGAGATTTTTCTCAACCCATTCCCTCGTTATTCCATGTGGCAAAGGAAAGCTGCCAATGTCGTCGAGGATCATGAAAATTACTCAGGGTTTAAAAATATAGCAACTCGGATCCCAGCCCCAGAGGTTCCCGTATCTCAAAGCTCTAACTCTAAACCCACCGCACACTCTTTTGAACTCGCATTCTCCGCATTTCCCCTCAAGATACTTCTCCTTCTCCCTCAGCTTTGCAAACAACGCATCCTTAAGCCAGAGATTTCTAAAACCTTGAATTAAAACGTTCCCCGCATTATAATCGAGCCAGAATTGATTCGGATGCAAATTCCCGAGCTCGTCGATGCAGGCCAGTCTTATCCCGGTGCCATCCCCACCGCGATACCTTAAGAACTCCAAGATCTCTTCGTTCCTCGTTTCAAGATAAACATAAACTCCATCCGCCGGATTGTCCACGGTAAGAATCTCCATCTCCTCCTCCTTTTCCGCAACTTTCATCAAGAAGTTCACAACCCTTTTTCGAGTTGCGTTGTCGACGTCATCGCCAAAGCTCGCCCTTCCAGATGGGACGAGATGGTAAACGCAGAAACGTGGGATCTGCAGATTCTTGGCTAAGTCCAAAAGTCTTTGTATTTCGAGGTAGTTGTGCTTTGTAAGCGTAAACCTTACCCCCGTGAGCGTTACTTCGTTCGAGATCTCCAAAGCCTTCACGGCCTTTTTAAACGCTCCTTCAACTCCACGGAACTCGTCGTGCACCTTTACACCATCAAGGCTTATGCCCACGTAGTCGAAGACTCGAAGCTTGTCTGCAAGCGTTTCATCGATCAGAGTTCCGTTCGTTGAAAGCACGATCTTTATGTTGCGATCCTTCGCATACTCCGCAATCTCGAAGATATCTTCCCTTAGCAAAGGCTCTCCACCGCTGAAAAGAATAACTGGAACCCCGAACTCAGCGAGCTCGTTTACGATTTTCTTGCATTCCTCAGTCGAAAGCTCTTTTAGCCTTGTATTAGCCCTTGCGTAGCAGTGAAGACAGTTTAGATTACAGCGGTTCGTGATGTTCCAAACGATGATCGGAACAAGCGAGGAAGAGAACTCCTTAAGCTTTTTCGGAATAAAGCTTTCATCACCGGCGTATGTTATCTCTTTCGAGACAGTTGCAACGCCAGAAAGCATTTTGCTGAGGCTTATCACAATTAAAGTTGAAATCAGAAGATAAAGGTTTCTGCTCAGTTTTCCACAAAAACGTCTACGACTTTGAATGCCTCAACGTCAACGAGTCCGAGATCCGTGATCTTCAGCTTCGGGATAACGGGAAGGGCGATGAAGGAAAGCGTTATTATCGGTGCCTTTAGCCTGCAACCAAGCTCAAAGAGCTTATTTTCGATTTTTTCAAGCCTTTCTGCAACGATTTCAGCTTTTTCATCGCTCATAAGTCCAGCAACTCTTAGCGGGAGCTCGGTGAATTCGCCATCGTAGACAACGATCCCGCCGTTTAGCTCGATGACTCGATTCACCGCTTTACAAATCGCCTCATCGCTCGCGCCAACTGCAACGATGTTGTGCGCGTCGTGCGCAATCGTTTGCGCTATCGCGCCTTTTTTTAATCCAAAGCCCTTAGCATAGCCCTTTGCAATTCTTCCACTGCAGCGATGTCTTTCAACGACCACAACTTTTAGGATGTCCCTTGAAACATCGATACCATCGACGAACTCGATCAACTCCAATGTTAAGAGCTCGCCGTCTGAGATCTCTATTATCCTCGCTTTTCCCTTTTTCATCTCCAAATCCTCTTTTCTCAGCTTCTTAGCCCTCACTGAGTTCTTAGCATCCTCTGGATACCTATAGCTCGAGAATTCTGGCTCTTTTCCGCCAACAAATACCTTTTTTGCATCGAATTTTTTCAGATTCGCAACCAAAACTATGTCCGCAAACCTTGAAGGAGCTATGAGACCGGCGTTTATTCCAAAGAACTCCGCTGGATTCAAGGTTACCATCTGCAAAGCCTTGAACTCGTCGATTCCTTCGGCAATTGCTCTTCTGTAAACGCTATCCAAGTAGCCCTCTTTCAACAGATCACGAACACTCCTATCGCCATCTGTTACAAGCATCGTATACCTATTTCCGGCAATCTGCTTCAACGCTCTCAGATTTCTCCCCGCAGAGCCCTCTCTGATCATTATCCGCATTCCCAACCTAAGCTTTTCCCTCGCTTCTTTAGCGCTTGTGCTCTCGTGATCCGAAAGGATTCCTGCGGAAACGTATGCGTTCAGCTCTTTCCCGGAGAGCCCTGGACAATGACCGTCGACGACCGGAGAAATCAGTTTCTCGAGCGAAGAATCTTCTGCGTTTATCACCGCCGGGTAGTTCATGAACTCTGCTATGCCGAGAACGTTTTCGTAGCTCAGAAGTTCTTCGATGTCTTCTGCAGATATCTCAGCTCCAGAAGTTTCCAAGGGTGAAGAAGGAACACAGGGCGGAATCATGCAGTAGAAGCGTATTGGCGAAACCTTTGCTTCTTCTAGAAGGTAGAGAATGCCTTTTTTGCCGAGGACATTTGCAATCTCATGCGGATCCGCAACAACGCAGGTCGTCCCTTTTGGCACCACAAGTCTTGAAAACTCAGAAAGCGTTAGCATCGACATTTCGATGTGCGTATGCGCATCTATGAGCCCGGGTACTGCGTACAAGTGACTCGCATCGATCTCCCTTATACCATCGTATCTCCCGATTCCAGCGATCAAATCGTTGCATATCGCAATGTCTGCGCTGTAGATTTCTTCTGTGAGAACGTTCACGATTTCGGCGTTCTTTATAACCAAATCCGCTCTTTCTTCGCCCTTGGCAACTCTTATGATTCTCTTGAGCTCAGTCTTCGAGCGCCTCCTTAATGACATCATCGCTGAGCTCGACCCCGAATTCTCTAAGCGTTTTCACAGCTTCTCCGAAGTCCTTTGCACCCTTCTTAGCAACCAGACCCTTCAGGTCTTCTCTTAGGCTCCAAGGATATATAATCCACTTCCATTCTTCGATCTCGACTGCAAAGTAATCGGGAACAAACGATGACGTCTTCTTGTAGTCTATGACCGCAGTTCTCACTTCTTTTGCACCCAAAGAAGACACGTGCTCCTTCACGAGTTTGATCGTTTCTCCTGTGTCTGCAACGTCGTCGACGATGAGCACGTTCTTTTTCTCTACGTTCGCAGTTAAAGGCTGTGTAATTGTCGCTTTTCCAGTTATCGTCGCCACTATTCCCCAGTGCTCAGTTTTGACGCTGTATAGTTCCTTCACGTCTAGGAGATCTGCTAAGATCCTTGCGGGAACCCAGCCACCTCTTGCGATCGCTACAATCGCATCTACGAGAAAACCGCTTGATCTCACGGCTTTTGCGAGTTTTCTGCAGAGCTTATAGATCTCTTCCCAGTCGTAAACGTGACATTTGAACATCGCACAAAGTTTGCAGTAAGGATTAAATTTTTTCGGTTTAGCGAACGTAAGGTATAATTGCATTGAGCTCCATTTAAAATAGATGGTAAGAAGAGCGAAACTTGTCAACGACATCGTGGAGCTAATACCCATCTTCCAGCTTTTATCCACGGAAACGCACAGAAAGGTTTACTCCGCGCTTCTCGACGATTGGTTAACAATGGACGAGCTTAGGAGTAGATTTGGCGATGGGTTTGAGGAAACACTGAAGATCTTGAAGCATGCGGGAATGCTCGAGGTAAAGTGGAGAATGCCCTCAGATCCAGGGGGAAAGCCTGAGAAAGAGTATCACGTGAGCTACACACACATATCCGCGAATTTTTACGTATCGTTGAAGGAATTCAACAAAATCCTCGAAATCGTGTTCATGCCGGACGACGAAGTTGAGAAATATGTTGAGAAAATCATGCGTGAAGTTGAGCTCGGCAGAAACTCGGTTGGGCATATAACGAAGGTTTTGAACTACGATCCGATGTTCGTGAGGGCTATTGTTAAGAGAACGCTGAAGCTTAACTTGAAGGGACAGCTCATCGAGATAGCGAAAAATGAGGAGATTTAGTGCGAGAGAAATGCTTAACAAGCTGAAGTGGGATCCGAGGTTTGACTTTTCGCAATGCGTTGTTGTTTGCGTTGACAGATTCCATGGCACGATTGAAATAAACGCGGCCGAGATTGAAAGCATCGGGCACAAGTTTCTCTATCTCAAGGATGGAAGGGCTTTGCCTCAGCATCGTATCATTGAGATTCGCTATGGGGGCGAGGTGGTATGGAGAAGACCGTGATATGCGTCGTTCATCTTAAACCATTACCGGGATCTCCGTTGTATGAGAGCTTCGACGAAGTAATCGAGAAAGCTTTGAGAGATGCGAAGGCCATCGAAGAAGGTGGAGCAGATGCGCTCATAGTTGAGAACTTTGGAGACAAACCATTTTTGCCCTGCGTTGGGAAAGAAACGATTGCTTCAATGGCAGTTGTTGCATGGGAGATAAAAAAGGAAACGAACCTCGGCATAGGTATAAACGTTCTTAGAAACGACGCAATGGCTTCGATTGCAATTGCAAAAGCTGTTAAAGCAGACTTTGTGCGGATAAATCAGTTCTTCTTTCCCTCGATTTCTCCCGAGGGATTCTTGCTGGGGAACGCTGGAAAGATTCTGCGCTATCAAAAACAGATCAACTGCAGAGCGATGATATTCGCAGATGTAAACGTGAAACACGCTGTGCACTTCGCAGATCTCGAAAGCTATCTGCTTAACGCCGAGCGAAGCCTTGCGGATGCGTTCATAATCACCGGAAAAGCTACTGGTCTTGAAGTTTCCATAGAAGCTCTTAAAAAGATGCGGGGAATTGCACCGATTTTGGCTGGTAGCGGTGTAAATGCTGCGAACGCTGAAAAGATCGCAAAGCACTGCGATGGCGTAATCGTTGGTAGCTACATAAAAACCCGTGGAAGCGTTGATGCTGAGAAAGTTAGGAAAATCGTCAGCCTCGTGAAAAGGTTTAATTGAAAAACGGTCTCCTCAGCTTTACAGCTTCAACAATCGCTCTCTTCAGTTCCTCTCCGTGAAGCTCGGAAACGTCGATCGCTTTGTTGCTCATCAAACAGAGTTTTATTTTCCCATCAGAAGTTATGCGGATTCTATTGCAGTGCTTGCAAAATTCGGAGTTATCCAAAGGCTTTACGATCTCGACTGTGCCGAAAGGAGTAATGAACTGCTTTCTCCTATGCATGTCCCTTATCTTAACAGCCTTGGCGATTTTCGCAAACTCGCCTTCAAAGATCTCCGGATTTAGGTAAAAATGTGCAGTCTTTGAGTTCGGAATAAGCTCTATAAGCTGCAGAATCACTTTTGTTTTGTTTCTGTTGAACGAATTTGCGAATTCAAGCATCTTGAAAACCTCGTCCTCGTTTATTCCCCTCATAAGAACCATGTTCAACTTCAACGGTGTCAGCTTCGCTTCGACTGCGCTTTCTATGCCTTCGAGCACAGCTTTGATATCTCCTTTTCTTGTGATATACTGAAACTTCTTCGCATCTAACGTGTCGAGACTAACGTTCACTCTATCGAGCCCACTCTCCTTTAGCTCGATCGCTCTTTTGCTTAAAAGTGTCCCGTTCGTGGTCATCGATATCTCATCAAACTCCGGCAGGGAGGAGATTATGTCGCAGATATCCTTTCGCAGCAAAGGCTCTCCACCTGTGATCTTAAGTTTTCTCACGCCAAGCTCATGAAAGGCTTTTGCAATCTCAACGATCCTTTCCGCACTGATCTCTTTCCCAGAAATTTCTTCTCCTTCCCTATGGCAGTATATGCAGTCGAGATTGCACCTTTGCGTGACAGCGATGCGAAGGTTCGTTACAACTCTTCCGTATAGATCTTCGAGCATAGCTTTTCAGCCTTTGAAACATCTTCCCAAGTATTGATGTTGAAGAAAGATATCAACTGCTTATCAAACTTTCTGAGCTCCTCTGCAGGAATAAAAACTGTTCTCAACCTTGAAAGCGGATCCAAGATTCTCTTTTCCCCCTTTTGAATCGATCTTTCTATCTCTCCAAGCGCTCTTTCGGAGTAGAAAGCCAAAAGCGTCTCTGCGAACTCGTGTTTCGGAACCAGGGCGTCGCAGTTTAGTTCTTTACCCTTCTCAAACAAAAACTCAACGACCTTTTTTTTAACGAACGGCATATCTATTGCGACAACTACTGTATCTCCATTGTGCTTGATTGCACTGTGAATCCCCGCAATCGCTCCGAAGTTCCGGTAGAAGTCGCAAACGAACTTGGCCTTGAACTCCTTCGCGTATCTTTCGACTTGTGCTTCGTCTCTGCAAACTATGATCGGGTCGAATTCAGAGAATTTCTCAAAAGCTATCTCGATTAACCTTTTACCGCAAATCCTGAGCTCGGGCTTTTCAGTCCCAACTCTTTTACCAGCACCGCCTATCAGTATTGCGAGTTTCACACACGGATTAGTTATCTATTTATTACCTTTTTTCCACGCATTGCAATGGACGTGATCGAGGAGCTCAGGCGCTATAGGGAAATGGACATCCCATACTCGAGGGTTTTGAGCTCGATGTGCACAGTTCCGCATGAGCTTGCAGTCAAAGCCCACGAACTTTTTATAAACACGAATCTCGGCGATCCAGGAATCTTCCCCGGCACAGTAGAGTTGGAGAAGAAGCTAATAAGGCTCATCGGAGATCTTTTGCACTGCAAGACACCCTTTGGTTACATCTGCTCAGGTGGCACGGAGGCGAACATCCAGGGAATAAGGAGCGCAAGAAATGTGAAGGCAAAAAAGGAGCCGAACATAGTGATTCCAAAGACTGCGCACTTCTCCTTCGAGAAAATCTGCGACATTCTTAGGGTAGAGGTTAGAAGGGCCGAAGTCGACGAGGATTACAAAGTCGAGGTTTCCGAAGTTGAAAGACTAATCGACGAAAACACAGTGGCGATTGTAGGCATTGCTGGAACAACTGAGCTTGGGCAAATCGATCCAATAGCCGAGCTTTCAAAGCTTGCTGAAGAAAAAGAGATTCCGATGCACGTTGATGCAGCGTTTGGCGGGCTTGTAATTCCGTTCATGGACGATCCCTATCCTTTCGACTTCGTCAACGATGCTGTGGCTTCGATAACAATCGACCCCCACAAAATGGGGATGGCAACGATCCCAGCGGGGGGCATAATTTTTAGAGACGAACAATTTCTTCGTGCGCTCGAGGTTGAGACACCGTATTTGACTTCGAGAGCGCAATTCACATTAACTGGAACTCGCCCGGGAACCGGGGTTGCGTCTGCGTATGCGGTGCTTAAAACGCTTGGCTACAAGGGGATGAAGGCAATCGTAGATCAATGCTTAAAGAACACGAGGATTCTTTTGGAAGAAGTCTCTTCTCTGGGCTTTGAGCCTGTGATCGAGCCAGTTATGAATGTTGTAGCATTTAAAACTGAGAGAGCTGAAGATATAAAGTCCGAACTCTACCGCAGAAGATGGGTAATATCTACGATAAAGAATCCGAGGGCGATTAGATTCGTCGTGATGCCACATGTGACAGAAGATGTTATTAAAGAGTTCATGAGCGAGTTTAGGAAGGTGGTGTGATGGAGGTTCGCTTAGCAGTGGATGGCGTTGAAATCGAGCTGAATCCATTTGTAACGAAGATGATCGCAAAGATCGTTGAGGCGATGGCCACTTCTCTGAAAGGAGTGGGCGAAGATTGGAAGCGCATCGAATTAGAAGTGGTTCGATGAGGAAGTGCGCAATCTTCGAAGAATACGTCGCAGGAAAAAGCGTAGAGGAAGTTAAGGAGAAGCTTGGACTTGAAAAAATTGTGAAACTCGCTTCAAACGAGAATCCGTACGGGCCAACTCCAAGGGTTTTTGAAGTGCTTAGAAGCTTTTCCGATCTCCATCGGTATCCAAATCCAGAATACAGGGCTTTGAGGGAGAAGCTGAGCGAATACACAAACTGGGAGGTGCAGAGGATCGTTGTTGGTGCAGGCATTGATGGAATCCTTGAAACAATCTTCAAAATGCTGATCGATGAAGGCGACGAAGTGTTAATTCCAATGCCGACTTTTCAATACTACCGAATCCTCGCAAGACTTCATTGCGCAAGGGATGTAATCGTTGAGAGAGACGAGAACTTCCAGATAAGCGATATAATCTTTGAAAAGCTAAACGATAGAACGAAACTCGTCGTAATTCCGTTTCCAAACAACCCAACGGGAAACGTGGAGAAGTCTGGATTGGTTGAAGAAATCGTTGAATCCACGAAGGCGATTGTTTTCGTCGATGAAGCCTACGTCGAATTCTCGGATTCAAAGCTCGAGATCGATGCGGACAACTTGATAATTGCAAGGACGATGTCTAAAGCCTTTGCTTTGGCAAATCTTCGAATTGGTTATGCAAGACTTCCAAAATGGCTTCTCAGCTACTACAGATCTGCTTCTACTCCTTTCCCGATCTCAAGCCTCGCTGAGAAGTGCGCAATCACAGCATTGGAAGACTTGGACTGGATGAGAAGTTGCGTCGAGAAAATAAAGAAGGAAAGGGAAAGAGTATACGGGGAGCTCAAGAAACTCGTGAAAGTTTATCCATCGCAGGCGAACTTCTTGTTCTTCAAGTCCCGGAGTGGACTTGCAGAGAGCTTGCTGAGGAAAGGGGTCATAATTCGAGACTGCAGGAACTTTGGCGTTGATGGCTATAGAGTCACCATAGGAAAGCCTGAGGAGAACGACTTCTTTTTGGAGAAGCTCAGAGAAGTTCTATGATCGCTCTAACTGGAACTCCTGGTTGCGGAAAGACAACGGTAGCTGAGGAGCTTAAAAGAAGGGGATACAGGGTAATTTCGGTGAAGGAGTTTGCTGAGATGCATGGATGCGCTAGGAAAGAGGGAGATGATGTGATCGTTGATGTTGGAAAGCTTTCAAGGCACAGGTTCGATGGAATCATCGAGGGACACCTTTCGCATCTCCTAAAGCCAGAGATCGCAATAGTTCTGCGTTGCAATCCGTTGGTCATAAAGAAGAGACTTTTGCAACGTGGATGGAGCTACGAGAAGGTGATGGAGAACGTTGAGGCGGAGCTAATAGATCTAATTCTAGTAGAAGCTCTCGAGAACTGCGAAGAGGTTTACGAGATCGATGCAACGAATATGACAGCCGAAGAGGTTGCGGATGCGATAGAAAGGATTATCAAGTTCAGGGAAGGCTACGAGCCTGGGAAGGTTGATTGGATTTCTAAGCTCGGGGATGAGATAGAAGAAGTGACGAGGTATGGAGGGCTTTAACAAAATTTCTTGGGCTGAAAAGCACATGAAAGTTCTTGCTAAGATCAGGGAGGAGATGGAGAGGGAAAAGCCGTTGGAAGGGCTAAAGGTCGGGATGGCTTTGCACGTGGAAGCGAAGACTGCTGTGCTTGTTAAAACGCTCATCTCCGGTGGTGCAGAAGTTGCTATAACTGCCTGCAACCCGATGAGCACGCAAGACGACGTTGCAGATGCGTTGCGAAGCCTTGGGATAAAGTGCTACGCAAAACGTGGCATGAGTGTTGAGGAATACTACACCGCAATTCAGAAGGTTGCAGACTTCAAGCCAGACATCGTCATCGACGATGGCGCAGATTTGATCTTCGAGCTCCACAGAAGAAAACAGAAGGTAAAAGGAGCGAGTGAAGAGACGACAACAGGGGTGCTTCGATTGAAGGCGATGGAGAGAGAAGGGGTCTTGGCCTTTCCAGTCATAGCTGTGAACGACGCCTTGACGAAGTTCATGTTCGACAACCGCTACGGTACTGGACAATCAACGATTGACGGACTCATGAGGGCGACGAACATGCTCATCGCTGGGAAAAGAGTCGTTGTTGCTGGTTACGGGTGGTGCGGTCGTGGAGTTGCGATGCGTTGCAGAGGGATGGGAGCGAAAGTCATAGTTACGGAAGTCGACGAAATCCGTGCACTCGAGGCGATAATGGACGGCTTTGAAGTTATGCCAATGAGCAAGGCATGCGAAATCGGTGACATCTTCATAACTACAACTGGCAACAGGGACGTGATAAGAGAAGAGCACATGAGGAAAATGAAAGATGGAGCAATCTTAGCCAACGCCGGGCACTTCAACGTTGAAATCGACGTTTCAGCTTTGGAAAGGATTGCGAAAAGCGTTATAGAGATAAGGAGAAACGTGAAGGAGTTCGATCTCGGGGACAAAAAGCTCTATCTGCTCGCAGAAGGTAGACTTGTGAACCTCGTTGCCGGCGATGGGCATCCGATTGAAGTTATGGACATGAGCTTCTCGAATCAGGCTTTAGCAGTTCGCTACATCGCTGAAAATTGGCAAAAGCTCGAAAACAAAGTTTACAGAATGCCAGAAGAGCTCGATAGAAGAGTCGCAAAGCTCAAGCTCGAAACGCTTGGCGTTGAAATCGATAAGCTAACAGAAGCTCAAATTCGCTACCTCAGTGACTGGAGATGTGGAACATGATGTGGAGCTATAGGGCGATCAAGAATCCAGTTGCGAGAAAGAAGTGGCTTTCTTTTGTCTCCATACTCGTGTTTATCGGCTTTCTTTACTCGCTTTATCGCGTTCTGCTTGGAGAAAGCGTGATCAAAATTTTGCTGATCTTCACACTTTTCTCGCTCTTCATATTCCTCTACGCAATAATCTCGCTTGGGAAGCCAAGGTTTTACCTGATGGACGATGAAATGATACTCTACAAGCCCTTCAAAACAAGGCTTAGCGAAGTAGAGGGCTTTGAAGTTGATGAGAAGAACTTGAGGATAAGGCTGAAGAAGCGTGGCTTTGGTGTGAAAATGCTTTACTTTGAGAAGATTGAAGACCTCAAAAACGTAGAACGCTGGCTGAAGAAGAAGTTTGGGAGCCAATAAGCTTTATATCTCTTTCCGTTATTTAAGGACTCATGCGACTGAAAACCGGGATACCCGGGATGGACGAAATTCTCAACGGCGGTATTCCGGAGAGGAACGTCGTCCTTCTCAGCGGAGGTCCGGGGACTGGGAAAACGATATTCGGACAGCAGTTTTTATGGTATGGTCTCCAGAGTGGTGAGCCAGGAGTTTACGTAGCTTTGGAAGAACATCCTGTCCAGATTCGCCAGAACATGGCTTCTTTTGGTTGGAACGTGAAGGTTTTTGAGGAAGAAAACAAGTTTGCATTGATAGATGCGTTCACAGCCGGCATAGGGAGAGCGAAAGAGTTCGAAAAATACGTTTTGCAAGACTTGAACGACGTAAGAGAACTCATAGATATCCTGAGGCAAGCGATAAGGGACTTGAACGCAAAAAGAGTTGTGGTGGATTCGGTAACAACGCTGTACATCAACAAACCCGCTTCTGCGAGGAGTATAATTCTACAGCTGAAAAGGTTTTTGGCTGGAATGGGTTGCACTTCGATCTTCGTCAGCCAGATCAGTGCTGGAGAGCACGGATTTGGTGGTCCGGGAGTAGAGCATGGAGTCGATGGAATAATAAAGCTCGATTTGGATGAAATAGATGGAGAGCTGAAGAGATCTGTGGTTGTGTGGAAGATGAGGGGAACGAGTCATTCGATGAAGAGGCACCTCTTTGAGATAACTTCGAAGGGCATCGTTGTTTATCCGGAGAAAATACTCAAGCTTAGGTGAGAAAAATGGAAGAGATCCCTCTTACTCCAATGGGACGTGAAGATATCCACAAGCTCGAGAGCACACTCCTTTTTGCAACACTCTTCAGGCCGGAAGTGCTGAAGATCATAAGGGATCCAACGGAAAGGCTTACTTGGGTCGACAGCTTGGCAGTCGCTGCAGGGGCGGTTGCGAGGGAGAAGGCGGGGATGAGCGTAAGCGAGATAGCAAAAGAACTCGGAAGGACTGAGCAGAGCATAAGGAAGCACCTGAAAGGAGAGAGCAAGGCTGGACAGCTCGTGAGGGAAACATTTGAGCTTTTAAAGCAGGGGAAGCTTAACGAAATCATGGGCTTTGTTGAGACGGTCGAGGAGAGCCATAGGCTCAAAGAAGAGCTTGAGAAGTTGAAGGCAGAGAAGCTTGAGCTCGAGAAGAAGATTGCGGAGCTGAACAAACTAAAGCTTGAACTTGAAGAAGTTCAGAAGATGGTTGTAAAGCTAAGAGAAGACTTTGAAACTCTACTTGGTGCCAAGGTTTAAACCTTGGGGCAAAACCTTATTAAGTCGGAGGGAAAAAGCGGGGCATGGTTTCGAAGGAAAGAGTCGTTGAAGTCGTTGAAAAAGAAATAAAGCCAATGCTCATGGCAGAAGGCGGAAGCATAGAAGTAGTTGGTGTTGATGAAAAAAGCGGAACCGTGCAAGTTAGGCTCCTTGGCGCCTGCGGAACTTGCCCGATGTCGATGATCACGCTCACGGCTTTTGTCGAGCGAGTTCTAAGAGCAAGGATACCAGAAGTAAGGAAAGTTATCCCCGTATGATATACCTGCTAGAACCGCTGAAGAAAGTCGTTATCCAAGATCTCAGCTACTCGGGGGAAGAGGTTAGCAACAAACGCTTCGGTGGTTTTTGCGAGTGCGGGGGAAAAATGTTTCAGAAGCTCTGGGTCAAGCTCGAGAACACGAGGATAATGATCTCTGAGTGCGAAAAATGCTGGAAAAACAGCGCCTACTTCTTCAACCTCACGAAGTTCCTCGGAAGGGAAGAAGTGCACGTCGTAGAAAAAAACGCGGTTAAGGAGTTTTTGAAAAATTATCTGAGCGATTTGGAGCTCAACGCTCTTATTGCAAAGGCAAAGGACAAAGTCTATAAACCCGCAGACTTTTCAAGAGCGAAGAAGAAATTGAGTGAGATGAACTTCTCCCTCGAAGAGGTCTTAGCAATCTTGAAATGATTCCAAGAGACTTCAGAACTTACTTTGAGATCGCCGACGTTTCCGCTGTTTCTCGTAGATACTTCGTCATCGGATTCTTCGATGGGCTAATAACGATCGCCGGACTCATAATCGGCGCATTCATCTCTGGAGAGAACGACTCGAAACTCATTCTCACCATTGGCTTCGCGACTGCGTTAGCACTTGGAATTTCAAGCATGTGGGGGGCTTTTGAGATCGAAAGAATTGAGCAGAAGGTAGAAAAGAAAAGAAGAGAAAAATACATGCTGTCGAAGCTCGAAGATAGCATAATCGAGGATGCGCACAGATTTGCGACTGTTTTTACATCCTTTATCCACGGAATAGCCCCAATTCTGGGGGCGATTGTGCTTATAATCCCATACGCCTTTCTTTCTCCGCTCGAAGCGTTCGAAGTTGCGATTGCGATTTGTTGCTTCAGCTTTTTCATCCTCGGAGTTGTTATCGGAAAAATGGGGGGAGAGAATGCGGTTTTAAATGGATTAAGAATGCTCGTCTTTGGAATAGTGGTTATACTCGTTGTTTTGATCATAAACCCCGGACACGTGATATGATTTTTTAAACTCTAAGCGAACCAGCGCTATGGGCAGGGCTTGGAAGTTTGGTGACGATGTTGATACCGATGTCATAATTCCTGGGAAGTATCTCATTTACAACGAGGCAGAAGTGCTTGCGAAGCATGTGTTTGAAAATCTAAGACCCGATTTTGCTAAAAACGTTAAAAGGGGCGATTTCGTCGTTGCTGGCAGAAACTTCGGTTGCGGAAGCAGTAGAGAGCATGCAGTATTGGCTTTAAAAGGAGCTGGAATATCCGCAGTGATTGCGAAGTCCTTTGCAAGAATCTTTTTCAGAAATGCGATAAACACAGGGCTCATGGTTGTTGAATGCGCAGAGACTGATAAAATCGAGGATGGCGACGAGATCGAAGTAGATTACACCTTAGGAGAAATAAGGAATCTTACGAAGGGGGAGAAGTATAAGATAAATCCGATCCCGGAGTTTTTGCTCGAAATTGCAAGTGTTGGGCTAATAGCTTACTGCAGGAGGATGTTGAAATGAGGATCGCAGTAATTCCGGGGGATGGGATTGGAAAGGAAGTGATGGCTTCTGCAGTAGAAGTTCTCAATGAGCTCGTGGATTTAAAGCTCGAGTTTTATGAAGCGGGTGATGAAGCGCTGCAAAAGTATGGAAAAGCCCTTCCAGACGAAACACTTGAAGCCTGCAAGAAAAGCGATGCAGTTCTTTTTGGTGCAGCTGGCGAAACCGCTGCGGATGTGATCGTAAAGCTAAGACAAGAGCTCGACACCTTTGCAAACGTTCGCCCAGCGAAGGCTTTGAAAGGTGTGAAGTGCTTGTACCCGGGGCTTGACGTGGTTGTGATTAGGGAAAACACGGAGTGCCTTTACAAGGGATGGGAATTCAAGGAAAAGAACTCGGCGTTTGCAATAAGGTTGATAACAGAAACTGCTTCGGAAAGAATAGCGAGGTTCGCGTTCGAATTCGCAAAAAGAGAAGGAAGAAAGAAGGTTACAGCGTTGCACAAGGCGAACGTGCTAAAGCTCACCTGCGGTCTCTTTAGAGACGTGTGCAGAAGGGTTGCGAAAGAATACAAAATTGCGTTCAACGAATACTACATCGACGCTGGTTGCATGTTCTTAGTCATGGATCCGTTCAGGTTCGACGTGATCGTAACGACGAACTTGTTCGGCGACATAGTCAGCGATCTTGCCGCAGGGCTTGTTGGCGGTCTCGGAATAGCACCTTCAGCGAACATCGGCGAAAAACATGCGATCTTCGAGCCTGTACACGGCGCTGCGTTCGACATCGCTGGAAAAGGAATTGCAAATCCGACTGCAATGCTGTTAACGACTGCAATGATGCTTAAGCATCTCGGTTTCAAGGAAGAGGCAGAGAAGATCGAATTCGCAGTCGAAGAAACGATTGCGAGTGGAAAAACAACTCCAGACCTCGGTGGGAAGCTTAAGACCTCGGAGTTCACGAGAGAAGTTGTTAAGAAGCTTAAAGAAATCTAAATCACGTCTCTGAATGTCTCGATTTTTTTATACGTCTCCTCTAGGATCTCTTTTTCCACGATCTTTTTCAGTTCCTCTCTTCCATATGTGCGAAGAATTTCGAGGTATCTGCCAAAGTCCGCAATTATTGCTTTTGCGTTCGCGTCCTTTATCGCATAGCTCATCCCAACAATCCTTCCGAGCAAAAAAGCGGCAAACGCTAGATCCATCCCAGAAAACTTTTCATTGAGCTTTTTCAGCATTTCGTCATCTTTAAGTCTTAGCTCTATCATTTCCACGATTTCAGCAATGATCTCCGCAACCCTTTCGGCGCTAAGGCCGACGGATCTGAAAAGCACCATGAAGCTACTCTGCCTCGATTTTTAAGTGATGTAACGAAAGCAAAATTTTTAAAGTTCCCGACAAAATCATAAAAAATGAGACTCCTCACGATTGGCGTTGGCCTCAGAGGCGCGAAAATCGCAGAAAACTTTTTCAAAAGAGGGATAAGAGTCAACAGGGTTCCGCTTTTCAAGTGCTTTGCAATTCTTGGCAACGAAGCACAGATGAAGAGTATAGCAATAAAGGACGACAGGAAGTTCTACGTCCACAGCAAGAAGGGCGTTCTCGGTTTCCTGAATTCGATAACTAAGATCTACGAGATCTGGGAAGGCGCGCTCGTAATTCTTTCGCTTGAAGACGAATATGCGTTCGAAATTGCCGTTGAGGTGAACGAAAGGGTGAAGGAGACCTTTGAAGACCCGATAATAACGCTCCCTTTAATCCCAACGCTTGGCGAGGTCGACATGGTTGAGCTGAAGAGAAAGCTGTTGGAGCTGAGAAAAAGATCGGACGTTCTTTTGATCTTTGAGGGCAACGTTGGAGTGGACGAAAGGATCTTGAGGTCTATGAACTTGCTCGCTCTCGCTGGTGAAGTGGACTTGAAGCGGAGAGTTGCGGGAGAAGTTGTTGTCGATACTTCCGACGTGTTCAACGCACTTAGGTCAGAGGGCTTCTCAATTCTCGGCTTTGCAGAGCAAAAAATTCCATTCGGAATTTTCAGAAAAAAGAGCGAGTTAAAGGCTATGAGGACAAGGAGAATGATTGAGCTCTTCGATAAAGCTCTGAACAATTTGAGCATCCAAGCGAAGATCGAGGATGCGAAATCCTCGCTAATCCTTTTTACAGGTCCGAAAGAGGAGATCACGATGGAGGGTCTTTTCGAAGTGATCAGCAAAGTGGAAAGTCTTAACAGTGGAATCGAGGTTAGATACGGCGATTGCCCAATGCAGGAGAAAAAAGTCTCACTCGTGCTCCTTTTTTCGGGGCTTAAGGCTGTTAAGTTCTAAGGAGATCAGCTTGTAAACTGTCCCGTGGTGTTTGAGCCTCTTTTTCAGCCTCAGCTCGAGCAATCTCTTTGCAACTTCATCAACTTCAAACTCGAAGTCGTATTTCACTTCCCTCAGCATCAATCCATGGGGCGGAGCGGGAGGAACTCTTTCTCTGTGCTCCTCTGGTTTAAGCATTTTTTCAAACCACTCGACGCTTTTTCCAATTCCTACAAAGCTTAACGCAGTTGCAATGCATCTGACCATGTTGTACGTGAAGGCGTTCGCTTCGATCTCAAAAACTAAAAAATCTCCTTCTCTGTTAAGGGTTGCGTTGAAAACTTCTCTTCTTCCACCCCTCCATCCACGGGTAAAGTTTGAGAAATCGTGAACACCTCTGAGCAGTTCAACCGCTTCGCGCATCTTCTCGAACTCATAGCCTTCGTCTAAGAAAACGTAAACGTAGACTCTGCTCTTTGCCTTCCTTGGGTTGAAGTTTTCGTCAACCTCTTTAAAAGCCCAAACTGTGATGTCTGAGGGAAGCGAGGAGTTCAAGATTCTTGGTAAAAGTTTTCTATCGCTCTCAATCGCGAAAACTTGTCCCAAAGCGCTAACTCCAGTGTCAGTTCTTCCAGCAAACCTCGGTTTCGAGTCTATACCGAGATCTTGCAGGGCTTTTCTTACTTCACCTTCAACAGTTCTGAGCCCAGGCTGAAATTGGCTACCAAAAAAATTTTCACCGAAGTATGCGATTTTAAACGCATACTTCATTTCTTGAGAATCGCATTCACGAACTGGTTTACCGTGTTCAACTTTCTGAACACGACGTTTTTCACATTCATCTGACCCTGATAAAAGCCAACGGCAGCTCCGACAAGGAATAGGAACTCTATGTCGTCGAGCTTGTATTTTTCCTTCAACTGCATGAGCTCGCTAACCTTTGACTCAGGTAGAACGTCTGCTTTTTCTTCCTTAACCATCAGCTTGTCCTCGTCAATCTCCCACTTCTTCTTCAGCTCTTCAAAAGCATCCATCAATATCGAAGTTCTTGTCTCAACATCCATGATCGCCGTTTCTCAAAGAATTTAAAAATTTTTCCCCTAAACGACTCTCACACTTTCGAATCTTATCGGAGAAGTTATCGTGTTCTCAACTTGTTCCTTTTTCCCGCAAATTCCGGAGATTCTCTTTAACAACTCGAAAATGTTCCCGTAGATCATCGCACCCTTCACACCTTTCCCATCGATCTCGGCGTTTAAGCATTCAACACTGAAATCACCGCTAATCGCATTCGCCGTATGAGCGCCGATTATGCTGTGAACGACGATAGCTGAATCTTCGTCCGTCTTTCCTTCGAATTCGATTATCACATTGCTTGGTAATGGCATTGGATACGAGTCGACGCTAGTTCGAAGTCCATTCCCAGTAGCTCCGAACTGGTCGGAGTTTTTCCAGTCAGAGTAGAAGCAAAGGACACTTTTATCAACCAAAACCTTTCTCCTTGCCATAACGCCTTCATCGTCGAAGGAGTAGCTGAAAAGACCGCCGCTGATCGTTGCATCATCGATTATTCTGATCTCTCCCAAGAAAGTTCCCTTCGAAACACTACTTCTCCCTCTTGCGACGTTTTCCGCGGAGAGAGAAGGATAAAGTGTGTGCGAAAATAGCTGGTGGATTGCATACGGCATTAAGACGAGATCGTAGTAGCCAGGGTCTATTTTCTCCGCCTTTGAAGCCGTGATCGCCAACTCCTCTGCGTAGCGTGCGGTGCCCTCGATGTCAAGCTTTAGTTCTCTGCTTGCAGTCTGCGCGTAGCCATTACCTTCGCCGTAGAGGGTTTCAAGCGAGAAAAAGGAGAAAGTACTTTTCTCAAAGAGATCTGCACCAAGAGAGTTTTTGATGCTTGTTTCTGTGATTCCATGGGTTATAACTGCGTTCGCAATCTTTGCTTTCTCAACGGAGCTCAGCAAAATTTCACATTCCTCCCTTATGAAATCTCTGTTAAGCTCTTCAAACCTCCTGTCGTAGATCCCATCGACTTTCGCAGCTTTTTCCAACGGAAAACTCTTTAATCTCTCTTCAGAAATCCTCGCCATCTTCCTTGCTTCTTCCATCAACTTTTCCAAGTCTTTCCCCGCAGAAAATCCGAGCTTTCCATTTTCTATGACCCTGACAGCGTAAGACTTTTGCTCGTGTTTATACAGCATTTTAAGCTTTCCTGCTTCGATTTCTGCTGAAAAGCTAACAACTTTCTCGCTGAAAAGTTCCCACTCCATCACGCTCCACCCACCTTCGCTTTGCACAACACTTCCGGTGCACCATCCGCCACAGGCACGGTTTGTGAGGCTTTTCCGCAAAAACCAGGGTCGAAGCGAAGGCTCTTTCCCAATTTCAGATCTTTCAACAGATCCAGTGTTCCCATGATCCCGACGTCACGTATCATCTCCGCTATCTCTCCGTTGCGAACCACGTAACCGTACTGAGCGCTGAAGTGGAAGTATCCAGTTGCTGGATTCGTTTCCCCGCCCCGAGAACCAACAAGAAACACACCATCTTTGCACAGCTCCAAAAGCTCTTCAAACTCATAAGTTCCGGGGCTTAGGAATGTGTTGCTCATTCTAACGATCGGAAAAGCAACTCCTTCAGCCCTTGCATTCCCAGGAACTCCTCCAAGCTTCTTAGCAGTTTCTCTGCTGTGGAGATAACTCTTGAGCACACCATTCTCAACCAAAATTTTTCTCCTTGCCATAACACCTTCGTCGTCGAACGGGAAGAAACCAAACTCCTCGATTGTTGGATCATCAATGATGGTTACGTTGTCTCCAGCGATCTTCTCCCCAATCCTACCACTTAGAACACTCGACCCTTGGAGAACGTGGTCCGCTTCAGCTGCATGTCCAAAGGCTTCGTGGATGAAAACACCTGCAAGCTGAGGATCCATGAGCACGTTCATATCCCCGGAAGGCGGAGCTTTTGCGTTTACGAGTTTTGGTAGAACCTCGTTTATCTCGTCGATTAGCTCATGAGCGTTTTCCAATTTCTCCATCCCGCCTGGCTTCATCAGCCTTTTCGAAAGGAATTGGAGAGTATTTCCTTTTTCAACCGCAAGGACGGAGATACCAACCCTTGGAACAAAGTAGCTGACATCGCTCCCTTCTGAATCTCGGTAGGAAAACTTTCTGAGAGATTCGATGTAGCTAATCTTCGAGTTTCTGGCGTTCAGCCTTTTCTTGAGATCCTTCAAGAATGCTATTTTCTCCTCAACGTCCACGTCCTGTGGCGGAATTTTTGCTTTCAGCTCGTGTCTACCTTTAGCAACGACTTTCTCGATCTCAACGTCTCCTTTGCCAATGATGTTTCGTTTTGCCTCCTCTATTCCCTTTGGGTCGCTCACATTGCCTTCAAAAATACCCCAGAAACCATTTTCGAGAACTCTAAAACACTTAGAGCTGAAGAAGACCTTTTTTGGCTTTTCAATTGCTCCGTTTTCGAGCGTTATTACAAGACTTTCGATCTCGAGCTCTCTTATGTCGTAGAACATAGCTCAGGACTCCAGAATGCTCTCCGCTGCAATAAGCCCAGTGACAGCTGCGCCAACGATACCTCTGCTTATCCCCGCACCATCGCCGATTGCGTAGATGAACGGGATGCTTGTCCTCATTTTTTCGTCGACCTTGAGTTTTAGGGAGTAAAACTTCACCTCGGGAGCGTAGAGAAGCGTCGAATCATCCGCAACCCCTGGAACAACTCTATCGAGTCTTTCCAACGCATCCAAGATGTCGTCGATGACTCTTCCTGGATACGCTAGGCTTATGTCACCAGGAATAGCGGTTTTGAGCGTTGGTTGCACAAGTCTGTTGTTTCTAATCCTATTTTCGGTGCTTCTCCTTCCGAGACGGAGATCCTTTAGCCTCTGAATTATCGGATTCCCACCACCGAGCTTTGTTGTAATCCTCGCAAGATCCCTTCCCCACTCGTTCGGCTCTTCGAATGGTTCTGTGAACTCGTAATGCCCAAGAAGTGCAAAATTTGTGTTGCTACTCTTTTCCTTAGCCTTGCTGTGCCCGTTCACGAGACAAAAGTCGCCGTAGTCTTCCCTTATTACCCAGCCTCGCGGGCAAGTGCAAAACGTTCGCATGTAATCGTCGTGTCTGCGGGTGACGACGCGAAGCTTTGGATCGTATATCGTCGAGGTTATGTCGTCCATTATCGACGCGGGGACTTCTATGCGAACTCCAACGTCGATAGCTTTCGAGTTTTCCGCAATCGCTATGCCGTATTTCTTGACCCACTCCTCAAGCCAGTTCGCTCCCCCTCTCCCAACGGCGATTATAAGGTTTTTGTAAGCGAATTCGCTACCGTCAGCTGTTTTTACGATCTTTTTCTCCGGGTTTATGTCTACGACTGTCGTTTCCGTTTTTATAAGAACTCCTTTCCTTTTCAGCTCTTCTTCGATGCTCCTTATGACCTTTGGCAACTCATCGCTACCTACATGTCTTTGCTTCAACGGCACAAACTCGATTCCCGCGGCGTTCGCATCTTTTAGGAACTTGTTTATTCTCTCCTCATCCTCCCCGTATACCTTTCCCGTTACTCCGTGTTTCGTAAATATATCGTCGACCTCGTTCATTTTCTCAATCAGATACTCGGGCTTTAGAAAATCGAAGTCGCCACCTACAGTGAAGCTCGAGGGGTAGTTCGGGTTCACGTAGTTCAACTTTCCATCCGAAAGCCCACCTGCACCACCGACGCCACAGGTTATGTTGCAAGGGTCGCATTTTTTGCAGTAGCTCTGCGAGAGGTCGCTTGGACACTTTCTCTTTGCAATCTCTCTACCCATCTCAAAAATCGCTATTTTTCTCTTTCCTGCAAGCTTATAAGCGGAGAACATTCCGCCAGGACCTGCGCCAACGATTATGACGTCGAATTCCATACATTTTTACCCTCTTTTCGTTGTGTCATTTAAGTTTTGCTGTTTAGGTCTCCGTAAAAGTTTGAGACTATATTATAATATTCATATTTAGGAAAATATTTTATGCAGGAAAACAACCACGGATATGAAGTTGTTCGAGCCAATCGAGATCGAAGGGATGAAGATAAAAAACCGCATCGTTCTTCCCGCCGGTGAAACGAACTACCATTCGCCTGAGGGCGGTGTCACAGAAAGACTTCTCGACTTCTACAGAGAGAGAGCTAAAGGGGGAATAGGTTTTGCAGTGGTTGGGATTGCAAAAATCGAGCCATACTTCTTCGGCGGGCTTGCGATCTATGATGATCGCTTTATTCCTGAGCTCGCAAAGATAGCGGAAGTTTTTCATGAATACGACGTTCGATGTGCAGTTCAGCTTTGGCATCCTGGAAGATACGAAATCTCCCTCGATCCAGATCGAACTCCAGTTGCACCTTCACCGATTCCACCGCCGATCTTTTCCCGCAAAACTCCGAAAGAGCTAACGAAGGAGGAAATCCTAAGAATCGAAGAAGAGTTTGCAGAATCTGCTTTAAGGGCTAAGAAAGCCGGTTTTGATGCGGTTGAGCTAATAGGCTCCGCAGGCTACTTA
>Ga0209394_1000781_pt1 | contig 22148 bp, 18 predicted proteins | sample JNZ201metaG_FD_184122 | JGI IMG/M metagenome (GOLD analysis project Ga0209394, IMG submission 184122) | Hot spring microbial communities from Jinze hot spring, China to study Microbial Dark Matter (Phase II) - JNZ 20120812A (SPAdes) (version 3) ... | reverse complement strand
ACGTCCTACCGCTTCTTCACCTTTATAGTCCCACGTTATGATTAAAAGGTCGTTGCATTTCAAATCTTCCGAAGCCTTTACGAGTGCTTTTATCTCTCTTTCCTCAACATCGTTTCTATCAGAAGCGTAGGTTACTTGGATGAGTTGCCTAATGTTTAATCCCTCCTTAATAATGAAATCTACTTCTCTGCCTTGATAATCTTTCCAATAAAAGAGCTCGAACTCTTCCTGAAACGATTTTTTGAACAGCTCTATTGCAACAAGGCTTTCCATAAGTCTTCCATACTCGGTGGTAAAACGAGGTGTAAGTCGGTAGAACCCTAGGTCTATGGGATAAACCTTCTTAGGTTGAAGAACTCTTTCTCTAGTCTTGTATCCGAATTTTTCAACAGTGAATACGAAGAACGCTATCTCTAAGTATTTAAGATAATTAGCTAATGTTTTCTTGCTCTTCTTCAAACCCAAGCTTCTAAAGTATTTGCTAAGCTTAGATATTGAAACGTACTTTCCGAAATTCTCCATAAGCAGTCTGACGAATGTGTCGAGTGATGAGATATCTCTTACCCTAAACCTTTCAACAACATCTCTGTAAAAAATGGTTTCCCTATAAGTCCTTAAAAGTTCCACCTTACCTTCCTTGCTGTTGACAACTTCAGGGAACCCGCCAAAATCCATGAACTCTCTCAACTTCTGTAATAATTCTCCCCTCGTCTCCGGAGCATCCAAATGTTGGATTTTAACATTCTTAAATTTTAAGAACTCTTTAAACGAAAGCGGTAGAATTAGTTTGGAAACACATCTTCCTCTCAGCTTTGTAGAAACCTCCTTAGAAGACAATTTGGACGATGACCCTGACACGATAATGTAATAGTTTTGAGAATTGTGGAGCGTCCTCACCCATCTCTCCCAGTCTCTGAGATTTTGAACCTCATCCAGCAAAAGAACAATCTTACCATCTTTTCTCGTAAAAACCTCATGTAGCGTTTTCACGAAAGCAGAATAGTTCACAGGCCTTAGAGCCTGCAACCTCACGTCTTCAAAATCGATGAAAGCGATGTTCTGCTTAGAAAAGCCTTTTTCCATAAGCTTCTTCGCTATTTGAAACATGAAGTATGTTTTTCCAGCCCTCCTAGGCCCAATTATGGTGACTATTCGGTCAGATAATTCCAGAGAGTAATCTCTTTCTATCAGGCTTGGAAGTTCTCTGGCTAACCACGAAGAAAAAACCTCTCTTAATACGTTTTCCATGAGACTGTAAAGGAAACAGTTTCTTTTAAATCTGTTTCCTAAAAAATTATAGATTTGGTATCATTTTTCAGTTTTTAAAGCTATAGAAATAGTAAGGATTAACCTCCTCCATTCTGACGGTAACCATGTGGCGTACCTCTCTACTCTCTCCTACCCGCTTCCAGTTAGATGCTCTTGAAAGCCTTTGGTTACAATACCTTTCACAACAACTTTGCCACCTTCTTTAAACCTCATACTTGTTAAAACGCCGAAGCTCTGGTTTTCTAGAGGCTATTACAGCATTATAAGGAATTATTCCTGCTACGACAGTGACTAGTGTATTGGCTAGGAACAATAGGAGAGTTTACTCCGCTTAGTATAGCCGTTTGCGAATTACAATGCGAGCAGGGCTTCGCTTTTTCTAACCTGCTGTGTTACCGGATCTACTTCTAGCCCCAAGCTTTCTAATCCATGTAAACCTAAGACGTTTCCATCTTTCTCTTCCGCAAAGACTACTACGGTGGGTGCTTCCTCTCCCTCATATTCCATAATTATGTGACCAACTTCTCTTTCTACTACATCACCCCTTATAGTTTTGAACTTCATCTTTCTTACCGGTTTAACGCCTAACTCTTCCAATGTTTTTCTCGAAATCCAAGAGTAAATTGCTCCTGTATCTACGAGTAGCCTCACCTCTTCCCGCTCTGTCCCAGCTACCGCCCGCACCCTGACAAGCACATATGTTTCTCCCAAAGCCCAATATTCTAAGCAACGCTTTACTTATAAACTATTCTATGGAATTGGCTGCAATGCAAAGATATCGTGCAGGCTATAGGCAAAACGGGAAAGATCAAGAGTTCTAAGCCTCGAAATATTCTATTTTTTAAAAGCCTAGAGCTTAATTCACCTTATACATATTCATTTAAAAAATTCTCATAGAGTCTAACGATTTTATTCCAATCGTAATTAGAAGCAATTTTACGGCATTCTTCACTCATATCTCTATTAATAGCTTTTAAAACAACATTAGAAATGTCTTTAGGAGAGAGATTGCATATGAATCCGTTGACACCGTTTTTTATAAGATCACAAGTAGCATTCCTATCGTGTTTAACAGTAATAACAGGTATTCCGCAAGCATTAGCCTCTAATGCTACGATGCCAAAGCCCTCTCTGCTAGATGGGAGGACAAAGACCTTAGAAGCCTTCATATAAGATATGACTTCATCATGGTCTTCTAGAAAACCTTTGAAGACAATGTTTTTTTCCAATCCTAACTTCTCCACAAGCCTTTCCAAATTCCTCCTTTCAGGCCCATCTCCGATTATAATGCACTTTACATCAATATTCTTTTCTTTAAGAAGCTTGACCGACTCTATTAGAGTATTAACATTCTTTTCCTTTATTAACCTTCCTGCAAAAATAATATCTGAAGACTCTCTACTAGCTTTAACTCGCTGTATCTTTTCAAAATCTATTCCGTTTGGGATTAAGTATGCATTCACACCCATTTTCTCCAAATTTCTCTTAGTAACCTGAGAGACAGCAATGTGCTTGCCCGGAAGCTTTGATACCAATCTTTCAATAACCCATCCAGCCAAACCCATTATGCCCAGGTATTCAAACCAGTACTTATCCCAAACTTCATGCCATGTGAATACCGAAATAGACTTGCCGATGAATGAACGGATTTCCGATGAGAAACAAGAAAGATATGGGAAAACCTGAGAATCAATAACATCAAAACTTCCCTTAAGACCTAATAAAAGCTTAAAGCTGAAATACAGTGCTTCATTTAAAGAACGTCTTCCCTTAGAATACAGAGGACGTTTTTCTCCAATCCCATGGAGGATGATCCCGTCTATTCTATCCTCGTTTCCCCACCATTTTAAACTGAAAAGATGAACCTCGTGTCTATTTGAAAGCCTCCTTCCCAATTCAAAAATTCTCTTCTCAACACCTCCCTTTACCCACGGATATGCAGCATCATAGACAAAAGCCATCTTCAACCTCCCTAATCTGTTTGACACATATTTTGACAAGAAAGCAGGCTTATATTTATTTCCGCTATGAGCGAAAATAGAAAACAATTGAATATCTTACTAATTAGCTGTTTATAACGGTTGTAGCCCATTTTTACTCAAAGTAAGTGGATATCAGTTTATCTTATAGTTGGGATGAAATTTGAGAAGAAAAAGACTCCTGGTTCTAAAGGGAAAGAGATTATTCACATAGTAATAATTCAAGTTCCACTTAAACGGTATTGTAAGAAGTTTTAAATAACAGCATTTTTCATTATTCTAATTATGAAGAATCAGTATTTAAGAAAGAGACTCGAATCTATAGAAGTTGAGAAAGGAAAGAGTATTTCAAAACTTCTCTCAGAAATGGCCAAGACAGGGTTTCAAGGCAGAAGACTCGGAGAAGTCTTCCAAGTATGGGAAGAAATGTTAAGAGATAATGACGTTACAATCTTTATGGGGTTTGCCGGTTCAATGAGTACAACGGGCCAGTGGAAGATAATCAGATGGCTTATAGAAAACAGGTTTATAGATGTGCTCGTATCCACAGGCGCAAATATTTCAGAGGATATTTTGGAAGCAATGGGTTTCAGCTACTGGCAGGGAAGCCATCTTGTTGATGATAGAGAGCTTTACAAGCTTAGAATAGACAGGTTTTACGATGTATACGCTGATGAGATGGAGTATAGGAAAATGGAAAGCCTAATAGCAGAGTTTACTGAAACGCTAGACCCGGATTACGCTTATTCTTCAAGAGAATACCTTCACCTGTTTGGGAAATTCCTTAATGAAAAAGGGGTCAATAGCATTATTGCGGCAGCATATAGAAGTGGAGTACCTGTTTTCAGCCCCGGGCTTGTTGATAGCGGTTATGGAATAGCTAACATAATACTCCGTTATAAGAAGAATAAGAGGATAATCGTAGATCAAATGAAGGATTTTGAAGAGATTGTTAAAATAGGTGCTGAAAGCAAGAAGACTGGAGTTATTTACATCGGAGGGGGAGTACCGAAGGATTTTATACAACTAGTAGCAGTGGCATTAGAGTTTGTTAAGGGAAAAGACCAGCCGCATGAATACGCTATTCAGATAACTACTGATAGTCCGCAATGGGGAGGGCTTTCAGGCGCTACATTCGAAGAGGCAGTAAGCTGGGGTAAAGAATCCCCTTCAGGAAAAAACGTTATCTGTTATTGTGATGCTACAATAGCTTTACCAATAGTAGTTCATGCATTAGCTGAAAGAATCGAGAAAAGAGCCAATCCACCAGACTTTTCATTGCTTTTTTAAAAGGAAAATAAAAAAATGGAGAAGATAAAAATTATCCTCGTACCGGAGAGATACTTGGTACATTAGGTTTACTTAGCTTAAGGATTTTACTGAGAGGACCGTTTACTGTCAAAACAATAAACCCCCAGACTCCTGATACAGATATCGTCATGGGAACGCCGATGATCATCATCTCGGAAACAACATGTTCAAGCCCTGCAGTTAAAAATGGAGGATAGGGCACTATTTCTCCATGCGCGATGTGTTCAACAGCTAGACCTAGTACTCCGCCCCAGAGTAGAAGGTTTAGAATATTAATCATTAAGATATTTGGAATCTTCCTTCTAAAAAGACTCGTTAGGATAGCTATTGCCATCGGCACCAGGAAGCATGCCATAGTTATTCACCTACCTCCTTAAATTTTCCGGGAAAGATGCTCGTCCCTTTTTAGAAATAAGTGCGCTTATCTCCCAGAATGTAAGTATGGGTATAAGCATCATGATTCCAATCAGAGCTCCGTCCAAGGATATTTCTATGAATTCTCCGCCTTCAATAACGAAGCCGATAATATGGTCAATAAGCACCATTACCGCCAGTCCCCAGAGCATTAAGCAAAGCAAGTCTAAGCGATAGGTCTTAGGATCTTTCGAGTAAATGTATGTAGCGGTTGCTACTATTGCAGTCAACCAAGAGATTATCAACCACATGTTTATCACCATACTTTTCCGGATATTCCGGGTGTTAATAAGTATTACTTTTTTAAAAGAAAGTAATACCGATTTTGTTGACGATTCTAAAAATAACAGTATGAATAATATTTATATGGCCTGTTTTTCCTAAATTACTTATGGTTAGTAAAATAATAAGAACATCAATAACCCTTCCAAAGGATTTAATAAAAGAATTAGACAAGTTTGTATACTCAATTAAATCAGATAGGTCTAAAATAATACAACAGGCAATAAGAAATTTCCTAAGCACACCACATGAAGAAGAGGATAAGGTTGCAGGCTCATTAATAGTGGTCTACAATCATGATGAACATGGTTTAGAAGAAGAGTTGACAGACATTCAGCATAAATTCATTAACCTAATTGTTTCAAACACTCATATACATTTGGACGAGTATAAATGTATGCTAACAATATTCGTAAGAGGGGAATTTAGAAATATCCGAAATATGATCAACAAAATTATTGGAAAGAGAGGGGTCTTAATGGTAAAAGAATCACTGGTGAAAATTTAACGAGTCTAACTATTCTGGAAAAACGATTATTCCCATGATTGATGCAAGAAATACTATGTAAAGCAATAACAGTAGAAAGCCTTCTCTAAAGCCAAGCCTCCCTTTATGCATCAGATACCACAGGATTATATTTGCCAATATAGAAAAGGTTACCAGGTCTGAGAATATTTTAATACTTATTCTAACAGGCGAGAATAAAAGCGTTACTCCAAGTATTAAAGTTATGTTTGTAAAGCAGCTTCCTATGACGTCTCCGAATGCTAAAGTTGTATGTTCTCTAAGCATTGCTTGAATATCTAGAGATAGCTCCGGAAAGCTTGTTCCAACAGCTATGATTGTTGCAGATATTAGGTAGGGTGAAACTCCTGCCAGGAGAGCAATCTTAACGGTAGCGTCAACCAGGAAATCCGCGCTTATAATAACTCCAACTATGCCTAGAAATGCGAGAATCAAATAAAAAATAAGCTTCTCCTTATTTGTTGCTTTAGGTTGTTCATTGGCTTCTTCTAGGGGCAATTCCCTCTTTGATATTATTTCAAAAGTGTAGTATACGTATATCATTATCAGTAATAATCCAACCATCCTGCTAGCGGGGAGAAAGCTTATGAGAAGAATGGGTATTATTGATGCCACAAAAATACCTAGATACAACATGTCGAGTTCCTCAGGCTTAAAGTTTATGCCTTTCAGCTCTCTCCGACCCGGTTTCAAAGAATATAGTATGAGTCCAAGTCCAATTATTAAACAAATATTCGCAACATTGGATCCTAATACGTTGCCTATAGATACTGCTCCTTCCCCAGATGTTGCTGAGAAAACAGCTACTGCAAGCTCTGGTAGAGAAGTAGATGTCGCAACGAATGTGAAACCTATTCTCGATTTTTCTAATCCAGTTATTTCAGAAACTTTTATAGTGTTTCTAATAGCTACATGGCTACTTGCTAATAGACCTAATAGTGAAACAACCATTGTTAACAATGGTTCTATAAGCTCATTCATCAAAAGGTTGTAAACAAAATACCTATAAAAACCTTTCTCGTTAACAAAACAATAGATGTTTTTAATTTTATGAAACCATGATGATCCCCATTCCCAAAATTAACCCCTCCTAATATCTTCTAAAAGGAATCATAATTATTCAAAACATCTTCTATGTTCATGGATTGGCCATTTTACCCTCAGTCCAACTATCTGCTTTAGACGTAGCATCTCGCTTCATAAAACTTTCTCATTAGATTGACGGTAAAGTAAGTATACAAGCCTATCCTCAATTAAAGCATTCTCTGATTTTTGGGAAAAAGGTTGAAGTACTTAGACATTGTTATTATTTTTGCATTTACTACATGGAATTACGGGGAAAACTTATAAATCGATTATTAAAATCTATGCAACATGGCTTCGATCAAGCCTGATGAAATAATTATTCCAGAAGAGTTTAGAGATATTTATGATGAGGAGAACGGGTTTAAAAGGTTCAGGCTTTTCATAGGAGGAAAGTGGGTTAAGCCGAAGAGCGGAAAATACTTTAGCGTTAAATCGCCTTCAACCAGGAAAGTTTTAGCAGAGGCTGCGCTGGGTAGTAGAGATGAGGCTTTGCAAGCTATTTCCGAAGCAGCCTCTTCTCAAAACAAGATAAGGAATCTCGCAGCAATAGACAGAATAGAAATACTTGAAGAGGCTTCAAGGCTTATTGCAAAATACGAGGAATATTTAGTCAACATATTGGTGTCTGAAGCGGGTAAGCCGATAAATTACGCTAAAGGTGAAGTTAAAGCCACGAGAGAAAGGATGAAATTGACGCTTGAGGAAGCAAGAAAAATATATGGTGAGTACATTCCCGGTGATTGGGTTGACGATACTAGGAATAAGTTTGCAATAGTCTTAAGGCAACCTGTTGGCATCGTCGCTACAATCACTCCCTTCAACTATCCCCTTTTCTCACCAATAGCTAAGATCGCTCCAGCCATAGTCTCAGGTAATTGCGTTGTTCATAAACCTGCCAGCGATACGCCGATAATATCATTATTATTGGCAAGGATACTTCAGGCAGCTGGCTTACCGGATGGGGTCTTAAACGTTGTGACTGGGCCCGGTGGAGAAGTTGGGGACACTTTCATATCTGACCCCAGAGTGGGTGCAGTAAGCTTTACCGGAAGCACTGATGTCGGCTCTAAAATACCTGCTAAGGCAGGAATGAAAAAGCTCCATTTGGAGCTAGGTGGGAAGGCTGCTGCAATAGTTCTTGAAGATGCTGACCTTGAGCTGGCTGCTGAAAAAATAACCCTAGGTGTTATAAAGAACTCGGGTCAACGGTGCGATGCGATAAGCAGAGCCTTAGTAATAGAGAGCATTGCAGACGAGCTTGTAGAGAAGCTTAGAGAAAGGTTTATGATGGTTAAATTCGGGTATCCTTGGGAGGGAGGGGTTCAAGTAGGCCCGTTAATAAATGAGCGGGCTTTGAATCATGTCACTGAGCTTGTTGAAGATGCGTTGAAAAAAGGCGCTATCCTTCTAACTGGTGGGAAAGCTCACGGCCTGATTTATGAACCAACTTTGTTAGACCATGTTCCATTGGAAGCAAGGATAGCTTGGGAAGAAACTTTTGGGCCAGTCCTTCCCGTAATTAGAGTTAAAGATGAAGAAGAGGCAATTGAGGTTTCCAATAGGTCGAATTTCGGATTGGACTCTGCCGTCTTCACGAATTCCTTTTACAGGATGTGGAGAATTGCCAAAGCCTTGCAGGTTGGCACAGTAAGCGTTAACGATGCTCCTGCACACGGCGTCGGAAACTTTCCATTCGGTGGCGTAAAAGACTCTGGAATGGGGAGAGAAGGACTTGGATACAGTATTGATGAAATGACGGTAATAAAAACAATATCGATAAATTTGGAGCCTATAAGAATAAAAAGGACTAGCTAAGCAGGGAAAATATCTTTGATGTAGGCGGGCTTAGAGCTAAAGAAAACCTTAAATAACGTTTTTTAAAAAATATACAGTGGTTAAAAATTGAATTTAAGAAGGGTAATTAACTTTTTAACAATCATAATCATCATATGCTCAACAACATTCTACGTTACTGAAGTGACTGGCAACGGCGTATCCCCTATCACCAGAAAATTTTATCCTACAAATGACGCCTATGTTTCGGCAGAAAATCCTAACACGAATTATAACAATCGTGATTATTTATTCGTTCGAAGCGCATTAATAGGTGGTGATGCACGCAGTTTCATAAAATTTGATCTAAGCAGCATACCTCCCGGCTCATATATACATTCCGCTATCCTTAAATTGTTTATGTTTGATGCTCCTGATTCAAGCAGGGTAATGTTATGTCATCGTGTTACTGAAAGTGATTGGTCCGAGTCTACAATAACATGGAACAATCAGCCTGGTGTAACTGAACTAGTAACCTCTGTAGCAACCGGCACTCAGAGTAACGTTTGGCTCAGCTTAATTGTAACTTACTCGGTTGAAAAATTTACATCTAAGGATGCTTCTGGTTATGCACCAAATTACGGTTGGAGATTAAGAGACGAGTCGGAATTGTCTGCTTTTCCAAAAGAGTGGCGTATGTATTCAAAAGAACACAGTGATTCAACAAAGCGTCCATATCTTGAGGTTACGTATTATCCTCCTCATCTTGAGCTTAGTTTTGCAAGCGCTTCGCTTAAAGCTGGAGAATGGGTTAAAATGACTGTTTATAGGAAAACTAAGAATGGTGATTCCGTGACCCGCGGGACCTTGGAAGTTAAACTAACTTCAACATCAACATCAGCAAATAAGAAGTTCTCCTTAACTCCAGGAGGATCGGCAATAACAAAACTGACAATACCAGATGGTTCAGACCATAAGGATTTCTATTATTATGATGATAAGGCTGGAACATGGAATATCCGTGTTTGGACAGAAGATTATACAGGTTATGGAGAAGGTATCAAACAATTGACGGTTACGCCAGGTCCTCTTGATCATTTTGTCTTCAATACTATTACATCTCCCCAGATCGCTTCATTACCTTTTTCAGTAACCATTACTGCTTATGATGCCTATAACAACGTTAAGACAGACTACGCTGGAACAAACACACTCTCAGATACTACTGGAACCATAGAACCAAAAGTGACCAGTACCTTTGTAAACGGCAGGTGGACTGGCATGGTAACTATAAAGAAGAAGGGAGACAATGTTAAGATCATTACGAGCGGCGGAGGCAAGACCGGTGAGAGCAATCCCTTTACCGTTAAGCCAGGTCTTCCAGTTAAACTTGTCATAACGCCTTCAAGTTTCACCATGGCTGCTGGAATAACATACTCTTACCTTACCATCTCTCTCAGAGATATTAACGATGATGAAACAACCTACCCTTCAAACATAATCGTAAGCCTTTCAACAACATCCCAAGATGGAGAATTCAGACAGTTTGGAACAACAACTAAGATATCTAGTATAACTATTCCTGCTGGATCGAGCACAGTTAAAGTAGACTATTACGACATAAGGGGTGGAACACATACTTTAACCGCTTCAGCAGCAGGCTTAGCCTCTGGGACTACAACAGTAACAGTGATACCGGATACTGTGCCTCCTGTGACAACGATAACAATCAGTTCTCCGAAGTATTTGATCGGAACAATGACATATGTTTCAAATTCCACGGTCTTCGAGCTCTCGGCAAGCGATAATGCTAGCGGTGTCAAGGAGACGAGGTATAGGATTGACGGCGGTTCCTGGAACACTTATGCTGCAGGCTTCACTCTTTCAACGCTCTCAGACGGTTCCCACACCATAGGTTATCACAGCATTGACAGGGCTGACAATAACGAGGCTGAAAAGACTATTACAATCATCCTAGACAAGACTCCCCCGGTAATAAGAGGTGCCTCACCCATCGGAAGCCTGATCTTAGACTCCGCATCAGTAAGGTTTGTTGCGAGTGTTGAGGATACTGGCTCAGGCGTTAAGGAGGTTAGGTTAACCGTTGACGGTGTTTCTCAAGGCTCCATGACTACAACTGGCGGGGGTGAATACTCTAAGACATTAAGCCTCGCGGAGGGGAGCCACACGTGGAGTATTGAAGCCTTAGACAACTTGGATAATACTAGAGTATGGAGTGGTAGCTTCACTCTAACGATCGATACTTCTCCACCAACTATTTCAGGTCTTTCAGCACCCTCAAGCCCAGTCTTCGGAGAGCAAATAATAATAACATGCGAAGCGTCAGACGAGCTTTCAGGTATTAGGGAGGTTAAACTCTACTACTCGACAAATGGCGGCGCATCCTGGACAGAGGTTGCTATGACCCTCCAAGCCGGTAGATATACAGGAACAATACCTTCACAAATGCCCTTCACGAGTATTCAGTATTACGTTAAAGCTGTTGACAATGCTGGTAACGAGTATCGAACGCAAACTTCAACACTCAGCGTTGGCATACCCATATGGTTCTATGTCGCAGTCATAGCAATAATCATAGTTATAGTTGCCATACTCTTGTTAAGAAGGAGGAAACCTGTACCCCCGCCGCCTCCCCCGCCACCGTCTTAGGTCAATTTTCCAAATCATTTTTTCCAACAACCTATCTTAGTTTTTATATGGGAATTTTTTCGGTAATTACAACACTACCGGCTCCCTTTTTAGTTAAAGAAAAGAACAAGCGAGTATTAAAATTAATATTTGAGAACTTAGATTTACAATCATGAATTCACAAGCGACTAAGGTTCTAGGACTAGTTTACGGAGACGAATTGTTATCCTACAGTTTCGGACCTGGACATGTTATGAATTCCAAAAGGATAGAGGCCTTTTTCAAGGCTTTAAATGCGGAGAAGCTTCTTTCCGACGATAGAATTCTATTGATAAAGCCGAGAACAGCTACTCTTGAAGAGATAATGCTGTATCATGATAAGAAGTATATCGAGTTTGTGAAAAGAATGTCAATAGAAGGCAATGGCTTACTGGATCATGGAGACACTCCAGCATTCCCCGGGGTATTCGAGGCAGCTTCATACGTTGTAGGATCGACGCTTGCAGCTTTTGAAGCAGTTGTAAAGCGTGAAGTAAAGTATGCAATGAACCCGATGGGGGGCTTACACCACGCGAGGCGAGGAAGAGCAGCAGGTTTCTGCGTATTCAATGATATTGGTGTTCTTATTGAAAAAGCCAGAAGAGAATACGGGTTGAAAAGAATACTATACGTTGACCTGGATGCTCATCACGGTGACGGAGTCATGTATGATTATTATGATGATCCTGACCTCTACATAGTTGACTTTCACGAAAATGGAAGATATTTGTATCCTGGAACAGGGTTTGAAAATGAGACCGGAAGAGGAGCTGCTGAGGGAAGCAAGCTAAACCTAGTTTTAAAACCTGGAGCATCAGATTATGAGTTTAAAGAAAAAATGGAGAAGGCTAAGAAGTTCATATCTCAGAATACTTTTGAATTGACGATACTGCAAGCCGGTGTAGATAGCATAGCGGGAGACCCTATTACTCATTTAAACCTCAGTGCCTACGCTCATCTCTCCATGCTCTCTTTTCTTAAAGAACTGTCATCCAGATCAATTATAGGTCCATTAATCGTGTTAGGTGGAGGAGGCTATAATGTTAACAATATAGCTGAAGTATGGACCAAGATTGTTAAAGCCTTAATAGAAGAGTAATCGCAATCAGAGATTTTTAAAACAAAATTGAAAAGAATTTATAACCGTTGATCGCAGATTACTAATAATGGATAGCAAAGAAGAACTTGTAAAGCTACTTTCAAGCCTAATACAGATTGACACTAGTAATCCCCCGGGAAATGAAAGCGAGCTTGCCTCTTTTCTTAAAGAATGGTTGTGGGAGAGAGGAATTAGATCAGAGATTTTAGAGTATGAGAAGGGCAGGGGTAATCTTATTTCTAGAATCAAAGGTTCTAAAGGCCCCTCCCTGCTTCTTCTTTCACATTCTGACGTTGTTCCAGCAGACCCTGCTAGATGGAAAATTCCTCCTTTCTCTGGGATTGTTAGAGACGATTGTATTTGGGGTAGAGGCGCAATAGACATGAAAAGCATGATAGCCGTTGAAGCCATGATCTTCAGTGAGATGGTCGATAAAGATTTGAACGGAGACCTGGTTTTTGCAGTAACTGCAGATGAAGAAAGAGGAGGATCAGGTGTACGGCTCCTCCTTGAGAAAAACAGGGAGAGCATAATTGCAGACTACGTGTTAAACGAAGGAGGTGGGGAAGGGATATTGACGAAAGAAGGGTGGCTGTTCGATATTCAGACAGCTGAAAGAGGAGTTTTTTGGTATCGCATTTCCACTAGGGGTTCTCCCGCGCACGGCTCAATACCTGGACTGGGTATTAATGCTATAGAGAAGATGATTCCAATTCTCAATAGGGTCTTAACGTTTAAGAGGGAAATTGAATTTGTTAATCCTTCTTGGAAATACGTTGAATCGCTACTCAGGATGACTGGTCTTATAAGAGGTGTCCTTGATAAAAACATGGTTGAAAAAGCTCTTGATGAATTGACTAAAATAGACAAAGGTTTAGGCGAAGCAGCCAAATCTATGCTAAAAGTTACGATGACGCCTACGATAATCAGAGGCGGTGTAAAGGAGAATATAGTGCCCTATGAATGCGAATTGACAGTAGACTGTAGGGTACCGCCTGGTTATTCTAAGAATGATGTGAGTAAAATGATTAACGAGTTATTCCAAGGTCTTGAATGCGAAGTGAATTTCATTCAAGAGTTTGAACCGTCTTCCTCACCAATAGACACGCCTCTGTATAAGGCTATTGAAAAAGCTATTTTGAGTGAAGTTCCTGGTGCTAAACTTGAACCCAGCACTAAGACAGGAGGAACCGATTCTAGATACTTTAGGAAAATGGGTATTGTAGCATACGGATTTCAACCATTAAAAGTTGAAGGAAACTATTATGATTGGTTTAGGATGATACATGGAGACAATGAGAGGATTTCAATAGAAAACTTAATATTCAGTTATAACGTGCTAAAGAGAGCTGTTGAATCATTTTTGTCTTAATGCATCAGCTTTGTGACTAACTGATATATCGAATTAGAAAAATACCCTAAGGTATTACTGCTAGAGATATTGCTTACAAGTATAGCAATAGTATCTCTTATATTGAGGGATCCATGTTCCAGGCTTACCGCACTTAGGGCAAATGGGTGCTGCAGGCTGAGCTGCTTGAGCCGGTTGAGCAGTAGCTACAGTTGGTTGCGGTATTTCAACCTTCTTGGATAGGAGAATTATGTCTCCTATGGTTTTTACATCGCTCCAGCTTATCTCAATAACACTGCCAACCTTTGTTGAAATGTAAAGTGTTATACCTCCTTCACCCGGCACTATTCCCAGTTCTTTCACAGTTCCGATGAAAAGACAATCTGGATCATAGACTTGCATTCCCACCAGCTTAGACTGTGGAATACCCTTACCACTCATCGTCACCCAGAGAAGGCTTTAGAGTAGTATATTAACTTTACCAAATCCTCCATTACAAGGTATTGGAAAACAGCCTAAAAAGAGCTGAATAAAGGTTTACCCATAGTATGACTATGATGAATGAATGGAAAAACATTCTTAAACGATAAGAAGAGTTGAGTTTTATCGATACCAAATAATAGAAATGCTTGTAATTTTAAACATCATGTTATTAAGCTACATCAATAGTTGAGTTAACGGAGTAAGAAAAATTGTCTAGGCAATATTTCTATTTCTTCAACTCATCAATATTATTCTTAATTTTTTCAAATGCGGCAATTATGTCATCCATATCCTCTCTTGAGCCGAGTAGCACGTTTTGCGGTAGCCAAAGCCCCTCTTCATAACATGCCTTTTCAACATTGGGAAGCCTCATTGTATTATAATCCATTGTTTTACCGTAATAAGTACAGGAGAGGGGGCATTTTTTGAAATATTCTAGATAAGGCTCTTTATAGAGCGGCTTAGAATATCCTATGCTTACAGGTATTCCCTCAGCCCTGGCAGCGTTTGCAAAATCAGCCTTAGACAATCCTCCAAAAGCCTCAGGATCATATCTGAATATGTAAAGGTGCCAAGAGTTTCTAGTAATCCTATCGTCTTTCTTCAAGGGCTTTAATCCGTCGATTTTCGAAATCTTACTGTTTAAATACTCTGCGTTCTCACTGCGCTTCCTAGTGTGTTCATCCAATCTTTCGAGTTGGACTAAGAGTATTGCTGCTTGAAACTCAGTCATACGATAGTTTGTCCCTGGAAGGTAATGCTCATACCAGGCTTTATCAGGAAGGCGACCACAATTGTGAAGACTCCATGCTTTAACGTAGAGTTCATAGTTGTTTGTAATTATTATTCCCCCCTCACCGCTAGTTATGTTCTTACTAGAGTAGAAGCTGAAACATCCAAAGTCCCCAAAGCTCCCGACCCTTTTCCCCATCCATTCTGAGCCCCAAGCTTGGCAAGCATCCTCTATAACACTAAGATTGTTTTTTTCAGCTATCCTCACGATCTCACTCATGTTTGCAGGCCTACCACCTATGTGAACAGGCAGAATAGCCTTTGTTTTTTCAGTAATGGCTTCTTCAATCTTTTTAGGGTCAATGTTATAAGTATCCGGCTCAATATCGACGAAGACAGGAATGGCATTAACGTAAAGTATTGAAGTTGCTGTAGCCATAAACGTATATGGAGTCGTTATGACCTCGTCTCCACAACCTATACCACATGCCCTCAAGGAAACTTCAAGGGCAGTAGTCCCACTCGTAACCGTGATTCCATATTTAGCGTTTTGATAATTTGCAAATTTTTCCTCGAATTTCCTTACATTATCCCCAGTGCTCCACACTCCACTTTCTAAGACTATTCTTAAAGCATCAAGCTCTTTCTCGTCGAAAACAGGCCATTTTGGAAACGGTTTATCTCTCACCGGCCTACCGCCTTTTAACGCCAGTTTAACCATATTTTTCCAACTCTTTTCAAGAATTATAAAAACATATCAGTAAAGCATCAAAGAGCTTCAAGCAGTAAAAAAGTAACTTAAGACAAGTAGTGTAACATTGTATGAGGCATGAAGAGCGATTGGAATCCAGATTCTATAATCCTTCTTTTTAAAGGCATATCCAAGTATAAGGCCTAAAGTAAAGGCAGGTAGAAACTGCCAGGGATTAAGATGGAAGAGCCCAAATATAATGGATGATGCTATTATGCTACCAGTACCTCCCAATGGAGACTCTAATCCGCGTTGTACAAATCCTCTAAAAAGAAGTTCCTCGCAGGGCGCTACTACTAAGACTGTAGCGATGGAGAAAAATATTAAATCTGTAAACGATATTGGAATTAATACTTCGAAGACTTTTTCAAACTCTTTGGGAATTGGAATAAGCGTTTGAACGATTACACCTGATAAAACTCCTGTGAATAGCATTAGCGGCAACATTATTAAAATAAATCTGGAATATGGAATTACGCCTTCAGCATCCAAACCGAGAAAAATCAGGCTTATTCTTTTCTTAGTAAGATAGACCATCAAAGGAGCTATGAGTGAGAGCTCTCCTAGCGTTAGCATTGTTAAATTATTTAGAAAAACTCTTGGAAACACAGTGAGCATGCTGAATTCCAAAAAGAATCTAAGGATGATAGTGTAAAAAAGTATAAGCATCACTCTAGAAGCGCCCCACGGGACTCTGGTGACTTGGATTTTTCCTTTATCTATGCCTACAACCCTCCTATGTGCTAACACGGACAAGCCGAATAATATACTCATTGCTATCGCTAAGATAATCCAGGAGAGACTGTTAGTATCTATGATGACCCCGATGATGCTTAATGGAATAAGAATAGACGAGACTAGTATGGAGAGGTTTAGAAAAATGGCCTTATACTTTATTGAAAGTTTTATTTCAGGAATAACTCCTTCGATAACAGTTTTGTCAAATAAAGAGTCTGATTTGGCTAACGCATATTTGGAGAGTGTAAATGCTACTAAAAGGGAATACAAAAGTAATGCGAATATTATTTCAGGTGGAGGAGCATCGGCGATTCTCATATTAGTCCTAGCTATTATCGATGGTAAAGATAGAAAAATAGCTCCGAAAAGCGGTATAATAACGTATAAGAGAGCGCCCAAGGAGAGAGCATTTGAAGGCTTATCCAAGGTTAACGAAACTATTACTGATATTATGGATGAGAAAAGAGATATTGAAAAAAGCATTACCGTATCGATAATTATAAATGGTGTCCCTGCAAAGAAAATATTGAAGAACAAGTAGAATATTGCTGAGAAAACAAGCGTTGTTACAAAATATGAAATAATCATTCCCTTTACGTACTTCTTAAGCCCGTCCTCAGATACGGCGATTACCCAGAGAGACTCACGGTCAACTATACCCCAGTTTATTGAGAATATTGAAGGAATTAGTGGAGAGTAGAGTATAATGTAAGTCAATGCAGCCAATCCGGAAAACCTAGTCTGCCTTATGATAATCGAGAAGCTTAGGTTTGAGAAGGCTGCAATACCAAAGAGGATTAATGCTGTAAACAGGCTACCATCTCTGATTATTCTGAGAAAGTTAAGCTTGACCATTAGGTACATGGGTTTTTCACTCATCTCGGAAGATAATATTTGCATAAATCCTCTTGGAACCCATTTCAATATTCTTCTACTGCTCGAAGGCATTTCCATAAGCGCCGTCGTCAAGAGAGGAGTTACATCTGGGAGAAAGTTTACTCTCATAAGCGATACGTATGCTCCAATTATCAGCAATGCGTATACTAGACCAATTACACCATCTACGAGACTGGAAAAGCCTAGGGAGTATTTAGATAGTATTGTTGAAGGGTATGGGATTGAAGAATAGTTTAGCGGAAAACCGATTACTGCGCTTAACAGAGGGAGGAATAGTATGAGTAGAATAGCCCAACCGAGTGCTTCAACCCCAATATTGCTCCAGATACTTTTCAGAACACCAAGTATCTGAGCTATTAGAGAAGAAGACAGTAGAATAATCTCATAGGATATTAGAACAATCGGCAGATAATTGAGATGCGGATAGAGCATAACCGTTGTAAAAGCTGCCAATGGTGGTGTGGCAGCGACATTCAAGAATATGAATTGAAAAATCAAATCTGAAAGAAGGTATTTTGAAGGCTTTATTGGAGAAGTGAGTATGAAATCTATCTCAGGCTCTAGGGCTGTTATGCCTCCTTTCATACCTAGGAAAATACCCATGGCTATTACTCCAGAGAAGGTTAGTGAGATAATGTTTATTAAATCAGTCATACTTGTTTCAGAGAAGCCATAGAGGCTTTTTACTAATGCTCCTCCGAAAACTGCTGAAAAAACCATTAGTAAGTCGAATATTAGCATGGAGACTTTAATCGAAGAATCCTTTCTTAACGGGCCGTAATACTGAATGAGCTTAAACTTAAGTATTTGAATAAGCTCTGACTTCATGAGTCTTTTCAACTCCAACAATCCTGAAGAAAGCCTCTTCGAGAGTATTTGATGAATCTAAGCCCGCCATTTCCTTTATTGCATTCACAGAGTTGGTAGCAATGCTTCTCCCCTTGTTGATTATAGTCACATGCGTACAGAATCTTTCAGCCATGTCGAGCATATGAGTGCAGATTAATGTTGCTCCACCGTCTTCAACAATCCTTCTGACCAAGTTTTTAACTAGCCGTTGTCCTTCAGGATCGAGGCCAATAAAAGGCTCATCGAGTATAACAAGCCTAGGTTCGTGTATAAACACTGTGGCTAAAGCGAGCCTCTGCTTTAAACCCTTTGAGAGTTCTATTATAAACCGGTTTTCATATTCTTCTAGTTCAAAGAGACTCATAAATTCCGATACTCTTCTCCTAGTTTCTCCTCCAGGTTCAACTCCTCTAATCCTAGCCACGTAGCCTAGGAACTCTTTCGGAGTAAGATAGTCTGGTAAAGAGGGGGTTTCAGGCAAATATCCAATAAACCTCTTGTAACTATAATCTCTACTAACATCTCTTCCGAAAACTGTTATACTACCTTTATCGGGCCTGAGAAGACCAACTATACATTTCACAGTCGTTGTCTTCCCGGCACCGTTAGGACCTATGAGGCCATGAATCTCTCCCGGGAAGATACTCATGGATAAGCCAGCAACTCCTATTATTTTCCCGTAACTCTTCCACAAATCTTCTATTTTAATGAGACCATCTTTATGCCCTTCGCTGAGGAATGGCAAGTTGTTAAATGTAAGTATCTGGTAGAATTTTTTAAGCTTTTTACAAGCCATAAGTTCACTAACAAGCTCTTAGAGAGAGAACGATTATAATCCTAAAATTGAATTTTTAGACATGTGTAAAAATTTTAAAAGCTCATAGTTTTCTCTCTTAGTCTTTCGATTAAAGGTTTATATACTGTTTTAATGATAATTAAACTGAAATAAAAATGGCGCAAACTGCAATAACAGAAGCTAGAAACTTTGCAAACTACTCGTATTTAGCTCTTCTGATAATTGGAGCATTAATCGCTCTTTACGGGTTGTATCTAGTATTCATAGCTCTCGCATGGTCGTTTGCATTGTATTTTGGACCGTGGGGTGTAGGAACTTTAATCTCGGGAATTATCGCTTTAGCTTTAGGAGGATTCGGCGCCTTTACAGCCCTCACCGTTTGGAAACCAAAAATAGTTGACGCAATAGACCAAGGAAGATACGCTGACGCTTACCAAGTCGCTTCCAACCCCATTCAATTAATAATTGGACTCATATGCGGTGGTGTTATCTCATTCATCCTCCTATTCCTAACTCAGCAAAAGCTTGCTGAAATAGTTAAGCCACCTCCACCTCCTCCACCTGCATAGAACCTATCATTTCCCTTTAAACTACTTTTTTAAATTCTAAATAGCTAAGATTTGAAATAAGGTATTATAATTGTGCATACTATAAGGATGAAGAGGATTAGACTCAAAACATAAACCATTCTGTCAATGGTCTTAATACTTACTCTCCCACCCAGTTTTTTCCTGCAAAAGAGCTTAAACATTATTCCACCATCCAGAGGGTATAAGGGTAATGCGTTAAAAACGCCAACGTTAAAATTAACAAACCAGATCCAGAAAAACAAGTTGACAAAGTAGTTATAATCTCGTCCCAAGATAGTTGATGTGTAATAGTTTTTCAATTGGTCCGAAAAGGGGATTCTCTCGTAAACCCATGGGAAGGGCACTGTGGGGATCATTAGATAAGTCATAATGCCTTCAACAGGCGAATATGTTAATGCTGAAGAATATTCTTCAAGAACGTCTTTAAGCGGGACAAGTCTTACTATTCCGCTGGCAGTAAGGTTCTTTTCCATAGTGAAAGTATAATTTGTCAATCCATTTCGCAAAACTTGAAAAGTAATGTTCTCACGATTCTTGTAAGCTTTTGAAACAGCTTTGACGAAACTATCCCAATCAGGAGTATGTTCACCATTCACACTTACGATTACGTCTCCTAACCTCATCCCCTTTTTATAAGCAAGTCCATTTGAGTCAAGTCCAAGAATGAGAATACCATTAGCAATAGGCTTCAAGGAGAGTATTAATATAAGGAAAAGCGCTAGCGCAATGAAGGCAACGATAATATTGGAAACAGGCCCAGCTGAAAGAATTCTACTCGCCTTTTCAAGGCTTGCTTCCTCTAGTTGTTTCTCGTCGATTTCTGCGAAAGCACCTATTGGTATGATGAGGAATAAGACTATGCCTGTTGACTTAACGTTGATTTCATGCGCCCTCGCTTGGATACCGTGCGAAGCCTCATGTATAATCATAGCTATGAGGAGAGCTACCCAGCCATAGAAGATGGGTAGGTAAGGGTTTAACCCTGGCAAAAGTATATTCGCAGCAGGCCCAAGCTCCCTAATCGCCTTGCTTACTTCAGGATTGTTCAAAATATTGCTAAGAGAACTTGTCAAGAAATAAATCATTACAGCTCCTAAGAAGGGCATTACAATCGTGAATAAGAATCCTATTTTCTTTGAGAACCATGTTTTTCCAAGCTTGTCTATAAGAGATAGACCCATCTTCGTCTTAATTAGGATAAAGGGAAACTGGACTTCAATCATACTAGGCAGACGCAGATGCATTCGAACACTTTAGCTAAAACTCCTTTTTAAACATAGCTTAAAAGCTCATCTAACTGAGAAAAGACTCAGATTGTAAGATGGAATAATAATGGCCTATGGAGAATAAGTCTTCCTTATTCTATCCGACTGCCCTGTTATAAACAGCTCTTTTGAACATCAAGATTGATTTAGTCTTAAAATTTAAAAATTCCCCTTAGACATAGAGCCCGTTTGACCTTTAAAACTGTCAATGAAATTCGCTTGTCAACCTGGAAACTGCCGGTAGCATTTCTCTCAGGCCTCTTATTGGGAGGAGTTGCTGGTCTAATTGGAGTCGGAGGAGGAGAATTCAGAATACCAATTCTTCTCTATGTACTCAAGCTTCCACTTTTAACGATGATTCCAGTAAACCTTCTAGTTGGTTTATTAACGGTTTCAGTATCTTTTGCGAGGCGATTTCAACTAGGTCTTTGGAACTCAGATTACCTGAATATCTCTATTACAATGTCTATAGCTTCAATTATTGGAGCATATTTTGGAGCTGTCTTCACTAAAAAGATTCCAGGGAAGCCTATAAAAATGCTTCTTACAATCATACTGATAACTGTCGGGTTAAAAATTATGTTCGAACCTTTGCTACAGCTTCCGACAACTCTCAGTTTAACTTTGGGATTCTTTGAAGAATTTTCCCTCGCCTTATTTTTCGGTTTTATAATAGGAATTATATCTGGAATGTTTGGTGTTGCGGGAGGAGAATTCAGAATACCAATTCTTATTTATGTTTTTGGTCTTAACGTTAATTCTGCTGGAACAGTCAGCTTATTCGTTTCAATACCAGCAATAGCCTCCGGCTTAATTAAGCACCATAACATGAAACATGTGGACAGGAATGCAATGACCATTGCAATTACGATGGGGTTAGGGTCTATTCTCGGCGCTCTTATGGGAGCAACATATGTTAAAAACATTGAAGAGAATTTACTTAAAATGGTTTTAGGAGCAATACTGTTATTAGCAACAATCAGGATGATCATTAAACATTAAACTCTCGCTCAGTAAGACCTCATTTTTTAAAAAATCTTATACCATACTGCAAAATGAATTAGAAGTGACAAAAAGAAATTATTTAGAAATTTTTATGACGGCGGTGGAGGTGGTGGAGCATGTGTGGGTTTAGGCTTTCTTCTTAAAAGCATTATCACGACCAGTATGGCTATTACTGCTACAATAATGCCAATTACTAGAAGCCATGGGATTTCAGGAGTTGGAGATGGCGTAGGCGTTGGCGTTGGGGTCGGGGTTGGTGAAGGA
>Ga0209394_1000780_pt1 | contig 22153 bp, 19 predicted proteins | sample JNZ201metaG_FD_184122 | JGI IMG/M metagenome (GOLD analysis project Ga0209394, IMG submission 184122) | Hot spring microbial communities from Jinze hot spring, China to study Microbial Dark Matter (Phase II) - JNZ 20120812A (SPAdes) (version 3) ... | reverse complement strand
AAGGACGAAGGAGGAAATGGAAGACATCCTTTTCACTCCTTACCCAGCGCGTAATTACTTCTGGGCAATACCTGCTTCTTGCCTTACTATATAAAGTTTGCAAGGTAAGCCTCAATACGCCTTTTAAAGCCTAGCCCTTTCCTCCTCGCACCGTGTACGCGTGACCTCCTCATGCTTCTTCGTAACCTTTAAACCGCTGATTTCGCTCTTTAACCGTAAAGGAGGTGTGAAGGTGCGTAGGGAAACCTTGGTTCTTATAGGTAGTGGTGTTTGCGTATGGCTTCCAGGTGCTGTAACGTTTGGTTTAATAGGTTTACTCGTACCGGTATGGGCAAGGGCGTTTAATGTTGGGCGGGGGCCCTTGGGGCTGGTCATGACGTTCCTTTTAGCGTCCTTAGGGGTTTTCATGTTCCTTGGCGGTAAGTACTCTGATAGGTATGGGGCTAGAAGGGTTGTAACCGTTGGTATTACGATGTGTTCGGCCTCCTTACTCCTATTCGCGTATTCGCCGAGCGTTTACGCGTTATACGTAATCGCCTTCATATGGGGCGCTGGAACCTGCCTAGTGTACATACCTTCGCTAAGCAGCGCGCAAAAATGGTTCCCTAGGAGAAGGGGGATGGCATCAGGGGTAGTTAATATGCTCTTCGGTATATCGGCGGCCTTCATGGTTCCAGTTTTCCGCTATTGGCTGGATCACCTGGGTTACCCTTTAACCATGGTTACTACGGCGGTGATAAACGCGCTGGTCAGCCTAATGTTCGCTCGGTTCGTAGTGTTCCCGGAAGAGTTTGAAACGGTTAAACCGGTTGTAGGTCAATCTGGGGGAGGCGTAGCGTACCATGGTTTAAGTGAGGCAATAAGAACTACTTCCTTCTGGCTGGTTTGGCTTACTTGGGCTCTCTGTGGGGGAGCTGGGATAGGTATGGTGGTACACTCAACCTCAATTAGTTTAAGCCTCGGCCTTTCTGTAGCGATCGCGGCTACGGCTTTAGCAATCTTTAACTTAACGAACGGCTTAAGCAGGATTCTAAGCGGCATCTTATCGGATAGGGTGGGTAGGGTAACGGTTATGTCTTTAGCTTACGCGATGGGGGCGGTGGGCTTTCTCCTTTTAACCATTGCAGGTGGGAATTACCCGTTAGTAGCATTATCCAATTTGCTTACGGGGTTTGCGTTCGGAACCTTATTCGCCGTTTCAGCGCCCTTCATCATGGACTGCTTCGGGACAAGGCATTACGGGGAAGTTTTCGGCTTTACCTTTACGGCGTACGGCTTCGTTGGAAGCTGGCTAGGGCCCTACGTAGGCGGGCTCCTATACGATGTAACCGGAAGCTACTTCGCAACGTGCCTACTATTTAGCGCCTACTGTCTAGCATCAGCCGTCTTAGTACTGTTTGCTAAACGCCCGCTTAATGGTTAACGCGTAGAAGGATAGGCCCTCAAAGTCCCTCAAAAAGCCAAAGTTAACAGCATCTAATTATGTACCGCTCATTAATCCTACATTAAGCACCTCACGTTAACTCGTGTAGAGTTGATGTAGGGTTAGGAATTAAGCTGCAAAGCAAATTTTTTCCATAGGGGAACCGTAGCGTAGCTCATTCTTGAGCTAATAGCTTTTTTCTAACATCATCTGCACCATCTTTTCTGCTATACCCCTACGTTCGATAGGATTAGTGGTTAAGGGCGTTTTGAAGGGTGGGAAGGTTGTAGCTTTGGAAAATGCGGACAAGGCTAAACCAAGCCTAAGCCTTCCAAGGGTTCGCGTAAACCCGGTTGTTGGCGTAATCCCCATAAGCTACGGCTGCTTGGGTTCGTGTACCTACTGCTGCGTTGTTCTTGCACGGGGGCGCTTAAGAAGCTACAGCGTAGGGGAAATTGTGGAGCGGGTTAAAGCGGACTTGGCCGAGGGTGTTCGAGAGTTTTGGCTTACTGCGCAGGACACAGGTTGCTACGGGAGAGGCGCCGGTACGAGTTTGGCCGAGCTTATCGAGGCGGTGTGCGCCGTTGATGGAGACTTTAAGGTGCGGGTCGGAATGATGACCCCCAACATGGCGCTGAGCATCCTGGAAAGCTTAATTAAAGCCTATAAAAGCGAGAAGGTCTTTAAGTTTGTTCATCTACCCGTTCAAAGCGGAGATGACCATGTCTTGGAGAAGATGCGCCGCTTCTACACGGCGGCTGACTTCAAACGGGTTGTAAACGCGTTTAAAGCTGCTTTTCCGGAGATGACGATAGCGACGGACATTATCTGCGGCTTTCCAGGCGAGGACGAAAAGGCCTTTGAAAAAACCTTGCGGTTAATAGAGGAGGTTAAGCTCGACGTAGTTAACGTTTCAAAGTTTTTCGCTAGGCCAAGAACGCCAGCCGCGGCCATGAAGGACGCCGTTCCACCCACGGAGATAAAGCGGAGAAGCGCCATACTAAGCAGCTTGGCTATGAAGATCGCTCTGAAAAGGAATCGCGAATGGGTTGGCTGGGAAGGACGCTGGTTCATGGATGGGTAGAAACTTCGCCTACAAGCCGGTAGTGGTGAAAAGCGCCGGGAATTTGCTGGGTAAAGTTGTACGTGTTAAAATTCATGGCGCTTCCCCAACCCATCTTGAAGGCTCATTATTGGGTTAAAGGTATTTTGTAATTTTTACTGCTTTGTGGCTTAATTCGGATACCTTCCGGTCTAGGAGGGGGTCCACTTGAAGCTGGTGGAGTACGTCTACTTTAAACCAGGGCTCTAGCAGCGTTTCTCCTACCTTCTCCTTTAGGTATTCGTAAACGGTTCCTTTAAAGGATATTGAAACGTACTGCGGCTTATAGCTTGTTTTAAGCTTTAAAGCTAAACTTCGGGGAAGAACTTTCTCATGAAGTTAATTATGGCTTCATGTTGTCTTGGGTTGAGCGAAACCATCAACCCTAGTCCTAGGTGGAAGCAAGGGCTTAATAAACTTCCACTCACCATCACTAAGCTCGCGAAGCCCCGTGAAGAAGGCATAAAAAGAAAACTTAAATAGTTTTACAACGAGTTCATCGAGAATGTTGAAGGGGGTTATGAGTGTTTCGTTCACATGTTTTACTTCTTAGTATTTTACCCTTAATGCTTAACATCTTAATTACTCCCATGGTGATAATCTCTATAGTTTCTCTACCGGGATTCCTTAAAGACCCTGTATACTACGTTTACACTTATGGGCTGGTTCTCTGGTCCATTTACCACGTGCTCCTCGCTTGGCTAGCGCTTAGGTTCTTTAAGGTTGAGGGGCAAAATATTAGTGAGATAGTAGGTCCTTTAAGAGATAGGTTTTTGCGTATGGTTTTCTTAGCTATTTCGCTACTTGTACTATCTGTCCTACTTTTTCAAGTAGTTGAACCCTTTGTAACCGACTTAATTTATGGCCAGGACGCGTGGAGACGGTTTTTAAGCGAGTATAAGAGGGTTCCATTACCCTTAGCCGTTTACGGAATAACCATAACGTCATTAACTGCTGGAATCTGCGAAGAGGTTGTATGGAGGGGGTATCTTCAAACAAGGTTTGAACGCTTGCTACGCGGCAGGGTTTTGGCCGCTGTATTGCTTCAGGCGGTACTATTCGGTCTTTGGCATAGCATATCGGTTCATACACTTTTCACGGTGATCATCGGCTTCATTTACGGATTAATTTATGCTAGAACGAGAAGGCTTATGCCAATGATGGTGAGCCACTGGCTCGGAGACGTCGTAGGCTTTTCCGCAATGTACTTTATAGCCTAAAATGAAGTAGAAGGTTTCTTACGTTCACGAATTTAACATCGCCAAGCAAGCCCGCTACATTCTTTACCTCAGAAACCCTGGCTACGGGCATCTTAAACGCCGTAAAGTTCGTAGAAGGACGTTAATAAGACCAATAGAGTGTTATAAACACCTAGGCTATCACGTAGTGGTTTATCCCGGTTTTTCTTACTATGTTTACCATTCCCCGTTCTCTTAGTAGTTCTAGGTGTGCTATGGCTTCAGCTACGGCTAAGTACTTTTGAAGCGGCGGGAACTCCTCCCATGACCGGTAGGGGGCGTCCCATCGTATCATTGATGCTACGTGGTACGCGGTTGATGGGCGTTGAACTAGGTTTAATACTTCCTCGAGACGTCTTTGATGGTGCTCCTTTAACTGCCGTATTCTTAGGCGGCTATCGGTATAGGGCTCTCCGTGGGCTGGTAGGACTAAGCTTACCTTTAAACGTTCTAACTCCTTTAAGCTTTTAAGGTAGCTTGCTAAGGCGTTAACCCCCTCCCTTACCTGCGTTACGTTTGGCGTTATGGATGGTAGTAGGCTATCGCCAGCTATTAGTATCTGCTTCTCAGCCTCGTATAGGCATAGGTGGCCTGGCGAATGGCCGGGTGTCCATATTATTTTGAAGCGGTATTCGTCGACGTTTAGAGTTTCGCCGCCCTTAAACCTATGATCGGCTTTAGCGAGATACGCGTATACCTCGCTGTTGTTAGCGCCTGGGTTTGCCTTACGCATCTGTTTAAGTAGGAGGGTTGGTACACCGTTAGCTTTAAGGAAGCTCGCTATCTGAGCCCACATGGCGTTAAAGCTGAACGCTATCCTCTCCGATAGCTCAGCCTCGATAACGTGTAAAGCGAGTTTAACGTTCGACTTACTCCTTAGCTTAGGGATTAAGCCGACGTGGTCTATATGGAAATGGGTTAATACTACTTCGGTTAGAGAACCCGGTTCCAGTCCTACTCTACCTAGTTGTAGTTGTAACTCATCCCATGCTTCACTGGTATTTATCCCGGTATCTACGAGTACGGCTTGCCTATCGCCCCGTATAAGGTACGAGTTTAGGAAGCCTAATGGGCCCGGTAACGGCATTCTCAACCTGAATAGGCCCGGTAGTATTTCCTCCACCATGTTAAACCCTCAAGGGGGCTGCGTTTAACACCCTACCTTAGATGGTTTTAACCCGCTTTACGGTCGTAAAGTATTATTGGACGTTAAAGTACTATAAGCTTTGACGCCTAATTGAAGGTAACGCTTGTGGCGCGTATGGTTAATGGCGTTAGGGAGGCGTAACGCGGGGTTATGGAGTCCTTCAATAGGATGTTTCATCCTAGGGGTGTAGCCGTTATAGGTGCTTCGGCTAACCCTAAGAAGATGGGTTATCACGCCTTAAAGAGCTTAATGAGCTGCGGCTTTAAGGGGTATGTTTACCCGGTTAACCCGAGGTATAAGGAGCTTTTCGGGTTGAAAACCTACCCCTCCATTAAGGAGGTGCCGGACCCCGTTGATTTAGCAGTAGTCGTTGTCCCTTCAACGCAGGCTCCTTTAATGGTGGCTGAATGCGGTAAACGCGGAATAGCTGGAGCCGTACTTATAACGGCGGGCTTTAAGGAGGCCGGGTTGGAGGAGGGTTTAAAGCTTCATGAGGAGCTAGCCGGGGAGGCTAGGAGGTCGAACGTTAAGATTATAGGTCCTAACACGTTCGGCTTCGTTAACCTCCACGCCAACCTTAACGCTAGCTTCACCCCATCCTTTTCAGCTTTAAGAAGGGGGCCTATATCGTTGGTAAGTCAAAGTGGAGGGGTATGCCACGTCCTCATGCCCTACGCCCTTGAGCAAGGTATAGGCTTCAGTAAGATAGTGGGGCTTGGAAACAGGGTTAACGTGGACTTCCCCGATATGCTCGACTACTTAGCCTCGGACCCGGATACTAGAAGCGTAGCATTATACGTTGAAGGCGTGGATAACCCGAGGGAGCTAATGGCGGCTGCTAAGCGTACCGTGAAGGTTAAACCAGTGGTAGCATATAAAACGGGGAGGTCTAGGGCCGCCGATGAGGCTTCATGGTCCCATACAGGGTCCTTAGCCGGTAACTATAGGCTTTACGAGGCTGCCTTTAAACAAGCCGGGGTTCTCACCGTTAGCGACTCCGTGGAACTCGTATCGGCGGCTAAAGCTTTAGCCTTTCAGCCTCCAGCTAGAGGAAGGAGGGTGGCGGTTATATCGTTAGTAGCCGGTTTAGGGATTATAGCTGCTGATACCTGTGAAGGCCAGGGCTTAATTCTTACTAGGTTTACGCGTGAAACCGAGGAGGCGTTAAGGAAACTATTACCCCCCTATACTATTAGGACTAACCCTGTTGATTTAGGCTTCGTAGCTAACGATCCGGATACCTGCGGTAATGCTGTAGAGATTGTAGCTAGCGATAGGAACGTGGACGCGATATCGTTAAACTACATATATTCATGGTCGGAGGGGTTTATGGAGCTACCGGTAAAGTGGATTATAAACGCCTTTAAAGCCTATGGGAAGCCGCTGGTTATGTGTTTACGCTACCCGAAGAATATATGGGACGCTGAGAAGCAGCAGCTCGAGGATAATGGTATCCCAACGTTTCCAACACCTGAGTTAGCTGCTAAATCCTTAGCTCGACTATGCGAATACGGCGAAGTACTTAGAAAGCTAGGCGTAAATAAGGATGAAGGTGCCTCCGCTTTTAAAGGTAGTAGTTGAAGGCTAGGTTATGCTTAGCGTTTCCCCTCAAGCCACTTTGAAAAAGCTTAAACCTTAAGGCGTTTTACGGTTAAACGGAGTGGTATTTACGCCTGAACCGTTGGTAGGCGTTTCAGCCTTAGTTCAAAGCGAGCAAGGCTTAATAGCCCTCGTTAAGAGGCTTAAGGAGCCTTACGCGGGGAGGTGGGCCTTCCCCGGAGGCCTTATAAACTATGGTGAGGAAACGGTGAAGGCCGTGGTTAGGGAGGTTAAGGAAGAAACGGGGCTTGACGTAGTACTGGAGGGGTTGTTAGGGGTTTACGATATAATAAGGCTTGAGGGGCCTGTAAGGTATCACTACGTAACGGTGTGTTTTAAAGCTAGAAGTTTAAACCTCGATATAAGGCCTGGTTCGGACGCTGAAGAAGCTAAATGGTTTAAGGCTGAGGAAATTAAACCTGGGATGGTGACTCAAACGACACTTAAAGCCTTAAGGGATGCTGGAGTTCTACGGTAGCAGTAAAACTCAGTTAATGCATCCCCTCGGTAGTATCAACGCTTCAAGTATCCTCTTCAAGGCTTCAATCCTTGAACCCTTCACCCTCCAACTACTCATTGTATGATAGCACCGGCTTATCGTGGTGGGTACCTACGCTTACACTCCTCACATACGAGGATCCATACGTAACCATCTAGGATCAACAGCATCACGTAGTCGCTGAGGATAGCGTTACCGTATACGTCGCATAGTATAACCTCGTCCGGCACCGGTATCACGCACTCGACGTTGCCCTCGTCGTCCGTGAACGTTATGCTTCTATCCTTGAAGAAGCTTCTATGCCTCCCAATTATTATCACGCAGTCCACAACCATCGTTGTATGTAGGCGTCTAGGGTGTTCTGCACGAATCTGAAAACGCTTTTAAGCCCCTTTAGTGGTGCTGGAGGGGCCAGCGTCCCCGAGATGTGGATCCCGAGGAGCGCTTCCAGAATCACTTTTCATCAACCCCTCCAGCCTGCCCGGCTTCAAAGGTGGCTGACCACGCCTCAGCCGGGCTTAAGCCTTCACCGGAGCCTCAAGGCGTGCCTCTAGGCTTAACCCCTCCATGAAACGCTCAAGTAAGGCGCTGTTTACGCTTTTAACTTTATTGGCGTTGTTGCGCTTTAAGCCCCTTAGCGGCGTAAACGGCTAAGTAAAGCACTTTAAGGGGTAGAGGCGATTTAAGGTGTAATTGAGGCGTACGTTCATGGGTAGGAGGCGTACCGCTCTCTTCCTATTATTCATATTAATCCTCGCTTGGTTATTGCTCCCGTTATTATTAGCGCTTCCAAGCGTAAAGATACCGGGCATCCCTTAAGGAACTGGGGCATAAGCTTTAAACGCCTCGTTATAGACGCACTTAGATCTAGGGAGTGTTCCCCTATTGAGCTACCTAAGGCTTTATGTATCACTAACAGAACCGATGAAGTCAATATCGTTGCAACCGAGGTGAACGCTAAAAAAACCGTTAGGATAACCATGCTGGGAAGTAACCTAAACCACGAGGAAGTAACAAAACCTCATGGGGGAAACCTAAGTAGCTTCGGGCAACTTCATTTATAAGTTACCACAATAATCTAAACCGAGGTTAATGAAGTATGAAAACTGCAAAAGAATATTTGGAAAGTATTGAGAAGCTAAAACTTCGAGTATATCTAAATGGTGAAAGGATAGATTCGATAGTCAAGAACCCTGTTACGAAAACGGTTGTTGATGCTACAGCTAAAATTTACGATTTAGCTCAAAATCCCGTCTATCAAGACGTTATGACGGCTTATTCCCCACTCGTACAGGAAAGAGTAAATAGAAGTGTTCATCTTTTTCGGAGTAGGGATGACCTTGAAAAAAGGGTTGAAATGGCTATTTTAACAAGCCGTCTTCTTGGAACATGTAACTACAGATGCCCGGCCTGCGACATATTAAACGGGTTGGCAAGTACAACGTATGAAATGGATAAAAAGCTAGGAACAAAATATCATGAAAGGCTTATCAACTATGTTAAATGGGTTCAGAAGAATGATTTAGCGGTAAGCGGCTCAGCTACCGATGTTAAAGGAGATAGGGGAAAAGACCTAAAGAACAAGACCTCGATATGTACGTTAGGGTTGTCGAGAAAAGGGATGACGGTATAATTGTTAGGGGGGCAAAGATGCATCAAAGTGGGGCAATAGCTGCCCATGAACATGTAGTTATACCTGGAACTGCTTTCCGTAAAGGTGAAGAGGAATATGCTGTAGCTTTCGCCATTCCGAGCGGATCTAAAGGCGTAACGTACATATGTCAATATACCCCTCAGGACGCTGAAAGATTGACGGCGGAAAACCAGTACCACCTTGGTAACCCTATTTACGGTATAAGGGAGACGTGTATGATCGTTTTTGATGATGTTTTCGTTCCATGGGACAGGGTCTTTATGTGTGGAGAAGTTGAGTTTACAGGAACTTTAGTTTCACGTTTCGCAAAAACACATAGAATGAGTTGTGGAGGGGCATGTAAGGTTGGTTTTGGAGATTTAATGATAGGAGCAGCCCATGCGGTAATAGACTATCTTGGAGTTTCTGACGCACCCCATATAAGAGAGAAGCTTATTGAAATGGTTAAAATAAATGAAACCCTTCACGCATGCGCTATTGCAGCAGCATTTAAAGGCGTAGAGGAACCTGAAGGTTCGGGAATATACTTACCTGATAGAATTTTTAGTAATATTGCGAGGCTTAATTGCGCTGAAGGTTTTTGGAGGCTTATGGCTTTACTTGGAGATGTTTGTGGGGGTTTAGCTGCAACAATGCCCTCAGAAAAAGAGCTTAAAAACCCTGAAACATCAGAATATATTAAGAAGTACCTAAAAGCTAGAGTTCCAGCTGAAAAAAGGATGCGAATTACGAAGTTTATACAAAACTGGGTCGCAGGTACGCATGGTGTCGCGACTTGGCATGGAGCAGGCTCCGTTGAAGCTCAAAAAATAGAGATTTATAGAACGGTAAACTTTGAAGAAAAAAGAAAGTTAGCGGAAAACTTAGCTGGAATAAAAGATTAGAAAAAGATTCAAGACGAATGTGAGAAAACTTTTCCTCGATGTTTTAGAGTTCTTCGGGGATTTTTGCGTTCCCTCGATCTCACCAATTTTGATTCTTAATTCGCTCTGATGGCCTTACAACTAGCTTTTGCTTCACAAGTTTTTCTTTGAACTCACCTGAAAACCCTTGGCGGGTAGGCTATTTGTATGAATCCTAGGAATGCTGATGCTAGCTTTTCGTATCTTATTGTTATTCTTCTAATAGCTTTATGAAGCGTTAGGCCACGTCCGAACGCTTAAGGGTGATGATTCGGGCGATATAACTACGTGAATCTTAGCGTCCTTAATATGCTTAATTCGTCGTATAAACTAGCTCCCCCTTCCTAGCCCTAATGGTTGTACTATCAACTACAACCCTATCTAGGCTTAGCTTACCCATAGAATACCCCTTAGATATTAGGATATTGAGTATCCGCCTCCATACGTTCAGCTCCATTCAACCTCTTGAGAACCCTGAAGCTTTTGATCATTCTATAACCTTTTAACCTGATGCGTTGAAGTCTTAGGAGTGACTTAAGGGTTTTTTCGGATGAGTTCTAAGTCTTATGTATGGGGTTTCGTGACGAGGTCTTGTTAGGCTTTTCTCCTCCTTTAAGTTTAGCGTCCAATCAACTTCCTAGCCCACGAGGTTTGAGCGTTCAATTTAGAACGCTTAAGATTTAAAAAAGCTTTATACGAAGTAGTAAACCGGCGGTGTTAAGCGGTGGATTTTGAGTTAACCGAGGAGCATAGGATGATTAAGGAGTCGGCTAGGGAGTTCGCTGAGAAGGAGATTAGGCCGGCGGGACTTAAATATGAAGAGGAGGGCAGGTTCCCCTTTGAAGTATTCCGTAAAGCCGCTAAGCTCGGCTTTATAGGGGCCTCGATACCTGAAGAGTATAATGGTGCTGGCTTAGACCTTTTAGCCGACGTATTAATCTTGGAGGAGTTTTCGAGGGCCGATAGTAGTATTGGTGCCTGCATGATGAGCGTTACGCTCGGATGCCCCATGGTGAGGGAGTTTGGAAGCCGTGAGCTTAAGGAGCGATACCTAGCCAAGGTCCCAGCCGGTGAAGCCGTATCCGCTATAGCTGTTACTGAGCCTGACGCTGGGAGTGACGTAGCCGCTATAAAGACTACGGCAGTTAAGGATGGTGATGAATGGGTGCTTAACGGGACGAAGCAGTTTATAACCAACGGCAACATAGCCGATTGGGTGGTAGTTTTAGCTAAAACGGATCCCTCTGTTCAACCGGCCTATAAGGGTATTACGGCCTTCCTAGTTGAAACCAGGAGCGATGGTTATAGCGCGAGTAAGCTTAAGACTATGGGGATGCATTGCTACGATCACGCAGAGGTAAACCTATCAGGGGTAAGGGTGCCGAACTCCCATATCGTAGGGGAGCTTAATAGGGGCTTCTACCAGCTTATGAGGTTCTTTAACGAGTCGCGGATTACGGTGGGCGCCGTAGCTTTAGGGATAGCTCAAGGGGCCTTTGAAAGAGCGTTAGACTACGCTAGGAAGAGGAAGACCTTCGGTAAGCCGCTAGTTGAGCACCAGGCTATACAGTTTAAACTCGCTGATATGGCTAAGGAGATTGAAGCCGCTCGGCTTTTACTATATAAAGCTGCTTGGAGTGTTTCAAGGGGTAAGCCGGACCCCTACTTATCGTCGATGGCTAAGCTAGCCGCTAGCGAAGCCGCAGTACACGTAGCTTATGAAGCCGTCCAAATACATGGCGGCTACGGTTACTGCAAGGAGTACGACGTTGAACGCTACTATAGGGATGCTAGAGCTCAAACCATATATGAGGGTACTAGTGAAATCCAGAGGATGATTATAGCTAGAAGGATACTTGGGAAACTCTAAATACGCGTTTTTAAGGGTTAAACCCGCTACCTAGTTTTACTACTAAGGCCGTTGCAAAACTCCATCACCTAAGTTGACTGGTTAAGCATTCGTCAAGAGTTTTACAACAGGTTCATCAATAACCCGTTTAATGGAATTGCTGAACGTGTAAGTAGGACGTTTCATAAAGAAAAAGTTTATTTAATCTTAACGTTGTAGCTGCCGCACTTAGGACATGATGGTAAACGGTGCGGTATATACTCGAATAGGGAGGGGGTAAATTCGTAGCCACAGTTTAAGCATTTAGGCATCGAAACACCTCGAGCCGCTTCATTGTTATGGCTGAAACAAGGAAGTATGGGTGGATGATATATCTTTCGATCATTACTCGTGGTTAGCCAGCGGCTGATCACTTACTAATGGCTCCGCGTGAAAGCTTTTTAAGCCGCGTTAAGCTAAAACGCGTTACGAGGTGGTTATAACGAGTTTAAAGCTCGAGGAAATTAAGAAGGTGGCTGTCATCGGAGCTGGTGTAATGGGGCATGGTATCGCTCAGGTATGCGCTAGGAGTGGCTACGAGGTCGTATTGATAGACGTGAGCGAGGAAGTGTTAAGGAAGGCGTTATCACTGATTAGGGAGGGGCCCTTCGGCTTAATGAGGCTAGTGGAAAAGGGTAAAATGAGTAAGGAGCAAGTCGAGGAGGTAATGCTCCGAATTAAAACCTCGACTAGCTATAATGCCGCCGGCGACGTCGACTACGTTATCGAGGCCGTACCCGAGGACCTCGAGTTAAAGAAGAAGGTGTTTAAGCAGCTCGACGAGATATGCCCCCCGCGAAGCGTTCTAGCTTCAAACACGACCTCGATCATGATAACCGAGATAGCTTCAGCTGTTAAAAGGCCTGATAAAGTTATAGGAATGCACTGGTTTAACCCGGCGCCGGTAATGCGCCTAGTAGAGGTTGTTAGGGGCATGCTGACTTCGAGTGAAACGCTTAAAGTTACCGTTGAACTAGCCAAGAAGCTCGGCAAAGTACCCATCGAGGTTAAGGATGGGCCCGGCTTCTTTACGAGTAGGTTCCTCATAGCGTTCACCCTCGAAGCGATAAGGCTGTTAGAGGCCGGAGTGGCAGGCGTAAAGGATATGGATGAAATGTGTAAACTGGGCTTCGGCTTCCCCATGGGTCCCTTCGAGCTAATGGACCTAGTGGGGCTCGACGTAATACATCACGCCGCGAACTACATCTACGAAGCCACTAAAGACGCTAAGTACGCTCCGCCCCTAACCTTAAGCAAGATGGTAACAGCTGGCTACCTAGGTGATAAAAGGGTGAAGGCGGGGAGCAAAGGAGGATGGTACGAATACTGGGTTAGAAGAGAGGCTTAACGGGAACCTTTCACCCTCTCGATTTAAGCCGTTATCTTTAAACCCTTCAGGTTTTTATTAACCTGCTTCAAGCCTGCTTAAAACCGTATAAACGTGGCTACCCCTTCACTAGGGGCTAAAAAGTTTTAGGGGCGTACCTCGTAACCCGCCGTTACCCTAACGATACCTAAGGCTACCTCCTGCTTTACGGCTTAACTCCAAGATCCATTAAGCTTCGCGTAAGGTGTTGGAGACGCTAATCCGATGAGGACCTACAATTAAGCCGCGAAGCGGAAAGAAAAAAGTTGATGGTTTCTTCAGCGCTTAACGGTTATAGGCGTACTCCTGTTAATACCTGTACGGTTAACCCCACTAGGAAGAAGAGGTTCCATACCGTTCCGATTACGAGTATTACCGTGCTCACTATGCTCGGCTTTAACTCCTTGGGTAAAAACTTGTAGTTCACCACTATTTGTAGTGGGAAGGCAATGACCAAGGCGAAGAGGCCTAAACAAGCCCCTATAGCCGTAAGTTCGTATGGTGAAGCCCACCCGAAGCCTATCATACCGACTAGCAGTATTAACGCTACCACGAAGAGTAGGTAGAGAACTAAGTAGTAAAGCCTGCGCGGGTCCTCCTTGCTCCAGCTTCTAGCCTTACCGCTAGCGATCCAAAAGTTATCAGTTATAACCCTTGACACGGCGTCCATTAACCCGAACTGGGTGCCGAAGAGCATTAGGAAGCCCCCGAACAGCACTATGAACCATGCAGCTGGCCCCAGCACCTCGCTTAAGGCCTGGGCCTGTACTACTGCGCAGGCGAAGCCCATGGGCGCTAGCTTCCTAGGTACAAGCAGCCCGTAGGCTAAGGTGCTCGTTAGGAAGACCGTTATGAAGGTTAGCAGGGACATCACTATCCAAGAGTCAATCCTAGCGGTGTTAACCCAGCCCTTCCACCTCTTTAGGTTCTCCTCGTCAAGCTTAAAGGGTACCTCTTCAGCACCGATCTTAACCTTCCTGCCGCCGATGATAGCCGAGATGTAGCCCACCTTAGCCCCCATGCCCCAGCCCTTATCCCTAGCGTAACTAGATAACATCATGTTGAAGCCGAAGCCAGCCGGCATGTAGGCTATTGCCGACGCGACAATAAACCAGTCGAGCCCCCTTGGAAAGGACGGGATGAAAATGCCCTTGGCTACGTCAGCCCAGGCGAAGGCGGGAGCGCCTAGGGCGGTACCTACTGCTACGAGGAGTATCATTAAGACTACTACGGGCCAGTTTATTAACTCGAGCGTCCTCTGTATCTTAACCCCCACGTGAAGTATGAAGAGTGATAATACTAGTAAGCCTACACCCCACGCTAAGACCAAGCCAGTATCGCCTGGGCCAGGCGGCCTCCCCAGCTGTACAGCTGCTATCGCCGCGGCTGAAGCGGAGGCCCACCCCGGCCACATCACCGGTATGAAGAGTAGGAAGGCCCATGCCCAAGCCCACGCGAGGGGCTTACCAAGCTTCATGTAGGCCTGGTGTATTGGTTGCCCGCAGTACAACGTGTACTTTATGGACTCCGAGCCAAGCACGGCTTGCACTAAGCATCCAATTACAGCCGTCCACATAAGCGTCGGCCCGTACTTCACCACCATGGCCGGGAAGAGGTACCATTCACCCGCCCCTATTGCTAGGGACGCTAGGATTATCCCAGGCCCTATAGCCTTGAGGTGGCCCATTAACCCTGTTGGAGGCGGTGGAAGCTCAAGCTCCTTAGAGGCTTTCTCGCTCATTAAACCACCATCCAATCTTTTACGTTCAATGCGAGCTCTTAAAGCTTTCCTAAGGGCCGTTCAAATCTAGCGAAAAGGCTTCTTAACGCGTTAAAGGGCTCATAGGCTTACCGTTTAAGTTTAAAGGGCAGCATTAAACCTTGCCGTTAATAGGGATGTAAAGGTTAAACGTTTATGACTTTTACCGTTTCATCAGGGTTTAGCTTAAGCTAAAAGCTTAACGTATTCGATCTTCCTCACCTTAAAACCTTGAAGAAGGATGGTGGAAACGCCTCTAAGCTGGTAAGGTTAGGTTAACCTTTAATTGCTTTAGCTTTAGTAGTCGCGCTTAAAAGTAGAGGAGGCAGTACGAGCGCTGGATAAAAAAAGTGCTTTGCGGCTTAATTACGTACTCCCCATTAATCCTACATTAAACGCCTCACGTTAATTCGTGTGGAGTTAATGTAGGGCTAGGAATTAAGCTACAAAGCAGAAAAGTTTAATAGGAGAAGGGCCAGAGGTCGAAGAACCTCTTCGCCTTCCTTACTAAGGCTGCGAAGCCCCTAGGTTCAAATATGAGGATGCCGGCTATAACGGCTCCGTAAAGTATTGCTCTAAACCCAAAGGCCGTAGGCCCAAGCCAAGGTGCGTAGGCGCTTAAAGCTCCTACGAGCATCGTAATTCCGGTAGCGATACCCCACATGACCGTAGACCCTAGTATTGAGCCCCAAACTAGGCTTCCTAGCCCTCCGACGATTACGCCTACGCCTAGCATCTCCCAGGAGATCAGGTAATAGAAGTGTTCAGGGGTTACCATACCCACTATGTAACCGTATAAGCCTCCACCTACACCGGCGTAGAAGCCTGAGATAGCTGCTGCTATCATCTTATATTTTAGCAGTCCTAACCCTTGAACTTGGGCTGCGTAGTCTTTTTCGCCTATCATCATTAAGGCTTTACCCAGCGGGCTTCTACCTATGTGGGCCATGAAGAGGGCCATAATGACCGTTATGGCGAGGATGACGTAATACTGCTGAACGTCGGTGAGAGGGTAGCCTAGATGGGTACCCATGGTAGCGCAGTAAACAACGCTACCCGGTATATCCTTAGTTATGTAGCAAAGCAACCACTCTATTATGAACTGGCCAGCGGTAGTGGTGAAAAGTAGGTAAAACAGCTTAACCCTTAGCGACGGCAGGAAGAAGAACATAGCTACTCCGGCCGTTACAATACCGGCAATGGGTAAAGTGACTATGAAGGGTAGTGGGGTGATAGATAGCCCTAGGTGGTCAGGCCGTGATAAGAAGCCGACGGTATAGGCCCCTACGCCCATGAGGGCGGCGTGCATAACCGAGAAGAGATGGGAGCAGGTAAGTAGGTTAAGGCCCATTATGGTTATTGAGAACACCATGATCACCGTCAGTAGGCGGTAAACTAGAGATGAAGCTGTAAAGGGTAGCGTTAGAAGCACTAGGAATAGGAGGGTTATACCTACCCAGTGGAAGCGCTTCTCGAAGAACCCCATGTCCTCTCTGTAGGTTTCCTTAATTACGCCGCAAGGACGACTAGCCATGGCTTACACCCTTTCGATCCTAACCGTTCCGAAGAGGCCGTAAGGCTTTACCACTAGGATTGCGAGTAGGACGATGAATGGTATGACTTCCCTTATACCTGGGATGAACATGTTCATGTAGGTACCTAAGGTTTGCTCTAATAGGCCTAGTAGTAAGCCTCCTAGTAGGGCTCCTCCAGGGCTATCAATACCGCCTATGATGGCCGCCGGTAAAGCCCTCGATAAGCCTAGGTCCGAGATTATGATGTTAATACCGTTTATAGCCCCTAGAACCAGTCCAGCTAAAGCGGCGGCGACATAGGCAATCATCCAGCTGTACGTGTATATCTTCTTAATGCTTATACCGTGGGCTGCCGCTGCCTCCGGTTCAAGCGATACCGCTCTCATAGCGAAGCCGAACAGCGTCTTCCTAAACATGTAGAAGAAGAAGCCGAAGATTATGATTGACCCGCTTATACTCCATACGTATACGTAGGGTAGGTGTATAGGCCCTATGGTTATAGGTATGGGTGGGAAAACTACGTGTTGCTCTGGGAAAACCCTTAATGTAGTACCCCAAAGTAGTATCGTGATTCCCCTAAGGAATAATCCTAGGGCTACGGTCATCATTATCAATGAAAGGATCGATTGCCCGTACAGCGGCCTCATTAATCCACGCTCGGTAGCTATCGCGAACACCATGTATAGTAGCGATGCTAAAATTAAGGCGAAGATAAGGTTGCCGACTGGGTTCCCTATAAGCCTAAGCTCCCCGAAGGCCATGACTAGGTAGGCGCCCATGAGTACCATATCGCCCACGGCGATATTAACGAGTTTTCCAACTCTATATATTAGGACGAAGCCGAGCGCCATTACCCCGTAAATGGTCCCTGAAGCTAACCCTATAATTATAGGGTCTAGGATGACGGAGATGTCGACCATACTACTCAACCTTCCTAATCTGCATCTTAACCCTCACCATGTCCCTTCTACCGTCCTCATACTTCACCTCGCCTAGGAACGAAATCTCGTTGGCATCACTGTAAAGCGCGTCTATAACCTCCTTGTAGCGTTGCCTTATAAGCGGCCTCCTAAGCTTCCTAGTCCTAGTCATTTCATCGTCATCGGCGTGGAACTCCTTGTAGAGGATGGTGAACTTCCTTATCTTCATGGAGTCAGGTAGATCCCTATTAACGTCCTTTACAACTTTCTCCATCAAGTCGTATACCTCAGGCTTTTGTGAAAGATCTACGTAGCCCGTGTAAGGTATATTGTGATCCTCAGCCCATTTACCCGTGTTTTCGGGGTGTATGTTTAGTATAGCGGTTACGTAGGGTTTACCGTGGTCGAGGACCATGGCCTCCCTAACGTAAGGGCTGAACTTAAGCCTATTCTCCAAGTGTTGCGGTGGTACCCGGGTTCCATCCTGTAGGACTATGATGTCCGCCATCCTATCTACGCATATTAGGTGCCCCTTAGCGTCAACCATTCCGAAGTCCTCGGAGTATAACCAGTCATTAACTATGGCTTTACTGCTAGGCCTATCGTAGTAACCCTTCATAACGGCCGGGCTCTTCGAAATTATCTCCCCTGTTTTAGTTATAGCTATCACGGTGCCCGGTAGGGGTTTGCCGGCTGTCCATGGATCTACTTCGCCGTCTCGATGTAGACATGAGATACCGGATATTTCGCTCTGACCGTAGATCTGCTTTATGTTAACGCCCATGCTTCTCAGGAACTTGAAGTCGTCGATGGAGACTTGCGCGCCCCCCGTATAAGCATGCCTCATCCTCCTTAACCCAACCTTATCTAACACCGACCTGAAAGCTAAGACGTAGCATAACGGCTTCACTAATTTAAGCCAGAAGGGTATCTTCATACCCTTAAACTCGAGTTCAACCCTAGCGTAGCCGGCTTTTAAAGCTAGGTCGAAAACCTTACGCCTTAACCAGCCTGAATCCGCTATTTTAACTTGGATCTGGGCTACGATATCCCTCCATATCCTAGGGGGGCCGAACATGATGGTCGGCCCGACCTCTCTAAAGTCCCTCCATACGGTCTCGGGTTCTTCGTAGAAGTTAACGGTGAAACCCGCGGTTAAGCCGCAGGATAACGACATCATTTGCTCGCCTATCCAAGCGAAGGGCAGGAAGGAGAAGTACCTATCGTCGGGGCCCATGGGTACGACCTTCTGCATGGCTAAGCCCATGTACATCATGTTCTCGAAGCTCAACATAACGCATTTAGGTGTACCAGTGGTTCCTGAGGAGGTTACGAAGCAAGCTAGGTCGTTACGCGTTTGTCTATTAACGTTCTCCTCAAATAGGTTCGGCTCTTTTTGGGCTAGCTTCCTACCTAGCTCTTGAACCTCTCTAAAGCTTATTATCATAGGGTTTTCCCTATACCTCCACATGCCTGTCCAATCTTCAACGATCACCTTTTCTAGTTCGGGGAGTTCCTTAATTATTGATAGGATTTTATCCGTTTGCTCTTGGTCCTCGCAGTATACCCACCGCGACTTACTATTAGTTATGAGGGGTAGTAACTGTTCGGGTAGGTTATCCTGGTAAACTCCGAAAGGTATGCCTAAAGCTGCCTCGGCTCCGAGGTACGTGTAGAGCCATTCAGGCCTATTATCGCCTATTAACGTAATTTTATCATCTTTCTCGAAGCCTAACGCCGTTAGGCCTAGCGCGAAGCTTTTAACGTTTTCAAGGTAGTCCCTCCAAGATATCCTTTGCCATATACCGTACTCCTTCTCCCTTAAGGCCGTCTCATCCCCCCTGGTTTTAGCGAACTTAACTAGTAGTTTAAGGAAGGTATCCTCGGCTGGCAGTTCGACCTTAACATCTTCTCCGTAGCAAACGTCGATAATCTCCTCCGGAGCGGACTTTAACGCTTCCTTAACCCATTCGGGTAGTTCCTTACTTACCTTCTTAGCTGTTACAGCCTCTAACGACATAACCCTTCGAAGCCTCCTATTCCCCTAAATACGCCTTTATGACGGCGGGGTTCTTAACGACCTCCTCAGGGCTACCCTCGGCTATCTTAACGCCCGTATCCAATACGACTACTCTATGTGCTACATCGTGAACCAGGGACATGTCGTGCTCCACTAAAAGCACAGTTTTACCTAGGACCTCGTTTAGCTCTAAAACGAACCTAGCCATATCCCTCTTCTCATCGATGCTTAAGCCTGATGTAGGCTCATCCAGTAAGAGGACGTCTGGATCCCACATTAAGACTCTAGCTAACTCTACCTTCTTCCTTAAACCCATCGCTAAGCCCTCAGCGTGAGCAGTCCTATAGGGTTCGAGCTCAACAAAATCTATTAGCTTTTCCGCGTATTCTCTAGCTTCAGTTATGCCTTTAAAGCTTAAGGACTTTAAGATGCCACCATGCTTAGTCATGTATCCGGCCATTATGTTGTCGAGCACGGTCCCCGGGAAGACGTAAGGTGTTTGGAACGTTCTACCTATCCCCATCTGCGCCCTCTTATGGACTGGGGTTTTAGTTATATCCATCCCCTTATAAGTAATGGTTCCTCTTTGAGGCCTATAGAAGCCGCATATACAGTTTAGAAGCGTAGTTTTACCGGATCCGTTAGGGCCTACGAGTGCTAAAAGCTCTCCCTTCTTCAGGTCGAGGCTTACACCCCTTAAGGCTATAACCCCTCCAAACCTTACGTGTACGTCCTTAGCTTCAAGGATAACACTCAAGATATCCACCTCTTCCTCCTCTTATACGATTTAACGTCTTGATAACTCATCCTACCGGCTTCACCAATACCTAGGTAGTAGTTTTGAACGTCGGGGTTGTTAAGTAGTTTTTCGGATGGACCATCGAGTACGAGCCTACCACCCTCAATAACGTAGCCGTACTCGGCTATCTCCAAGGCCTTCCTAACGTTCTGCTCCGCTAGAACGATTGTTACCCCCTCCTTTTCGTTGATGTCCTTAATGGTTTTAAAGAGCTCCGATACTATTTTTGGCGATAGGCCTAGGGATGGCTCATCAAGTAGGAGGACCTTAGGCTTTGATATTAAGGCCCTCCCTATCACTAGCATTTGCTGTTCTCCACCGCTGAGGAGGCCGGTTTTGATGTTACGCCTTTCCTTAAGCCTAGGGAAGAAGTTGTAGACGAACTCTAAGGCGTCTTTAGGATTACCGGTCCTCCTACCATAAAGCCCCGATAGTAGGTCTTCCTCAACGCTTAACTCTTCAAATACCCTTCTCCCCTCATGTACGTAGGTTATTCCGGCTTTAGCTATATCCTCGGGCCTTTCGTTCTCTATTTTTCTACCCTCATACTCTATGTAGCCTCGAGATACGTAGCCTCTTTCAAGCCTTATAATTCCAGCTATGGCCTTTAACACGGTGCTCTTACCTGAGCCGTTAGCACCTAGTAGCGCTATTATACCGCCACTAGGAACTTTTAGGGAAACACCCTTAACGACTAGAATGAAGGGGTCGAAGGTAACCTCGACGTTGTTAAGAAATAATTGTATATCTCCCTTCATGTTCTTCCTCTAACCCACGATGGAATTTTCCCTCAATATGAAATAGACTTTATATATAAGCTTTACGTCCAGGCTTAGGAGGCTCCAACGGGCTTAAGCCTAAGATGGAGGTATGCAACCTTTAAACCACGTAACAGAATAGAACGCTGGTTCAAAACCTAAAAGCCAAACGCTTCTACAATAACTTCCTAAACAACTTAACAGTATTAGGCTTAGATTCAGCGGCTAGGCCCCCTCGACAACCGTATTATATGTTTAATGTTAAGGGTTTAGTTGGCTTGAGCGTACGTACGACGTGACAGTGAGGCTACGAAAGCGCAGAATAAGAAAAAAGATGGGGTTCTCGGTTTTTACCAACCGAGCCAAGCGGCTTTTCTCTCGATCTCGATCCAGTCGCTAGCCTTCTTGTACTTTCCACCTTCAATCTTTAGCACTATGGCCTTGGTGTTGGGCCTGTGATCTGCACCGGTGAAGGTTACAGGCGGGACTATGGTGCCCTCGATGACCTTATCCTTCCAAGACTCCATGGCCTCCTTAACCTTGGGACCTGATACCTCCTTAAATTTAGCCCAAGCGTCAGCTATAGCGAGCACGGCGCATCTAACGTTAATCCAGCCCCTTATATAGGATGAGATTGGGAAGTAGTCTTTAGGTCCGTAGAGCTTTACGGACTCCCTTAACGGGTTTACTAACGCTGGGCATTCAGCTTCGAAGCCCCAGTAGTAATGGCCACTCATACCGTGGACGCCTTCAGCAGCTTCACCAGCCAGCTTAACCAGGTTCTCGTCGTGGCCCCATTGGTTAATCATGAGTAGGGCTTCAAGGCCGTGCTTCTTCATATCCTTTGCGAGTACAGCTGCTGTAGCGGTCGTATTACCCATCCATACGAAGTTAGCGCCGAACGTCTTCATGGCTAGGACTTGCGATGAGAAGTCAGCACCCCTCTGACTACAGTTTTGATCTGGGCCTATCTCAAAGCCGAGCTCTGCTGCTAACGCCTTTCCTGCCGGTATAGGTGCTCGACAGTATGGTACACCGAAGTCGTAGGCGAAGCATATCTTCGGCGGCACCGTCTTCTTAAGCTCCTTTGTCCAGTAGTCCTTCATCCATATTATAGCCGCCCTCATTTGGTCAGAGTAGCTACAGACCGGGTAAAAGTTGTACGGGGTTTTAGCGGGGTCGTTTAGGTGTGACGAGTAGCTGGCTGAAATGTAAACGATCTGGTCTTTAGCTATTGAAGGCGATAATGCCTCCGTATCGCCAGTACCCCACCCAATTATGACGGGTGGGTTATAGGTAGCCTTATAGCGCTCGTAGGTAGCTATTGCTTCAGGGATCCTATAGGCGTAATCGGTGGAGACGAAGTCGAACTTACCAATACCTGGTATACCGCCCTCTTTCTCATTTATCCATTTAGCGGCGTTTTCAGCCCCCCAAGCGTAGTCCACTCCCACATCCGACGTTGGGCCAGACTTATCAACTAGCGCGGGTATCGTGATTTTAGGAGCGGCAGGTGGTGGCGGCGGTGGTGGAGGGGTTGGCGG
>Ga0209394_1000779_pt1 | contig 22155 bp, 24 predicted proteins | sample JNZ201metaG_FD_184122 | JGI IMG/M metagenome (GOLD analysis project Ga0209394, IMG submission 184122) | Hot spring microbial communities from Jinze hot spring, China to study Microbial Dark Matter (Phase II) - JNZ 20120812A (SPAdes) (version 3) ... | reverse complement strand
CCATAAGCAACTTAATTGGCGGAGTCATAGCAGTCTTGTGGATAAAAAATGGAAGCTGGGCAAAAGCCATAATCAAAAACAAACAACAAAAACATAGTGCCGAGGGCCGGATTTGAACCGGCGACAACCCGGTCTTCAGCCGGGCGCTCTCCCAGGCTGAGCTACCTCGGCCGTCAATTTTTCGTTTATCTTAAATTTCGTAGAGGCTTATTTGTGTTTCTTTAATTTTGAAGTTTCTTGTTCCGAATCCGTCTTGGGACAGATCAATAATTGAAACATTCCTTAAAAATGTGGGTTCCGGTTTTTGGGGAGCGAGGTGGTTGAAATGAAGTGTAAATTGGCTGTGATAACTGCAGAATTGGTCGACGAAAGCCTTGCAGAGAAAACTGAAACCATTCAGAAGGAGCTTATGGAATGGTTTGAAGAAAACTGCCACGTCATTCCATGGGTTAAAAAGGTTAAAAGCATACTAGTCAAAGAAGGCTAGGTTTAAGATAGAATTTGCCTTGCAAGAAAATATCCAAAAACAGCGAAGGCTATAAAGCACAAAATCAACATGAAAGCATCCATTCCACTCAAACGCTTTGAATATTTATCCCTGCTTGGGTCTTCCATACGCATCGCTGAATTTGTTTTGAAGTTTTCGAAAAAGATTTTATGAAACGGAAATACTAATTCTGGATAAGCAAGTAACTTTAGAAAGGGCCGGTAGTCTAGCTGGCTAGGACGTCGCCCTCACGCGGCGAAGGTCGCCGGTTCAAATCCGGCCCGGCCCACTTAACGTTTTTGAAGATTAATTAAAAGTTTGGTGCGGGGGGTGGGATTTGAACCCACGAACCCCTACGGGACAGCCGTTCTGCGAAAGCTTTTGCTTCTCCTCAGGGCTGCGCCTTTGGCCAGGCTTGGCAACCCCCGCATTTCATCGATATTTTTGTAATTTGCGGGTGGAATTAAGTTTTCCCTTTTGTTAGACGAGTTCCCTGAAGTCCTCTTTGACTGTTGTTAACACTACGTGGGTGTTTGTCCTTTCAACATAGGGCATTGCCAGCAGCCTTTTAGCGAATTTGCTTAACTCTTCTCTATTTTTGAACTTGGCAATCACCACAGCGTCTATCAATCCGGTAACGTCATAGACGCAGCAGACGTTTGGAAGTTTTGCGACTTCGTTTTCCACCTCCAGCAAGCGACCTTTCGAGACCGTCAACTCGACAACAACTGTAAGCTCATAGCCTAGTTTCTCATGGTCAACTATGGCGGTATACCCTTTTATTACACCATTTTCCTCAAGCCTCTTAACTCTGGAAAGCACCGTGCTTGTCGAAACGCCGCATTGCTTAGCAAGCTGTCTTGAAGAAGCCCTAGCGTCTGAGGTTAAAGCCCGCAGTATCTTAAGGTCAATATTGTCAAGAGAAAAACTCTTCTTTACGTCTAGCCGTCTAACCTTTTCGTCGGCGGCATCATCATAAACATTTGTACGATCCAGTTTCCGATTCACCTCCACACTATTTACATTTGTACAGTATAACCAATTATTATTTAACATTTGTTGCTGTTTTTGTAGAAAAACCTTTTATATTTACAATATAACAGATTTCTGCCGTAAAAATTTAGGGGCTATGGGAAATGTGGAATTCAAATCGCAAAACAAGTCAGAACGTTGAATTATGCTTCAAACTTATGAAAAACGCGGAACATGTTCTATTGCACTTTACGGATTTACTAGGCTATCTTAGAGGAAGAACTGTTCCAGCAGATGAGGCAGAAAATACCCTAAAAGAAGGCGTGGGTTTTGACGGATCATCCTTGATTGGTGGAGTGGGCATAGAAGAAAGCGACATGATAATGAAGCCAGACATAACCACTTTCACAGTTTGCCCCTACTACTTCTATGACAAAAGTGTTGTCAGCTTCATATGCGACATTTACACTCCAGAAGGAAAACGTTTCGAAGGAGACCCCCGTTACATATGCCAAAAAAGCCTTGTAAAAATGCGAGCCGAAGGATATGAGCCTACAGCTGCGGCGGAACTAGAATTTTATTTAGTGCAGAAAACTTCTGATGGAAGTTTTCAACCCATTGAAAATCATTTACTAGATAGGCATAGGTATTTTGATATAGCTCCGGGCAGAGATCTAACTGAAAATTTTAGGTTGGATTTGGCTAATGCACTCTTCACGATGGGGATAGACGTTGAGCGTGAACACCACGAGGTTGGAGCAGCACAGAATGAGATTACATTTAGATATGCGGATCCCTTGACAACATCGGACAACATTGTTCGGTATAAGTTCGCAGCTAAAGCAGTAGCCGATAGAAAATATGGCTGGATAGCTACTTTTATGCCTAAACCATGGTTTGGAAAACCGGGAAGCGGCATGCACATCCACCTCGGACTTTTCGACGTAAAAACGGGAAGAAATCTATTCTATGACAAGAATGGATACGCCTACATATCACAGAAATGCCGCTACTTTATAGGTGGAATCCTTGAGCATGCAAGAGCCTTATGCGCCATTGTAGCTCCGACAGTTAACAGCTACAAGAGGCTTGTGCCGGGCTATGAGGCTCCGGTTTACATTACATGGAGCAGGAAAAACCGTTCAGCCCTAATAAGGGTGCCCGAATACTTTCCTGGAAAGGAGAACGAAGCGAGAATAGAGTTTCGATGCCCAGACCCTCTATGCAACCCATATCTGGCTTATGTTGCAGTTTTTGAAGCTGGTCTTGACGGCATTAGAAAGAAGATTGAGCCAGGTGACCCTGTGGATGTGAACGTTTACCATTTGAGTGATGCTAAGCGTAGAGAGTTAGGAATCAAAGTGTTGCCTAGTTCGCTTAAAGAGGCATTAGAGGAATGGGAAAGCGACGATATCTGCATAAAAGCTTTAGGCAGAGAGACAGCCGAAAAATACTTGGAATTGAAGATGCAGGAATGGAAGGAATACGAGCCCCATATGCCGGAGAACAGAAACGAAGTTACATGGTGGGAGCAACAGAAATACATTTATGCCTAACATGTTCTGGCAATCTGCGTTGCAGCGTTTTAGGAGGCTAGGTATGTGAAAAACATGAAATACGACACAATACTAGTTTTGGATTTTGGCGGGCAATACTGCCATCTTATTGGGAGACGCGTTAGGGAAAACAATGTATATTCAGAAATAGTGCCCTACGACATAGAGCCGGATGAAATCAAAGTTTTAGGCGAAAAACTCAACATTAAAGGGATAATTTTATCCGGTGGACCTGCGAGTGTCTTTGACGATCACGCGCCTAAACCAGATATGCGCATTTTTGATTTAGGCTTGCCTGTTTTAGGCTTATGTTATGGGCATCAGCTTATAGCCAAAATTTTCGGCGGTGAGGTCAAACGGGCTGAGTGTAGAGAATATGGTCCAGCCTATGCGATTATTGAAAAGCCGGTGGGGGTTCTAGAAGGCTTAAATAGGAAAGAAAGGGTTTGGATGAGTCACAGTGACACTGTGTTTTCGGTTCCGTCGGATTTTGAAATTTTAGCATTTACGAAAAATTGTCCCGTAGCTGCTTTCAAGCATAAAACCAAGCCGATTTATGGTTTACAATGGCATCCCGAGGTTGCACACACCATTAATGGCACAAAGATGATTCATAACTTTATCTTTAAAGTGTGTGGCTGCTCCGCAAATTGGAAGATGGAGAATGTTATAGAACGAATGGTTAATGAAGTGAAAAGCGAAGTTGGCGATGGAAAAGCGATAATAGCGTTGAGTGGCGGAATAGATTCCAGCGTGGCTACATTAATTGCAGCCAAGGCATTAGGCGGCAAGCTAACAGCCGTTTTCGTCGACCATGGCTTCATGCGGGAGAAAGAACCGGAATTTGTGAAAAACACGTTTGAAAAATTTGGGATAAACCTTGTAGTAGTTAACGCTCAAGACAGATTTCTGGAAAAACTCAAGGGAATAAAAGACCCAGAGGCAAAAAGAAAAGTGATAGGCGAGGAGTTCATCCACGTTTTCGAGGAAATCGCTGAAAGAGTCGGGGCAGAATACTTGATCCAAGGGACCATTTACCCTGACAGAATAGAATCTGGGTTCAGACGATTTTCAGACAAGATTAAAACACATCACAACGTTGCAGGTCTCCCAATTAGAATGAAATTCAAAAAGATAGTGGAGCCTTTACGAGACCTCTACAAGGACGAGGTCAGGAAAGTGGCACAACTTCTCGGGTTGCCTGAGGAAATAGTTCATAGACAACCGTTTCCAGGTCCGGGGCTTGCCGTGAGGGTCATTGGCGAAGTAACGCGAGAAAAAGTGGATATTGCAAGAAAGGCGGATGAGATTGTAAGGGAAGAAATTGAAAAGAGCGGATTGAAGGATAGGTTTTGGCAGTATTTTGCGGTTCTAACGGACACAAAAGCCACGGGTGTTAAGGGCGATGCAAGAGCCTACGGTTACGTTGTCGCCGTCAGAGTTGTGGAAAGCCGAGAAGCCATGACCGCGAGTTTCGCCAAAGTACCATTCAAGATTTTAGAAAGAATCTCCACGAGGATAACCAGCGAGATACCTCAAGTTGCAAGAGTAGTCTATGACATAACCCATAAGCCTCCAGCAACGATAGAGTGGGAGTAGACGCCTAGACCTTTGACTTAGCCATCAAATCTTCTATCCTTGCATTTTTCAGTAAAACGACATGTTTAACCAGCTCGTTGACAACAGCCTCAAAGATTATTCTTCCTTTTTCCGCCGAGGCTGTTGTCGACTTACCGAATACCCCTGAACTAGTGTAGTCAGCCGTATCTAACGGAAGAGTGGTGCCCTCAGTTTCGGTGACGTGTCTGCGAACTTTCTCGTCCACGGCTTTGTCCATGCATACAAGGTGTGGGTACAAAGCCAAGTTCATCGAAGTTTCCTCGGATCCGGCATGTCCCCGTTCTTCAGATGTGAAGATGGTTGGCAGAAGTTTGCCGGCTGCGGGCCACCATTGAAAAATGGACACGAAAATACCGTTTTCCCTCAGTTCTCTGGCTAATTCCGCCAGCGCGTTTAGGTTTCCGCCATGCCCATTGATTATGACTATTTTCCTAACCCCATAGTTGTTTAGGGCTAGGCAAACCTCTTTCACATAATTTTTGAAGGTTTTAGGTGAAACATAAATTGTGCCCCAGAACTGGCGGTGATGATGACTTACACCGAATGGGATAACCTGCAAACATACAACACCAGTGCGTTTTGCAGTCTCTTCAGCGATCGCCTTAGCAATAAGATGGTCTGTTCCGAGGGGGTTGTGCGGGCCATGTTGCTCATTTGAACCTACGGGGATTATGGCGATTTCATTTTTACTGAAATATTCTTTTGCTTCGGGCCAGCTCATTTCATGAAGCAGAAACTTCATGAAATCCACTCCAGAAACTGTTTTATTAGAATGCTTTTGAATATTAAGCTTAAGTCCAACAAGGTGGACTAATTGAAAGCCTTGATCCTTGCTGGCGGGTTTGCAACAAGATTAAGACCGTTAAGCTGTACAAGACCTAAAATTCTGTTTCCGGTGCTTAACAAGCCTATCGTAGAATGGATCATGGAGAGACTTTCCAAAAACGACATTGAAGAGGTAATATTTGCCATCAATAATCAAACGGCATGCCATTTGAAGCAAGTAAAAATCCCAAATTACGGAATGAAGATTGCTTACTCATACGACCCGCCTAAGAAACCTCTTGGGACTGGTGGAGCTATAAAAAGAGCTGAAAAATTTTTGAGCGACAGTGATTTTCTCGTTGTTAATGGAGATATTTTCGCCGACATAGACTATTCAAAAATCATCGAAATGCACATGGAGAAGCGTGCCGTTGCAACAATAGCCCTCCATAAGGCTAAAGATCCAAGCAGGTACGGAGTTGCAGAGTTAGCGGAAAATGGTAGAGTGGAATTTTTTGTTGAAAAGCCTTCAACTTGGCATTCTTCGTCAAGTCTAATAAACGCTGGGATATACGTTCTCAACCCAAAAATTTTTAGCTACATTCCAAGAGGACGAAAGGTTTCTTTAGAACGGGAAATCTTTCCAATTCTCGTGAAAGAGAGAACTCTTTACGGCCACCCCTTTGAGGGATTGTGGACCGACATAGGTAAAATTGATGATTATCTTGAGGTGAATAAAGTTCTGCTTGAAATGTTCCATAAAAAAACGGAGGGCACCTTCAAAGGGGAAGGTAAAACCGCGCCACCTGCAGTCTGCGGGGATGACACGTTTGTTGGAAGGGAATCTGTTGTTGGCCCCTATGCTGTTTTAGGGAGAAAAGTTCGTGTTGGAACGAATGTGCAGATTAGAAACTCGGTGATATTTGATGGGGTTTCCATAGGAGATTCAAGTGTTATTAGCGGCGCGGTGATAGGCGAAAACGCCGTGATAGGGAAAGGAGTTAGGATAAATGAAAACTGTGTTATAGGGGACTACGCGGTCATTGGAGACAAAGTGAAATTGGCGAAAGGGGTGATTGTCTGCCCAGCAAAAGAAATTTTTGAAGACATAACGACTCCGAAGTGCATATTTTAGTAGGATGGTGTTTGATGGTGTTGAATTCTCGAAGACTTTTTGGAACAAACGGCATTCGAGGAATAGTAAACAAGGAGTTAACTCCAGAACTTACGGTGAAAATTGGGTGCGCCATAGGATCTTTCTTTCAACGTGGAAAGCTTATAGTCGGACATGATGCCAGAACGAGCAGTCCAATGCTTGCAAAAGCTGTTATAGCTGGATTGAACGCGACAGGTTGCGATGTTCTGTTTGCAGGTATGGCGCCAACTCCAGCATTGCAGTATGCGGTAAAAAACCATAAGGTAGATGGGGGAGTTGTGATAACAGCTTCCCACAACCCACCAGAATATAACGGGATAAAAGTCGTATGGAATGATGGCATAGAAATTTCGCGAGAACAAGAAATAAAAATTGAAGAAATATTCTTCCAAGAAGTCGCGCATTATGCTGAATGGAAAAATATTGGGGAAGAGCAGACGCTTACTGGAATCATCGACGATTACATAGGGGCTATTAAGAGGCATGTTGATGTTTCCAGAATCGCGAAAAAACGCTACCATGTTGTTGTGGACGCTGCAAACAGCGTAGCAGCTCTAGCGGTTCCCAAGCTCTTAAGAGGCTTAGGATGCAAGGTTACGACGATAAATGCAAATATTGACGGGACATTTCCAGCGAGACCACCAGAACCGCGACCAGAAAACCTTATAGAACTAGCCCGAACAGTTAGGGCTATAAACGCAGACGTAGGAGTCGCGTTTGACGGAGACGCTGATCGCTCCATATTTGTCGACGAAACAGGAGAAATTCATTGGGGCGACAAAACATTCGCTCTCGTTGAAAAATTCTTCTTAATGAAAAATCCAGGTGAAAAGATTGTTTCGCCGATAAGCTCTTCAACTTTGGTTAAGGATGTCGCGGATGCTTATGGCGGAGAAGTTGTCTGGACAAAAGTTGGAAGCGTGACAGTATCCCACACCATGAAAAGGCTCAACGCAAAACTTGGTGGAGAGGAAAACGGCGGAATCTTTTACGGTCCCCATTTAGCTGTTAGGGATGGGGGAATGGCAACAGCGCTAATATTGGACATAATGGCCTACACGAACAAAAGCCTTTCAAGTCTTCTCGGTGAACTCCCAAAATATTTTATTGAAAAGGGCAAGGTGGAATGTCCCAACGAGCTTAAGGAAAAAGTATTGGAAAAAATTATCGAACAGACGAAAGGCTTGAACACAAGTACTGTGGATGGAGTGAAGATTTGGTTTGAAGACAAAAGCTCCATTCTTATGAGACCGAGCGGAACGGAACCGTTGTATAGACTTTATGCCGAGGCAAAAACAAAAGAGAAAGCTGAAGCGCTCATCCACGAGTTTAGTTTAAAACTTAAAAGGATAATTGACAGTGTAAGAGGCTAGCTTTCAGGAGAAGGATGCAGCTGACAACAAACACGGAAATAATAAATGGTAAGTATCTGCATGATGAAAAACCCACCGTCAGCGTTATAGAATGCAACCGTAATGGCTTACTTCATGCCTGCCTCCTAGTGGAAGCTGGATTCAAGGTTATATGTGTTGACAGCGATCGAGCCGTGGTGGAGCGTCTTTCCAAAGGGAGGATTCAGTTTCTTAAGCAGGAAATAGAGCCCATAATCAGAAAAAATTTGGAAAATGGAAGATTGCAAGCGTCGTGCAACATAGAAGATGCTGTTTCCCAAAGTAGCGTTGTGTTAGTCACAACCCCGGCGATAACAAGCGAGAGAGGAGCTGTGACTGTTGATTACTCAAGTATTGAAAAAACGTTAAAAAAGTTAGGTTCATATTTGCAGAAAAACACGTTAACGATAATCACAAGCATGGTTGGGATAGGCGTCACAGAAAACCTTCTTAAAGAGGTGCTTGAAAGCTCATCTGGGTTTAGAGTGGGGGTAGATTGCTTCCTAGCTTATAGTCCAGTTCCGTTTTCAGAAAAACAAACCATGAACAGTCTAGCAAAATGTAGACGTGTTGTTGCAGCCTATGACAAGACAAGCCTTGAAAAAGCGTTGAAAATTATAGGCGCCGTAACTAAGGGCGAAACTATAGCCACGTTGAATTTAAAAGCGGCTGAGGCTGCTGTTCTTTTCGAGGCGGTGTACAGAAGCGTAGGTTTTGCGTTCGCTAACGAGCTCGCCCTTTTATGCGAAAGAACCGGTGTGGATTATTTGACTGTTAAGAGCATATCACCACTCACAGAAGCATTTTACCAGCCAGCGCTTGACAATTTCGGGGAAAAAGCTCTTTTAATGTTGCTTGACGAAGCTGAAAACCATAACATTAAGCTTAAGATTCCACAAGCAGCTGTGCGTTCAAGTAGAGAAATCATAAAACATGGAGTTAGCCTTGTTCAAGAGGCTTTAAAAAATTGTGGAAAAACCTTACGCAGGGCGAAAATCGCCATACTTGGTGTTTCCCAGACACGAAATATGGCAGATAACCCAAAGGCTCTGCTGAAAACTTTCGCCAAAATCCTTGAAAGAAGGGGCGCTAAACTCAGCCTTCATGATCCATATATGCACAGGAAAACAATGGATATTGAAGCACAACCATTAGAAGAAAGTTTAATAAAAACAGTTGAGGGAGCCGATTGCATAGTAATTTTCACGGGACACGATCAATTTAAACGGCTGGATTTGGAGAAAATCAAATTTTTAGCCAAAATGCCCGCGGCAATTGTTGATTTTGAAGGAATTTTGGACCCCTTTAAAGTTGAAAGTGAAGGCTTCATATATCGTGGCCTCGGAAGAGGAGTGTGGAGAAAATGAAAAGGAAAATCGGCGTAGCGGTTATAGGAGCGGGATTCTGGGGGAGAAACCATGCAAGAGTGTTTAGCGAACTAGAAGAAACAGAGCTTTTGGCAATTTGCGACATCAACGCTGAAAGAGCGAAAAACATTGCAAAACAGTTCGGCGTTAAAGCTTACACAGAAACTGGAAAAATGTTAAAAAGAGGGGACATAGAGGCGGTAAGCATCTGCACATGGTCAACAAGCCTTGCGAAAGAAGCAATGAAGGCATTAAAGGCAGGAAAACATGTGCTAGTCGAAAAGCCTATGGCCGCAAATTCAAAACAAGCAGAAGAATTAATAAAAACAGCGGAAAAAGAAGGCTTACACCTTTTGGTTGGTTTTTTGATGCGCTTTATTCCAGGGGTACAACATATAAAAAAAGCCATTGAAGAAAAAAGGATAGGTGAGCTTGTATGCGCAACAGCTAAAAGAGTTTCAGAATGGCCAGAAAGAATAGGCGACATAGGCGTCGTTAAAGATCTGGCAATTCACGACATAGATATAGCGCGATACCTATTTGGAGGGGATCCAATAGCCGTTTATGCAAAAACTGGAAACATGAAACACAGGCTTTTTGAGGACTACGCACACATCATGCTCACCTTTGAAGGCGGAAAAAACGCGTTTATAGAAGCTAACTGGCTAACCCCCTACAAAACACGAGTGCTAATTGTAACTGGAAGCGAGGCAATAATGAAACTCGACTATATTACGCAAGAATTAACCATAGAGAATGCAAAAGAAACCGTCCAGCCGAGAATTCCTTGGCAAGAACCATTAAAGCTTGAGCTTCAACATTTCGCAAACTGCATTCTTGAAAGGGAGAAACCTCTTATAACCGGATTTGACGGTTTAAGAGCTTTGAAAATCGCTGAAGCAGCCCTAAAATCCTCAAGAACAGGTAGAATTATGAAAATAACTCGGTTTTGAAAGTCACTATTTTTTTAGTCTAAAGGGTTTTCCTTCAAACAATATTTTTTCCGGAATTTTCTCCCTCCATTTCTTCAGGAATGGTAAGTCTTCACTTTCCCTTCGCAGCTCGTCTGGAAGCATTTCTGGAATTTCATCTTTTATCGGATACCATCTTAAACATTTGGGACAAACTATCAAGCCCTCGACAATTTCATCTTTCTCCTCAAAAACATAAAGCTCCAGCGGATGATGCTTGTCAATCGGGCAGGCCAAAATTTCCATAAGCTTTCTTTTCATGCGTATCCCTTTATAGGCTTCTTCAAAGTCTTTATTAAATTTGTTAGTGCACTGGGCCTTTGCATAAAATGTCTACTACAGTTTGATACCAGTTTGGTCCTGTGGTGCGCACAACCCTGCTAAAAGGTATTTCGAACTTTATGTTTGATTCTTTAAGTTTTTCGGCAACTTTTGCCGCAGTTTTTTCTGTGGGGTTTTCCTTTTTGTTTGCATGTTCAAAGGCGTAGAGGTGTATCCAGCCTGCTTGATTTTTTAATGCCGAAAGAGCGTATGGCAAGTATTCAAGAGCTTTTTCTGGCAGAGGCATAAGTACTCTGTCTGCTACGTTGCGGAGTCTCTGCAGTATCACATCTTTGGCGTCTCCTTCCATTGGGATCACTTTCCCGTAAACCCTGTTGAGCTTGATGTTTTCTGTCATAAACTGGACTGCCGCGGGGTTAATGTCTATGGAGTAGATTTTTGCGGCATTAGAGTGTTTGGCAATCACTATTGAGAAGCATCCTACTCCCGCAAACATGTTTACAATGGTTTCTCCATCTTTAACCAGCTTGGCAATTCGCATTCTTTCATAGGAAAGTCTTGGCGAGAAATAGCAGTTCTCCAGGTCAACGGCGAAAATGCATCCGGATTCTCTGTGAACGGTTTTCGTTCTTTTCTCTCCAGCTAAATATTCAAGCCTTCGTAGCCTGAAGTCCCCGTGAACTGGTCCCACTTGAGCTAAAACGGTCTTGACATTCTTATGAACCTTCATTATCATTTCAGCGATGGTTTGACCATGTCTTCTTGAAGTTTCAGTTAGTCGAATAACGGCTATGTCTCCGATAATGTCATAGGAATTGTAAACATTAACCAGTTCATTTGGAGACAGAGCGGTTGCAAGAAGTGCCTTTAATCGCTTTCTCATTTTTGTCATCCCTTGTGGAACAAGAAAGTTTTATGATTGGAAACATTTAAAAATGGACGGGATCTTTTGTTAATGGGATAACCATGGAAAAAACAGCCACCGGGCTAGTGTATGAATGCCTAAGATGCGGAGCCAAAGTTTCTACGGAAGAGCTAGAGCTTCGTGGTGGAGAAATAAAGTGTACGGTTTGCGGTTACAGGGTTTTGAAAAAAATAAGGCCTCCGGTGGTTAAGCGAATCAAAGCTAGGTAAGATGCTGCTCGTCTTTAGACTGACTTTTAGTTTGGAACTGTAATTGGCTAGAAAAGTTCTCGCTCACCTATTTTGCGTAGGGCTCTTCCTCGAAGCTTAATTGCTGGCCCAACAACTTCTTCAGGTTGTTTTTCAACTGTTTTCCTTTTTATGGTTTCGCCGCATACGCCTCTTGGAAGTAAGCGTCTTTTAACGCAGAGGGCGTATGAACAGTTTGCCACGTTGCACATGTCTTCGGTCCATCTACACCATACACCGTCTCGGCGGAAAATGGCAGCGTTTTTGCCGCACTTGAACAGTTCACATTTAGGAGAACACATTTTCGCTTGTGCCAAGCTGCAACACAACCTTTAACTGTTCAATAAAACCCTGCTTTCACCATTTTCAGCTGTTATCCAATAAAATGAGGACAAAAGTTTTGATATAAAGTTTTTCCCAACAAGCTCCATATTCGGACTACAGCTTTTAAGATTACCTTTTAAAGTGTCTCCTCGCCACTTCTAGGACCACAAAAACTATGATGGCGGCTATAACTAAGACAAGTGTTGCAAACCATGCAGTTTCTAAGAGGATGCCAGCAAAGGCAACATACCTAGACAGCTTAATTTCAATCGGGTTTGTTTCGCTTCGCGGTTCCAAAATTGAGCATACAACAGAAGACGCTGGTTGGCTTTGGCCATCTAAATAGACTTTTATTGTCAGTGTTCCTCCAATTTCCGTGAAGGCTGCCAAACCATTCGCTTCTGTTAATTTGGAGCTTATTTGGACACCATTTCTCTCTAGGGTTACATTTGCGTTGGGGATTGGTTGCCCAAAATAATCGACAACTCTCACATAAATTGGCAAGTTATATAGAGGGCAGCGTATCGTCACTGCTTTTTCATCAAAAAGTTCAATCGTTGTCACATTGAGAATTATTCCTCTCGAAGAGACTTTGATTGTGTAAATTCCTAAAACGCAATGGAAGATTGATTGACCATTATGGTTTGTGCGACTCGAATTATATAATCCACCTATTGTTTCTTGGATTTCCACTAAAGCGTTTGATATGGGGTTATTATTTGCATCTATCACGTTTACTGTTAAGGGTTTAACTGGGCAACGTATTTCCCAACTATTCCAAGCCTTTGGTTCTAGCACAAGAGTTTCATTGTAGAAAGTTCTTCCGTAGCGGGAAGCTATAACCCGGTATGAGGCGTTCAGAATTAACGTTCTAAATTTAGCAGATCCCTCGATATCCGTTTGAGAAGCATTCGATTCTCTTTTGACCTCCCCCCCGTCCAATTCTGTAATATATGTGGCTGTTAAGTTTAGGGATACAAACGGGATTCTTACGGATGGATTTTGTTCGCTTACAACTATTATGTTGAGATTTGTGAGCTGACATGTTAAGTTTAGCTCCTCATGTATATAGGGAATGCTGAAGAATGCTTCACCCACCTTAACTTCCTTAAAGTACGCTGTAAATGTGTGATTGCCTTTTTCAAGCCAAATGTTTGCAACACCGTCTGACCCGCTTGTTACATTGTAGGTTTCTTTAGCCTCATGATCGTACACTTTGATGAAGACGCTGGCAACTGTTTCGTTGGCGAGATTTCGCGGTACAATTTTTGTTTTGAAGCCTGGAACTGCGAAAACTTGTGTGTCGTTAACTTTTTTGGCGTTTGGTTTCGGCGTTATGCTTAAGCTATAGTTTCCAATTAGGGCGTTGGCTGGTATGGTCCAGTTTGTCTCTATAACATCGCTTAAGACTGTGTGGTTGATAACGAAGGGCTTGTTTCCAAGTTTGATGGTTATTGTCACGTTTGTGCCATAAAATGATGAATATCCCACTGCCTTAATTTTTACCGTGTCACCTCTATGATATTCAGCTTGATCGGTTAACCCTATGAAAAACTTGTCAGACGCTAGAGTCCCATTGAAATAAACCATGTAGGTTCCAGTGTAGTTTGTGTGGGCATTTCCCTCAAAGTGTTCTGGATAAAGAAGTGTTGCGTTTCCTACACCATTATCCACAGTATTTATCGGTATAAGCGACCAATATGTTTCGTTTGCAGGTGTTTTAACGGTGATGTTAGCGGCATAGTGGGTATTCGCTTTTCCTCCGGTTATGCTAACGGTAATGTTGATAGTTGTCGCTCCTTCTTGGAGTTGACTTGGGTAAGGTGGCCTGTCTACTTTTACGATGTAGGCTGTTTTTATGTAAAACCATGAGGGGAGAGAATCGGTGCTTGCATTTACGTCCCGCAGGGTTACTGTATAGTTTCCCCCTGGAAGCGGTGGGATCGTGAACGAACAATTTACGTTGTTCTCGGAAGCGAAGCCCCATGCCACCTTTGTGTTATTAAACAAAATCTCATACATTCCATTTGTTGTGTTAATGGTTCCAATAAGGGTAACCTGTTCTCCAATTTCCCCGGTTTTGTCAGCAGGCGAAATGGATATTATTTTTACATCAACCGCATAGACTTGCATAACTACAAAATTAGAGAGAGCTATCAAAACAAGCATTATTATTAATGATTTTGCTATGGTTTTTTGGCTCAATTTTTCGCGCTCCGACTGTCTTTGAACACGTTTTGAATAATGTGAACATTTACATAAACGGCACGTTTTAAACTTTACCTTAGAAGGAGCTGTTGCATAGGTTTAAACCGCAAACTTTTAGATGGCGATTCCTCAAAAGACTTGAGCATTGGTGCAGCAAAATGATTGACGAAATCCTAAGCCTAGTCAAAAAGCATGAACAATGGCGTGGAAAAGAATGTTTAAACCTTATCCCATCTGAAAACGTCATGAGCCCTGCTGTGCGTAGTCTTTTGGCTTCAGAGCTTGGACACCGCTACACGGCTAGAGACCGCTTCTACATGGGCACAAAATTCATGGACGAAATCGAGCAATACGGCGAAGAACTGGCAAAAAAGGTTTTTGGAGCCGAAACTGCTGACCTGCGACCGCTTTCTGGACATATTGCAGACATGATTTTTCTGGCATGCTTCACCAAACCAGGCGACACTGTTATGTGTATCTCTCCAGAGGATGGTGGTTATCCCGGATTGTGGGAAAACGGCCTAGCTGGACTTTTAGGCTTGAAGGTTTATCCCACGCCCTTCTCTAGAGAAAACATGGAAGTTCATGTGGAGAAGGCAAAGGAAGCCATTAAACACGTGAAGCCTAAAGTTGTGATTTTCGGAGCCAGCCTAATTCTTTTCCCTCACCCGGTCAAAGAGTTGGCTCCCGTCGCCTGCGAAAACGGGGCAATAGTGGGTTTCGACGGGTCTCACGTATTGGGACTTATCGCTGGAAAACAATTTCAAGACCCGTTAAAGGAAGGAGCCCAAGCACTTTTCGGTTCAACGCATAAATCCTTCTTCGGTCCCCAAGGTGGCATAATTTTGGCGGGTAAGGAACATGGCGAATTAATGAAGGCTAAAATTTATCCAAGGTTTGTGGACAACGCCCACTGGAACCGCATCGCAGCTTTGACTTTAGCTCTGTCTGAAATGCAAAGTTTCGGCAAAGACTATGCGGAGCAAGTGGTCCGCAACGCTAAGGCTTTAGCCAAAACACTGCACGACTACGGTTTTCCAGTGAAATGCCCAGCGCTTGGCTTCACAGAATCTCATCAAATAATAATGGATTTTGGAGACTATGAAGAGGGCAGAAAAGTGGCTGAAAAACTTCAGAAAGCAAACATCATCGTCGACTGTGTTGTAAGGTTAGGGACATGCGAGGTCACAAGGCGTGGAATGAGAGAGGAGGAAATGGCGAAGATAGCTGAACTCATAAAGAGAGCCGCGCTTGACGAAGAGAATCCGGAGATCGTTAAAAGGGATGTTGTCAAACTTTGCTCAGATTTTCAAAACATTGAATACTGCTTTAAATAAGAAGTGCACTTTATAAAAGCGCTTTTCATCTTTTACATGTTGGTTGAACAATGAGCCTTGTCCCAGACACGCTGATTGAAGCTTTGAAAAAGCACAGATACCATATTGTTGGCAGACACTCGGCTGTAAAGCGGTGTAAATGGCTTTATGAGGCGCTTGTTCACGGGAGGCCATGCTACAAACAGAAGTTTTACGGGATAAAAACCCATCAATGCATACAAATGACGCCAGCGCTTTTCTATTGCACTCAAAGATGCCTCTTTTGTTGGCGAGCCCAGAGTGGAGACCTCCAAATTACATGGGAAGAAACCAAACTGCCAGCATGGGACTCCCCAGAAGAAATTGTTGAAGGAAGCATCAAGGCGCAGCTGGCAATTTTAAGCGGGTATAAGGGTAATCCCAAAGCAGATCCCCAAAAGTTTAGGGAAGCATTAAGACCACGCCATGCAGCCATAAGCTTAACCGGCGAGCCAACTCTCTACGAGCCTATAGGGGATCTTATTCAAGCCTTTCATAAAAGGGGCTTTACAACGTTTCTGGTGTCCAACGGGACAGTTCCATCTGCACTGGCGAAATTAAGCCATGAACCATCACAACTTTATGTTTCAGTCTGCGCTCCCAACAAGGAAACATACAAAAAAGTTTGCCGACCAATCACGCCGGACGCTTGGGAGAAGTTGAATGAAACACTGGAGCTCCTTCAAAGTTTCAAGTGTCCCACGGTGATTCGCATAACCGCTGTGCGCAACCTCAACATGGGAAACATCGAGGAATATGCCAAACTCATAGATAAGGCTAATCCAACCTATGTTGAGCCTAAAGCGTACATGCACGTCGGCTTTTCGAGGCTACGCTTAGGTTACGAAAGCATGCCAAGTCAAAGTGAAATCCGCGAGTTCGCATCTAAGCTTGCAGAGGCAACCGGCTACAAGATTATTGACGAAGCAGAGGAGAGCCGCGTCGTGCTGTTAAGTAGACTTGAAAGGCCATTAAAATTTTCTTATAGTTGAATTCTGGTTTACTCATTGAGTAAAACGGGAGTAAAGGTTAAATAACACACTTCTCAATTCAATGCAGTCTTAAACCGCCTCCGTGAGGTGCAGAAAAGCATGGTTAGCGAAGGAAGAGGAAGACTGTTTAGAAGGAAAGATGGAAAATTCCTAATATACTTGCCAAAAGACTTAGCGGAGGACAGCATGTTCCCATTTAAAGGCTCAGATTCCATTTTCGTCAAAGTTAGCTTCAAAATCGGAGATGACAAACTAATCATAGAACGTTGGCCTGAACAAGAGAAACAGCAGAGCACCTAAAAGGCTAGAGACGTTCAACGCTTCCAGCGCCACCCACCTACCTCCATCTTTTGGCAACGATAAAATAGCAGTGGCTTCTATTTTATAGGCAGAGCATAAAATGACCACTTTAAAGGCCATTTTAAAACGGATAAGACAAGAGCTTAAGGGCAAAGAAAAGATTAGGGAAAGGATTCAAGAGGACATGCGAAAAGTGGCAAGCATCTCTAAACAAGCAATACTTTTCATCCACCAAAGAAAGTTCAGGGAGGCAAAGAGGCTTCTTACGAAGGCTAAAGAAATCATTTCAAGACTTAACGAAATGGAGAAAGAACATCCAGACATCATCCATGGTGGTTTATTTAATGTAGCCCTCCAAGAGTATGCTGAAGCAAACATTTTCCTCACATTAATCGAGGAAAACCGCTTTATAACACCAGCAGAAATTAACGTGCCATCAATGGACTATGTCCTTGGACTTGCAGACGTGATTGGCGAATATAGACGCCTAGCCCTAGACGCTTTGAGGGAGGGAGACGTAAAGAAAAGCGAAGAATGCCTCCGCGTGATGGATGAAATTTACACAGAGCTTATGGCCATGGATGAAGCCTACATGCTTGTACCTGGATTAAGGCGGAAATGTGACATTGCAAGAAAAATCATTGAAACCACGAGGGGAGACGTAACCCATGAAGCCCGGAGACAATCGCTGGAGAAACACATGAGGCGCTTGGAGAAACTTGAAAAACGTTTTGAAGGACTTGAAAAAGGAAAGGCTAGATGAACCTTGATTTTTCCGTCGAAAAAGCGCATAAAGCGCAGCTTCAACTGTCAAAACTCATTATTTTGGAGGACAAACTTCCAGAGAAAATTCGTTTTGTTGGTGGCGTTGACACCGCTTACGTTGGAGATCTAGCGATCAGCGCCGCAGCTATTCTCGAATTTGACAGTTTAAAAGTTGTGGAAGTGCAAACCGTTACACGCAAAGTGACGTTTCCATATGTTCCAACGCTTCTTTCCTTCAGAGAACTGCCATCTACGCTTCTATGCATAAAGAGGTTAAAAACTCAGCCTGATGTTTTTCTTGTGGATGGACAGGGCTTCGCGCATCCATACCGTTGTGGTTTCGCAAGCCACTTAGGAGTTGTTTTAGGCAGACCAACGATAGGTGTTGCTAAAAGCAGACTTATCGGCGAGGTTGAACCATTTCAAAATAGGGACTTCGCCTACTTGAGGGATGGAAACGAGGTTATAGGTGCAGCTGTAAAAACCATCACCGGAAAACTTCTCTATGTTAGTGTGGGACACATGGTTTCATTGGAAACCGCCATAAAAATTGTAAAACATTGTACACGTGACAGCCTCTCCGAACCCATTCGAGTGGCGCACGAGGCAGCTACCGCTGAGAAAAGGAAATTGGCAAAATGTAATATTTTGGAAAAGGATAAGTGAAGTGTTGCTCAGCTAATCAAGATGGATGAGTGTAAGGTTTGCTTCATCCAAAAATTAGGGCTTTAGCGGAGAAAATTCGCGACAAGGACCTTCGAAAGAAAGTGATTGAGCTTCTTGAAAACCCTGTTTTTGAGGTTGACGGGAAAGTTTATAGTGGTTTATCCCTTGATGTTTCGCCTGCCGGTTTATCACATCATCACTGCTATCCAGGGGGTTACGTTGAACACATAATTTCGACAGCCAATTTGGCTTCTGCCTTGTGCAAGTCTGTCGAGAAAGTTTATCGCGGAAAGGTGAACAGGGACCTTGTGATAGCCGGCGTTCTGCTTCATGACCTTTTCAAACCTTTGACTTACAGTGTTAACCAGAATGGCAGTTATAGCACCACCGGATTGGCAGATTACATGGACCACTTGTCAATCGCCATAGCAGAACTTGTTCGTAGGGACTTTCCGTTGGAACTTATCCACGTGATCTCTGCCCATCACGGAGAATATGGTCCAATTAGGCCGCACACTATTGAGGCGCTAATTTGCCATTTAGCGGATTTAATGGATTCACGTTTGAATGGAGAAGTGCTAAACGCTGCATCTTACCTAGTTAGAAAAGCCACCGGTGAGGAGTTGTCGGGGTTAACTTCGAAGGAAGCTTTCGAAATAATCCATTCGAAGGCTGTCGAAGGCTGGGAAGGAGTGGCAAAAACCGTTGAAAAAATAAAGAAGAGAAAGGCTTCACGCAAAATTTAAAAGCGGCATATGCCCACGGAATTGGAGTGATGCCTATGGTGGAAATAACATTTGAAGAATTCCAAAAGTTGGACATGCGAATTGGAAAAGTTCTGGAAGCCAATCACATTCCCGGATCGAGAAACCTCATAAGAATGATTGTGGATTTCGGAACGGAAAAGCGTCAAGCTGTTGCCGGACTTTTACAGTGGTACAAGCCCGAAGAACTTGTGGGCAAAAAGTACGCCTTCATTCTGAACCTGCAACGGAGAAAATTCATGGGTGTGGAATCCCAGTGCATGATTTTGGCGGCTGAAGACGACAAGGGCAATGTGGTAGCGCTGCAGCCCGAAAAAGACATTGCCGAAGGAAGCAAAATTCACTAGCCTAAAAGCTTGTTTATTGCCGCTGCTTTTTCCTTGCTTTCTGCAACGTATTCAACCATTTCTGGCGTGAGGTCAAGCCACTTGGCAATTCCAGCCGCCATCTCCACATTGTTCTTGAAAATTATTCGCAAGTAGGGAAGAATCTCTTTGGAAGCTCTTGTTGCAGATATATGGCATTTACGTTTTATCTTTTTTCCAATTTCAAGTTGAATGCTTCGCTCTTCCTTTGACTTTGATAAGGCTTGTATGCGTTCTGGGAAATGGAAGGGCGTCCAACCAGATGTCTTCGTGTTCACCCTAGCCATAGCCACACCCGCCGTCATGTAGTCGATAACGTAGCGAATGAAACCCCAGTCTTGGGTCCTCTTTATCCTTCCACGATAAACGTCAGCCATTGAAAGGGCATCCATAGCCCTTGCCAAGTCATGAGGATCTGTAAAGTGGTTTGGAACGTTCTCGTATATCCATTCAAAGAGCATGTCCACATCCACGTCCGCCATGTTGACGGCTCTTTTGGCGCCATCACACGTTTTTCCATAAAGAATCATCCGCAAAACAGTGAATATGTTTTCTTGACGGTCTCTGAAGCCAAGCCACGAAACGTCATCGTAAGTCAAACGTTTTTTGCCTTGAGCCAAAGCTTGAAGGTCAGTTACAGCGGAGCGAATGTCGCCTTCTGAACGTTGAGCAATAAACTTTAGGGCATTTTCTTCAGCGTCGATCCCTTCTTTCAGACATATCGCCTTCAAGTGTTTCAGAACTTCGGTCACCGAGGGCTTTTTGAACTCTATAAGAAGACAGTAGCTGCGGAGAACTGCAAACCTCGGGTCGAAAGCATTATTGGCGATAAGCACTATAGGGCACTGCGCCGTCTTTATAACGTCAACCATGGCTTTTACTCCACCCTTATCCGCTGTGCCAGTTAAGCCGTCAAGCTCGTCGAACAATATGATTCTTCTAGTGCCAAAAAGCGAGCCATATTGGGATGCTAATCCAGCAAAGCGTTTAACAGCCTCTTCTGTGCGGTAGTCGCTTGCATTTTTCTCCACTAATTCCATTTTAAAATCGTTTGCCAAAGCCTCAACGGTAACCGTTTTCCCCACGCCAGGCGGACCATAAATAAAGGCAGCCCGTTTTTCGGGAATCCCCTCATTCCAAGACTTTACCCAATCAACAAACTTTTGAATGGCTTCCTTGTTACCGACAACCTCTTTCAGGCTTTTGGGTTTGTATTTAACAGTCCAAGGCTGATACACATTTTACACCTTTTTGGTTGAACCCCTCATCTCGTAGGCTGCCTCAACAAGCTTAGCTAAAAGGGCGCTTAACTGGACTTCTTCATCAGCCCCTTCCACAAGTCTGTAATCTATTTCGCCCACAATGTCCGCCAGCTTTATCTTCCATGGCTCCGGAATATCCAATTTGAAGATTTCAGTGTGAATTTGGCGGATAATATCGCTGCCAGCCACGCCATACTTTTGAATCATTTCCCGCAGCTGTTTTCTAGCCTCGATAAAGTTGCCTTTCATGGCGACGTCAATCATTTTCCGTACATCCGCTGGATTAGCTCTTCCAGCAATCGAGTAAACAACTTTAGCGTCTATCGGCTTGCTCAACGAAGCTGCCGCTTGCAAAGTGTTGATGGCCCTTCGCAAGTCTCCGCCGCAAACCTCGTAGATGGCGTCTAACCCCTCGTCGAGGAGATTTACACCCTCATTTTCAGCAATGTATCGCAAATACTTGTCATGCTCCTCTCTGGGCAAATATGTGAAACGGAAGGGTGCACACCGTGACTGTATTGGCTCTATTATTTTCCCGCTATAGTTAGCGCATAAAATAAAGCGGCATGTTTCCGTGTACCGCTCCATGGTACGCCTCAACGCTTGCTGAGCATCCGCCGTCATGTTGTCAGCCTCATCCAGAATCATTATTTTAAATGGAACCTCGCCGATGGAACGCACCCTCGCAAAGGTTTTGACAGTTTCCCGAACAACATCTATGCCCCTTTCGTCGCTAGCATTCAACTCCATAATGTATTCGCGGTAGTTTTCGCCGTAAAGATCCCTAGCCAAACAAAGAGCCGCCGTAGTCTTCCCAGTGCCGGGCGGTCCAGCAAAAATGCAGTGAGGCACATTTTTAGCTTTAACAAAACTTTTAAGGCGTTCCACTATCTCCTTCTGGTCAACCATTTCATCCAATGTTTTTGGCCTGTACTTCTCAGCCCACATCTCAAAACTCAATTGGAAGGCCTCCTACCGTTTCCATAATAAGGAAAGAGGTAATAAATACTTGCTTGGCTTCCCTAAAGGGCTACTCTTGAACCCAGCCTTTTCTTCCTTTTTGGTTCTTTCATAAATCCTCAACTGTTTTGTTTCATATGGCTATTTTAGGAGATTATCTAGGTTCTTCTGCTAATTGAGGCTGGATCGAGAGCTTCTCTAGGCTTGGTCTGCTCGTTTACCTTAGCGTTTTATGGCTAAAAATACATCCTAGAGAGTACTACGCCCTAATGGAGCACATGACACAAGTGGTTATAGACCTCACTAAACAGGAGAATAAGAACTTTTTATGGATTAAGAAGGCTGGCGGAAGATATAATCCCCAAACCTACACAAGACGGGAGTACATGGTCGATGGGTTGAATATAGAGATTCACTAGCCTTCTAATGTACAAGAATGTTCATTTTTTGTTACTTTTAGGGTAACCTTTAAATG
>Ga0209394_1000778_pt1 | contig 22166 bp, 16 predicted proteins | sample JNZ201metaG_FD_184122 | JGI IMG/M metagenome (GOLD analysis project Ga0209394, IMG submission 184122) | Hot spring microbial communities from Jinze hot spring, China to study Microbial Dark Matter (Phase II) - JNZ 20120812A (SPAdes) (version 3) ... | reverse complement strand
GCGAGCTTGTGAATGTAGCGTGACAGGCGCACGCCATGAAACATTGATGAACAAACTATCAAGCGCATCATCGCTCACTTCTCGGCTTTCCCATTTGCACCCGTGAGGGCATCACCGTTCCATTATGCCAAAGTTGGGGACAACGATGAATCTGAAGCGAATGTCAACTCCGACCTATTCACCGTAAGCATCGCAAACTGTGCCGCCTTGCGAGACTGAAGGGCATTTCTCACTCAACCTGTGCCCTTCCATTCCCCATTGGTGCCACGCTGCACACTATTATGCGGGGTCAATAAATGCAAAGTGGGGTGTGCGCAGTTGAGTGCGTTAAACGGCTTATGCAAAATTGATCTAAGCGCCAGAGTTGGGCGATTGACATTGCGGACGCCAATCATACTGGCATCAGGTTGTTGTGGCTACGGCTTTGAACTTTTGAGGGTGAACGACTTCCCATGGGAGGATGTCGGTGCGCTTGTGCTAAAGAGCATAACCGTGAAGCCGAGGTCTGGAAAGCCGCCACCAAGGGTTGCCGAGGTCACCGCCGGAATGTTAAACGCCATCGGCGTGCAAAATGAGGGCATAGATGCGTTTATGGAAAAGGTTGTCCCGAGGCTGAGCGAACTGCCATGCACGGTCATCGCGAGCATCATAGGTGAGACGAAGGAAGAGTATGGGGTGCTCGCCGAAGCCATGAGCAAGTGCAATAGCATAGCAGCCATTGAGGTCAACATATCCTCACCGAACATAGAGCGTGGCGGAATTGAGTTTGGGGTTGACCCGGATGCAGCTGGTGAAATCACGAGGCTCGTCAAGGGGCTATCTGATAAAGATGTGTGGGTGAAGCTCTCACCGAATGCCCATGACATTGCACTCATTGCGCAGAGGTGCGCCGAAGCCGGGGCTGATGTCCTCGTGCTCACAAACACAGTCCCCGCAATGGGTCTTGATATGCGCTCCTTCCCTCCAAAGCCGTTGCTTGGGGCGGTTGTTGGTGGTTTATCAGGTCCGGCTATAAAGCCGATAGTCGTCCGCAAGGTGTATGAGGCGGTGAGGCAGCTGCGCAAAATGGCGGTGAGCACTCAAGTTGTAGCATCTGGCGGTGTTTGGAGGGGGCATGACATCATTGAATATCTCTCAGTTGGAGCGGTTGCTGTGCAGGTTGGGACGCTGCTTTTGCACGATGTGCATGCGCCAAGGAGACTGCGCATTGAGCTTGAGCAATATGCGCAATGGGTGTATGGACTCACGGGCGATGAGAAGTGGCTGCGCATATCAAGTTATATCGGGTGCGCATTGCAAGCGTGTGAATCATGGGGGGTGTGAATGATGAGGGTTAGTTGCCCTCACAGGTGGGATGTGACGCCTGAGGAGGCTATTGAGATACAGCGCCAATTAGCCCCGCAGGTCATTGATGAAGATGTTGTGCCCGACCTGTTGTCATCGGCACGCTATGTCGCAGGCGTTGATGTCCATCAGGCTGCGGATGGGAAGATGAGAGCCGTCGTATGCGTGCTCACCTTCCCATCGCTCACGGGTGAGGAATATGCCGACGCCGAGGTTGAAGTCTCGTTTCCATACATTCCGGGATTGCTCGCCTTCCGTGAGGGTCCGGCAGTGCTTAAGGCGTTTGAGAAGCTCAATGTGACTCCCGACTTCATACTTTGGGATGCACAGGGGAGGGCTCACCAGAGGCGTCTTGGACTTGCCTCGCAGATGGGCTTAATCCTTGACATACCATCGGTTGGGTGCGCAAAGAGCATCCTGTATGGCGAATGGACTGAGCCGAGGGATGAGGTCGGCGCTTGGACTCCAATCATTGACCCGAAAGATGGCGATGTCATCGGCGCAACGGTGCGCACAAAGAGGGGCGTTCAACCGGTGTTCGTCTCAATTGGGCACAAGGTCAGCTTGGAGACAGCCATTGAGCTCGTGCTCAGATGCTGCGCGGGATATCGCATACCAGAGCCACTGCGCTGCGCGCATAAGCGCGCGAAGGAACAACCAAGGGAACAAAGCGAACAGCTCAGCTTGTTCTAATGGCATTGCTCGCCCTTTAACATCGGCATGGTGGAGGTGCTATCCCACTGGGCAGGCTCACAGCGGTGCTCCTTATGCTCGTGTCCCTGTTTGGGTTGTGCATCAGGTTGGCTATAGCGTGGCAGCCATATGACTGGCTCATACGCACTGGCTCATTCGGCGATGATGCATGCTACTATGCGGCGATAGCGCATAACATAGCAAAGGGCAACGGAGCCACAACTGATGGAATACATACGACCAACGGATTTCAGCCGCTGTGGGCATTCATGCTCGTCCCAATCTACGCCTTGGGAGCTTCAAAGGAGAGCGCCATCAACATCGCAATGACAATCCTCGCCACCTTCAGCGCCTTAACTGGATTGGTGCTGTTCCTTTTGGCAAAGCGGCTGTGGGATGAGCGTGTTGCGCTGTGGGTCTCCTTCTTCTGGATGACATCGCCGACCGTCTTGAGGCAGTCACTCAATGGCATGGAAACCGGTCTTTATGTCTTCATGCTTTCCCTCGCATCGCTGCTCATCATCTGGCATAGCTCTCGTGCGAGACAGACGGCATTTGAAATTGTCGCCATCGGACTTGTGCTCGGTTTGGTTGTCTTGAGCAGGGTTGATGGGATGCCATTTGCGCTTGCTGCCATGCTCTCATGCGCAATCAATCCGGCGACATGTGGGTATGCCGGCGGCAATGTTTCAACTGCACAACCGTTCAAATGCGCTCGTCCCTCTTTCATTGATTCACCGCTCATTAGGCTCTCGGTCATCCTGTTTGTGTTCTTGGTGACGCTTTCACCGTGGCTCATTTACAGCCTTGTCAACACCGGAAAGCTCATCCCCGAGAGTGGCAGTGCTGTGCGTTACCTATCGCTCGCATACATTGGTGCTATTGATGAGGGCGTTACATGGCGTGTGCTGCGCCATTCATTAGCCCAGACTGCTTCAACACTGCTGAGAGCACAGCAGTGGAGCTTTATTAAGTCCCGCATCGCCTGCATCGTTGGTGAGCAAATGATGGCAATTCTGACCATCACCCTGCTGTCATTGGCACTGCCAACCCTGTTTTGGCTTGCGCGCGTCGGCTGCTTTCGGGTGGCTGTATGCAAGTTGCGGGTAATGCTCAAGTTGTGGTTTTGGATTGTCCACGCAATTGCGCTCTTGCTCGCATACTCGCTATATCAGTTTGGCTGGTGGTTTTTCCCGCGCTACTTCTTCGCCGTCGTTCCCCTCGGCATTATTGCCGGTTCACTGCTTGTTGAAGCGCTTCGCTTGAGCTTGGAAGGGCTTTCCCGCAATAGCCGATTGAAACCCCTCCCAAAGCTTTTTGTGGTAGCCGTTGTGCTCATGCAGCTTGCCCAACTCAGCATCGGCTGGCATTACATGCAAGCACGCATGTTCGGAGCATTTGAAGAGTATTTGAATGTGGCGATGTGGCTCAGGGAACACATCCCGCAGGACGCTCGCATAGGCATGTTTCAATCCGGGACAGCAAGCTACCTATCTGAGCGCACAGTTATTAACCTTGACGGTGTAGTCAACGGAGAAGCCTTGAAGGCGATGCTCAATGGACAGATGGTGAATTATGTTGCGTCACAGGGCATATCATATATTGCAGATTGGGACGAGTTGATCCAGCTGTTGCTTGTCGGGCGCTCGCCGAGGGAGGAGCTCTCAAAATGGAAGCTCGTTCGGCTTCGGAAGGGAGAGATGTCCGTTTACAAACTTGTGAGGAGCATGGACAGCAAGTGAGGAGGGCATCATGCCCTTGGTGCGATTGCGCCGATTGGTCTCCATTGATCATTGATGATGGCATCCCGGTAGCCAAATGCAGGTGCTGCGGTGTAGCCTTCGCGGTCGTCGTCCCAACAATTCAATACCTGCGTGAGTATTACACGGAGCAGTTTTCAGATGAGCGCTACTGGGAGAGGGAACTTTCCTCGGCTCGCCCGTGGCTGCACAGGCGCTTGCTTGCGAGGATAATGCGATATAAGCCGAGCGGAACGCTGCTTGATGTCGGCTGCTCATTTGGCTTCTTCATCAACATGGCGAGGCAATTCGGATACAGCGTCATCGGTGTTGAGATAAGCGAGCCGGCGGCAAACTACGCACGCAACAAACTCGGGTTGAATGTCCTCTCGGGGACGCTTGAAGACGCATGCCTTGAAGATGAGAGCGTTGATGTTGTCACTTTGGTTGATGTGCTTGAGCACATCCCTGAGCCGATGGCGACACTGCGCGAGATAAGGCGGTTGCTGCGCGGCGGTGGCTTGCTTGTCGTCCGTGTTCCGAACTTCAAGTTCCATTGGCTCAAAACACTCCTTCTGAAGGCGCTCAAGAGGCGCAACTTCATCGGGCTTGACTCACGCAACCATGTTAATCACTTCACCGTTGATGCTTTGACAAAGGGCTTGCACCGGCTTGGCTTTGAAGTGATTGATGTGTTCCCCGGCGCACCGAACATCTACCGAAAGTGGCTATTTGATGCCGTGCGAGTGGCTTATTGGGCGATGGCGGTTGCTTTAAAAGTGGCGCTTGGAATTCAGGTCGGGAACAGCATTGAGGTCTTCGCAATGAAGCGTTAAAGATGCAGATGGCCTCGGTGGTGATGGTGGTGCAATCTCAAAGAGGCTCAAAGCGGATATGGCGCTGGCATCGCATCTTGCCATACATGCTGCTTGTGCAGGATGCGCTCCTCACCCTTGGTGGGTTTGTGATTGCCTATCAGTTGCGTTTCTTCGGCATAGTAGCCAAGTGGTTCCCACCGCATCAAGGCATACCACCGATGAGCATTCACACCGGCTTTATAACGCTTCATGTGCTCGCGTGGTTAAGTTGCCTGCACTTCGTGGGGCTATACAGGCGATACCGTGAGAGGTATGCGGTGGATGAGTTTTATAGCGTCCTGATAGCCGGCTTCATTGCGAGCGTAATCGTTGGAACGCTCGCAATGCTGTTGCGCTATCAATGGTTATCTCGCATTGTCTTCGTGATGGCTGAAGTTCTGACAGCCATAATGGTCAGCGTTGGGAGGATGATTTTCAGGGCGCTTGAGCGGGCTCTTTGTCGCCTTGGTGTTTGGATTGTGAATGTCGCCGTAGTTGGAACCGGCGCTGAGCGTTTCGCCGGGCAACTCGCAGCATGCTACGGGTGCAATGTGATTGGCGTTGTGGAAACCGATGAGCCAACACACTGTCGTGCTGGCGAGCTGTGGCGGAAACTTGAGGATAAGCTATCGGGGATGAGCGAACTTGATGAAGTCATCGTTACCGAGAGTTCCCTCCCAGACGATGTGCTAATGCGGTTGCTTGATTGGGCTGAGGGACGCCGGATAAATGTGCGCCTGATGCTCAGCTTGATTGATGTCATCAAGCGCAGGGGGCAATTTGAAGAGATTGCCGGAATGCCCTCCGTGACAGTCAGGAGGCTTCCTTTGCACACTTGGGGCGCATTCGTCAAGCGTCTAATGGACATCATCTTGTCATTGCTACTGCTCATCATCTTCGCCATCCCGATGATAGTCATAGCGGTGTTGATAAAGCTCACTTCTCCCGGGTCTGTGCTTTACCGTCAAGAGAGGGTTGGACATGACGGGAAGGTGTTTGTGATGCTCAAGTTCAGAACGATGTATGAGGGTGCCGAGGATGAGACTGGACCGGTTTGGGCTAAGCCGAATGACCCACGCTGCACGCCAGTTGGGAGGGTGCTCAGGAGATTGAGCTTGGATGAATTGCCGCAGCTGTTCAATGTCCTCAAGGGCGAAATGTCGCTTGTCGGACCGAGACCGGAGCGCCCATACTTCGTTGAGAAGTTTGCCCAACACATCCCACGATACATGGAGCGCCATAGGGTCAAAGCTGGCATAACCGGTTGGGCGCAGGTCAATGGGCTTCGAGGCGACTGCCCAATTGAGGAGCGCACAAAGTATGACCTATACTATGTTGAGAACTGGTCGCTTTTGCTTGACCTCAAGATCCTCATCAAGACCGCATTTGAGGTGCTCTTCCACAAGGGGGCATATTGAGCCATCAGTGGCGAGAGTGTGAGGCTGCAGCATGAGGAAAGATCCGCTGCTTCGTTCGGCAGATAGGCACATAGGCATCGTAGCCCTTCACTTGCTTGCGTTGGTAAAATGGGCGCAGCCAAGGCTGCACGGTGAGTCAAACAAAACGCTGCTCATAAAGTTTGCTGGCATGGGTGACATCATCTTGCTCAAGCCAGTGATTGATTCCATCAGGCAGCGCAGCTGTGCTGCTCTCCACTTTTTGACATCGCCGAACATGCGCGAGGTCGTTGAATACCTTGAGCTGGCGGGAGATGGTGCAATTCACGATGTTGATTTTGGCAGGTGCGTTTCTCATCCCGGTGAATTGCTCGCTTTGATTATGGGGCTGCGCCGTGAGCGCTTTCGTGCCGTGATTGATTTTGAACAATGGATGCGCATAAGCGCCATTGTATCATTCCTCTCTGGGGCTGAGTTGCGTTATGGATTCTCAACTCCCATGCAATACCGCCACGCGCTGTATACGCATTTCGTTGCCTACAGCTTTGACCAGCATACACTCACATCCTTTGCCCGCCTTGCCTCGGTGTTTCTCGGAAGCGACATCGTGAGTGAAGTGCACTCAGGTTTCGTCGGATGCATATCACCACAGGCAAACGAGATTGAAAGGGTTCACCGTCTCCTCATGCTGGCTGGATGGCGCGGCAAAGCTCAACCTGTGGCAATCATACATCCGGGATGCGGGTTTGGCGGTGAGCCGAGGATGTGGTTGATTGAGGGTTATGCTGAGGTGATACGCAGGCTGAGCAGGCACGGCTTTTTCATTGCCCTGACCGGTGGCAAAGATGATGTAGCTTTCAGTGAGCGCCTTATGCAATTGGTCGGGTGCTACGGAGCATTGAATCTTGCCGGAAAAACAACCTTCGCTGAGTTGGCAGCGCTCGTCAGCATGGCTAAATTTGTGGTGTGCCCAAATACTGGCATAATGCATCTTGCCTGTGCGATTGGGACGCCAACGGTGGCATTGCATGGCCCTACAAACCCGGTTCAGTGGCGTCCATTGGGTGACATGCACAAGGTTGTTCAAGCAAAGTTGCATTGTGTTCCATGTCTGCGATTGGGGCATGATTACAAGTGTAGCGATTATCGGTGTATGCGCACGATAACGGTTGAGATGGTCTGGAGCGCAATAGAGGAGTTGCTCAACGGAGTGGGTGCTTGAGCGGCAATTCGTATCCCGAAGTTGCATGCGTGGCATGAACGATGGGGTGAGCAACGACTGCGTGCGGAGGTGGTGGCTATGCATATCGGCTTTTACACTGCTCCATTTCGTGAAGAGCCGTTTGAGAGGGTGGTTGAATTTGCGAAGCGAGCCGGCTTTCAGGCTCTTGAAGTTGTTTGTGGCGTCGGCTCAGGGCACATTGATGCCCAGCAGGTTATCCGCACCGGTGGTGGCAAGGTGAGGCAGTTGATTGAATCGTCTGGACTCCAGATATCAGCGCTTGCAATGTATGGTAACACGCTTAATCCCAACCCGGATGAAAGGAGGCGTTTCTTGCTTGCCCTCCACAAGGCGATAGATGCGGCGGCAATCTTGGGTGTTGAAGTTGTGTGCACCCTCGCCGGGATGCCAATGCCTAACAAGACCAAGATGCAAACGATTGAGGAGGACGCTCCAAAGGCGTTTAAAAGGCTGTGCGAGCACGCCGCTGAGAAGGGCATCAAGATAGCGCTTGAGAATTGGTATGCGACCAACCTGCAATCGCTCAGGCACTGGGACCGATTCTTTGAGGTGGTCAACTATGACAACATCGGGTTGAACTTTGACCCATCGCACCTCGTCTGGCAGGACATTGACTACATGTATGCCGTTGAAAGGTTCTCCAATCGCATATTCCATGTGCACGCAAAGGATACGGCAATACTTTGGCACAGGAGAAGATACATCGGCAACCAAGAGCATGGTTGGTGGCGATATGTCATCCCCGGCTTCGGTGTAATTGATTGGGGGCAACTGATCGGGTTGCTCAGGAGCAACGGTTACAACGGCGTGTTGAGCATTGAGCACGAGGATGCGGCTCTGCCGAGGGAGGAGGGATTGATTAAAGGGCTGGCATACTTGCGCCAGTTCGTTTGAGCTGCTGGAGCGCCATCGGTAATGCCCCCATGAAATGACGATGGATTGACGGGGAACGGTGAAGCTAACCTCAACCAGACATGAGCGCCATGACGATGCGCTCCGGTGTCATAGGCAATGTCGTTATTCGCTTCCCGATGGCATCGGTGACTGCATTGGCGATTGCTGCGAGCGTCGGAACGATTGATGGCTCCCCAACGCCCTTTGCGCCATAAGGTCCATCCGGGTTTGGCACTTCAACCACGACCGGCTCTATCTCCGTTGCATCGGAGCATGTCGGGAGAAGGTAATCGGCAAGCGTAGTGTTAGCCACTTTCCCATCGTCGGTATACCTGTAGCCCTCCATTGTTGCCCAACCTATGCCTTGCATTACTGCGCCGTGTATTTGTCCCTCAATCGCGAGCGGGTTAAGCGCCCTACCCACATCCTGAGCAGCTATGTAGCGCAATATCCTAACCTTGCCCGTCTCCAAGTCTACAGCCACCTCAGCAAGCGCAACGGTATATGCCGGACGAGTTGGCATCCAAGCAATGCTATGCGAGCCGTGCAAAGGTCCATATTCGGCGATGCATGCTCTGCCAAGCTCCGTATAGCTCACCCTTTGGCTCGGGGCACCTTTGATGTGGATGCACTCCTCACCGAGCTCAAGTTCTTTTACATCAACCCCGAGTATCTTTGCGGCTGTTTGGAACATGCGCTCACGCAGCTGCACAACAGCATTAAAGACTGCCATGCCGCTCGTATAAGCCACCCTGCTGCCGCCAGTTTGATGGTGCCAAGGGACTGAATCTGTATCTCCGACTACCACCGTCACTTTTTCAATTGGCACTCTCAACTCTTCGGAGACGATTTGAGCAAATAGTGTGTTTGTGCCGGTGACATCGCATGAGCCGGTGATGACTTGGAATGTGCCATCCTCGTTCAGCATAACGGTTGCGCTTGAATATCCCGAATAGTTTGTCCACTCACCGCACGCTAATCCCCTCCCAACTTTCCAGTTACCTACTCCGAGCATCTTCAAAGCCTCTTGCGTTGGTGCGCTCCCATTGAGGTGACTTGTTGGCGATGTCGTGCGCATGGACGCTGTTGAGCGTGCCTGCGTCTTAGCGGCATGCTCCCTCAATGCTTGCAGTGTCTCCTTGAACCCGATCTTGGGCAGCGGCACTCCGTCAATTGATGTGTCGCCCTCCTCAACGGCATTTCTCATGCGCAGTTCCCAAGGGTCAATTCCAATCTCTCTGGCGAGCATGTCCATGAGTGATTCCCTGACGAACGCCATTTGCGGTGCATCCGGCGCCCTATATGCCCCCGGCGCGGGCTTGTTCGTATAAACGCCATATGAGCGAATCCTATAACTCTTCAGGCGATACAGCCCGCGCAAGCGCACCGATGCGCCAATGTAACCGCTCACTCCGCCATCCCAAAACACTTCGGCATCAAGTGCCATGAGTGTCCCATCACTCTTTGCACCGAGGCGCGCACGAGCATAGCATGCTGGCGCTGGATGCGAGTCAAGCAGGACCTCGGTTCTATCGTCAATGACTTGAACTGGGAGGCCGGTCTTCAAGGCGAGGAGCACGGCAACCGGCTCAGTATAAACCTGTGTGTTCCTTCCGCCGAAGCCGCCACCGATGAAAGTCGGTATGACTTTGATGCAGTGCAGCGGCAACCCGAGCATCCTCGCGGTCAGTGAACGCACTTGGAAGTGACCCTGCGTGCTCGTCCATACCTCAACTTTTCCGCCGCCAACTGGGCGCGCAATGCATGCATGAGGCTCAAGATAGCTCTGATGCACCGATGGGACATAGAATTCGCCCCCCACAATTACATCGGAGGAGCGCATCATCTCGTCAACATCACCGCTGACAAACTCACGGTATCGCGAGATGTTCCTGAGCGGTCTGCCGCTGGCGTCTCGGACATCTTCAAACTTACCGCCGATGAATGCGCATGGCGCATCCGGCTTTATGGCTTCGCGCACATCGGTGACGGCTGGGAGCGGTTCATACTCAACTCTGATTGCCTTAATCGCCTCAAGCGCAGTTTGAGCATCGTCCGCAGCTACAGCCGCTATCTTCTGACCGTGGAAGCGCACATAATCTTTGGCGAACAGCCCACCGTTTGGTGCATCGTCAGCTGTGACAATTGCCCTCACTCCCTTTATCTGCATAGCCTCAGTTATGTCTAAGCGAACTATGCGTGCATGCGCGCAATCGCTCCGCAGAATCTTACCATGTAGCATTCCCGGGAACTGAACATCGGCACCATATCTCGCCCTGCCAGTCACCATCGCCGGTGCATCAATGCGAGTTGCACGCTCACCTATTCCACTTATCCCCATGAGCGCTTCACCTCGGCGTCCGTAGCTCAATCAAAGCATGAGACGACGAAGTAGCAATGGCATGACAGAATGATAGCGAGGGTGAGGCGACTTGGGCAAATACGGCGCAGGTGGTGATGTCAATGGCGCTCTACGAGCGCGACAGGGCCATATTGAGGGATCTCGCAAAGAGGCTCGCTGAAATAGCTTCCCACCCATCTCAATCGGAGAAGAGGGAGCTATGGCGCCGCTTAAACAGGCTTGAGCCAGTCCGCCCAATGGTGCTCCTTTGGAATGAGACATGGCATGAGAATAAGGATGAGATTGAACTCCAGTGCGAGGATGAATTTGCTCGGCAGCAGGAGTGGCAGTTGCGCACGCGGCTTTACCACTTTGAGCACATGCCAGATGATCATGTCTACGAGGCGAAGGTTTATTGCCCGATAGCCATTAGGGTCAGTGATTACGGAATAACTGCGGATGTGGAGAGACCGCAACATGAGTTCGGTGCTGCACGCTTTAAGCCGGTCATAAGCGAGAACGATGACCCAAGCATGATAAAGATGCCGGAGGTGACCATTGACTGGGAAGCGACCGAGAGGACATATGAGCAATTGTGCGAGATATACGATGGGATACTCTCGGTGGAAAAGCGCGGTGTCATTGGGCACTGGTTCGCAATCATTGACCAGTTTGTCCAGTGGCGCGGCATTGAGAACACATTCGTTGACATGATTGAGCGCCCCGAATGGCTTCACAGTTGGTTTCAAAGGATGACTGATTGGCATCTTTCGCTCCTCGAGCAGTATGAGAGGCTTGGATTGCTCTCACTCAACAACGGCGCCAATTATGTCGGACCGGGTGGACTTGGATTTACGGATGAGCTACCGCAGCCGGATTTTGATGGCATTAATGTGCGCGCAAAGGATCAATGGGGACACGCCACCACGCAGATATTCGTTGATGTCTCACCGGCAATGCACGAAGAGTTTGCCCTACGCTATGAGCGTCAGTTCTTGTCGCGGTTCGGACTGGCAAGCTATGGATGTTGTGAGCCACTTCACCACAAGCTTGATGTAATAAAGAGAGCCATACCAAACTTGAGGCGGGTGAGCGTAAGCCCTTGGGCTGATGTCGGAAGGGCTGCGGAGAGCTTGGGTGACAAATACATCATGTCGCTCAAACCCAACCCGAGCATATTCAGCATTGAGCATTGGGACATTTCGCTTGCCGAAAGAAAGTTGCGTGAAGCCCTTGAGAGGGCAAGAGGCTGTGTGGTTGAAGTAATCATGAAGGATTTGCACACATGCCGAAGGCAACCGCAGAGGATGTGGGAGTGGGTTAGGATGGCTATGAGGGTGGTTGAAGAATTTGCGAGATGAATGCAGTGGCAATGGTGCAGCTTAACGGCTGCTCAGGTATTCCTCAAGCCCGTTAAAGATGGCAAGCGCTATCTTCTCGCGAAATTGTTCGCTCATGAGCAGAGCTCCATCGGTGGGATGATTGAGGTAGCACGCTTCAACGAGGACGGAGGGGACATTCGTGTTGCGCAGCACATAAAAACGCCTTTCCCTAATTCCGTTGTCGGGCAGACCGAGTGCTGCTATTAGGTTCCTGTGAATCGCCTCAGCAAGCGGTTTACTCTGCGGCGTGAAGTAGTATGTCTCGGTCCCGGACTTAGCCCCGGGAGTTGGAAATGAGTTGAGATGAATGCTGACGAAGGCAGCGGGGTTTAACTTGTTGGCGATGTATACCCTATCCTCAAGCGAGACATAGTAATCGCCATAGCGGGTCATCGTAACGGTTGCGCCGGAGTTCGTCAGCATGCGGTGCAATCTCAATGCTATGTCAAGCGTGAGTTCCTTCTCAACAAGCCCTCTTTGAAACATACCAGCGGGGCTAATTGCGCCCGGGTCTTGTCCACCATGTCCGGGATCAACGACGATGCTTGTGCCGGCTAATGGGCTTGTGCCGAGCTCCACTGTCAGCCCATCGCCAGTTTGCCTTTCCATCACCCTATAGCGAACTGGCTTGAAAAGCTCAAAGACGACTCTCGCCACGGTCTCGCCATCAATCTCCGGGGTGCCAACTCTCACCTCCTTGATCATCTCATTCTTTGGCACTTCTTGAGCACCCAATGGCAATGCCAGCTCTGCCCCACGAAAGTCAACAACGATCCTGTATGGGTTGCTGAGTGTGAATGTGCGATACCTTAGCGCGCCCTCAGTTGATATCACTCCCCTGACGACGCCATCAGCTGATTCAACTTTAACTGAGTTGATCTTCGCCCTCCCCTCGGCAACCCTTTTCACTTTCGCATCGCGAACGACGAGCGCCACTTTCCGTGTCATCCCGCGCTCGTCTTTTGTGGTGGTGTCCTGAAATTCAAGTTTCACATCGGTATCAAGCACGACCCTTGCAATCGGTGGTGTGAGCGAATATTGCCCCACACGAACACGCTCAATTGAACCCTTTCTCCCAATGACCTCACCTTGCATCTGTGGCGTGACAGCGCAGTGGGTTACATCAACATAAATCCTCTCGGGCGCGCTCAGGCGGTTGATGCTATAGGTTATTGGCGCACTGAACGATATCTCAACTTGCCAACCATCCCCAATCGGCTTGACTTCCACTGGCAGAAGCTTCGCACACACATACACAGTTTTGGTTGCGTCATCATGCTTGAAAGACAAGTTGAGGAGTTCGCAGAGCGCCTTCAGCGGGATGAACAGGTTGCCATCAATAACAGTTGGTGCTATTGCGAGCGTCCTCTTCTCGCCGTTAACCAACGCACATTGAGCGTTGGCATACATTTCCACTCGCTTACCGTCGCGCCATTTCATCACGACTTTCTCCCGCTCCACAAGCTCAACCTCATCTGACAACCACTTAAGCCAATCCCCAACCGATACAAGCGCCTCATCACCAGACCATGTGCATGTAAGTTGACCGGCGTCATTCCCGAGGACGAAAATACGCATGCTTTCGGTGCTACCTGAAGGGAGCGCGCCGGCGAAAGCCGTTAAGAGGGCGCAAATGAGGAGCAGCGGCATCCGGTGATGCTCTTGGTGGGAGGCGTTAGATGGATTGCAGCGGTGCTCCAATAGTGCCCCTCCTCCCAACCCAGTGATGCATTATGGCTTTAACTGTGCTGCATTTGCCCGCTTGAGTTTGAGGATGTATCGGCGCGATGGATAGGGAAAGCAAATTGGTGGAGGCGGCGGGAATCGAACCCGCGTCCGCTGAGCCCTCAGCGCTGGCATCTACAAGCTTAGCTCGCCTTTTGTCTCTCCTCGCTCAGTCTCCGGCGAGCGGGATACTGAGCGAGACAGCTCACATCAAACTTAGTGGCGGCTATGTGAGCGCTCACCGCCACGCAGCCGGCTTATCTGACGCCTTGTCCAGCACCGCCGGCGAGTGCCAGCAAGGCGTGCCGCCTTCAATTAGGCAGCCAGAGCAACAGGCTCGGCATTTATCTTTCTTGCGCGTTTTTACGGGACTCGCGCCCACCCGGCTTGCCGCCAGCACCTTGACACTCAGCGTCGAGCCCATTTCGCCCCCGCTGTAAGGCAATTAAAAGCGCCCGACAGCTTTCACATTGCCATCTCTTATTCTACCGCATTAGCTCGGCTTGTAAACTTTAAGGCTGACGGATTCACGCCGGAAGCTAAAGTTTGATTGGCTTGCCCAACTTGGCTGACTTGTGTGCCGCCTCAATGACGCGCACGACCTCCCTTGTCTCTTCTGGCTTGACGATCAGCTCACCGCCGCGAAGCAACACATCCGCAATGTTGCGATAATAGTCAACCCAATCGCCACGCACGCTCTCAATTTGCATTTCAACCGGCATGCCGTCCACAACAGTTGAGACCTTAGCCCTCTCATTCGGGTCAAACGACTCTTTCACGAGAGTGCCCTTTGTCCCGAGGACACGCCAACGCGCCCTTTGGATGCGCGAAAGGTTTGAAAGCTCAATGTTGAACAGGACGCCGTTGTCAAACCGAAGCCATACTTGAGAGTGAGTTTCAACCTCAACATCCCAATGCCTGTAGTGCAGGTTTGCAAAGACCCATTCAGCATTCGCCTTTACAAGCTGCAGGGCTTGATCAACGAGGTGAGCACCCCAGTCGTAAAGCATTCCGCCACCATGCTTCCTCAGCGAGCGCCATCCGCCGGGCTTGCCATAGCCGCCAACGCATGACTGAAATTCAAACGGCTCACCTATTAAGCCGGATTCGCATATCCGCTTCACAGTTAAATAGTCGCTATCCCAGCGCCTGTTCTGGAATACAGATAGCAACACGCCATTTCGGTCACGGGCTTCAATCATCTTATCGGCTTCCTTAACGCTCAGACACATGACCTTCTCAACGATGCAGTGCCTCCCGGAGTTCATAACCTGCACCGATAACGGAGCGTGCGTATCATGAGGCGTGACGAGCACTACGAGTTCAATCTCCTTATCGCCCAGTGCCTCATCCAATCTCTCATAACCTTTTACGCCTTGTTCTTCAACTGCCGCCCTCAATCTTCCCGGATCAATGTCGCACACTGCGACAAGCTTTAGCCCGTCAACTTGCTTTATTGCCTCACAATGGAACTTGCCCATCCCGTATCCCACTACGCACACGCCTATTTCATTCCCCATCATCCCTTCACCTCCGCGCTTCATTGTGCTCCTGCAAAGCCTCACTTCGCTTGCACGGTGATGAGCGAAAATTCATACGGCGCGAGCTTGCGTTTCACTTCACCGAAGTCAGTTTGCACCGATATTGCCGATGCCGACCTTGATGCGTTGAACAGGGCTATGAAGTCACCATACCATAGCGCTATCACGCCATCAATCGTTGCGAAGGTAGTAAGCCCTCGCCACATCCTGAATGGAGATATGGCTCGCCGTGTTGAAGGGGCATATCCGGAGATGTTGAGAGCGACATCCGATGCGATGAGCGCAAAGCCCCTCTCGCCAATCGTTGCTATCGGCAACCACATAACGATGCCGTCACCGATTCGCTTAGCCAGACTTGTGTATGCCTCTTTCAACACATCGCTTTTTATGTGCGCGACTTGAGTTGCATCTGAGAGAGCTGTAGGGAGTGCCTTTAAGATTTCCGTGCGCCCAGCGGCATCATTTGTGAGCAGCCTCCTTCCGATGGCGCTTGAGCCAGCTATATCAGTCCACACGCTTTCGGAGCCGATGAGCAACAGTCCGCCCCTCTCAACCCAACTCAAAATGCGTTCCAGAAGTGTTTGACTGAACACCGATCCAACCGGCACAATTAGCGCTCTGTAGTCCTCAATTGCCCCATCACAGGCAAGATGCTCATCAATCAAGTCGCATGGGAGAACATCGCAAATGCTCATCATGCACCTTGCGAAGGCGACCCGTAAGCTTGGATCAATGGCAAGCGAAACACTCGGAAGGAGCACGGCGACATCGGTCAAATGCCTGCGCTCCGGGATGACAAACTCTCCGTCCAATACCATCTGTAAAAGAGCTTGCAGATTGTTGAAGCTGATGGCGACCGAGCTGGGCTGAAGCAAAGCCGAAGTGAAAGCTTGAAACCCGACAGCGCCGCTCCCATCAAGGAGGATGTTTGAGCGCCAATCAGCTGCCGCATCATTTGGGTGCAAATCGCAAATCTTATCCACACTGTAAACTTCACACGATGACAGCAGCATGGCTGCATTGATCAATGGCATGTTTGCGTTGACCCTTATGAATGCGCCGCCATCAGCGGATATGGCTCTTGCGGTCATGGTCATAAACCAGCTTGCAAACGGCACCGGCGTTGTTGGCACGGCAATGCACAATTTTGCCCCGGCAAAGGCTTCCCTCATATGGTGCAGAAGTTGGGAGACAAACTGCGCGTTCTCAAAACCATACCAGTTGATGAAGTCAATCCAGTGACGCCGCACGCCAGATGGGGAGTTAACCACATCCTCGCTGCTTCGCTTTATCGGGTAATCAATCTCTTCCCACGAGGTGTGCTTTGTTCCCCAAGCCTTGTTGAGCGCACTCAGTGTGAGATAGCGAGACCTGATGTAACGCACGAATGAAAGCCTTGCGTAGTTGTCGCCACACCAAAAATCGTATGACATCCCTTCGTCAGCTTTGAGTGTGCTCAAAGTTGGCACATCAAGCTGCGGCACATGAATTGTGACCATGCTAACCTTGTCGGCGAAGTGCTTTGAGAGCAGCTTTAGTGCCTTTGCACACGCTTGCATCGTCTGCGGAGCAAATGGCGACGGTGATTCTGAAGCCCTTCCGGTTATGACGAGAAGGCTATTTGGCAGCCTCTCATTAACAAGCTTTGGAAGCTCATCAAGGTTGATTGAGATTGCGCCCGCAATCCCAAGACGCCTTGAATGGCGCACTAACTCGGCAACCTTGTTGAGCGTTGCGGAAACTTCCGCCCCATCACCGTGCGCCCTCAACTCAAACTCAGCTATGCCATCAATCTTCAAACCCTCCAGAGCAAACTCCTTGAGCGTCTCTGCCAACTTCGTTACGCTCGCCGAATCTGCGGGTAGCTTCACAATTACGCGGATGGCTTTGTGGCTTTCGGAACTTTGCGCAGCATGCATTGCGCTCATCGGAACCAACGGGAGCAGCATTGACGCCATCAGCCAAATTGAGCGCATCATTGCAAGTCCGAAGTTGCGTGTGGCGTTCATGGCGCACATCACACCGCCTTTAACTTCACTATCGTAACTCCAACACCACCCTCACTTGGTGGCGCAAGCTCAAACGATTCCACATGCACATGCTTTTTCAGCAGCTCGTGCACGGCTTGACGGAGCTTGCCCTGCCCCTTTCCGTGAATTATGCTGACGGATTTGTGCCCGGCTAAAAATGCGTCGTCAAGGAATTTGTCAACGAGCGGGAGAGCCTCTTCCACCGTCTTCCCAATGATGTTCAATTTGCTCGGTGCAGAGAGCATTTTGCGCATGCGCAGCGCAGCTGCGAATGTCCCTGATTCCGACTTTTGCTCACCATGCGCCGCTTGAACCTCGCTCATGGGCACCCAAAAGCGCATCCCATCTGCTTCAATGAGCACTTGCTCAGCACTCTCCCTCACATCAATCACAGTCCCATATACCCGTATCTTTGGCACGAACACTCGCTCACCAACATTGGGCAGGTGAACAGCTTTAGCCCTGCCGTGAGTTTTTGGGGTGAATTCCCGCTTCAACTCTGCAAGGCGCCTGCGGAGCTTCTCGGTCACCACGCCCTCTTTGGCTTGCCTGCGCATCTCCTTGAGGATGGCTTCAATCTCATCGCTTGCACGCTTGATGATGTGCAATGCTTCCTCTTGTGCTTGTCTCAACACCCGCTCCCGTTCCTCATTCAGCTTTGCAAGCTCGCTCTCGTAGCGCTCAATGAGCGAGCGCAAGCTTTTTCTCTCTCCCTCAAGAGCTGCGAGTTCCGCCTCTAACTTGCCCCTTTGTATTTCAACCTCCCTGAGCGCCCTCTCCCATTCGGCAAATTTTGACTCCCTATATCGCTCCGCTTCCTCAACAACATCGGTTGGCATTCCGAGCCTCCTTGCTATGATGAGCGCGTAACTTGAGCCCGGTGAGCCCATAACGAGCCTGTAAGTTGGTTGCAGTGTTTGCAAGTCAAACTGCATTGATGCGTTCATGAACTTCGGATGCGCTTGCGCGAACGCTTTTACCTCACCAAGGTGAGTTGTGCAAACCACAACTGCACCGGTTTCGCACAGCCTCATCAGTATCGCCTTTGCCAGAGCAGCGCCCTCTTCAGGGTCTGTTCCGGCACCGAGTTCGTCAATCAAGAGGAGGGTTCTTTCGTCGGCTTGTTTAATCATGTTCACTATGTTGAGCACATGCGATGAAAATGAGCTCAAGCTCAGCTCTATGCTTTGCTCTTCACCTATGTCGGCAAACACCTTTTCAAAGACCCGTATGCGTGAACCCTCCCTCGCCGGTATGTGCATGCCAGACTGCGCCATAAGTGTGAGCAAGCCAACCGTCTTAAGCGTGACGGTTTTACCACCCATGTTTGGACCGGTTATGACGAGCACATTGAAATCGCCACCAACATGAACATCAATTGGCACAGCTGCATCACCGAGCAATGGGTGGCGGGCACCAAGAAGCACCGTTGTTCCGTTTGGGTAAACTTCGGGTTCAACGCACTTCGTCTCACGGGAGAACTCAGCGAGGGCAAACAGCATGTCAATGTGCGCTATGGCTTGCATCGTCCGTCTGATTTCATGAAGCGAAGCAACCACATCATCGGTTAAGCTGCGCAGTATCCTTTGAACTTCTCTCTCCTCATCCAGTTGCGATTCTCGCAGCTCATTCCCCAGCTCAACTATGCTTTCCGGTTCAATGAAGAGTGTGAGCCCAGAGGACGACTTGTCATGCACAACGCCTCTTATTGCATGCCTGTGGGACGATTTGATCGGTATGCAGTATCGCCCACCTCGGAGCGTGACGATTGGCTCCTGAATCACATGTTGCATCCTTGGTTCAGCGAGCAATGCGTGTAGCCTTCCCAAGATTGCCTCACGCAATGAGCGTATGCGCTCCCTTACATGGCGCAGCCTTTGCGATGCGCCATCAACTACATTCCCCCTTTCATCAATGCACGACCGCACTCGTTGAATAAGCCATCTCAAGTCGCTTATCTCCCCGGAGAGGGTTGCCAACGGTTCTGGCAATTCACCGTGCCTCTCAAGCTCAACCTTGACATCAAGCGCTGCCGACAGCGATGCAGCAATGGCGAGCAGCTCCTCTGGCTCAAGCAAAGCACCGGAGCTTGCACGCTCAAGTTCGCTGCGGATATCCCTCACTGCGCCAATTGGTGGTATGCCATTCCTCTCAAGCCATCTTCGCACCGAGGTTGTTTCACCGAGTCGCCTTTTGACTTCGTCAAAGCAAGTTGATGGCTTCAAAGAGGCGATAAGTTCCCTGCCGAAGTTTGTCCGAGCGTGAGAGCAAACCATTCCGACGACTTTATCAAACTCAAGCAAGCTCAACACTTTCTCATCCATGCCTTCCAAACCCTCTCAATTGATGAGATGGTTTAGGCGCAGCCCAAGATGCTTAGCCCTTATGCAAGTAAACATTCGCGTATGACAGCCATGGTAGAAAGGCAGCAGCTGATATGTCGGCTTTAATCCTCAACCCAGTATGCTAACCATCGGGTGTATGGTTCAAGGTCATCGTATCGGCTTGGTCGTTCCCATTGAATTTCAATGTGGCGTGTGAACCTATGTTGAAGGAGCATTTCAAGTGCTTCAGGGGATAGCTCAACGCCTCTTGGGTTCGTCCCCTTGGGTGGCATTTTCAAATATCGTTCTCTGCCGAGGAGTTGAAACACTTCCCTTTGGGCACTGACTGGGATGGCAAATAATCCGCCTTTGTCATTCCACCGTATGACAACGATGAGCAAGTCTGAACGCGGCTCATACTCCCTCACAAAGTTCTCAACCTTTATCCAGTCAACCGTCCAAACGAGCTTTATAGCGGGGATGCTTTTGGATCTTGCAGTGACAGTCTTGATTGAGACTGGCTTTCCGAAGAGAGTTACATCTGCTTCAGGGAAGTTTGGTGGTGTGTTCACATTAACGGCTGAGCGTCCGAATTTGTATATCAGCATTGAGATGAGTATCTGTTCCCTGAGCACACCCACTTCCATCCCAACTCTACCAGCACGGGATGCCTGTTGTTCGGCGATGTGGAAAAGCAGCGGCAGCTTCCGTTTGATTCGCTCGTTGAAAGACTCATCATCAAGCAAATAAGTTATATCACGCTCTTTCGAGCCTATCTTACCGCTGTATGGCGCGGGCGTTTTATCGCTCGGCTTGTCATAAAATGCCGATGCGGCGTTGAATGATATTCCAAGCAGTAGCGTGAGAAGGACGAGCAACAGGTGGATTTGCATTGGCTTAGCAATACGCCTGCCTTGCATGTCTGTGGCAATCATGCCAACCACTCTCCGTTTTGTGCGCTGAGCACAATTTTTAAATGCAACTTGCACCGTTGAAGTGAATTCGTAAACTGTGGGTTGATGGACTCCAATAGCTTCCTAACGGTTCGTTGCCTTCGGCTCAACCAAATAGGGCATGGAAGCGATAAAAGGCGAATGCAGTAAAGGTCTCGCACCTAAGCGAGTTCACAGTTACTATCCCTATGGCAGCTTACCTTTGCATGCTACCATTGTAGCTCCAAAGGGATTCGCAGTCAACTGCGTGACTCCAGCACTTTTGCATAAGGTTCGTCTAAGATAGCGCCGTCCGAAATAATGAGGAATTCTCTTTTCACGAGCACCTGAGCTTCCTACCACAGTGCCCTTTTGCCTAATGGTTTTCTTTTAGCGAGCGTGTGGGAGTATGGTGGGAAGGTAATTGGATTTCTGATCAACATCATCTCAGTGTAGGTGATGGCGCCGAGCAGCGATGAGGGAGTGGGTGTAGTCAATGTCATTGCACTTTGATGGGCTCATCAGCTATCGCCTCACATTGACTGGCGAGTCTTTGCATGCTATTACTTACAGTGATGGAGTTCATAGTCAACTGCGTAACTCCTAAGGGGCGTCACAAACTCAAATGTGGAGGTGTTTGCAATGGCGACGCAAGTGACTTTGGAGTTGATGAAGCAGTATCTTGAGAGGTTTGGATGGCACCGTTACAAGGCGGTTGAAGAACCGATGGAGAAGGAGGGCATCATCTATACGGGTTGGCGTTCTTCACCTGAAGCAGAAGGCTTCAGCTTATCCATTGACCCGATGGTCGAGAAAAATTGCCTTTCGTTTCGTGTCCCCCAAATCATGACTGTTCCTCTTGACGAAACTCCAGCAGAGAGACTTAAGGACTTGATGGTGGCAATAGGGTTCATTAACTACCGAATCATTATGGGCAAGTTCGCCTATGACCCGAGGGATGGGGAGATTCGCTTTTCGGTTGACATCCCTATTGACGAAAACACGGTCACTTACGAGCAGTTTCAACATTGTTTGAGAGTGGCGATCACGATGGTTGAGGAGTATGCTCCAAAGTTGAAGGCAATTGCCGATGGTAGGAAGACGGCGAAAGATTTCATTGCCGATGAGGTGAAGGGGGAAACATCAACGGTAGGAGAACTTTTGCGTCTTTTCCGTGAATTGCTGGAGAGGATGGAGCGGTCACATAGAGGGGAAGGTGGTGAGGGGGAAGAGGGACGACCTTTGACTGAGGTGTAAGGGAAGCAAAAGTTGCTATTCGGAGTCGGCGTTACAAATTACAGTCTAAACCCTGTGAGATGGGTTAAGTTGCTCATGGTTATGTGGTGTGGCGCTCGGTGATTCAGTATCAACCAGTGGCTAAAGCTATAGCATGAGGTGGAATGCGCAGTCCGTAAATGCTCAATGTATAACTTGCAACGCTAAATGGGCTGTCCATCTCATCGTCCTTAGCCAGTGGTCATTGACGAAAAATTTTGGCACCGAATCCATGTGGTGATAATGTGCACGGAAATTGGCCTGCGTGGTATTCAGACAGGACACAAAATTTTGACACAGGGGTGAATTTTCAGGGAGGCGAGAACTCTGGAAGCGGTCGTTAACTTGCTTGATAGAATTTTGGATTGGCTCTATCGCCGCTTCTTTCGTTGGCGAGAGTTAAGGGGGCTTTACGAAAGCGCTATCGGGCGTGCAAGAGGCGATGAGGC
>Ga0209394_1000777_pt1 | contig 22224 bp, 25 predicted proteins | sample JNZ201metaG_FD_184122 | JGI IMG/M metagenome (GOLD analysis project Ga0209394, IMG submission 184122) | Hot spring microbial communities from Jinze hot spring, China to study Microbial Dark Matter (Phase II) - JNZ 20120812A (SPAdes) (version 3) ... | reverse complement strand
TTTTAGGGAGAAGAGTAAAGCGTTATCAGAGATTTTTGAAGACTTATATAATGATGGTTGGGATAAAACAGAGATTTGGGATGAAGGCGGCGTATGGATCCTATACTTTGTGAAAGAAATTAATGGCCGAAAACGGAGAATAAGGATAGGTGCCATTGATAGGGCTGTAAAAAAGGCCTTTTATACGCTCTACGACTTAGGACCTTTCGATATCTCATATAATTTTGATGAGAAGAAATATGATCTTCCGAACCCTGATGAGGATGAAAAGAGTTACTGGAATTATTGACAAGGAATTTACAGACAGCTTAGAACTTAAGTGGGGTGATGTTGACGCTACTAAAGCACTTTTAGAGAAAATAGCAAGAAGAGATGGTCCTTTAGGAAATATATTGGCAGAAGGATTAAGAAGGGCATCATATCTACTAGGTGTACCAGATAAGGCAGTATACTTTAAAGGAGCAGGGCCTCATGTTTATGATTTTAGGGCTGCAGCTATTGGAATACTCGATCTTTGTATTAGTGATGTGGGCTCCCTACAAGGCAGTACAAGTTCATTAGCACCGGATCCAGAGATGGCAGATGTAACTACGATTGTTCACGTTAGGGGTTTAATGCCATTTCCAATAAGTAGAGCATCTAAACGCCATTTCGTAGATAGTCTCATTCTGTGCCATTACAATATTAATTTGCTCACGCCGCCCATTACGTTTGAGCCTTATATACTGGATTTAGTTAGAGCAGCTACTGGATGGAAAGACTTTACCCTCAAAGAAGCTTTAACCTTCAGCGAACGAATCACTAATTTAGCAAGAGTATTCAGTATTAGACATGGATTAAGACCCGAAGATGAATGGCCTTCTCCAAGAATGCTTGAGCCGCCTGAGGATGGCCCTGCAGCAAGTATAACTCTTAAACCATATTATAGGGGTTTGCTTGAAACATACTATAGAGTGATGGGATGGGATGAGAAAACAGGTATACCTCTAAAAAGAACTCTGGAGAAATTGGGTTTAGAATTTTGCTACAAAGACCTTTATTGTGATCCTAGTGGCGTAATTCAAAAGGGGCAAAAATGAAGGTAAGAATTCACTTAAGCAGATTTATCTCTGATATCTTGAAGGCGGAAAGAAATATTATCCTTGATTTTGCGGGAAGCGAGATTACTCTTAAAGAGCTAATTGATAAAATGATTGAAACATATGGTGAGAAGTTTAGGGATATGCCAGTTATAATACTTGTTGATGGCAAACGTGGAGAACTAGAAACTAAAATAAAAGATGGATCAAATGTTGTTTTTATGATTCCATATGCAGGGGGATAGCCTTAAACAAAATCTTGTTAGCTCATTTAAAGTTAGAAAGCAAAGTTTTTGCCATCGGATGTTTCCAAAACATTCTAAACTGTTCCAATGCGATTTCAATTAATTCTGGCGCATTCGTAGCTAATACTCTTATGCCGCCCTCTAAAGACGTGAGCGGAAAACAAGCTATTTTAGAGTCATATACCGCATAGGCAATATTTTTATCTAAATTAAGAACCTTTACCTCAAAATAGAGACTCAATTTATCGTTGACAAAAAGTTCCTTAAATATATCCAAATTTTTACCTCCTTTGGAACCATGAAGCAGTAGAATATATACTTTTAAGTTGCGTCGTCTAATATCTTTAACTTTATCTAACATAAAAATTGGCCATTCCACAGGGCTTTTTTCAGACACTATTATAGTTAACTCGTTTTTTATCCTCTGATTAATTGTTCAGTAAAAGATGCACAAATTTTATCACCTTTAAGCACCAAAACCTTTGCATTTTTACTTTTTCGGAGGGATTTAAAGAATGAAAACTTTGGAAGATCACTCTTTATCTCCTGATATGATTTTTTCATAATTTTAATCTCCTCATAAAGCTGATGTTTCATTGAGGAGAGGAGCTGTTTTAGCCCTATTTCTGGAGAAATCGCCATTATTTTTGTCGGTTTAGACTGTGCTCTGGCAACTAATCCCTTTCTCTCTAATGATAATAAGACTTTATAGACATCTTGAACATGCATATCGCATGCTTTAGAAACCTCTTCAGGGCTCACCCAATCTCCATATTTAATTATAAACGCATAAATTTTAGCCTCATTTCTTGAGAGGCCCAAAGCACATAAATTATCAATAATTTTTTCAAAATTCATCTTTGTCAACAAATTCTCTTTGATCTGTCCTAATTATTAAATCTAATTAAATTTAAGGTAAAAATGAGTTAATTATGATTGATAGAGGATGATCATTTAAGGAATTAACTGCAATTTATATGTTTTTCAAGAGATCATGCCGCCACGGTGGGGAGACGGCTGGAAATGAGCTACTGGACGAATTAGTTGAGAGATGCATTAAAACCTCATCCAACCTTGGAGAGCTGGTCGCTGATCCTGTACTTGGATCTGGAACAACCTAGCTTGGATTAGCTAAATATTTGAGTTCGCTTTTATAGACTGGGTCTGGACCATAATCCTCCATAACTTTTCTTACGGCATCGTTGGGATCATAGCCCTCCTCATAGATGGCTTTTATAAGTTCTGATGTAATTTTGTCCGTGTAGTTTAGGTCTACATAGCCATCCCACGCTATTATCGCCTTAACACCCTTTTCAAATAGCCTATCTATTGCGTGATCCGAATTTGTTCCATTACAACCCATTAATATTATGGTTGAACCATTTAATCCACCATAATTCATGTAGCCTAGCAGGTCAGCTCTAAGCGCAAAATAGCTCTCATTCTCGAATGTTTTGCCCTCCCTAATGGCGGTTGGCTCCACCCCAAGTATATTACTAAACCTTGTTTCATACTCAGTCCTATTGAATCTCTCAGCACTGAAGAGGTAGAGGAAGCGGTGTGTAGTGTCTATTGCGCTATGAAGCCTAAGTATTAAAAGACCATAACCGCCAATTTTTCCGAGCAAGTCAATCGTTACATTCTCGCCAGCATATACGTCAACACTTAAGCCTGCATTCTCAAGGATGCCCTTAACATTTTTAATAAAAATGGAATTGGGTCTAGTCAACCCTATACCGTCAACTATGGCGGCTTTAAATAGATCAACGCTAGAACCTTTCTGTGAACTACCTTTATTCTCTAAAAACCACCTATAAAATAATGATGTTAAAATGAAGATGAGAAGCAATATAAATAGAATGTGAAAGATAGGGAGCCATCTTCTAAATCCGCCATGAATCTTCTCTTTTCTTCTCCATGAATTACTGTGTGCAATCTTCAGCGGCATGGAAGAACACCGAAATACGACCATTATGGACTTAACAAAATAGTTTTAGAGACAAGTTACTTTAGAAGTTTTTGGAATAAATAATTAACATCAAAGGGAAAGGTGAATAAAAATTAGAGGGATTGTAACAAAGGGTTAGAGATTACTTAAAGATCAACTTATAGATCGCCAATTTTACTTTATTATCCACAGAGGCTCTCTTTAAATTGTACGTAGTCCCCTATATGGCTCCGAGGGGTATCCTCTTTTCTCCCAGTAACCCAATTCCTCCCCCTCTAAAACTTCTATTCTATTAATCCATTTAGCCCATTTATACCCATACATGCCTGGAGCTACAAGTCTAACCGGATAACCATGCTTTATTGGCAAGGTCATACCATTCATTTTTAATGCTAACATAACGCATGCCCTCTTCACATACTCTATTCTATGGTTTGTTGAGTATCCATCTAATGAGTGGAATAATAGATGTGAGGCGCTGACTTTAGGTTTAGCTATCTCAAGTATCTTACTAACCAATATGCCTTCCCATTCTGCTACACCGATTAATTTGCCATCTGGGGTATTATCATAGCATTCTAAAACCTCAATTATTCTATTTTGTGGAAGAGTCTTCAGCTCTTCATATGTAAGGGTTAGAGGCTTTTCCACGCATCCATCAACTATTAGACGCCAGCTTCCAATATCCACACTTGGAATTTTACCCTTCTGAACAGTGAAAAACTCCTCAATCAGAGTTAATGTTATGCCCAATTTCCAGTACACCACATATTCTTCTCCAATTAAATATCTGATGTTTAAATAAAAGTATTTTGATAGTGAAGAGCATGATGCCTCAAGCATCAAAAGGTTAAATGGATATAACATTATTTCTTATCAGATATGTCATCAGCGGAAATTGCCGCGAGAGTTTTTCGTCAGCTCGAGCCTGAAGACATAAAGGTGTTAGCAATGATAGAAATTGACTTAAGCCGCCATAGATTTGTTCCGGAAAAAGATATTTTGAAACTTAGTGGTTTATCCGAAAAGGAGGTTAAGTATAGACTTGAAAAATTAAATAGTCTAGGCTTAATATATCGCTGGATAGGGCCATATGTAGGCTATGTATTAAATATGGCTGGATATGATTGTTTAGCTCTAAACGCACTTGTGAAAGCTGGCATATTAGAATCGCTTGGTAAACCATTGGGTGTAGGTAAGGAATCAGATGTATATGATGCTATAACTTGTAGTGGTGAAAGAGTGGCTGTTAAATTTCACCGTTTAGGTAGAATAAGCTTCCGGCAGACTAGGAGGCTTAGAGGATACCTGCTTGATAGAAGGCATGCATCTTGGCTCTATCAATCCCGCTTAGCCGCTGAAAGAGAGATTGAGGCATTAAAACTAGTTTACCCTTGCGGTATCTCTGCACCTAAACCAGTTGGATACAATAGGCATGTGGTAGTTATGGGCATAATAGAGGGTGAATGCTTATTCCGCTTTACGGAAATACCTGATCCCAAAGCAATTTTGGATGAGATTCTGGAAAATATTAGGAGAGCCTACATTAAGGCTGGAGTGATACATGGCGACTTAAGTGAATTCAATGTAGTCCTAACTCCTGATTGGCATATATTGATAATAGATTGGCCCCAATATGTTAGGAAGGAGCATCCGAATGCTGACGCCTTACTAAAGAGAGATGTATGGAATATACTGAGATTTTTTAAGAGGAAATTCGGTTTATTTAGGGATTTTCAGTCAACCCTAGATTACGTTAAGTCTCCATAATATACTCTAAAGCCTTAAATGGAGCAAAAATAATCTAAAAATTGAATATGCAAAAGTTAATTATTGGTATTGATCCAGGGCTTAACTGCGGTCTTGCTGCTCTAAAACTTGATGGAACACCTATTCTCGTTGAAAGTCATAGAGGATGGTCTTTGGTGAAGATTATTGAAAGAATTAGGGAGATGGGCGAGCCGACAATTATTTCAAGTGATGTTTCGCCAGCACCTGTCCTCTTAGAGAGACTTTCAAAGAAGCTTAACGCTGTATTATTTGAACCTGCTCTCTCGATGAGCGTGGAGGAGAAGCATCGGTTAGTTCGATCATATATTGAACGCTATAACGTTAAGGTTGAAAACGCCCATGAAGTTGATGCATTAGCAGCAGCGATAAAAGCTTACCAACACTATAAGAATAAGTTTGAGCGAGTTGACGCCAAACTAAAGGAGATTGAAAGTAATTTATTTCCAGATGAAGTTAAGGATTTGGTTGCCCGCGGCTATAGTATAGCAAGGGCTATAAAGACTCTAAAAGGAGAGCCCTTCTCTGCGAAACTAGCTCCCATAAAAAGGATTAATACACGTGAGGATAAAATGAAGAGAATCATTGAGGAGTTAACTGGGAAGCTTATCCACGAGAAGGAGAAAAATAGGCTTCTTAGGACCGCAAATAAAGAGCTGCAGCTAAAAATAAAAAATTTAATTATGGAGATCGAGAATCTAAAAAAGTCTTTAGAAAAGGCTCGTAGTGAGCAAATTGCCCAGATAAGGCGTGAGCGGGAATATCAGCAACTAACTGAGGAGATAAGAATCCTTAAGGGCAAGATTTTAGAGCAGGAAGCCCAGATTGAAGCCTACAAGCGGATGCTAAATGATCTCCAACGTTTGAGCAGCATGGGATCTAGGGAAGGATTAACCCTATTAAAGCCTATAGAATCATTCACTAGAGAAGGGCTTGAGAAATCATTTAAATTATATAATGTTAAGGTTGGTGACATAGTCTTTATCCTAGATCCAAGCGGCGGTGGATCGACGACCGCTGAAATACTTGTTAAAAGGGGCGTAAAAACAGTGATAATTAAGGGAACCATGTCACATCAAGCCCTAGAGACATTTGAAAAATACCGTGTGCCAGTTATTTCAGCGGACAAAATAAATATTAGGTGGGTTGATGGGCTGCCTTACGCTAGCCAGGAGGAGATTAAGAGATTAATTAAAGAGGGGAAAATTATTAAATCTACAGATAAGTTTGAAAATTTAAGGACCATTATTGAGGATCATCTGAGAGAGATAGAAAATGAGCGTATAGGTTGAGATTTCATGGTGAAACATTAATTTGGTTGCGGTCTTCTTTATCTTTATGGTGATGTAGTATGGTTCAAGAGTTTATTGAGGTTGAAGATGTTGGAACATTTAGGCTTGTAGCCGAGCAGAGCCCCTTTGTTATACGTAAAGATCCATACCTGTTTGCACAGTATTTCTCATCAATGATTTTCATAAACATAGCAAATCTGGAAGAAAGAGAGGTTAAGAGATTATTCGATCTACTGCGTGGAAAAATGATCGTTGTTAAAAGTTTGGTGAAAGCCCAATCTATATCAGACTTCTTAGAGAAGATTCATGAAATGAAAGCACCAAAATAACTGGCGCAATCCCCCTAAATTCTTTCTCTCAGAACTCTCTCTAACTCCTTTAAATCCCTAACAATTATATCAGAATGCTTTATGATCCATGGGCTTGGATTCTTAAGTTTACATATAGTCACAGTTTTCTTACCTCTAAGCTTAGCATAGAAAAGCTCCATGCATGTTCCAGCTGAAAGCTTAGGTAAATATGCAATTAAAACATCGCATCGATCGATATCCTCAAGATCCCTTTTAATAAAATCTCTTGGTGGAACATTACTCCACCATTCCTCGGGTCGCCCATAATATAAGACCTTCTCACGCTGCCAAGGATCAATAGGCTCATAACCATACTTGACTAAAATAGATCTTATTCTATTTCTATAAGACTGCTTATCCTCCATCCCTTGAATGGGTCCGGAAATAAAGATTTTCTTAGACATTTTCCAGCGGCCCTATCTTCATCAAATTAATTAGGTAAACGTTAATCTTAAATTAATTTTAGTTAAATCAAGTAGTGTAGTTAATGGTTTGAGGTGAGCGAGTTGGTTGATGTTGAGGGCTATGAGGTTCGTGAAGGATTGTATTACTCAAAGGATTGGATGTGGATTAAAATAGAGGATGGTAAAGCGAGAGTTGGCATAACTGACTATGCTCAGAAGCAGATGCGTGAGATAGTTTTTGCTGAGCTACCGAGCGTGGGAACACGAGTGAAGAAAGATGAACCTTTCGGGACTCTTGAATCAGTTAAATCGGTGTCGGACTTAATATCGCCTCTAACTGGTAAAGTTACTGAGGTAAATGATAGGGCTAGTAGCAGTCCAGAAATAATTAATGAAGACCCATATGGTGAGGGATGGCTAATAGTAATTGAGCCTGAAAACCTCGAAGATGAGCTCAAAACCCTTATGACATTTGAACAGGCAGTAGAATGGTATAGAACTGTTGCTAGGGAAAGATGATGCAAAATGGCTAAGCGGATAATCATCATAGGTGCTCATGCCGCTGGCTGTGATGCAGCAGCCGCCGCGAGACTCACTGATAGGGAAGCAGAAATAATAATGTTTACAAATGAACGGTATGCAGGTTACTCACGCTGTGGGTTACCATTTGTTTTAGGCGGGCATATGAAGAGTTTTCGGGATCTAATTGTTTTTCCACCATCATATTTCAAAATGAACAGAATAGACTTGAGACTTGAAGCAAACATTACAAATATTGATGTAAAGTCAAAAACTGTTGAGGTTCAATACAAAAATGGGTTAACAGAAAACTTGCAATATGATAGCCTAATATTAGCCACTGGGGCGAGACCAGCTTTACCACCAATTAAGGGAAGGGAGAAACAAGGAGTCTATGTACTAAGAACAATCGATGATGGAGAAAGAATTGAGCAAGCAATCAAAGAATCTAAATCAGCGGTTGTTATTGGCGCAGGTTTGATTGGACTGGAACTTGGCGTAGCCTTCATTGAACGGGGACTTAAGACAACGATCGTGGAGCTTTTACCCCAAATATTACCCGCAATGCTTGACAAAGATGTAGCCGACTTCGTCCAGAGGGAATTGGAGAAGAAGGGATTGAAAATAATTACTGGGCGTTCAGTTGAGGAAATTCTGGGAGATGACAAAGTTACTGGCGTAGCTGTTTCAGGTGAACATATTCCAGCAGATATTGTTGTAGTTGCAACAGGTGTTAGGGGTAATGTGGAGCTGGCGCAGAAAGCTGGATTGGAGCTTGGTGAAACAAGACTGATTAAGGTTAATATGCGTATGGAAACAAATGTTAAAGATATTTACGCCTGTGGAGACTGTGTTGAATCAATAAATCTTATCACAAAGCGCCCAACAGTCTGCCAGCTAGGGACAACAGCTGTACGCCAAGCTAGGGTTGCAGGAATAAACGCTGCTGGCGGATACGCGATTTTCCCAGGGGTCCTTGGAGCAGCCGTTACCAAACTTTTTGATGTTGAGATAGGCGCTGTCGGCCTAACTGAGGCATTTGCTCAGAGAGCTGGTATAGAAACAGTTTCTATGACTTTAAGCGGAAAAACTAGGGCGCAGTATTATCCTGGAGCCCTACCGATAAGAATAAAGCTTGTAGTGGAAAAAGAGACTGAGAAAATAATTGGTACTCAAATCGTCGGCGGGGAGGGCGTAGCCCAAAGAATAAATATGCTGTCACTTGCAATACTTAAGGAGATGACTGTGAAGGAGCTAGCAAAAGCTGAGACATGTTATGCTCCACCAGTTTCAGAAACATGGGATCCAACTATTTTGACAGCTCAAGCACTACTTAAAAGACTGAAATAACTTCTCTCCCCATATTCTTTATAAAATAAAGTTTACCTAATTAAGAAAAAATAAGGCTATTTTTAAATAAAAACCAATTTTACAAGTATTTTTTGGTTTCAACGTTTTTTCTTGGTTTTTCATTCTACTGTCTTAACATTATGGAACATGCACAGCATCATATAGCGGCCAATTTCCCTTTATTATTGAAGAAAATTGATGGAGGGGAAGGGAAAAAGTGAGGGAAAAATTCTTTAGAAGTAAGCGGGGCATGGTTGGTATAGAGGCTGCCATAGTCCTCATAGCCTTCGTCATAGTCGCTGCAGCATTTAGCTTTATGGTGATAAACATGGGTCTATTCTCAACACAGAGGGGCAAGGAAACAATACAGGATTCACTGCAAGAAGCCAGCTGCCCGCTGACTGTGGATGGAACAATACTAATATATGGAAAAACTGTAAGTGGTGACGATAACAGTACTGGCGGGGTCTCAGCGATAGTTATACCACTAAAAACCTTGGGAGTTAAATATGTCCCAATGCAGGAGAACAGAACAGTAGTTACGTTCACGATAACTGGAGGAGAAACCTCTATATCCTATCCAAATATCTACAAGGGCATCAATAATACTGTGAATTCAGGGTGGACTCTTAACGATCTCGTTGATAACGTGGAAAATGGTACAGCAAAGTTGTTTATTGTCGGTGCAGATAACGATGAATCGCTTGATGCTGATGAAAAAGGCTTTCTAATAATTGTGCCTAAAGAGGATGATGTAGGAAAACTCGTGGAGAGAACGCATGTAACTGTTGAAATTAGACCCCAAAAAGGTGCGCCATTAACAATCGAGTTTACTATTCCGCCTCAATTGCCATCTACCAAGAGCTGGTTAGCTATAGGTGTCTAGTAGATACTAATGGAGAGTTGAGGTGAACTATTTATGGTGTGGCATAAGCGATTTTTAAAAAGTAGACAGGGTATAGTTGGTATAGAGGCTGCCATAGTCCTCATAGCCTTCGTTGTGATTGCATCGGCTCTTGCATACGTCGTTATAAATATGGGTTTTTACTCAGCGCAGAAGGCAAAGGAGACCATAGATAGGGGTGTTGGCGAAGCGACATCCTCGCTTCAATTGGATGGAACAGTTGTGGGAAAAACAAACGATAATTCAAAGATACAGTATCTAGTGATACCAGTGAAGCTTGCCGTAGGGCAATCTGAGGTAGATCTTAGCAGCAAAACAGTTACAGTATCAGTATTCTACACTAACTTTACGCTAGCAAATATATATAAAGGAACATTGGAAGAAAATAATGGGACCGATGTTGCTGATGTTGCCTATTTGCTTAATGCAACGCTTCTGCAGAATAATGATGGTGATGGAGCGATCTTCGCGATATATAATGATGATGGCGACAGCGTTCTTGAAGTTAATGAGAAAGCCTTTCTTGTAGTGAAGCTCTCCAGCTCTCATCTACTAGAGTCTTATAGTAAGGTTAAAATTGAGGTTAGAACTAGTAGGGGTGCGGCGCTGACAGTTGAGAGACTAATACCTGTAGGTTTGCCCAAAGATGCCTACGTTGATTTAGGGTAAATCCAGGTTTTCCCACATTTTTATCATATATCTTTATTTTTTCTTTTTTCTCTAAGAATATGGAAGATTGTTTCTTTATTTCCTTCCCACTTCTAGGCTACTTATAGTCTATATTCTTCTTCTCTACTCTTGTTTCAGAAGTATGAAATATCTCCCATAAGTGAATCTAAATCTAGAAGAGAAAGCAAGTTTCCCCCTTCTCATGTAGCCTTAAGGAGATGAGAATGTTAAATGAGCGAGAATAGAGATAGTAAGATTGAGGAGATTGAGAAGGAGATAAGGGAAATTAAATCCACAATTTCTCAGATAAATGAGATTGCAAGTACAGTTGAGGATTTGAAGAAAGCCCTGATAGACATGAGGTCAACAATAAATGAGATGGAGAACCCATTTAACCTCTTAAAATTAATAACCGATGAAGAGGGGTTAGCAAAAGTAAATGAGGCTAAGCCAATTATAGAAGGGATAGTTAAGGAGAAAGAAGTTGAGAGAGAAAAACCTCCTGAGAAAATTCTTCCAAAAATGGAGGCGGAACCCGAGAAGCCTGTGGAAGAAATAGATGAAGTAAAAATTAAGGAAGAATTTGAGAAGAAACCCTTAACAATAACGCTTGATTTTAAGAGAACAATATCGCTTGTTGAATGGATTTACACAATGCTTGACATCGGCTTCGATGAAGATGGAATACGGAAGATTTGTGAATACTCTGAGTTCTTTGGATTTATACCAAAAGGTTCAGCGGCATATATATCTAATCTAGCTGGGGCAATAAAAAATGCTAAGTCAAGCAACATAACCGAGGATGTCTTCACCTTAAGCATCTATAATATTGCTAATATTATGGGTGTTAAAATAAACTGGGATGGGGTTGCTGAGTTAATAAAAAACTTTCTTAGAAGCAGACGTTTAAATGGGGCGTGGTCCAAAGGGTGGGGTTCTCAATAACCCTTAGTGAAATAATCATATTAATATCCTCAGTTATATTGGCAAGTAGCTTCTCAGCTTATGCTATTTATAGTGGGACAACCCTTCAGAACAGCATAATGCAAAGTTTAGCCGATGCGAAAAGCATTTTTGATTTACGTGTAAGCATAGTTTACGCAACAATAAACGACACTACAAGTCCGGCGCACTTTGTAGTATATGCCAAAAATATTGGCACAATACCGATAACAAACTTCAATTTGATAGACGTGTATTTTGGTGAGTACAAGAAAGCTACGCTTTACACGTATGATCAAAACGCTAGTATTGGGAGTGGAAAATTCAGCGTGGAGGATTCTGATGGAGATGGTGTGTGGGAGGTTGCTGAAACAGCCATAATAAGAGTATTCCCGAAAGATAAGGTTCAATCCAGCCTATACGAGATTAAAATCGTCCCCTATAAAGGGTTATCAGACAGCTACCTATTTGCTCCTCCCTAGAGAGGAGGACATGCTATGGGCTTCTCAGTTACAATTGCTTCAGCAATTATTTTAATAGGATTAATTGTTTTCACAAGTGTTACCGCTGCAACAATGATTTCAACAATAAATACTCTAGTGCAACTTAAGTCTTTAGCGCTTAAAGTGGATCCATTAAACAATGTTAAAATAGATTTAGTTATAAGTGAAATAGAGCCATTAAAAGTGCGTTTCTATATTAGGAATAGTGGTTCAAAACCAATTTTTATAAAGTTAGGAGATTATAATTGGAATAGTGTAATCATTAGTTATAGGAATGTTTATTGGAGATCCTATTTGATCGAGAATTATAGTATTCTTGAAATAAGAGTTGTTGGGACAAATTACACGCTTGATATGAGCATGCATGGGAGTTTAAATCCATGTGAGGAAGCCCTGATAGAGGCTTATCTGCCTCAGGGGGCTCCTGAAATACCCTTAAATAGCAGCGTCATAGTTGTTTTTGCTTCTCATTATGGTGTATCAGCTATTGGGGAGGGTGTGAGATTATGAAGGTTATATCACTAGGTATACCTGATTTAGATAGATGTTTAGGCGGCGGCTTCCCACATCCATGTCTAGCATCGATTGAAGGAGAGTTTGGCGCTGGCAAAACAGTGCTAACACAACAAATAGTATACTCGATGCTTAGAGATGGCTTAAAGGTTTGCGTAATAACAACTGAAACAGCCTCTAAGGATTATCTTAGGATGATGAAATCCATAAATCTAGATGCTTTCTTAAAATATGTAAGCGGCGACTTAGATGTTTTTCCACTACACGTTGAAGGTGGGAAGTGGACTAAGTTCCTTTCGTCCTTATTCTTTAGGGTTGCTAGGAACTTCTTGGAAATAAACAGAAGCCGTTATGATGCTGCGGTGATAGATAGCTTAAGCGTATTAGCCGTCAATACTCCTTCACATGTTTTTCTCACATTTATAACACGCATGAAGAATTTAGTGACTAGTGGAAAAACAATAATCTTGACTTTTCATCCCCAATTTTTACCAGAGCAATCAGTTATGAAGCTCAAAGCATCCTCAGATGTTTACTTAGTTATATCAAATGGTAGAATCGCTGGCATAGATGTTAAGGTTTTGAAGATAGTTAAGCTATGGGGGACTGCTGGCGAGAGAAAGAGCTCGGTGATTCTAGAAGTTAATCCACACCTGGGCTTAAGAGTTCTGCCCTTGGGAGGTGTAAAAGTTTGATGAAATTACAGCTTAAAGGGGAGAAGGATAAAAATTCTTGGAGTGACTATGTAAGCCCATTCGAGTATGAAATACCTAAAACGCTTAACGAAGCCCTCCAGAAGTTTCCTTATTTAAAAGGATATATTGAGGCTAACGGGCTTAGACCAATATATGTACCTGACCCTAGTGAACTAGCATTGGACGCCATGAACATTTCAACCCTAGATGTGATTTATCCAGTTGGCATGGGTATATTTATACATGTTAAGCTTGGAGGGGAAATAGGCAAATATAATATAATCGAGCCTAAAAAGCCGAGTCAGCATCTACTTGATAAATTTGAGGATATTCTCGCAAAAGAAATAACTGAGAAATCAGTAGTTGCGGAGACACCTAAAGAGAAAGAGCGTGTAATATTTGAAATATTTAGCAGGGTTATCTCAAAAGGTAAGCTTAAGATACCTGAATCTGAAAGAAGAGATTTCATATATCATTTCATAAGGGAGAAGCTTGGGCATGGCGTAATAGACTGCTTTCTAGCTGATCCCTGGCTTGAGGATGTTAGTGTTCCAGGCGCTGGAAGAATATATGTCGTTCACAAATTCTTTGGTTCGCTTGAAAGCAACCTTGAAATAAGTAAGGAGGAGATAGACACTCTACTTAGAAGCATAGCTGAAAGATACGGGAAGGTCTTAAGCTATACTCATCCAATACTTGACATCCACTTACCGGATGGATCAAGATTCAATATTGTTTTTGGTGAGGATATAAGTATACGTGGGAGCAACTTTACAATAAGGAAATTTCCAAGGGAACCAGTTTCAGTAGCTCATTTAATAAGATGGAGAACAATCTCTGATTTAACAGCAGCCTACATGTGGATGCTTCTCGAGGTCGGAATATCATTCTTCATGTGTGGTGAAACAGCCTCGGGAAAGACAACAAGCTTAAACGCTTTTGCGGGACTAATAAGGCCTGATGCGAAGATAGTGAGCATTGAAGAAACTCCTGAGGTTAATTTAGCCCATAAAAATTGGGTTAGAGAAGTAACGCGTCTGCATACTGGCAGCAAGGTTACAATGTTTGACCTCTTGAAGGCTACATTAAGGCAGAGACCTGACTATATAATTGTCGGTGAGATTAGGGGTGAGGAGGGTCAAATAGCTTTTCAAGCTATTGAAACAGGGCATCCGGTGGTATCAACAATCCATGCTGGTGACCTAGAAACATTATTTCAGAGATTGACCTCCCCGCCGATAAATGTGCCAAAAACCCACATCAACGGCCTGAACATAGCGATTTTCCAGAATAGAATAAAGAGGGGTTTAAAGCTTGTTAGACGTGTTCTCTCAGTCAATGAGATCATAGGTTATGATCCGGAGGAGAACAGCCTAAACTATCTACCAGTCTTTCTATATGATGCTGATAGGGATGAGCTGCGCTTTACTGGCTCAAGCTTCCTTTTAGAGGCGAAGGTTTTACCCTTCAGGGGTTGGGGTACGGATAAGCTCCCAAAGCTCTATGAGGAGCTTAAGAAGCGCACTGAAATTCTAAGGTTCCTCTCCGAGAATTATCCGAGCTTTAAAGATGTTTGGAATACCGTCGTTGAAGTTGAGAATAGAGGTGTAGAAGAGGTTTATAAGGATATCAAGGAAGGCAATATTCCTTGGATAAAATACCGAAAGTAATCCTTTCAGCAGCACTACTAATAGCCTTATCCATAATTGCTTTTACCCTTTATAATAGAGGAGACTTAATAAGTCTCTTATTAATGGGGTTCGCTGCCAGCGCCATACTAGTCTTCCTAGTTTACATTTACTATGGTAGAAGTAGGATACCGAAAAGAATAGATGAGCTTCTAGTTTCCCTACTCCTTCATATGCATGTTATATCGCTTGGAGAGGTTGGGCCCGATGATCTGGTCAGCGTAATAGCTGAAACAGAAGACTATGGCTATTACAGTAGAATATTCAGTAAAATCCGTGATATGGCTAGAAATTTTGGTTACGGATTCACTAAGGCGACAGCTAAAGCTGCTGCCATAACGAAACCCCCATTTAAAGATGTGCTTGTTAGATGTGAGCAGATTTTCTCAAGCCTAGATCCTAAAGGCTACTTGGAGCTTGAATCTTCAACGATGTTTGAGGAATACTCCGGATATTATGAAAGAGCAATTAAGGCTATGGAAACATTTGGTGGAGTTTATAGTACATTCCAGAGTGTTTCAGTCTTCATAATAATGATAGTTGTCCTCCTAGTTGTCTTCGCAAATAATCCGGATGTTGTCTACTACGCATATGCAGTGACACCGCTAACGTTGCTTGCTATGCTTGTAGCCTTCATATCTCTTGCACCAAAGGAAAAATTTACATATATTGATAGGAATGATCCGCCCCGCCTCTATAGGTTATTTAGGGCTTCCCTCTCTATTATGGTCGCTTGCATAATGCCAGCCTTCATAATTGGTTCCTACTTCGGTGTACCCTATGGGTTAGCTGTTGCTGGAGTAGGATCTATTATACCAGGCTTAATAGCTTATAGATTTGAGCGCCTAATCTATAAAATAGATGAAAATTATCCTACGCTGATAAAGTCTTTAGGGGAAAACATGGCTTCAGCCTCGAGCCTGAAGAGCGCTTTATATTATGTACTCTATTTAGAGCTTGGCCCACTAAAAAAGCTCCTGAAAAGAGCTTATGCGAGACTTATGCTGGGTATAAGTAATGAGAAAACACTTAGTCTTCTATCCGCTGAAGCAGCTTCACACCGAGTGTATTTAGTTAATAAAATGTTTCTTGATGCTTTCACTTATGGAGCTAATCCCCTTGAAGCTAGCAAAGTGCTGGGGAATAGTTGTGTTAAGCTCCTAGAATTTAGGAAGAAGAGAGCTTCCGTTGCTAAGAGTTTAGAGGCAGTAGTGTATATTCTCCAGCCTTTAACTGTTGTTTTAGTGGTTGTCTTAGGTTCACTCTCAAGCTATTTCTCTCAAAGTATGTCATCTCTCCCATTCTTCACATTCGGTCAAATACCTGTTGAAGTTGTTGAAGTCGGAAATATTATTCTAGTTATATGTGCAACAATTTTTAATTCGCTTGTCCTAAAGTTTGGTAAGGGAGGGTTCTGGGGTTCAATCTTTCTATATGCTGGTATTCTCCTATTGTTAAGCGCTGCAGCATGGATGTGTGCTCAAATGATAATGGATCTATCATTTGGAGGAATAATGGAAACCTTCCAAGAAATAATATAACCCTAATGAAAGAAGTCTGATAGAGATCTTTGCTTTAATCCTCTAGATTCCTCCTCCCTACCCTCTTCTTCACCTGATACGCCAATCCCCTTTTCAGGGAAAATTATGATCTGCCCATAAACACCATCGTATCCTGGAATAACCTTAACTCTTCCATCTCTAACCCTTATTATTGCTTCAGCAATTAATGGATTTGTTATCTTTGCGATTTCATTAAAATTTGCGTCCATAAGAACTGTATATTCATTGCCGAAATGCGAGATTAAAGCGTTATAGAAGCTCCATGTTTTCTGTGAATTCGACGAACCTGCACCTATAACGGCGGATATGACCTCTGAAAGTGGCAGAAGATGAATATATCCTGGCGAACCGGGCGGCTTAAAGCCATAGGGTCTATTGGCTAGCTCCTCAACGCGTTGCTCAACACCCTTAGTGAGTCTTTTGTGGCATACTGGACATTTATTTCCGAGATTAATGGCTTCTTTGGGTGGGAGGGATACGCCGCATGATCTATGCCCAGTCCAATGATACTTACCGTATGCTGGATCCGTCTCGATCGTGAGCCTTAAAATATTTGCATTCTTCATTCTGATCGAATCCACTATATTCCAATACGTTAACTTGTTAATTTCAAAAAGATTTGCTTCACGCCCAATTCTCCAAGGCCAGCTTGAATGTGAATCACTATTAGATAGAAGTGTAAATTTGTCCAGCGAGCTTAGGCGCCAATTCATGGGCGGGTTTGATGATAAGCCGGTTTCTAATGCATATATATACTTAACCATATCTTGATAGCAATCTTCCATCCTGTCAAAACCGCTGAAAGCTCCAAAAATGCTGAACCATGGTGTCCATGCATGAGCTGGAAAAACCATGTTATCCTTTGAAACTTCCATTACCTCTTCAACGAGATGAGGAGCTGACATATTAAGTGTTGGTCTCCCATCAATCTCCAGGTCTCCATACTTAGATAATCTATCATTTATTTGTTCAGCTACCTCAATGCTGGGTGCAAGTATAACATGATGGACCTTTTTGGTTTCGCCCTCAAAATCGAAGACTGTTGAAACTTCGCCAGTGACCATAAACCAAACGGGGCTTTCAGGGGCATCTATAGGTTTATAAAGTCCAGTCCCATGAACCTCCATTAATTTCTCTTTAATTTCGCGCAGCCACTTTGGATGTGTAAAATCACCTGTCCCAACGAGCGTTAAACCCTTAATACGCGAGAAATAGGCTATCTCTGAAATATTCATATTGGCGCTTGTAGCCCTGCTATACTTGCTATGTATATGTAAATCGGCTATTACCCTCATTTTTCTTGATTAACCTCATACAATAATTTTCTCTTCAAATAATTAATAAATTCTATTCTCATGTTATTTAACGGGCTAAGTTTCCTAAAACATCAAATTGCATTTCCTCTGGTTCACCTAAAACCTCTATGCGTTCTAATAGATCCTTATCGTTCTTCAATTCCTCATATAGACCCTCCGATATCCACATATATTCTAGGTCAAGTGTATTCTTAATTCTAACAATCCTTGCTTTTAATAGATCTATGGGTCCACAGCATCTTATGGCCATTAAAATTGCATCCCTATCGTTAGGTAGGAAAGGAGGGATCTTTGCTAATTCCGGCCATGTTGAAGTTAAACAGTTTACAAATGTTGCATCAAAATTTATTTTTGAAATAAGTCTTTTAGTTGTGATGTCCGCTAAACCTATTCCAACAGCGTTCCCTTCGGATTCCTCGGATAAGTCTAAGACAACTATTCTCTTTATTTTCGGCGCCCGGAATTTGTTTTCTTCAGGCGAAGTCCAAAATCTACCTATAACATTCGTATCCATTCCAACACCGCTTATGTCTTTCCCTATCTCATCCACTATTAGAACATCTATTTCCTTAAAAGGTATCCTTGCCATCAAATCCTTAGCGACCTCTAGGAGTTTCATCTCCTCTGCTTCAATCTCCTCAGGTCTTAATGCTTTTATAACAGCTATTTCATGCCGTGCGTTCTCAACTATAGCTACTCCCATGATTATCGGAGCCCTCTTCATAATTAATCTAGCAGCCTCTGGAATCATCTTATGATATCCTTCAAGCTGATATCTGTGTATTATTTCAGCACCCTTCTGTTTCCCAAGCCCTATAACCATCATCTTCATTAAGCCGCTTTCAATTTTACCCTTAAAATCGGTGTGAGGTTTAATCCTATTAACAACTATTATGCCATCAGATTTCATTGCTATTTTATCAATATAGACTGGTGCACCATTGCTAAGATGCCCTATTTCCTCAACTTCCATCGAGGCATAGATCGGAGCGCCAACAATCTCAGGGGTTATTCCAAGCCTTTTAAGAACATTTACCTGCCCCTCCGAGGTTGCTCCCCCATGACTTCCCATAGCTGGCAAAATAAATGGTTCACCGCCAACTTTTTTAACCTCCTCAACTATCGTCGCAAGAATCTCAGTTATATGAGCTATTCCACGGCTACCTGCTGTAATGGCTATTTTAGCTCCGGGCTTAATTTTCTCTTTTAAACCAGCTCTCTTAAGCTCTCTTCTTAAAACTGATATGTAATCATCTATTCTCGGAGCGTGAATTTTCTGTCTAACTTTAACCATTCTTGGAAGTTGCATCTTAAAGTATGACATGAAACAAAAATGGTTCCGGTTCCTAAAATATTTTTATAAGGCCTCTATAGAACTCAAGAGTATATTTTTCTCCTGAGCGCTAATCCATCCATCAGTCTCAAGTTTGCCGAGCCCTTCCCTTAAAATGCTTAAGAAACCATTTAACTGTAGTATGTTCTTAGTCTCGGCTATATGCTTAGTCTCCTCAATATGTTCGCTTAAAACTTTTGAGATTATTTTGTTTAAAGTTTCTGACAATGGGGTTAAAAGCAATAATAATCTATTTTCTAAACTAAAACTTAGAGGATCCTTCCTAATTTTTTGGAGTGCTTTAATTGGGCTTGTAACTTTAACTGGTGGATGAAGATCAAGCCTGATCTTTCCATGACTCTCATATTCAACAATATAGAATGGTATACCGACTAAGACTGGCTCATCAAGTTTTATAGGAAGCGTAAGCCCCTCAACCATCTTTATTAATGATTTTTTCTCTTCGATAAGTTGCTCTATCTGCTTTTTAAGTGTTAGATACACTTCCCTAATTTTGTCACTTATTTCATTTACTCTAGCTATTTCGGCATCTCTGGACTCCTTTAAAACTTCAAGTCTTTCCATCTCTCGAGTCATTAATATATTATATTTCTCCTCAATCTCTCTAACTTTCTCTTCCTCCTCCCTCCGAATTTCCTCCTCGATTTTATAGAGGTTATTAACGCTTTTCTTCAAATCATTTATTTTTTCCTCGTAAAGGTTGATTCTGCTTTCCTGTTTACCTCTATACCTTCTTCTACCTCTTTCTAGGATATCCTCAGTTTTGCGAATCTCTTTCTGAATCTTCTCTATTTCTCTGAGAATTCTTTCTCTTCTTTTCTCATGAAGTTTCTTAACCCTATTTTCATCAAGCTCCCTCTCTTTAATTAACCGCTTAATTCTTTTATCTACCTCTCTTTCCATCTCAGCTATGCGCATCTTATATTCACGTAGTATCTGCTCGCTCTCCTTAGAAAGTTTCTCCATGTGATAGTTAACCTCGCTCTCTAGAGTTTGCAGCGTATATTTTAGCATGCTGACCTCAATCTTCAGTCTTTTTTCCTCCTCGGAAAGTTTTCCTATGATCCTATTTACATCGCTCATTAAAACCTTAGATGAAATAACTGAGGAATACTCAAGGCTGCTGGAATCCTCTATAGGCTTTAGCATATTGTTGAGATTTAATAAATCCTTTAGTAATTCTCTTTCACCAATTAAATACCCTATTTTCCGAAATTTTTTCGCCTCCTTTAGGGGTTTAGAAAATAGATTAGTGCCCATATTTAGTGTCTCAATAAACATGTCTGATGCGACCCTGCTCTCTCTCAATTTCTCTATAAGATTTGTTGCGTCTGGAAGATCTCTCTCACGTAGTTCAACATGGGAAAATCCAAGCCCATCAATAATAGCGGTCCTTTCTCCGTAAGGTGCGTATATGAGGGGATAATACATTTTTGAGATCGCTCTTAAATCCTCAGTCTCACTAATTAAAATACCCTTTCTCTTTCGTCGGCTCATTGCTAAGATAAATACTAATGAGACCTCATTTTCTGGCGAAATTTCTTCCCAATCAGAATCTTTAATAGTATAGGGAAGAGAAAATACTCGGCAACCAGTTTCCATCCGCATATCCATTTTTCTCTCATTTGTATAGGAAGGCAAATATTTTATCTACGATTTCCGGCTCCAATTTCTCGTAAGCCTCTGTACTTCCAACATCATACCAGAATGCATTTGTCAAGTATCCGTAAACCCCCATTCCGCCACTTATTAGGTGTGGTATTACATCTCCCATGAAATCAAGTTCACTCTTATTATCTGCCATGTTGTTCATCTCTTCAAGTGCCTCCCTCTCTATAGCCGCTATTGCTATGCTAACAGGCTTCTCTATTTTAGGCTTCTCTTGGAAGCGGCAGATTCTCCCATCTGCCTCCAGATCAGCTACACCAACCCTAACTGTGAAGCCGCTTGAAAGGGCAAGTGTAGCAATAGCATTCTTCTCCCAGTGAAATCTTAAAAAGTCTTGGATATTCATGTTTGTTAAGATATCACCATAATAGATTAATAGGGTTTTATTATTGCCCAAAGCATTCTTCCTGTAGGCGTTAATTATTGAGCCAGCAGTCCCTTTAAGCGATGGATCATCATAAACATATGTTATATTAACATCAAATCTCTCACCATTATTAAAATAATTTATTATTTGCTCAGCCTTATAGTCAACGAGAAAAGTTAAATTTCTTATATCATAGAATCTCAATAATCTGACTATATATTCAAGCAGCGGCTTCTGCATTTTTCCGATCGGAATCATTGCCTTCTGAAAATAATATGTGATTGGTCTAAGTCTCTTACCTGGACCCCCACATAAAATAACCCCTCTTACATCACCCATCAAAATCACCGTGCAAACCCTCTTTTACGTCATTATTTTCTTAGAAACATTTAACACTTATCCATTTTGGAAAGATATCTTAAAAATATGCGATTAATTTCAAATATGTTAGCGTTAAAAGGATTTTATTTTTATTAGGATTATTGTTGCTTTTCCTCTTTTGCCTCCTCTTTCTCCTCTAATGTTTTCTCTATTTCTTCAATAGGTTTAGGAGGCGGAGTTGTTGCCATAGTCCACCCTATCCATGCCCCAATAAGCATCACTGCCAGAAATGCTATAAGTACAACTATGGCGATCGCCCAAAAACGCACATCACTCTCATTCCACCCTAAAAATCCAGCTATAGGTCGAGGGGAAACAACGAGTACGAAATATCCCACCGCTATAGCGAGGCATAAGAGAAATATTAACGCGCCTATAACTTGATCCTTACTCACCATACACGTCACCAACATTATTAAATCCTAACAAAACTAAAAATAACAAAGGATCAATCTAATAAATCTTATTATAAAACATCTACTCTGTTGATTCTGCGGGGCCTAACACTAACTCCGCAATGCAGGAAACCATTACTTCTTAGGAGGTGATCCGGCCGCAGGTTCCCCTACGGCCACCTTGTTACGACTTCTCCCCCCTCGCGAAGCCTAGATTCGACGCAGCCAAGGAAACTGTGCCTCATCTAGGCCTCACTCGGGTGGAGCGACGGGCGGTGTGTGCAAGGAGCGG
>Ga0209394_1000776_pt1 | contig 22263 bp, 20 predicted proteins | sample JNZ201metaG_FD_184122 | JGI IMG/M metagenome (GOLD analysis project Ga0209394, IMG submission 184122) | Hot spring microbial communities from Jinze hot spring, China to study Microbial Dark Matter (Phase II) - JNZ 20120812A (SPAdes) (version 3) ... | reverse complement strand
CTCTAAAACCATGGTTATGGCCCCTTTTGGGCAAATATTGGCACATATTCCACAACCCTTACAATAGTTAAGATTACAGATGAAATAGCCCTCTTCACTCTCCTCATAGGCAGGCTCTGGGCACAGAAGATAACACTGTCCACACTTGATACATTTCTCTTTATCAAGGACAGGCCTGTGAGAACGCCAATCTCCTGTTTTAAACTTGGCAGAATTTCCAGGCTCTAAAATATACATTCCTGGTGCTAATTCTTTCCAGCTCATTAGTCCCTGATCTCTTGGCATGGCTCTACCCCTTATCCATAAATTTTAGTTTCTGCAATAGCCCGATGAAGGGCCTTGATATTTTTTTCTGCAAGCCTTCCAAACCTGTGTTTAAGAGCCTCCTCCATGGCCCCTGTATCCACAAGACCTGTAGCCTTAATAAAGGCCCCTAACATGGTGGTATTAGTAATTGGAACCCCCAGCTCTTCTAAGGCAATCTTAGTGGCATCAACCAGGGCCAGTTTCCCTTTATAGCCCCCAAGCATCTCTCTTACTTCCTTTTCTGAATAATGACTATTCAGAATGGCAATACCTCCCTCCTTAAGACCTGCGGTAACCTTAACAATCTTTGGCAAACTGGCATCAAGCACTAAAATGACATCGGGATGATAGATCTTTTCCCGTGTGCGAATCCGTGACTCACTAATCCTGGCAAAGGCCTGAACTGGCGCTCCTCTCCTTTCAGGACCAAAACTGGGAAAGGCCTGAGCATATTTACCCTGAGTTATGGCGGCTATGGCTATTAATTCTGCAGAGGTAACCCCGCCCTGACCACCTCTTCCATGAAGTCTAATCTCTATCATAGAGCACCCCTTTCACTAATATTTGTAAGTTAATTTATGTAAACATATAAAAATCTCTTGTCAAGGGTTTTGTGGTATATTTCACTGGCTATAATATGGGGATGGGGATATCTCCTTAACAAGAAGGCCTTTTATCTCTCTATAAAGCTCTTCAGGTGAGCGATTTCCAGAAAGCTTGAGGTGTTGAAATAGGGGGAGAATGCGCTCATAATTTTGCGCTATTCTTTGCAAAAGTTCTTCTCTTTCAAAAAGGCTTCTTTTAAGATCTCTTCCACTTATTCTCTTAAGGGCAAAAGGAACTGGTAGATCTAAATAGAGGACAAGATCAGGAAGTGGGGCAAAGGTCTCATTTCGTTTTAAAAGATAATGCAAATCTCCTATTTCAACCCCTTGATAGGCAACAGTAGAGAGATAATAACGATCAAGGAAAATTATTTTGCCTTGAGAAAGGGCTGGTAAGATAAGCTTTTCCACATGTTCCCTTCTATCCTGTAAAAAGAGCTCAAGGAGTTCCTCCTGGGAGACCCTTTTTCCCTCAGTAAGGAGTTTTCTGAGCTTTTGACCATAGGGCCCAAGGGTAGGCTCTTGAGAGAAGATAACTGAGCTAAAGTCAGGATCCTCCCTCAGATATTGAAAAAGAGTTGTCTTTCCTACCCCATCAATACCTTCAAGGACAAAAAGTTTGCCCTTGCGGTGAAACTCAATCATTAAACGGTTCCGTAAAAAGTCTCTATTCTCAGGAGTAACCTCTATGTGAAGAGCCTCTTCAAGATTGCTCCAAGATTTCAATAAAGGGTGTTCTCCTCGTCCAAGGGTAGCTATGAAAAAGTATCCTTCCCTTCTAAGCTGTTCTATAAAAGAGATGAATTTTTCTGACAGGAGTTCCATCTTACCTATTTCATCCACTATCAAGAGAGGTTCAAGTGTGGCCTGAGAGAGATCTCCTTCTATGATTTCTAACATCTTTTCCAGGTTTTTAGGAAAAACAATATATCTACCTACTTGATATTTTTTATCCTGGGAAGTAACAAATTTTTGCCTTCGGGCTAAAGGTATAACTAAGGTATGGTCTCTCAGATAGCAAAGATCAAAGCCAATCCGTTCCCCTTCCTCTCTCAGTTCTTTTGTGATAAAACCAGTTAAGTGATAGGGTAGCTTTAGATCTCTGAGTTGCTTATACAAAAATTCAATTAAGGTTGTTTTGCCCACATGGGGGGCACCACTTAACAAGAGGATTTTTCTTGGACCCTTGAGAAACATCTATCTCTTAAGGGGCTTTTCGCTCAAAAGCAAATAGGTTGCTCCAAGGCCCCCATCGCAGGCCCTGGCTGAAGCATAGGCAAGGATGTATTTCCTATAGGGACCTCTCTCACACCAAGACTTTACTAAATGTTTTAGAACAGGCTCTCCCTTAGAAGCAAGACCCCTTCCATGGATAATGAGAACACATCTAAGACCCTTTTGCAAGGCCTTTTTAAGAAAGTCATCCAAGGCAACTTTGGCTTCTTCTACTGTAAGCCCTCGGAGATTAAGGGTTGCTTGGACCGAGAACTTACCTTCCCGTAAGCGATAAAGTAGCTCTTCACTGACCCAAGGCTTTTTCCCTTCTATATATTCAGAGGTAAGGCTTAATTTGATTTCCAGTCTCGAAGGGGGCCAAACTTTTTCCCTAAAAAATTTAGGAGCCTTTGGGGAAAACTTAAAGTAAAAATTCTTTTCTTCAAGAGGACGAGCTAATTGTATTACTTCCTCCCAGGATCTGGCTTTAAAGGGAGGTGGATCCTCTAAAAATTTAGTAGCTGGGGAGACACCGAAGATCTCCCCAAGCTTATGAAAAGGTTTGGGCATTACTTTTTCAGACCCTTTTCAAAGATCCTTTCAGCCTTAGCTGCAGCTGTTTCTGCCTTCTTGGCAGCATCTTCTGCCCTATTAGCAGCCTCTACCGCCTTGTTAGCTGCCTCTAAAGCCTTAGCTGAAGCATCCTTTGCTTCCTTAGCCTCTACCCGCACATTGTCAAGTTGAGACTTAAGGGCCTCAACTTGAGCCTTTAAGGCCTTCAATTCATTGTCTAATCTCTTACAGCAATCAGGCTCAGCTGGAACTACAGGTGCTGGTTTTGCTTCGGCCTTCTCAGCAACCGTTGGAGCAGTAGGACAAGAACAGGCAAAGAGTAAAGCTGATCCTAACATTGCCCCGCCAATTTTTAACATAAGTCCTCTCATAGGCCACCTCCATTTATAGTGTATTTATAATGTAATTACCCTTTGATACAGCCCATAGGCAATAACTTAGCCACCCTTTTGGTAAGTCCTGCCTTACAGGTTGCATCTATCACTAAAGAGACATCTTTATAAGCCTCTGGGGCTTCCTCAGCTAAACCTTTTTTGGATTTCCCCATAACTACAATACCCCTCCTCCTCAATTTTTCAACGATATCTTCAGCCCTAAAGGATTTGATAGCCTGATTTCTGCTCATAGTTCTACCTGCTCCATGGCAGGCAGAGCCAAAGGCCTTTTCTTCTCCCTCCTTAGTGCCCACAAGGATGTAAGAGGCTGTCCCCATAGACCCCCCTATAATAACAGGCTGCCCTACCTCTCGATAGGCTGCAGGAAGCTCAGGCCTTCCTGGGCCCCAAGCACGAGTTGCCCCTTTGCGATGGACATAAAGCTTTTTTCTCTTTCCTTCAACTTCATGATATTCCACCTTACAAGTATTGTGACTTACATCATAGAGAAGTTTTAAAAAAACTGTAGGGAAAAAGTCTCTAAAGACCTCTCTCACTAAATGAGTGATCACTTGTCTGTTTGCCAAGGCGCAATTTATGCCACAACACATGGCCTTAAAATAGGCCAACCCCTCTTCGGAGTTTATAGGAGCGCAGACAAGCTCCTTCTCTTTGATGGGGATACCATACTTTCTTGAGGCCTTAGCCAGAAGGGGTAAATAGTCCGTAGCAATCTGATGCCCCAAGGCACGGGAACCACAGTGAATGGTCACTACAACCTGATTAGGAAAGAGCCCAAAGGCCTTAGCTACATGAGAATCATAAATCTCGGCCACATACTGGATCTCTAAGTAATGATTCCCTGACCCAAGGGTGCCTACCTGTCGATGTTGTCTCTTTTTAGCTTCCATGGAGACATAGGTGGGATCAGCCCCTTCCATCCTTCCCTTTTCCTCAATATACTCTAAATCTTCAGGAACTCCGTATCCTTTTTCCACTGCCCACTTAGCTCCCCCTACTAAAACCTCATCCAGTTGAGTAGGAGAAAGTTTTATCTCACCTTCAGAGCCAACCCCACTTGGCACCGTCTCAAAAAGGGCCTTCACTAATTTTTCTAAGTAGGGCTCAACCTCCTCCTTAGTTAAAGGGGAGAGAAGAGTTCTCACACCACAGGAAATGTCATAGCCCACTCCCCCTACAGAGATTATTCCCCCCTCTTCAGGATCAAAGGCAGCCACCCCTCCAATGGGGAAGCCATAACCCCAATGGGCATCAGGCATGGCTAAAGAGGCTTTAACAATACCTGGCAAGGTAGCCACATTAGAAACCTGCTCATAAACCTTCTCATCCATCTCCTCTACAAGTCTCTCACTTCCAAAAATGCGGCCAGGAACCCGCATATCCCCACTCTTGGGGATCTCCCATTCATAATCAGATATTTTAATCAATTTTTTTAGCTCCATAGCCCCTTTCCCCTTAAACCTGCAATCTTTTCCATTAAACTAACTGCTTCACCAATGACTTCAACAAGATTTCTTATAACTATTTTATTGATACATTTTGAGATATCATTTAAAAGAATCAAAATATTTCGTTCAGACATAAATGCCCTCTGATAAAATGTCTGCCTTAAGATCCTCTTTTAGAGCACTTTTTATCACGAGGTCAATCCTAAGATGAAATAGCTTTTCAAGATAAAATTTCAATTCCATGTAATTATCAAAAGTCTTCCAATCCTTTTCAAATTCTATAAGTATGTCAGTATCACTTCTTTTTTTTAGCTTTTCCTTTTATTTGGGGACAGAACACACCCATCTCCTGAACTTTAAACCTACTTTTGAGTTCAGGAACATGCTCTTTAAGTTTTTTTATTATTGTTTCGACCACTTGAACCCCTAATACAGGTTTCTCCCTATCCTCTGAATTTTTTAAGTTCTCACTTTTAATTTTAGTTTAATTCTTCAATAGGTAATTTCAAGTGGCAAATCTATTTCATGATCTTATACTTTTTACGAATCCCTTCGGATATAAATCCTTTCGGCTCTTAAAGTTTACTAAGTTAAAAACTTGAAGGTTCCCTTACCTAAGATATCATGAAGGTGAAGGATACCCACTAAGGCACCTTCATAGTTCACTACTGGCAAGACGGTGATTTGATATTTCTCCATAAGATCAAGAGCCTCTGCAGCAAGTCTATTTTCTTCAATTCTTTTAGGATTTTTAGTCATCACGGACTCTATTGGCACTTCGGGCAGGGTTTTGTATTTAGTTATAAGGCGCCTGAGATCTCCATCCGTTAATATGCCTACAAGATGATTGAAGTGATTGATTACCAGAACAGCTCCCAACCTTTTTCTGTCAAGTTCCTCAATGGCTTCACTTAGTATTACGCCCTCCTTTACCAACGGTATCTTTTCTCCTGTGATCATTATCTCTCTAACCTTCACTTTTAGTCTTTCTCCAAGAGACCCACCTGGATGATTTCTACGAAAATCTTCACTGCTTAGACCTTTCAATTCAAAGAGGATAATGGCCAGAGCATCTCCCAGGGCAAGCATGGCTGTACTACTTGTAGTGGGGGCTAAACCAAAGGGACAAGCCTCTCTGGGCACAGCCACATTCAAGACCACATCGGCAAGTCTCCCAAGTACACTTTGGGGATTTCCCGTCATGGCTATAAGGGGGATATTTCTATTTTTAAGGATCTTAGCCACTTCACAAACCTCTAAGGTATTCCCCGAGTAGGAAAGGGCAAGCAGTATGTCTCCAGAGGTTACCATGCCGAGGTCTCCGTGGAGGGCCTCTACGGGGTGAAGAAAAAAAGAGGGGGTTCCCGTGGAAGAAAGGGTAGCCGAGATCTTTCTTCCAATTAGCCCACTTTTCCCTACCCCTGTGACTACCACTCTTCCTGAGTTGTTTAGGATAATTTCAATCGCCTTTATAAAAGCTGTATCTAAATTTTTACTTATTTCCTCAAGGCCTGATTTTTCTATTTCAATGATTTCTTTAGCCCTACCTATGATATCTGTTGAAAACATCAGTGAAAAATGATCTTTTTGTCTGGAAGATCTAATTTAAAAGTGGATTTACTAAGCCCCTCCTCCTCTCCAAAGAAGATTTCACCAACCACATCTAAAATCTTGTTTATAGTTTCTGTAATCAAATTCTCTCGAGCTAAAATCTCATCAAGTTTATCACAAACCCAAGTCCATTCCTCCTTTGGCAAATCTCTCCAAGAAAGGTGTTTAAAGAGCTTATAGAAAACTTGCCGCCTACGCATCCTTTCCTTAAGTTCCTCCAAGAGCTCTTTTGGCTGTTTGATCTTTCCTCTAAACTCTTCCCTAAAAAAGCGAATATCCTCTTCCTGAAGGGCCCAAAAACTCTCTATCCACTCTTTGATAGTTAAGATTTTATCCCTTTCTTCCATCTTTGTCCTTTCTCCTAAGAGAATTTAATCTAACTATAACTCAGAGAAGAAAAAAAACAAGAATGTGCTAAACTTAGATCCAATGGAGAGGGGCTATATTCAACTCTATCTTGGAGAGGGTAAGGGGAAAACCACTTGTGCTGTTGGCCTTGCTATTAGAGCCTTAGGAGCTGGACTTAAAGTGGCTTTTCTCCAGTTCTTTAAACCAGAGACCTCTTCTGAAGTAAAAATTCTCAAAAGTTTTGCCCCAAATCTCCTCTATAAAAATTTTCATATCACTGGCTTTGTAAAAGGTAAACCCTCAGAGAGGCTAAAAGCAAAAATAAGAGAAGGATATGAATTTTTCAAAAAGCTTCTATTAGAAGGCACTTTCCAGCTCATAGTCCTTGATGAGTTTGTCTATGCCTTAAAATGGAATATAATTGAACTCAATGATTTTATAAATTTACTCCAAAATAGACCACAGGGCGTAGAGATAGTTATCACAGGTAGAGAGGCTCCTACGGAACTTATAGATTTAGCTGATCTTGTGACCGAGATGAGGAAGATAAAGCATTATTATGATAAAGGAGTCCAAGCACGATGGGGGATAGAGAAATAAAGGGCTTTGTAGAAACTATTAAGGAGAAAATCCATACTGGAAGCCCTTTAAGCAGGGAAGAGGCTAAAGGACTTTTTAGGATCCCTCTACATATTCTGGGCAAACTTGCCTTGGCCATGAGGTTCCGCATAAATCCTGAGAGGGTGGTTACCTATGTGGTTGACCGTAACATAAACTATACCAATATCTGCCTTTCGGGATGTAAGTTCTGTGCCTTCTATAGGGCCCCTAATTCCCCAGAGGGTTATCTACTTTCCTTTGAAGAGATCGCCAAAAAGGTTGAAGAGACCATTGCCTTAGGTGGTTACCAAATACTCCTGCAAGGGGGTCTCCATCCTTCTCTTGACCTCTCCTATTACGAAAGCCTCTTTACTTTTATTAAAAGCAGGTTTCCTCAGGTCCATCTTCATGCCCTCTCGCCACCAGAAATTATTTATTTAAGCCATCAATCTGGATTAACCGTGGAGGAAGTGCTGAAAAGACTTATTCAGGCAGGACTTGACTCTATACCTGGAGGAGGTGCAGAGATATTGGTTGATAGGGTGAGAAAGATTATCTCTCCTAACAAATGTAGTGCCGATGAGTGGCTTTTGGTTATGGAGAAGGCCCATCAATTAGGGCTAAAAACTACGGCTACCATGATGTTTGGCCATATTGAAACTGAGGAGGAAATATTAGAGCATCTCTTTAAAATTAGAGACCTGCAAGCCAAAACTTCTGGCTTTACCGCCTTTATTCCCTGGACCTTTCAGCCTAAGAATACAGCCCTTTCTCACCTTCCCAAGGTAGGATCAGCAAAGTATCTTCAAGTGCTGGCAATCTCTCGTTTGGTCCTGCATAATATCCCTAATATTCAGGTCTCCTGGGTTACTCAAGGGCCAAGAATTGCTCAACTTGCCTTAGATTTTGGAGGGAATGATTTTGGTAGCACTATGATTGAAGAGAACGTAGTGGCTGCAGCAGGGGTATCACACCGTTTGAGTGAAGAGGAACTTAGAAGATACATCTTAGATGCTGGCTATATACCTAAGAGACGCCGCATGGACTATTCTCTCTTAGAATAATGGAAGAATTCCCCATAGAAAGACACGATCATCTCCTTATAAGAAGCAAAGTCCTTTTACCCATATGGGGACCTCCTATTTTAAATGGGGCCTTAGAAATAAGGCAGGGTTTAATAAGCCAAATAGGTCCCTATGCCAAGATCAAAAAGACCTCAATAAGAACAAAATTTGTAGATTTAGAAGAGTTAATTATTCTCCCCCCTCTAACTAATGCCCATGTCCACTTAGAACTCTCTCCCCTAAGGCTTAGGATCCCTCCCTCTGGTAAATTTATCCACTGGGTTAGACAGGTCATTAAGCAAAAGGCTCTTCTTTCGCCAGAGGAAATTCAAGAGTCTGCAAGAAAGGCCTTGCAGGAACTTTGGCAAGAGGGTGTGGGCTACCTTGGGGAGATCACTAATTCTGCCCTGACCTTAGAGATCCTGGCAAATTCTCCCTTTAGGGGATACATCTTTCAGGAAGTCTTGAATTTTAAAGGGGCTCAACCCTTAAAAGAGATCAAAGAATACACCACGAATTTTCGCATCACCTACTCTGCCCATGCTCCATATAGTGTCTCCCCTCTACTATTACAATTCATTAAGGCTTATAATAAAAAGAGAAACAAGATTTTTTCTATTCACTGTGGAGAATCTCATGAAGAGATAGAATTTCTTCTAACTGGAAAAGGCCCATTGAGAGAGCTCTTAGAGGAGAGAGGTCAATGGAATGAAAGCTTTAAAGCTCCAGGTGTTTCTTCGGTAGTGTATTTACATAAATTAGGGCTCTTAGATGAAAAGACCTTACTTGTTCACGCCGTTCACTTAAGTGAAGAGGATTTTGAGCTTCTCTCGCGGTGTAAACCCAAGATATGTCTGTGCCCAAGGAGCAACCTTTATACAGGGGTAGGCTTAGCCAATGTGCCTAAATTGTTAGAAGCAGGCCTTGAGCTCTGTTTAGGCACAGACTCCTTAGCAAGCAACGATAAGCTCTCTATCTTTGATGAAATGAAAACTCTAAAATTTTTTTATCCTGCTCTCCCCTCATCTAAAATCTTAGAGATGGGAACGGTTAATGGAGCTAAGGCCCTTGGTTTGGAAAATAAAGGATATCTCAAGGAAGGAGTGGAGGCAGATTTTATTGCCGTGGAAGTCCCTGCGGTAAATACCTGTAATTTAGACATTTTCCTTGATGATTTTATTGTTGTTGAAAAAAGGTTAAGGTATCGTTTCTATGTCCTTCCTTAATGTAGGCTTTCCCTCTTATCTCAATACCTTGCCTCTTACCTACTTCTTAGAAATTCCAGACTATGTGAAGTTTCATTTCAAAACCCCAAGGGAGATCAACCAGGCTTTAGAAGAGGGCTTGCTTCATGCTGGACTTGCTTCAAGCCTCTTTTATGCCAAAAATTCTGAAGAATATCTTATTATCCCAGATATATCAATCAGTGCGGTAGGGAAAGTAAAAAGTGTGATCCTCTATCACAGCATCCCTTTAGAGGAGCTTAAAGGGAAATACATTGCCATAAGCCCTGAAACTGAGACTTCCTTTGGTCTTTTAAGAATTATTCTTGAAGAATTTTACGGAGTTTACCCTCAGTATATTGTGCTCTCAACTCCATGGAGTTATCTTAAAGAGAGGGAAAGGAGGGATTTTTCAGCCTATCTTGCTATTGGGGATGAAGCCCTTCTTTTAGAAAATTTTTGCCTCTTTCCCTATGCCTCTGATCTTGCAGAAATATGGCTTGAAAAAACACACCTTCCTTTTATTTTTGCCTTAATGATCGTAAAAAAGGAAGAGCTCAAGCAAGCTAAGCTAAGGGAGTTATTAAAGAATTTTTGCTCTCTCATCTACATAGCAAGAGCTAAAGGGCTTTCTTCCCTGCAAGAGATAGCCCACAATGCCACCCTGAAAATTGCCAAAGATAGGGCCATATCTTATCTTCAGCATTTAGAGTATGACTTTTCTGGTCTCAAACAAAGGGCCTTTCTTGAATTCTGTTCTCTCTTAAAGAAAAAAAAATTTTTAACCCATATTCCTCAACTTAATTTTTTTGAGCTATGAAAGAGTCCCACAAAGAGTTTGTAGAAAAAAAATTCAATAAAATTGTAGGCCGCTATGACCTGGTTAATTCACTTTTAAGCTTTTTCCAAGACCATCTTTGGAGAAGGAGCTTAGCTAATTTCTTCCGAGATACTCCAGGCCCCTTTCTTGATCTATGTTGCGGTCCTTTCACTTTAAGCTTTGAAATCCTAAAAAAAAATCCCCAAACCCTCTATGCCTTAGACCTAAGCTTAAATATGCTTCTCTATGGAAGAAGAAAAATAAATCCTTTACAAAGATTTATTTTTCCTATACGAGGAGATAGTGAACGACTACCCTTTAAAGAGCAAAGTGTTCAAGCCATAAGTATTGCCTTTGGTTTTAGAAATCTTCCTAATCGTGAGGAGGCCTTGAGGGAGTTTTATAGAGTTCTCAAACAGGGTGGGCTTTTAGCTATTTTGGAATTTTCTATGCCTTCAAATAGGGTTATAAAACCCCTCTATCTCCTTTACCTCAAATACCTCGTGCCTCTCATAGGTGGAGCCCTCACAGGAGATAAAGAGGCCTACCAGTATCTGGCAGAGTCTATTCAGAAGTTTCCTACCCCCAAAGAGGTTGAAGCCATGGCCCAAAGAGTTGGCTTTCTCCCACTTGAGAGAAAACTTTTCACCTTTGGGGTAGTCTGCCTCTATCTCTTTAGAAAAGCCTAAAACACTTAAGATCACACAAGGCCTTTACCTACTTTAAAAAAACTACAAAACGGTAGCTACTTCCTCTATTACAGAACTAAGCTTCATTCAGGGGTTTAAGCACAAAAAGGAGCTGCCCCTCCTCTACCATTTGATTTAACTTTACGCAGATCTCTACGATTTGTGCATCAAAGGGAGCAACTATAGGATTTTCCATCTTCATAGACTCTAAGTTAGCTATCTCTTCTCCCTTATGGACAATATCGCCCACTTTGATGGGGCCTCTCTTGGGATTACCAAGCCTCCATACTGTTCCACTAATAGGCGCTCCTATCTCATTTGGCTTTGTAGCCTTTCTTACTTCAACTTTTTTTGCTCGAGGTGTAGCCACCTCAAAGACCCTGGTCTTATTGTTCACCCGCAAGACCACATGAATAATTCCTTCATTTTCACTCCCAATAGAGACAAGCTCAATACAATAGGGTTTCCCATCAAGTTCGAACTCAACCTTATCTCCAGGCTTTGAAAGCCCCTTCCTCCAAACAGGGGTGGGAAGAACCAAGGGTGCAAGCCCATATTTTTCTCTAAAACGAATAAAATCAATGGCATCCTTAGGATGCATAAGAAAGAGGATAAATTCTTCCTCAGTAGCCTTTCTACCAAGCTCCTCTTCAAGTTGATTTCTCAAGGCTTCGAGATCCTCATCAGGTATATTCTCAAGAGCAGAGGTATCCTTCCTCTCCTTAATCTTTTCTTTCCAAGCTTCTCCAAAAGCAGATTTATAGACCCATTCATCTGGCCACCCTACTGGTAGTCTACCGTAATGCCCTAAAATTAGATTTTTAAAATCGCCAGGAGCCTGTCTAAAGAGCTGCAAAAGCTCCTCCTGCTCTTCAGGCTCCATGGCCTCAAAGTTTTGCCCCTTTTCCTCTACAAATTTTTTGAGGAGTTTTATCACCCTTTGGACACCACTTTCCCCAAACTCTTTATGATAGCGATTAACAATTCCTGAACAGGTAACCCAAGTAATTTGAGAACCTGGGGTAACATCAAAATACTTCACTATCTGATTATAGAGACTCATAACCTGAAGAATAGCTGGCATAAGAGGTAAGAAGCCGCCTTTTTCAGCCTGCTCAAAGGAGCTGGGGAAGGCCCCTCCTGGCATCTTATGACGAGTCACCATATGATCAAAACCCCTAAAGGGAGACTCAGCCCACTCATACTCTCTTATCCACTCCCTTACCTTTTCCACCGCCGCCTCTGCAAGTGGTCTGTTCAAATTCACAGGGATGCCCTCTTCTCTCAAAATGGCCTCAAGGGCCAATATCGGAGGATGGCCATAAAAGCGGCAAAGGGTATCTTCTTGCACATCAAGAATCTTAGCTCCAGCCTTGGCTGCAGCTACATGCACAGGAATAGCAAGACCATCAGTGATGTGACGATGATAATTAATAACTAAGTCTGGATATTTTTGTTTTATGGCATCAATTAATTCAGAAACACTTTGCACAGTGCCCACACCAGCCATATCTTTGATGCAGAGAATGATTTCATCAACCCCTCCACAAAGGGCCACGATTTCATCTACTACCTTGAGATAGTATTTTGTATCAAACCAAGGGGCAACGGTATAAGAAATGGCTGGCTCAAAGAGTCTTCCCCTTTTCATCACCACTTCAGCAACAACCCTCATGTTGCGAATATCATTAAGAAAGGAAAAGCACCTCCAAACATCAATATCCACTCGCTCCACCACATATTCAATAACATTCTTAGGATAGGGCCTATAGCCCCACATATTGGTCTCCCGAATAAGGGTCTGCAAAAGGACATTAGGCATAAGTTCCCTTAAAATAGCAATTTCCTCAAAGGGACTTTCTCTCCTATTCATAATACCCACATGCCACCTTGCCCCGCCATGACATTCGGCGGCAAAAAGCCCCATTTCGTTGTAAAAAGGAGCAAGGGTTTTGAGATCGTAGATGCGAAGCCTATTTTTATAGTCAGACTGCCCTGCATCCCTCATCCCTACCGAGACAAAAGCCACCCCAGGGAGATCTCTCACTTTTTTTACAATCTCTTTCGGGGTCATTCCAGGCTTTACAAATACATAACTCATGAAAGTCCTCCTTAAGGGGTAATTATGTTCCTTTTACATCCAAGGCTGAGGACCAAGGGCAGAAACCTCAGCCACAAACTGCGCAATCTTCAAAACCTCATCATCTGTTGTCTTCTCGCGGAAGGCAGAAATAAGCTCCTCATAGTGTTCCTCTATGAAACGAGTAGAAAAATTTCCTTCAATAAATTCTGGATGTCTGATAATACTTAAAAGTAGAGGAGCAATAGTCTTTATACCCTCTACCCTTAAGCCACGACTTAGGGCTCTATCCATAACTCTTAAGGCCTCGGTCCTATCAGACCCAGCAGACATAACGAGCATAATGAGGGAATCGTAATATGGAGGCACATCAGCTCCCTCATAAACACCTGTTGCCACTCTAATACCAGGGCCCTGAGGGATCTCTAAACGAGTGATCCTTCCAAAAGAGGGATTAAAGGTTCGTGGATCCTCGGCATTAATTCGCACCTCAATGGCATGTCTATTGGGATGAATATCCTCCTGTTTAAAGGGTAGCCTCTTACCTTGAGCAATGTCAAACATGAGGCTTACGATGTCTAACCCAGTAATAAGCTCTGTTACCCCATGTTCCACCTGAAGGCGGGTATTTACCTCGAGAAAATAGAACTTTTTGGTCTTTGGGTCCAAAAGAAACTCTACTGTCCCTGCAGAGTAATAGCCAAGCTCCCTTGCCAGCCTCACAGCCGTATAACAGATCTCCCTTCTTAAATCTTCATCAATACTGGGAGAAGGAGCTTCTTCCAAAATCTTTTGATTTCTACGCTGGATGGTGCACTCTCTCTCATAGAGATGGACCACATTTCCCGATTTATCCCCTAAGATCTGCACCTCTATATGTCGTCCCTTTTCAATATATTTTTCCACAAGAAGGGTCTCATCTCCAAAGGCCTTTTTAGCCTCAGAGCGAGCCTTTTCAAAGGCTATAGGGATCTCTTCCATACTATCCACCCTCACCATCCCCTTGCCACCTCCCCCTGCTGCAGCCTTAATAAGGATGGGAAAGGTAATTTCCTCCTCCCTCATCCAGGTAACGATATCTTCAGGGGTCTTAACATTCATAAGACCTGGAATGGTAGGCACGTTTGCCTTTTGAGCAATCTTTTTAGCCCTAATCTTGTCACCCATGAGGCGTATGACCCTTGGAGGTGGGCCAACCCAGATGAGACCTGCCTCTTCCACCATCTCGGCAAAACGGGCATTTTCTGCAAGAAAGCCCCATCCAGGATGTATGGCCTGACAACCTCTCTCTAAGGCGCACTTTATTATTTTTTCCATGTTGAGATAAGAATCATGGGGTGGGGCCTCACCAATATGCACAGCCTCATCAGCCAAGAAAACATGATAGGCGAGCCTGTCTGGAGTGCTATAGATGGCCACAGTTTTAATTTTCTTGTCCCTACAGGTATGCATAATCCTCACGGCAGGCACACCTCTATTAGCAATCAAAACCTTCCTTATGTCTCTCTCTATGGGCATCGCATCCTCCAATCTAAAATTTGATCTTATGTTAACCAATTTTAACGATTTTGTCAATAGAGAATACTTACGACATAGTATATACAACTAAAATATACGTTTTTTAATATATCCTTCTTCATTCTAACTATTAAACAATATAAAGATTATCTCTTAAAAATTTTTCATTCAACCCCTTGAAAATTTTTGGAGATGTATTAATTAATAATTAAAATCTATAATATAATAATTCCATCAAGTTCTAAATTAAAAAAATTAAACAGATACAAGTCTTTATCGCTTGATGAGCGAAATATATTTAATAATAATAGGAATAATATTATCATTTCCTTATATATGTGAGCTATACTTTTCTTTATGTGTGTTCTCCTGGAGACCATCTAACCAACCATCTAACGAATCATCAAATAATGAAGAACCTTTTGTATCCATCCTTGTTCCCGCGTATAGAGAACCACCTGAAGTTTTAATCGATACACTGCGATCATTGAGAGAACAGAATTATAAGAATTATGAAGTCTTAGTTTTAATTAATAACACTCCAGAGCCAGAGTTGTGGCTTCCAGTTAAAAATTACTGTGAGCGAATAGGAAAACCTTTTAAGTTTATATACTTAGAACGAATTAATGGGTATAAAGCTGGTGTATTGAACGAAGCCGAAAAATATATAGATCCTAAGACAGAAATAATAGGAATAGTTGATAGCGATTATATAGTAGATAGAAATTTTATTAAAAAGGCAATAGATCATTTTTCTACTTCAGAGGTAGGAGTAGTTCAATTTCCTCAGGACTATAGAAATGTTAATGATGATTTATTTTCGCAAGCCATGTATTATTCGTATAGATATTTCTTTGCAACTATTATGAAGTTCAGTGATCTAATAGGCGCAACATCCTTTATGGGCACAGTTGGATTTATAAGGAGACGTGCTTTAATAGATGTTGGAGGATGGGATGAAAAAATATTAACTGAAGACAGTGAAATAGGGTTGAGGATAAATGCCAAAGGTTATAAATGTATCTATATAGATCAGAGTATAGGTAAAGGATTAATGCCTCTTGATTTTAAATCGTGTAAAACACAAAGATACAGATGGTCATATGGAAACATGCAAACTATTTTAAAACATTTTAAACTTCTTCTTTTAAGTAAAAAATTACCTATCAAGAAAAAATTAGCCTTTATCACTCAAAATACTGTATGGCATAATCCTCTGTTAATCGTCATAACTTTAGGGTACCTTTCCCTCGTAATACCAAAACTCGGAATATTGTGTTTAACACTCGGTAGTATGTATCTCTTTTCTAAGACACTAATTTTCTTATCAATTTTCAAAAAGGTAGACAATTTGTCCTTCTATAAAGCCTTTATTAGTTACTTATTTTATCTTTCATTATTTGTTCCTATGTCAATAGCTCCAATGAAAGCGCTAATAGGAGTTAAAAGTAGTTTTAAGAGGACCCCAAAATGCTACAACCATTTAATTAATTCAAAAGATTTTGAAGAACTGATTATTGGAGGTTTAATAGTTATATTAATAATACTAAGTTTGAAAAAAGGATGTTTCTACACTTTCCTCAGTGCGTTAATTTCATCTTTTTATGTTTTAAGTTATGTAGGGTTACATATCCTTTCTATTTTGGATCATATCAGAAAACTAAGAATTGATCAGAGCAATAGGGGATCGCGGTATGAAAATTGGGATAATCTCGCCACTATGGAGAAGAGTGCCTCCTAAAAAGTATGGAGGAACAGAATATGTAGTAAGTCTAATAACATCAGAACTTGTAAAGAGAAATCATGAAGTCTACTTATTTGCCTCTGGAGATAGTGAAACACCTGCGCATTTAATTCCTATCATTGACAGAAATTTATATGATTTATTAGGAGAATATCAATGGAATAACATAAATTATGATTTATACCAGATGAAAATTGTAAGTAAATATGCTGATGATATAGAAATATTTCACAATCATAATGGTTTTGTTCCACTTTATTTTAAAGAGGCACTTAAAAAACCAATAATTACTACGCTTCATAGTAGTCTACCCTTTTCACAAGAGTTAGCTCTTTATGTTAAAGATGAACCATATGTATCAATTAGTAATGCCCAGAGAAAATTAGGTCCCAATCTAAACTTTGTAGCAACAATTTATCATGGCATACCTGTTGAATTATTTCCATTCCAGAAAGAAAAGAAGGATTATATAGTTTTTTTAGGAACTATATCACCATATAAAGGAACTGATAGAGCAATAAAGATAGCCTTGAAAAGTGGTATAAAACTTATTATAGCTGGAGAACTGAGAAAGGAGTTTAAGACTTTCTTTGATAACAAAGTAAAGCCCTATATTGATGGTAAAAATATTGAATTTGTTGGAGAACTCAGTTTTCATGAAAAAATTGATATCTTAAAAGAAGCAAAGGCATTATTGTTACCAGTGAGATGGGAAGAGGCTTTTGGTTTGGTGATGATAGAATCTATGGCCTGCGGAACTCCAGTAATAGCTTTCCATAAGGGAGCTGTTCCAGAAATAATTAAAGATAAAGAAACTGGCTTTATCGTTAAAAACACTAATGAAGCAGTTAAGGCATTACAAAAAGTAGAGAGTATTAATCCAATGACATGCAGGCTTTGGGTTGAAGAAAATTTTAATGTTAAAAAAATGGTTGATGAATATGAGAAACTATATAAAGCTATCCTAAAGCAAAACTAAAACTGAAGTAAGAAGAAACATGAGAGTAGCACAAGTAGCTCCTCTTATATATGATATACCACCAGAGAAATATGGAGGTGTTGAATTAGTTGTTTATAATTTGACAGAAGAACTCAAAAAAAGGGGACATGAAATAACTCTTTTTACCACAAAAGGATCAAAAATAGAAATTAAAAAATATGAAATAACAGAAAAATTAGTTGGGAAAGATCAAAAAATTATAAAAAAATACGAATTTATTGAAGCAATAGAAGTCTTAAAAAAAGAACAAGAATTTGACATTATTCATATTCATTATTATCCATTCTCTCCAAACTGGCTATTTACTGTAGGCCTTTTTGAGACTCCTTTTGTTTTTACTATACATTCAAAACTGGACATACCAGGACTGAAAAAAATCTTCAAGATGTTCCCACATCTCTACAGGGTACCTTTGATTTCCATTAGCAACGCTCAGAGAAAACCCTTACCTGGGGCAAATTTTATAGCTACTGTATATAATGGTATAGATGTATATAAATATCCATTTGAAAAAAACAAGGAGGATTTTTTAGTCTTTCTTGGAAGGTTAGGCTTTGAAAAAGGCCTTGCAGAAGCTATTAAGATAAGTAAAAAGCTTGGGAAAAGGCTTTATATTCTTGCCAAGTGTTCTGATCCACATGAAGTAGAATATTTTCATAAATACATCAGAGATGAAATAGATGGTAAAAACATAATCTATGTTGGAGAAGTAGATTTTTCTGAAAAAGTAGAATATTTAAAGAAGGCTTGTGCCTTCATTTTTCCTATACAGTGGAATGAACCTTTTGGCCTTGTAATAATTGAAGCAATGGCCTGTGGAACTCCTGTCTTTGCGCCTAAAAGAGGAGCTGCACCTGAAATAATAGTAAATGGGAAAACAGGAGCCTTAGTGCCTGCAAGAAAAATTCCTAAGTTTATGGATGAAAATTTAATTGAAAATCTGGTAAAAGCTTTTAAAAAATATATAGATAAAATTAATCCGGAAGATTGTAGAAAACATGTAGAAAATAATTTTACTCATACTATAATGACAAATAACTATTTAAAAGCATACCAAATTATAATCGATAAATGGAAAGAATTAAAGCTGTCTTTTGATCCAGTTAAAATTGAAAACTATCTTTTTACATCTAAATTATAAAAAATCACCCGTTTATTCCAAACTTGACCCTCTCAGCCAGGGCAATCGATATCTTCTGTAGTTATTTCACAGTAAAGTCACAGTTATATGAACAGTATAACAGCGCTTTCTATGATCATCCAGACTTATCCTTAGGAAGAAATTAAGGCTTTAAAGAAGTGCTTCAAGCTCCTATTTTACCTCTCCAAAGGTTTCTGCCTTTATTACTGGCCTAAGCAATCTCTCCAAAAGCTCCCTATCTTCTGTCTTTTTTATCCTCTCCTTTGTCTCTTCTGAGACCTCACCAAACTTTACCTCAAAGGCATCTATCAAAAGCTCCTTAGCTTCATAAAATAAACCACTTTGAATTCCCTGGTGAATACCTCTTAGATACAAGGGATCCTTTTTTATGTCAATCACTATGGGTATATCTCCCACCTCCTGCAACTTAATGTTTCATTACACTTACATTCTAATTATAATTCATATCACTGACAACATAATGTCAGATAAAGAGAATTGGGGGGTAACCACTTGTTTTTTCCTAAAAGTTCATTATATTCATTTCTGTGCTTGGGGAGTGGGTAAGCCCTCCCCAGGCTTAAAATAAATTATAATAGGAGGTTTTGCTATGCCTTTAGATCCAGAGGTTAAAGCTAAAATCATTTCCCACTTTCAAAGACATGCCCAAGATACTGGGTCTCCAGAGGTGCAAGTTGCCCTTTTAACTGCAAGGATTAAACAATTAGAAGAGCATCTCAAAACCCTCGTAAAGACTTTCACTCCAGAAGAGGCCTTATGAAACTTATTGGCAAAAGAAGAGCCCTTCTTGAATATCTCAAAAGGACTGATTTCCTAAGATATCAAGCCCTGTTGCGTGAACTTGGTTTAAAAAAATAACCCCTATAAAAATTTAAAATAACAGAAAGGGCAGGGATCTCCCTGCCCTTTTTTTTGTTAGTTATACCCAACCCATCTCTTCGTATACCACTCTTCCTGTTCCAGCTGGAATAAGTCTGCCAATGATTACATTCTCCTTGAGGCCTTTAAGATAATCCACCTTTCCAGCTAAAGAGGCTTCTGTTAAGACCCTTGTGGTCTCCTGGAAGGAAGCTGCTGAAAGCCAAGAGTCCGTAAGCAAAGCTGCCTTGGTAATACCCAAAAGCACAGGCTCAGCAACTGCAGGTTTTCCTCCCTGGGCTAATACCCTCTCATTCTCTTCCTCAAAACGAACTCTATCCACATACTCGCCAATCATAAATGAAGTATCACCTACCTCTTTGATCTTGACTTTCTTCAGCATCTGGCGGATAATGACCTCAAAGTGCTTATCATTAATCTTTACTCCCTGAAGCCTATAAACCTCTTGAATCTCTTCAATGAGAAAACGGGCAACTCCCTTAATTCCCGTGACCTTCAAGATATCGTGAGGATTAGGAGACCCCTCAATAAGAGGCTCACCAGGTTTTATAAGATCACCCTCTCTAACCACAATGTATTTCCCTTTAGGTAACATGTATTCTTTTGCCTCTCCCACTTCAGGCTGCACAACTATTCTTTTCCTTCCACGCACATCCTTTTCAAAGAAAATCTGTCCCTCAATCTCACTAATAATAGCACTCTCCTTGGGTTTCCTTGCCTCAAAGAGATCAGTTACCTTGGGTAAACCACCAGTTATATCCTTAGCTTTAAGTGTTTCCTTCGGGATTCTGGCAATAATGTCTCCTGCTTCTACCATTTCCCCTTCATGCACGCTAATAATAGCCCCCACAGGAAGCTCATAACGGGCATCTCCCCTTCCATCAGGTAGCCTAATAGTTCTACCCTTCTCATCCTTGATGGAGATTCTGGGACGATAATCAGTCAACTTATAGTCCCTCACTACAATGGTAATTCTACCTGTGGTGGGATCAATCCTTTCATCTACCGTCACCCCATCAATAATATCCCCAAACTTCACCCTACCAGAGACCTCAGTAATAATTGGCATGGTATAGGGATCCCATTCCACAAGTAGAGTTCCTGGTTTAACTATTTCTCCTTCTTCAACTTTGATTTTGGCTCCATAGACTACTGGATACTTTTCCAAGATTCTCCCATCAGGCCCCTCTATGGCAATCTCTCCCTGTCTGTTTAATGCTACCAGAGTTCCGTCAGTTCTTCTTACCACTCGCAAGTTTATATATTTCACTTTACCTTGAGACTGGGCAAGATGCTGGCTCTGCTCAAGAGCCTTACCTACAGCACCTCCGATGTGGAAGGTCCTCATGGTGAGCTGAGTTCCTGGTTCTCCAATAGATTGAGCTGCAATTATACCTACCGCTTCGCCAATTTCTACCAACTTCCCCCGAGCAAGATCTCTGCCATAACATCTTCTACAGACACCAAAGGGAGCCTCACAGGTTATAACTGAACGTATTACTACCTTTTCTATCCCTGCCTCCTTTAATTTGGCTGCTTTTGCCTCGTCTATTTCCTCATTAGCCTTTACTAAGACCTCACCTGTAAGGGGATCTACCACATCTTCAAGGGCAACCCTTCCCAAAACCCTATCCCATACAGGCTCAATTATCTCTCCACCCTCCACTAAATGCCCAATTTCAATACCATCAATGGTGCCACAGTCCTCCATGGTTACCATACAATCTTGGGCCACATCTATAAGTTTTCTGGTCAAATAACCAGCATTAGCGGTCTTTAAGGCAGTATCAGCAAGTCCCTTCCTTGCTCCATGAGTAGAAACAAAGTATTCAAGCACTGACAACCCCTCACGAAAGTTACTCTTAATCGGGGTTTCAATGATTTCTCCAGATGGTTTTGCCATGAGACCTCTCATACCTGCAAGCTGTCTAATCTGATCTTTAGACCCGCGCGCACCAGAAAAAGCCATTATGTAAACAGGATTAAAACTTGGGCCAAGGACTTTCTCCCCATTAGGCCCAATATACTCCTTAGTCTCCATCCTTTTGATCATCTCCTCTGTTACTCGCTCTGTAGTGGTAGACCAAATATCTACGGCCTTATTATACCTTTCAGACTCAGTAATCAGACCTTCCTGATATTGCTCCCAAAGTTCTTTGATCTTTTTCTCTGCTTCTCTTAATATCTCTGCCTTGTTCTCAGGAATAGTTAAGTAGTCAATTGAGATAGAAAGCCCAGCACGAGTGGCCATAGTAAAACCGAGGTCCTTAATCTTATCAGCAAAAATAACTGTCTTTTTTAGGCCAGCTCTTCTATATGATAAATTGATTAATTCCTGTAGCTCCTTTTTCCTAAGCGGTTTATTATATTCTTCAAAGTTGATCTCCTTGGGAACAATGGCAGAAAAAATAACCCTTCCTACCGTGGTCTCCACAAGCTTACCATCCATTCTCACCTTTATCTTAGCCTGCAAATGGGCTTCCCCTGTGAGATAGGCCAAAAAGACCTCTTCAGCATCCCTAAAAACCTTTCCTTCTCCTTTAGCAAAGGGTCTTTCCATAGTCATATAAAAAATACCTAAAACCATATCCTGAGTAGGATAAACAATGGGAATACCATTAGCTGGCAGTAAAATATTGTTTGTAGAAAGAATAAGCACTCTGTTCTCAATTTGGGCTTCCACAGAGAGGGGAACATGCACTGCCATTTGGTCTCCATCAAAATCTGCATTATAAGCAACACAGACAAGGGGATGAAGCTGAATTGCCTTAGTATCTATGAGCACTGGCTCAAAGGCCTGAATTCCTAAGCGATGTAAGGTAGGAGCACGATTGAGCATTATAGGATACTCCTTAACAATCTCTTCAAGGGCATCCCAAACAGCCATGTGTTCCTCTTCCACCAATTTCTTAGCTGTCCTTATATTGGTAGCATAACCATTTTTCTCAAGCCAACTATAAATATATGGCTTAAAAAGCTCTAA